>ORMF012117711.1_pt1 | contig 10043 bp, 12 predicted proteins | sample 1779871 | NCBI WGS metagenome assembly ORMF01 (sample SAMEA104232316, study PRJEB22302) | groundwater metagenome | biome: forest; feature: aquifer; material: groundwater | place: USA | collected 2011-08-07 | depth 5.4 m | reverse complement strand
CTGTGGGGTTCGAGGGGAATATGGCGCGTTTCAGAAACAATGAAAAAAAAGGGAAAAAAAAAGCTCGAAAGCCGATGCATTGGAAAGCGAACTTGGTTCTTCCATTATTGCAGAAGTTGACTTTTACGACAGCTGGGTGGATCCTCCGTTGGCAACCGCACGGATTCTTAATTTAATTAGCGATTTCATTCCCAAAAGCGTTTGGTTGACCGAAATTAGTTTCAACCGTAACAAAAAAGATTTGGATTTGGTCATCATTGGTCTTTCTCAATCTGGCGGGGGAACCTCCAAATTAATTGATATCCAGAATTTTACCAATACACTCAAGTCTGAAATGGAAAAATTTACCGCCAAAAGTCGTTTAAAGGTGGCAATCACCACAAGCAGCAAAAAAACATCTGAAAATACAGATCTCACACAATTCACTGCCAATTTTGCAACCGAAGGCGTTGGAAAGAAATGAAGAAGATACAGCTTCCTAAATTTACGATCGAGGACGTAAAGCTTTGGCTTCAATCTATAGATCGAAAGGTACTCATTCGAAACGGGATTATTGCAGGCGCATTTTTAGCGTTTATTTTATTCTTATTTTTGCCGTTGACTTTGCAGGCTAAAAAATTAGGTGCAGAAGTTAAAAATTTGAAACAAAAAATCAGCCAAGCCAATATCAAAATTGCCAAAATTCCGGAAATGATTAAACAAAAGGAGCTTTTTGGAACAAAGATTAAGCAGCTGAGAGAGGAATTTTTTGAGCCTAATGAAACGGATAAGCTGATTGAAATTATTTCAACGGCAGCCAATAATTCGAGCGTTAAAATTAGCGCTTCTAGGCCTTCGGCCAAAATTCTGGAATTGACGCCTCCTTTTGATAAAAAGTACATTCCGGTCAGCTATGAGCTTGTGATTGAAGGTTCTTATCATGCCATTGGGAAATTTATTAATACGTTTGAGAGCTATCCTAAGAGTTTTGCTGTCCATGACATACGGATTATCGAGGGTGCAGAGACTGCCAATGGCCAGAGACAGGGCACGCTCACATTAACCGCATTTATTAAACACCCAACCACCGCATGAACATTTCAAGCAGCCGATTTCGTGCCACTATAACGGTCTTGCTTTTGGGATTGTTCCTATTTGATTTTTCGTTGGTATTTGCCGATGAATTTCGTTATGATAGCCACGGAAAAAGGGATCCATTCCTTTCTCCGACCACTCAAAGCGTTGCAGAAGGACAGTTGTCTCACGGTGAATTAAAGCTTGAAGGTATCGTGGTTGATAAAAAGGGCCAATCTTACGCCGTGGTGAATAGCGAAATTGTGCGAGAAGGTCAGAAATTTCAAGGTTTTTTGCTTAAGAAAATTACAACTCATGAAGTTACGTTTCAAAGAGATGATGAAATATTTAAAATCCCGCTTCGTCAAGACGACGATTTCATGAAACAATATTTAAAGAAGGATCGTTAATTATGAAGCAAGTAAAACCATTTTGGCTGTTACTATCTATTCACATTTTTGTCGTATTGTTTTTTACCACCTCAAACCTGTTAGCTCAAGACCCGCCGCCAGCAACTAGCACCGTTCAAGAAACTGCTCAAACTCCTGCTGTTTCTACTTCTACTCCTGAAGCGGAAACAGATTCCGGGAATGTTTCGATTGATTTTAAAGATGCAGACATCGGCAATGTGCTCAGAATTTTGAGCTTAAAAAGCGGAATTAATATAGTAGCCGGCCCGGAAGTAGCCGGAACGGTAACCATTCGCTTAGAAAATGTTCCTTGGGAAGATGCGCTTAATGTTGTCCTCAGAACCTACGGATATGTTTATGAACGATCTGGAAATGTCATTCGAGTTACCACAAAAGATAACTTGGCAACAGAAGAGTTGGTTACTGAAACTTTTATTTTAAACTACACAACGGCCAAAGAAGCAGAAGCAGCGATTAAGGATATTTTATCAGATCGCGGGCGTGTTCAATCGGTTGCGCGAACGAACATGCTGGTCGTCAGCGATATTCCAACCAATTTATATAAAATTAGGGAGGTTATCTTAAAACTAGATAAAAGTACACCCCAAGCCCATATTGATTCAAAAATCGTAAAGACTCAATTGCAAGAAGGTGAAAATTTAGGGATTGCTTGGACGCCTTCTGCAACTTTATCTGGCAGCGCCCGACCTTCCAGTTTTCCGTTTGATGCATTCAACCGATCAGAAAATACAGATCCTTTTGAGCGCGTGCTCGGAAATTACTTTCCAAATATCAATCCAAACTCTTCGACTGCAGCCCCAACTGCTGCGGCACCAAATCCGTTTAATCCTAACGGATTTCCGCTTTCTACGCCGTCAACCACTGGGAATGCTTACACTTTGGGAACGCTGAGCTTTAGCTCGTTTTCAGCGGTTCTCAATTTTTTAAGGACACGTGAAAACACCAAAGTAGTATCGAATCCGAGAATCACCGTTTTAAATAATCAAAAAGCGCGCATTAAGGTCGGAACTGACGTAGCACTCCCACAATTTGAACGAAATGAAACCACGGGCAGTTTCGAAATTTCAGGATTTACGTATCGCGAAACCGGTGTGGTCATGGAAGTAACCCCCCATATTAATGAAGCGAATGAAATTTTGGTTAATTTAAAACCTGAAGTAAGTGCTCAAAGTGGTTCAACTACATTTAGCAGCAGTACTACCGCTTCATTTACTTCAATTCCAAACTTTTCGGTAACCAACGCCGAAACTCAGGTATTGATTAAAAATGGTGAAACCATTGCCATCGGCGGGCTCATGACCGATTCCACGGTTACCACCGAAAATAAGGTGCCGTTTCTAGGTGATATCCCAGGCTTGGGAAAAATTTTTAGATCAAAACGAAGAACTCAAGGAGATAATAATTCAAAAGTAGAAACCCTCTTTTTTATTACCGTTACTATTGTTGATACGGAAGGGGAGCCGATTACACTTGCCGTTCCCACGTCCAGTGTGCCGACGCCAGCCGTTCATTTACCGAATCCTCCACAGTCTCAGTTGAACTCTCAAAGCACCAGCGGCAGCGTCGCAGGTGTAGAAAAAATTTAATTGATAACGAAAACTATGTTAACAATCCAAATTCATAACGAAAGAATGGTTAAAGATCATGAAAAAAGAAATCCTCATGTCCCTCGAGGTCAACGAACGCAGAGTTGCGATCCTCGAAGATGGCAAGTTGGAAGAATATTTTATCGAACGTGCAGATGGCTTCAAAATGTTCGGCAACATCTACAAAGGGAAAGTCAAATCGGTGGTTCCGGGAATCGGAGCAGCTTTTGTCGATTTATCAACCAAGAAGGACGGCTTTCTTTATGTCGGTGACGCCGTTGAAACACCCTTCGGTTTAGAATCTGCTTTCGAAGAAGTTGAATTTGAAGGAAAAAAAGAACGCGGTGAAATTCCCCGAATTGAAAACGTTTTAAAACTGGGACAAGAGGTTTTTGTCCAAGTCGTCAAAGAGCCCATTCGCGATAAGGGTCCTCGCTTAACCACCCATGTAGCAATTCCGGCACGTTATTTAGTACTTGTTCCCGGCGAGAGTAAAGTCGGTTTGTCGCGTCGAATTGATGACGTTAAAGAACGTGACCGCATCCGAGAAGCCTTCAGCCAAATGGAACTTCCCAAAGATAGCGGGTTCATTGTCCGGACGGCCGGTGAAGGCAAGTCCAAAAAAGAATTCGCCCGCGACGTCAAATATTTAACAAAAATATGGTCCCGCATTAAGACCGATATTCACCGGAAGAAAGCACCCAGCCTGATCTATCAGGAATTGGTTCTAGTGGAACGTATTATTCGCGATTACTTCACCGAAGATATGGACCAAATTGTGGTGGATCATCAAGATCTCTACAATCAAGTCCGCCGATTTTTGCGCCTGTACTTACCAGACTGTAAAGTCAAACTGGAATGGCACAAAGATTCCAAAACTTCGCTCTTTGAAAAATATCACATCGAAAAAGAAATCGAAAAAACGTTTAATAAAAAAGTTTTTTTAAGATCCGGCGGCCATATTGTGATCGAGCAAACCGAAGGTTTGGTTGCGATCGACGTGAATACCGGAAAATTTACCGGCAATCGAGACCTCGAAGAAACCGTCTACCGGACCAATTTGGAAGCAGCTCAGGAAGTTTCCCGGCAAATCCGCCTCAGAGACATGGGTGGGATTATCATCATCGATTTTATTGATATGTCCAAAGCAGATCACCGGCGGCATCTGTACCGGCTTTTTAAAGATGTCGTCAAAAAAGACCGGGCCAAAACCAACATTCTTCAAATGTCAGAATTAGGACTGGTTGAAATGACCCGCCAGCGCGTCAGACCGTCGCTGGAAAGCGCTGTATATGAAAATTGTCCTTATTGCGGAGGTAAGGGAACGATTAAATCGATCACGACCATGGCCATTCAGACAATTAAAGAAGTTAAAAAGGCACTCAACCACTCTAAAGATAAGGTTCTAAACGTTTACACACATCCTTCGGTAGCGGAACGATTGCTCCACGAGGAACAGACTTCCATACGGGAGTTGGAACAAGCCTCAAAGAGTAGAATTATCGTTTTGGCTGATCCCAGTCTGCATCGTGAAGATGTGAACGTTACGTTTGTTAAATAGGACACATCATGATTATTCTCCTTATTCTTCTTATTCTTTTGTGTTTTGGAGGAACTATTTTTTTGATCAATCATTACGTCTCAAAAACAGTTCACACACTCAAAGAAGAGATGGGCCTAATTACCAATAAGGTGGGCATTCATTTAGAGCAAACCGCGCGACTTTCTCAGCAGGCAGGGGAAGGCACCATTAAAGCGATTGGCGATGTTTATAGGCGCCTCGGAACACTTGAAGAGGCGAGTAACAAAATATTTGAAGTAGGCCAGGAAATTGGCAAACTCCAAGATGTTTTGCGCGCACCCAAAGCCCGAGGCAACTTTGGCGAACTTATGTTGGCTGATCTGCTAGGTCAAGTGATCCCACGTGACCGCTTTCAGTTGCAATATTCTTTTCGCAATGGCGCTCGCGTGGATGCCGTTATTTTTGTGGGCAATTACATAGTTCCCATCGACTCCAAATTTCCCCTTGAAAATTTCCAGCGTCTTTTGATCGCTCAATCTCCCGAAGAAAAGAAAAAAACAAAACGCGAATTTAATCGAGACGTTAAACGACACATTGACGTTATTTCTGAGCGTTACATTGTTCAAGATGAGGGAACGTTTGATTTCGCGTTGATGTATATTCCAGCCGAAAATGTTCATTACGAAGTCATTGCTTCAGAAGAAAACATCGAACAACAATCCTTAAGTGCCTATGCTTTGGAACACCGGGTGATTCCGGTTTCGCCCAATAGTTTCTATGCTTATCTTCAAGTGATTCTGCTTGGGCTGCGCGGCTTGCGACTTGACCATGCTGCACGTGAAATTTCAGAAACCCTGTCCAAGATGCAAAATGATTTTAAGCGGATTTCCGAAGATTATAGTTTACTGGGAACGCATCTGAATCACGCACGCGGAACCTACGATAAACTACAAAAAGGGGTTGATCAATTTCAGCTTAAGCTCGGCTTAGTAGACCAAATCAAGTATGTGGAAAAAACGGAAAAAGAACTGCTTCCTACCGAACGAGGAAACTGATGCGAACAAAACTGATGATGCTTATTTTTTTAGCTTTCTTTACCGCAGTCGTTTATGCACAAGATTCAAGAACGATTGAAATTCAAAAAACGGGCGGACGTACAGAAGCGCTCGTGCCAACCGTAGAAACAGTGCGAGAAAAACCGACTGGTTTCTTCGGGAAAGGTTTTGATGCTATCGAAACCGGAATTATCACGGCGGCCCGATTTACAAGTTCCATGGTTGGTAAAGCGACAGACTCAACCGTATGGGGAGTGCAAAAAACTTCTGACATCTTAATTTCTCCGATGATTAAAACTTTGGACGTCAAACGATGGGGTCATAAAAAATAACCGTCCTCTCGTGAGAACACCTGAAGAACACCGTCAAAAAGACCGTAAACGGATGGTGGAACGTCAATTAATTGCTCGCGGGATTACGAATCAAAATGTTTTAGCTGCTTTTCTTAAAGTTCCAAGACATGCCTTTATTTCTCAGGTGCTTGAAGGCCAAGCTTATGAAGACCATCCCATCCAAATTGGTTATGAACAAACGATCTCTCAACCTTATATTGTGGCCTTGATGCTGCAGCAATTAGACCTTGAAAAGGGAGATAAGGTCTTAGAAATTGGGACTGGCTCAGGATACCAAACAGCACTGCTCGCAGAATTAGTCAAAGAAGTCGATTCCGTAGAAATCATTGAAGATCTCTTCAAAAACGCTCAGAATCGATTAAACTTTTCAGGATATTCAAACGTATATTTAAGCTATGGTGATGGACGAAAGGGCTGGGTCGAAAAGAGTCCCTTTGATAAAATTATGGTTTCTGCAGCAGCCAGTGAGGTGCCTCAGAAATTAATTGAGCAATTACGAGAAAACGGTTTGATTGCCATTCCGGTGGGTGGGCAAAACCAAGATCTCGTTTTGGGCCAGAAAATAAATGGGAAGCTAGTAACCAAACAGCTGGTTCCAGTCCGTTTTGTCCCACTGACCACTAAGCCCTAAAACCATTAAGGAGAAATGACATGGCAAAAAAGAAGAAAAAGAAAATAAAAGCCGTCAAGAAAAAAACGGTCAAGAAGAAATCGTCCAAACCAGCCAAAAAAACCAAGTCAAAATCAAAGCGGCCGACCAAAGCAAAACAACCGAAGAAAAAAAAGGTGACCGTCATTGGTGTGGTCACTCATTATTTCCCCAAAGTGAACGCGGCTGTCATCAAATTAAAAAAGCCATTGTCTGTTGGCGATACGGTCATCATTAAGGGCAGCACTACTCAATTTGAACAAAAAATTGAATCGATGCAGATTGATCACGTGGTGATTACAAAAGCGAAAAAAGGGGATGAAATTGGCCTCGAAGTAAAGGAGCGAGTTCGAGAGCATGATTTATTGATTGTTCCGTAATTCTGCCGATGTCGGCAGAATTGACCATAGAACCAATAATTTTAACCGGTCAAAAAAAGGTACGGGAATTCTTTTTAGATTAAATCCATGCTAATCAACTGGGGTGTTACACGACTGGCTGCAGTAGTTTATTTTATCCAAGGTTCTTTGGGTATTGCAGGCATTGCACTGCCTCTTTACCTCCGAGCACAGGGTTTTAGCATTTCGAAAATCACTTTTATCATTTCAATTGTTTCTATTCCATGGTTTCTGAAAATCGTCTATGGGGCTATTTCCGATACGTTTCCGATCTTTGGGCTTCGGCGCAAACCCTATTTAATTATTTGCGCAATTCTTTCCTCTTTCGGCTGGGTTCTTCTGAGTGTTTTGCCGCCCGATGAAAAATTCTTCATTTTAGCGATGACGATTGCCAATATAGGCCTGGCTGCCACGGACGTGATTACGGACGGGTTAGTGGTCGAATACTCGAGGAAGGGAAGTGCCCAAACCTATCAAGCGATTGCTTGGGGTGCTCGGAGCATTGGTTCCATCGCTAGCGGCTTCACAGGAGGCCTTTTAGCGGCCAAAATCAGCCCTCAGAGCGTTTTCATGATCACCGCCATACTTCCATTGATATCCCTCGTTGCGGCCTTGTTTTTGCAGGAAAAACCCTGGAAGGGCAAAAATAAAACGAAAAATATTTTTACTCCCATCATCAAAAGTTTCAAATATATCATTCACGGAGATTTAAAATGGTTTGTCGTGTTGCTATTTTTAATTTCTAGTTCCGTGGCCATTGGAACCCCCTTATTTTTTTACATGAGAGAAATTTTAAGATTCGACGAAATTTTCTTGGGCGTTTTAAATAGCATCACGTGGTTCGGTGCTGTCATTGGATGTTTTATTTTTGTTAGTTTCTTCAGGCGAGGTCCGCTTCACCGAGCGTTGTACTGGGCTGTCATCATTGGTTTTTTTGATATTTTAATGACCCTGGCCATTCGTGATCATGTTAGTGCGTTTGCAGTTTCTTTGCTGCTTGGAATATTTGGTTACATGGTACTGCTTCCTTTGTTTTCATCTGCTGCCGCACTGGCTCATTCAACCGGAGTGGAAGGATCCTTGTTTGCAATATTAATGAGTCTTTTTAATTTAGGGCAAGCACTTGCTGCTTTATTGGGCGGAATGTTGTTTGATTTAATGGGTCTGAGGGCATTAATTCTTTCAACCGCATTCTTCGGCCTGTTGGCCATTCTGGTGGTCCCGCGTTTTAAAAGCTTATGACCAAGCAGGTCCATTTGAATATTTCTGGATTTGTGCAAGGCGTATTTTTTCGGGCCAGTACTCAAAATATTGCTCGAAAGTTGCAAGTATCCGGATATGTCCGAAACTTATCAGATGAGTCTGTAGAAATTGTCGCTGAAGGCGAGGAGGCATTCCTCAATCGGCTCATTGAGTGGTGTCGAAAAGGCCCGCCAGGTGCAAGAGTTAACAATGTTTCAGTTTCTTGGAAAGATGCTGAAAAACGTTTCGATGGATTTAATATTCGGTGATCACTCAAACTTTATGACAGAAAAAGAATTAGCGTTTCAGATCGTCAACAAATTAACCAAAGCCGGATTTGTTGCTTATTTTGCAGGCGGCTGTGTGCGCGATTTGGTAATGAAGCAGAGCGCCACGGATTATGACATTGCCACGACTGCTTCCCCGGATCAAGTCATTCGACTCTTTGATAAGACGGTGGCCGTTGGAAAACAGTTTGGCGTGATGATTGTTGTGATGGGAGAGTATCAGTTTGAAATCGCAACGTTTAGAAGGGAAGGTCCTTACCGGGATGGAAGGCATCCGGAAACGGTTTCTTTTACAAGCCCTGAAGAAGACGCGAAGCGAAGGGATTTCACCATTAACGGGCTTTTCCTGAATCCTTTGACAGAGGAAATTATTGACTATGTCGAGGGGAAAAAAGATATTGAAGCAAAGCTGATCCGAACCATCGGAAATCCAGAAGAACGATTTGAGGAAGATCACCTAAGAATGCTCCGCGCCATTCGATTTGCGGCCAACTTAGGCTTTGCCATTGAATCAAGAACTTGGGATACAATCAAACGTTTAGGACATAAAATTCATTCGGTGAGCCAAGAGCGTGTCCGAGATGAACTCGTTAAAATGTTTACTCGTTCGAATGCAGGACTGGGGCTCCAATTACTATCAGAAAGTGGTTTATTGGCTCAAATTCTACCGGAAATCGAGGTAATGAAAGGGGTCCAACAGCCACCCGAATATCATCCCGAAGGCGATGTTTTTATTCACACCAAAATGCTCATGGATCAGCTGGGTCATCCTTCTGTGGTTTTAGCCTTTGGAGCCCTTTTGCATGACGTGGGCAAACCCAATACTTTTTCCAATGAAGGCGGTAAAATTCATTTTTATAATCATCCTCACATCGGCGTTCAAATTGCAGAGAAACTATTGACGCGGCTTCGGTTTTCTAATCGTGAGATCGCAGATATTTTATCCTGTGTCGAAAATCACATGAAATTTGCAAATGTCAAAGAAATGCGGATTGGCAAATTAAAACAATTTGTGGCTCGCGAAAATTTTAGTACGGAACTAGACCTTCATAAAATTGATTGCCTGGCCAGTCACGGAAAATTGGAGCTGTATCATTTTTTACAAGAAAAAGTAGATGAATTCAGGAAAGAAGAGCTGCGCCCCAAGCCAATTTTAAATGGACATGATGTCATGGCTCTTGGAATTCAAGCGGGTCCGATAATGAAAGAAATTCTGGAAGAAGCCTATTCACTTCAGCTCGAAAAAAATTTTGAATCTAAGGATGATGCTTTAGAATGGGTCAAACAAAATTACCTTAAACCCAAGAAAAAAGGTGTTTCATGATCATCGCGGTCACCATAGTGGGAAAAGATAAATCTGGAATTATTGCGGCTCTGACAGGTGCTTTGTATAAAGCCGGTGGAAATTTAGAAGATGCCAGCATGACCATTTTAGAAGGGGAGTTTGCCATGATTTTTCTGGCGGCT
>ORMF012656388.1_pt1 | contig 10046 bp, 8 predicted proteins | sample 1779871 | NCBI WGS metagenome assembly ORMF01 (sample SAMEA104232316, study PRJEB22302) | groundwater metagenome | biome: forest; feature: aquifer; material: groundwater | place: USA | collected 2011-08-07 | depth 5.4 m | reverse complement strand
CGCGGCTGCTCCGTGCTGCTCGTCAGCCACGAGCCCTGGATCATCGCCAACCAGTGCTCACGGGCCATGCTGCTGGAGGACGCGCGGGTCGTCCAGGTTGGAACGGGAAAGGAGATCGCTGACCGGTATGGGGCCGAGGCCCCTGACGAGCACCCGCAAGCCACGTGAAGCGGGCACCGGACACCGAGGGGACGCCGAGCGCGGGCCATCCGAGCCACCTCATCCAAGGAGCCACCGCCGCCGCAGCGGAGGGTCAGGACAAGCGCAGTCTCCGCGCAAGATGCGACGGCACTGATCGGCTTCCTGCGGGTACCCGCATGCCTCGCATTCTCGCTCGAGCCAGTACACGTGGTGCAGGAAGGCCCTCATGTGCGGGTCGTCGTGCGCGATCCCGGCGCGGCGCCCGTGGCAGTAGACCATGCGCAGCCCGAGCCACTTGAAGCGGACGTCACCTGCCGACTTGCGCTCACCACCATGATCGCGCACGTCGGTGAGGAGCTCCGGTCGATGGCACAGCCGCGCCCCGAGGACGGCCATGCGCATGTCCATCTCGTAGTCCTCCCAGTTCTCGTAGTCGCCCCAGGCGCCGGCCGCGTCGCAGAGCCAGCGCCGGTAGATCGGCGTCGACGTGTACCAGAAGCGCCGCGCCAGGAAGTCCGGCAGCATGCGACCGTGCGCGATCCCCGTATCCTCCACGGGGGCGTCGCAGCGGGACCCCCCGATCGCGTACCGCCGCGTCGCGCAATATGCGATGTCGCACCAGGGTTGCTCGTGCAGCGCTCGCACGAGCAGCTCGAGCTTGCGTGGCGCGATCAGGTCGTCGCTGTCCAGGTACTGCAGGAACTCTCCCCGCGCGACCCGGCGGCCGGCCTCGCGGACCAGCCCGACGCGTCCCGTGTGGGCGATGCGGACAAGCCGGACCTGCGGGTGCCCGCTTGCGAGCTGCGTCGCCGCCGCCACGGTATCGTCGGTGGATCCGTCGTCGACGACGATGACCTCGAAGGCGCGATACGTCTGCGCCAGCACGCTCTCGACGGCCTCGATGAGCAGGCCGGCGCGGTTGTGCACCGGGACGATCACCGAGACGAGTCCGGGCACGCCTGTGGAAGCCGCGCGGCGGGCGAGCTGCCATCGCAGCCTCGACGCCAGCCGCGCACCGAGTTTCCGAAGGCGGCGCGAGGTCAGCCTCATCGGGGCCGAGACGTCCATGTCGCTCACACGAGTATACTGGCGAGCGGAATTGATGGCGATCGTGCTCGGGTACCACCACGTCGGCGCGCGCGCGTGCGACGTCCACGATCAGGCTGTGCCCGAGACCGCCTTCCGTGCGCAGCTCGAGCACCTGCGCGAGCACTACGAGGTCGTGTCGGTCCCGGAGCTGGTGGAGCGTGTTGCCCGTGGAGACCGCTCGCCGCGCAGCGTCGCGCTCACGTTCGACGACGGCTACCGTGACATGCTCGAGGTCGCCGCGCCGACGCTGCGCGAGCTGGACCTGCCCGCCGCCTTCTTCGTCACCACGCGGAGGCTCGAGGCTCCGCACCCGTTCTGGTGGGACGTGCTCGAGCAGGTTCTGCTCGGCGAGCGGCCCCCGCCGTCGCAGCTCGTCGTCACGGCAGGAGGCGGCGCACGGCGCCTCGACACGGCCGACGCGAGTGGTCGGCGCGCTGCCCACGACGCCCTGCACGCGCTCCTGCTGCCGGCCGGCGAGGAGCTGATCGACGCGGTTGTCGACCTGCTCCTCGACTGGTCAGGCGTTCCGAGAACGTCCCTCGAGTCGCCCATGTCGGTCGACGAGGTGCGCGCGCTCGCCGGCGACCACCGCTTCACGATCGGCTCGCACGGCGTCGGTCACCTGCTCCTGCCATGCCAGCCGGCCTTCGTGATGCGGGCAGAGGTGGTCTCCAGCAAGGCCATGCTCGAGCTGGCGCTCGGGCGACCGATCGACGGGTTCTGTTACCCGTTCGGAGCCCACGACGACGCGACGGTGGCGGCGGTGGAGGACGCCGGTTACCGCTACGCCTTCACGACGCTCGACGGCCCGATCGCGCCCTGTGCTCAGCGGCTGAGGCTACCCAGGCGTCTCGTGCCAGGGCGCCTCGTGGGCTTCGCCGACTGGCTTCTTGCGGCCTGCGCCGACGATCGCTGAGGGCGGCGCGCCGATCCTCAGCGGCGCCGCGCGAAGTGGACCACGAGCGCGTCCTCGTCGGCCGTCCGGCCGACGCAATGGGCGCGCCCGACCTCGTCGAGCCACTTGGTCCACTCGGCGAGCGTGGATTCGGCGCCGTAGCCGAGGGACCAGCGGCGCACCGCCGCGTCGCGTGCGGAGCAATAGATCAGCCGGCCTCCGGGGCGCACCCAACCCGCGAGCTTGCGCGTGGTGGTCTCGAGCGCCGCGCGATCGAGCAGGAAGCACAGCACCTCGGCAACCACGACCAGATCATACGACTCGGCCCAACCCTCGGTCGATTCGATGTCCTCGACGCTGTAGCGTACGTTCGAAAACCTGGTGAGCCGGGCGCGACAGCGCGCAATGGCCTCGGGGACCACATCCACCACCCGCAGGAGGTGCGCCCGCCCGGCGAGCCGCTCAGAAAACGCTCCGACGGCACAGCCGACCTCGAGCACCGACTCGAAGGTGCGGTCCGGCCCCATCGCCCGAAGCATCTCGACGTAGCGCAACTGCTCGAAGGGGTTCGACTCGAGGCGCCAGGGGTCCTCGAGGACCGATTGCGACCTCAGAATCTCGTAGACCTCCTTGGAGACCGGCATCAGGAGCCCCCTCCGAGCCGTCGCAGGAGATCGCGGATCGGCTCGGTCCAGCGCCAGCTGCGCGAGGTGAGGAGCTCGTCCAGGCGCCGCGCCAGCTCGTCGCGCCGCCGGCCGATTTCATCGCGCGCGGCCCGCTCGTTCTCCAGGCGACGGGTGAGGTCGTCGACCGTGTGGCTGTCGACCAGGGCCTCGAGGCGCGCTCGGTCGTCGTCCCACTCGCGGAGCGTCGCCGGATCGCGGAGGAACGAGGCCCCGCGGTCGAGGCCGTCGTACTGGACGTGCCAGCCGAGCGCGCGCTCGTCTGCGCGAAAGCGCGGCCGCCGCTCGCCGAACACCTTGCGCTCGCCGTGCGCCTGGCTGCGCACCGGGTAGTGCCGCAGGAGGAAGCGCAATGGGAACACGCGCCGTCCCTCGAACTCGACCTCGTGGCCGCCCGTCGGCGCGAGCCGCACCGGCGCAGCTTGCTTCTTCCAGCAGCTGATCCGGAATCGATCGAAGTCGCGGCGCGGCGCGTAGTGACGGAGCCTCTGCCGCACGTCGTCGGGCGCCACCGGGTCTGCCGTCGTGGGGTGGAACTCGAACATGAAGAAATCGATGGCCGAGTAGCCCAGGCGGTCGACGATCGCGATGGCCTCCCGCAGGCCGACGCCGGGCCACGGCCCCTGCCGGAACTCGTCGGCATCGGCGTGAATGAACCAGTCCGCATCGAGCGTGCGCGCGAGCGCCTCCTTGCGCTCGAGCAGCGCGGTCCACGCGTAGTTCTCGCTCGGCGGCCGACGCTCGACCGTCACCCTCCCCGAGGCCACGAGCCGATCGAGCGCGGCGACTGTGCCGTCGGTCGACCCGTCGTCGATGACGTGCACGCGCACCCCCTCGGCGACCAGCGCCGAGACGCTCTGCGCGATGATGTCCTCCTCGTTGTAGGCGGCGAGGAGCGCGGTCACGCGGGGGAGGGGCACGGCTCAGCGTACCAAGCGCCAGGACTGCAGAGGCACAGCGCGTACGCTCACTGGACGAAGGCCTCGAGGAGCGTGCCGATGCCGGGCCGCGTGATGGGCAGCAGGATGAACAGACGTCGTATGATCGTGCCGCAGCTGAGCCCGGAAGCTCTCATGTAGATGGGCACCAGGAGACGAGTTTCGTCGTTGGGCGGCGCTGCGATCCGCAGCGCCGCGACGCGGCGGTCCTCGCTCAGCTGCGTTCGCACGATCTGGCCATCGTGGTATCCGTCGTCCATCGCGATCGAGTAACCGGGGGGGAGGGAGATCGTCGCAGCGATGATCGGATGGCCGTTCTCCTCGTGCCAGAGAGCCGCGACAACCATCGGAAACATGGTGCACTCGGGCGGCGGCGGTGGCGGATCGGTCGGCATGTAGACGTAGCCGGGCCGGCAGCCATGTAGGGTCGCCGCGGCGGCCGACGCGGCGATGAGCTTTCGCATGCGGTCGAGCGTTCGCTCGCGCGCCAGGCCGGGGACGCTGGTCGTCGGAGCGGGAAGGATCTCCGGCAACAGATTGAGTCGCTTTCGATCCTTCACGAGGCCGCTCCGAGCTGGAGCGACGTCGCGGCGTCACGATCGAGCTCGGTCAGCGCCATGCCTCGCCCGACCGTTCGTTCCATCACCCGGGCGAGGTCCTGGGCGCCGGCGCGGACCTCGATCTCCGTCGCACGCAGCCGGCTGGAGAGACGCGCCACGAGCGCCTCGTCGCCAGCTGCGGCGGCTCGGACTTGCCGCACGATCGCGTCGAGCGCGTCGGCGGTGTCCGTGGCCAGGCGGCGACTCAGCGCGCGCCCCGCGTCCAGCCACCGCAGGTCGAAACGCTCCGGGTGAAATCGCCGGCAAACCTCGATGTCGAAGCGCGTCGCCATGATGCCGTTGGCCAGCGCCTGGTCGCCGAAGTTCCGTTCGTGGAAGCACGCCATCGTCAGCGAAAAGACGCGCTCCAGCTCGGGCGAGCCCAGCGAGTAGTCCCACTGCAGATAGTCCCCTCGGGTGCGACCCTCCGCTTGCATCCGCGCCAGGAGGGGCGTGCCCGCGTACAGCTCGACGCGGCAGAAGTTGAAGGGCACCTCTGCGGCGTATCGCATGAATGCGATGTTGCGCTCGACGTCGTCGAGCGTCGTATCAGGATCGAAGATGAGCAGGTTGAAGCACAGGTAGAGGCCGAGGTCGCGGGCGATCGAGAAGGCGCGTCGGTTCTGGGCCTGCCCGGACCACCGGCGTAGCGTGCGGAGGCCCTGATCCGCGTCGGTCTCCACGCCTACGTACGACCTGATGCAGCCGAGCCGTTCCACCAGGAGGCGGAACACTTCGGGATCCACGTCGTTCGGTCGTGCCTTGACGACGGTTGCGTAGCGGTCCATGCCGCGTCGCTCGAGCGCCTCGGCGAGCGCGACGATGCGCTCGCGGTTTCGCGCGCGACCAGGCACGAAGAAGTTGTCGTCGTGGAACACGAAGATGTCGACGCCTCGCTCGCGTTGCAGCGTCAGCATCTCCTCCGCGACGTCGTCCACGTCGCGCAGGCGATAGCGCACGCCGGGCAGGCTCTGCTCGTGCCAGGCCGCGATGCAGCAGAAGGTGCAGTTCGCATAGCAGCCGCGACTGGACACGAGCGGCGCGATTCCGTGGCCGAAGCACCGGGGAGGCTCGCCCCGTCGATCCGGAGGCGGGAGCGTCGCCAGATCCGGGAGCTGCGGGTGCGCGGTCCTGCCAAGCGCGCCGGCCGTTGCCCGGAGGGCCAGGCCGGGCACCAGTGAGAGCTCCGTCCCGTCTGCCACCGCCTGCACCAGCGCCACGAGCGTCGATTCGGCTTCCTGCCGGCAGACCGAGCTCAGCTCCGGGAAGTCTCTGAGGAGCTCGGCCGCCGCGAACGTGGCGAAGTGTCCCCCGGTGGTGATGTGCCCCGAATAGCCGCGCTCGCGCAGGGCCACGGCGAGCGCGAGGAAGTCAGGCGCTCGCCACTGGAAGGCCAGTGAAAGGCCCACGACGATCGGCGGCTCATCGGCCGCCGCGATGGCCGCGAGGGCCTCTCCGAAGTCAGCGTCCCGATTGAAAGGGATGATCTCGGAACGGAAGCCTGCACGCGCGAGGGACGAGGCGAGATACCGGAGGCTGAGGTTCTCTTCCAGCTCGGGACCGACGAGAGCAATCCACGCCATCACACCCTCCTGCCTGGTAGCGTCTCACGGTTCGTGCCGGGCCCGCTTTCGACCAGCTCCACAGGCTAAGATCTCCAAATTGACCCGGCTCCGCGTCCTGCACGCGATCCACGACTTCCTGCCGCGGCACCTGGCCGGCTCCGAGCTGTATGCATTCGAGCTGTGCCGGGAGCTCGGGCAGCGCCACAGCGTGCACGTCCTCTGCGCCGAGTACGACCCCACGCGCCCGCACGGCAGCCTGTCGTGGCGCCACCACGAGGGCGTCGCGGTCACCGAGCTGGTCAACAACTGGCGCTTCCGCACGTTCGAGGAGACCTACGCCTCGCCCCTCATCGGCGAGCGGCTCGCCGCCGTCCTGGGCGCGATCCAGCCGGACGTCCTGCACGTCCATAACCTCCTCAACCTGTCGTTCGACCTGCCGCGGCTGGCGAAGGCGCGCGGCATCCCGACGGTGGCGACGCTCCACGACTTCTCGCTCGTCTGCCCCTCGGGCGGCCAGCGCGTGCACCGGGCGGAGCGGCACGTCTGCGTCGACATCGATCCCGCGCGCTGCGCGCGCTGCTTTGCCGAATCGCCGTCCGCGCCGCAGCTCGCGTTCGGGCACTCCGGCGTCCGGATGTGGATCGCCCAGGAGGTGGCCCGGCGGGCGCCCTGGCTCGTGCGCGTGCCCGAGCTCCTTCGGGTGGTCCGCGCGGGCTCCGCGCGCGCCACCTTCGCCTCCGTGGGAACCGACGCGATCGCGAGGCGCCTCGAGCGCGCCCGGGAGGTCTTCGCGAGCATCGATCTGTTCGTCTCCCCTTCGCGTGCGCTCGCCGAGGACCTCGTGCGCTTCGGTCTGCCCGCGGACAAGGTCGTCGTGTCCGACTACGGCTTCGCCCCGCGTCCGCCCGTGCCGCGCGTGCCGCGTGGTCCGCGGCTGCGCCTCGGGTTCGTCGGCACGCTTTCGTGGCACAAGGGCGTGCACACGCTGGTCGAGGCGGTGCGGCAGCTGCCGGCGGACCGCGTGCAGCTCGAGATCTTCGGTGACCCGAGGTGCTTCCCCGACTACGTCGCCGAGGTGCAGGCGCGGGCCGCGGGCGCCCCGATCGTATTCCGGGGTGCGTTCCCACCCGATCGCGTGGCGGAGGTCCACGCCGGCCTCGACGTGCTGGTCGTGCCCTCGCTGTGGCCGGAGAACTCGCCGCTCGTCATCCACGAGGCGTTCCTGGCCGGCGTTCCCGTGGTCGCCGCGCGCACAGGCGGCATCCCCGAGCTCGTCACGCACGGCGAGAGCGGGCTCCTGTACGACGGCAGCGTGTCGGGGCTCGCGGCCGCCCTGCAGTCGCTCGTCGAGCAGCCCGCCCTGCTCGCCGAGCTCGGGCGCCGGGCGCCGCGCGTCAAGACCATCGAGGAGGACGCGGCCGAGTGGGAGGCGCGCTACCTTCAGCTGATCGCGCGAAAGGATGCGGCTTGAGCGAGCGTGTCGCGATCGTCATCCCGACCAGGAACGGCGCGGAGACCTTGCCCGCCCTGCTCGCGGGCATCGCGCGCGGGCGGCGCCGCCCGGACGAGATCGTCGCCATCGACTCCGGCTCGACGGACGGCACGCTCGAGTTGCTCGCGTCTCGGGGCGTGCGCTCGGTGCAGATCCCGCCCGCGGAGTTCGACCACGGCGGAACGCGCAACCAGGGCATCGCGGCCACGAGCGCGGAGCTCGTGGTGCTGCTCGTGCAGGACGCGGTGCCGGTCGGCGAACGCTGGCTCGAGGCGCTCCTTTCGCCGCTGCTCTCGGATGCGACGGTGGCCGGCTCGTTCGCGCGGCAGGTGCCGCGCCCGGGCGCGAGCGTGGTGACGCGCCGGAACCTCGCGTGCTACGCCGCGACCTCGCAAGAGGCGCGCGTCTCCAGCATCGACAGCGCGGAGCGGTTCCGCCGCATGGACCCGATGGCGCGCTACCTCGCGTGCCTCTTCGACAACGTCTGCTCCTGCGTGCGGCGCGCGGTCTGGCAGTCCCACCCGTTTCCCCGGGCCAGGTTCGCCGAGGACGTCGAGTGGGCGCGGGACGTGCTCCTCCTCGGGCACCGCATCGCCTTCGCGCCCGAGGCGGTGGTCGAGCACTCCCACGAGCGCTCCGCGCGCTACGAGCTCGGTCGGGCCTACCTCGCGCACGCGCGGCTGCATGCGCTGTTCGGCCTGCGCACGATCCCGACGCTGGGGCACCTCGGCGTGGCCATCGCGACGACGATGGCGCACCACGCGCGCTGGCTCCGCGAGGAGCCCGCCCCGCCGCGCGAGCTCTTGCGTGCGCTCGAGCTCGCGGTGGCGCTCCCGCTCGGGCAGTACCTGGGCGCCCGGGCCTCGGCGACGGGGACCGAGCTCCTGCGACCACGAGGGATCTGACGTGCGCATCCTCCACGTCGTTCACGGCTTTCCGCCTGCGGCGATCGGGGGCACCGAGCAGTACACGCTCTCGCTGTGCAGGGTCCTTGCGCGCGATCCCCGGGACGAGGTGTTCGTGCTCGCGCGCGAGGGCGATCCTTCGCGCCCCGAGCTCGACGTTCGCCGCGCACGCGTGGGTGGGCTTCCTGTCGCCTTCGTCAACAACACCTACCGGTCTTGCCATTCGTTCGAGGACAGCTACCGGAGCCCCGCCATTGCCGCGCTCGGCGCCGGAATCGTGGACGAGATCCGGCCCGACGTCGTCCACGTCCAGCACCTGACCGGCCTGTCCACCGGGCTGCTCCACGAGATCGCGGCGCGGCAGATCCCGATGGTCTTCACGCTTCACGACTACTGGCTCATCTGCCACCGCGGGCAGCTCTTCGACCTCGACCTCGAGCGGTGCGAAGGGCCCATCCCCGAGCCGTGCCGCCGCTGCGTCGGCCCCGAGGGCGACAAGGGTGCCGCGAGCAACCTCGTGGCGACGCTGTCCGCGCGCGCGATCCCCGGCCTGCCCGCCCTGGCCCAGCTGGGCAGGCGCGTCTTGGCCGCGCAGCGCAGAGACCACGCGCCGGAGGTCGCGCGCCGTGCCCTGCACATGCAGGAGGCGTGCGGGTTTCCGGACCGCTTCGTGGCGCTCTCGCGCACCCTGCGCGACCGCTTCATCGCCTTCGGCATCGCGCCCGAGCGGATCGCGCTCTCGACGCCGGGCACGGATCTGGCCCGGTTCCACCCTCGGGAGCGTGTGCCGGGCGGCCCCCTGCGCATCGGCTTTCTGGGCAGCCTGGTCGCGTCCAAGGCGCCGCACCTCCTGCTCGAGGCGTTTGCGCAGCTGCCCCGAGGCGCTGCGACGCTGCACGTCCATGGCGCCATCGGCGCCTACCACGGGGACGACGGCTACCGCGCCGTCCTCGCGCCACTGCTCGCGCGCGAGGGGGTCTGCTTCGCCGGTCCCGCGCCCCACGACCAGGTGCCCGCGCTCCTCGGCGAGCTCGACGTGCTCGTCGTGCCCTCGGTGTGGCTCGAGAACGCGCCGCTCGTGATCCGGGAAGCGTTCGCCAGCGGCGTGCCCGTGGTCGCGTCCGATCTCGGTGGCATGGCCGAGGCGGTGCGCCACGGCGTGGATGGCCTGCTGTTCGAGCCCGGGAACGTCGTCGCGCTCACGGGCGCGCTCCTTCGCCTGTGCGACGAGCCGGGCCTCCTTCCGCGCCTGCGGGCGGGCATCGTGCCACCTCGCTCGCTCGACGCGGACGCGGCGGAGACCCGGGCCCGCTACGAGGCGCTCCTCGGCGCGCAGGTGCGGCGCACGCGGCCCCGGCTCGCCGCCGTGGTGCTCGACTACCAGACGCCGGCCGATACGCTCGTCGCCGTGCGCGCGCTCGAGGCGTCGCGCCGGCTGATCGACGACATCCTGGTCGTCGATGGCGGCTCGGCTGACGCCTGCGCGCGGCTCCTCGCCGAGCACGCACCACGCGTGACCGTGATCTCGACCGGCACGAACCTCGGCTACTCGGGCGGGAACAACGTCGGGATCCGGCGTGCGCTCGAACGTGGCGCCGAGCTCGTGCTCCTCGTCAACCCCGACGCCTACCTGCCGCCCGATTGCGTGGGCGCGCTGGAGGGCGCGCTCGGGGCCCATCCGCAGATCGGCATCGCCGGTCCGATGCTGGTCGGGCGATCGCGGCTCGACGAGGTGGAGT
>ORMF010540240.1_pt1 | contig 10046 bp, 10 predicted proteins | sample 1779871 | NCBI WGS metagenome assembly ORMF01 (sample SAMEA104232316, study PRJEB22302) | groundwater metagenome | biome: forest; feature: aquifer; material: groundwater | place: USA | collected 2011-08-07 | depth 5.4 m | reverse complement strand
CCCGCGCACGCGGAGATCGTGCTCGAGGGATACATCGAGAAGGACGAGCTCGGCAGCGAGGGCCCGTTCGGCGACCACACCGGCTACTACACCCCGCCGGAGCCGTTCCCCGTCTTCCACCTGACGGCGATGACGATGCGGCGCGACGCGATCTATCCGTCGATCGTCGTCGGCAAGCCGCCGCAGGAGGACGCCTGGCTCGGCAAGGCGACGGAGCGGATCTTCCTGCCCGCCGTGCGGGCGACGGTGCCGGAGATCGTCGACTACGACCTTCCCGTCGCGGGCGCGTTCCACAACTGCTGCATCGTCTCGATCCAGAAGGCGTTCCCCGGCCACGCGCAGAAGGTGATGCACGCGATCTGGGGCCTCGGGATGCTGAGCCTCACCAAGTGCGTCGTCGTGGTGGACGCCCACGTGAACGTGCACGACTACGAAGAAGTCCTTTTCTACGCGGGCGCCAACGTCGATCCGGCCCGCGACGTGACGATTGGCAAGGGCCCGCTCGACCAGCTCGACCATGCGCCGCAGCGACAGTTCGTCGGCGGGAAGCTCGGCATCGACGCCACGGCGAAGCTGCCCTCGGAGGGCGCCCGGCCCTGGCCGGAGGAGATCGAGATGAGCCCCGAGATCCGGTCGCTCGTCGGCTCGCGGTGGAGCGAGTACGGGATCGAGTTGGTTCCTCAGGCAGCGTCCGCCGGATTCGATAAGACTTCCCGCTCGTTGCGCCAACTGCTACGACGTTGACGCCCAGGGAGGGCGACGGCTTGAATCCAGCCTGGATGCACGAGGAAGAGGACTGCTAGTGGACCCGGCAGAGCACGACCAGCCGCACCTGCCGGCGCCGACCGTCGGCCCGGTCGGCTTCGCCGTCGGCGTCGTCGTCGTCCTCGTCGGGCTGATCGTCGACCCGCTCTGGATCTCCACGATCGGCGCGGCGATCGCCGTGATCTTCGGCGTCGTCTGGGCCCGCGAGGCCACCGCCGGGATGCGTGGCCGCCACATCCCCGTCGGGCCGGAGCTGCGCGAGCCCGCCGTCGGTGACGCGTCCGCGCTGGCGGCCACCGCCGGCGACGCGGCGATGCCGCCGCCCGAGCCCGCTGAGCGGTTCCCGCGCAGCAGGTTCCTCGAGGCCTCGACCCTCGGCCTCGGCGCCGTGATCGGCGGCGTCGTCACCGTCCCCATCGCCGGCTTCCCCGTCCTGCCTGCCTTCCTCGGCCAGAAGCGCCACGAGGTCGACCTCGGCCCCGTCGCCGACCTCGTCGAGGGCCAGTGGTATGTCGCCAGCTTCATGACCGATCCGAAAGAAGGTGTCGTGTCGCGGCGCACGGCCTTCGTCCGCAACAACGGCTCGGTGAAGTCCGGCTCGCTGCAGGTGCCGAGCTTCACGATCATCTCCAACCGGTGCGCCCACCTCGGCTGCCCGGTTCAGGCCAACGGGCCGATGGGCAAGACGAGAACCGAGAAGACGTCGAACGGGCAGGTCCAGCTGCACGAGACGCAGCCCGCGGGCTTCGGCTGCCCGTGCCACGGCGGCCAGTACGACACCGAGGGCAATCGCACCGCCGGCCCGCCGGTGCGCGGCCTCGACCGCTACGAGTTCAAGATCGCTGACGGGCGCCTGATCCTGCTCGGCATGTACTCGGTGTCCACGGTCGACGGCACCGGCGCGCAGGCGAAGATCCACTCGTACAACCTGCACGGCCCGGGCGAGCACGTCGACGGGCCCGAGCAGATCCTGTATCCCCTCGACCCGCCGCACCACTGATGGCCATGCGTCGAGCTCCGAGCAGGGCCGAGGTCCGCCGCGAGCGGATGCAGGCGGCCGCCAACTTCCCGCTCGACTGGCTCGAGGAGCGCTCCGGCCTCGTCGGCGGCGTCCGCTACTTCCTCTTCCGCAACGTCCCGGCCGACATCAACTGGATGCAGACGCTCGGGTCGGCGACGCTCACGGCGTTCATCGTCCAGGCGGTGACCGGCGTGATCCTCGCGATGTACTACAGGCCGACGCCCACGGAGGCGTACTCGTCGATCCAGAACATCACCGACCACGTGACGATGGGCTGGCTCGTCCGCGGCATGCACAAGTGGGGCGCGAGCGTCTTCATCATCCTGATGTTCATGCACATGGGCCGCGTGTTCCTGTTCGGCGCGTACAAGTACCCGCGCGAGCTGAACTGGATCGTCGGCGTCCTGCTGCTCACGATGGGGATGGCGGAGGGCTTCACGGGCTACCTGCTGCCCTGGGACCAGACGGCGTACTGGGCGAGCGTCGTCGGCATCAACCTGAACGGGACGGCTCCGTTCTTAGGACCGTTCCTCGCGCAGTTCCTCCGATCGGGGCAAGAGATCGGCGGGGATACGCTCACCCGCTTCTACTCGCTGCACATGCTGCTGCTTCCCGGCGCGATCGGCGGGCTGATCGGCCTGCACCTCTACCTGATCATCCGGCTCGGCGTCACATCGCCACCGTGGTCGAAGGAGGCCGCGGGCGAGGCGCCGGCCGACGAGGCGCCGCGTGACCTGCGTGCCGGCCTGACGCGGCCGGTGTCCCGCCCGGGCAACGGCGACGGAGGAGCCGCCTGATGGCCACTTCCGGGAAGCCGAGGCCGATCGACGAGCGGCGCGCGCAGTTCCAGCGCTACAAGGAAGACGTCAAGAAGCGCGGCAAGCCGTTCTACCCGTACGCGATGTTCCACGACACGGTGATGAGCCTCGTCGTCGTGTCGGTGATCGTCGGGCTCGCGACGGTCTGGAAGTGGACGTCCTGGGCGCCGCACCACGACGGCACGCACCAGGGTCTTCTCGGGCCGGAGTACACAGACCCTGCCGATCCGGGCACGACCAACTTCGTGCCTCGCCCCGACTGGTACTTCTATTTCCTCTTCTATCTCCTGCGGATCTTCAAGTGGCCCGAGACGGTCTTCCTCGGCACGGTCGGCGTGCCGACCATCTTGCTCGTGCTGCTGATCGCGCTGCCGTTCTACGACCTGCGGCGAGAGCGGCGCCTGTCGCGTCGCCCGGTCGCCGTCGTCGCGGCGGTGCTGACGATCCTCTCGATGGCGGTGCTGACGTGGAAGGGCGCGACGGCGAAGGAGGCCCTCGCCTCCGAGGTGATCGCCGAGGTGCCGAACTGGGTCAAGGCGGAGAAACTGCCGCCGGCGGCGATTCCGGGCGCGAAGCTCTTCGCGTCGTCGGGCTGCACTGCCTGCCATCTGTACCTCGGTAGCGGCGGCGCCCAGCTCGGCGCCCCCGATCTCACCGCGATCGGCACGCGGAAGCTCGGGATCGACTACCAGATCCGGCACCTGAAGTGCCCGTCCTGCGTGAACGCGGGCTCCCCGATGCCGAAGTTCGCGTCTCTCGGCGAGCAGCGGCTCCGTCAGCTGGCGATTTTCCTCGAAGCCTCCAAGGGCAAGCGGTAACGAACGGGCACAATCCCGGGGAATGCACGTCTTCCTCGGGATAACGGGCGCCTCCGGCGCCCCCTACGCGGCCCGGCTGCTCGAGGCGCTGGCTGCCGCGGACTGCGAGATCGGCGTCTCCGCGTCGAGCGCGGCGATCGAGGTGATCGCGACCGAGCTGTACGGAAACGCGCGGCTCTCGCGAGACGAGACGCTCGCCCGCCTGCTCGAGCCCATCGGCGCCGCCGCGACCGTCTATGACCCGGGCGACTGGAAGGCGCCGTACGCCTCCGGCTCGGCGAAGGTCGACGCGTATGTCATCTGCCCGTGCTCGATGGGCACGCTCGGCACGATCGCGTCCGGGTCGATGCAGAACCTCATCCACCGCGCCGCTTCGGTCGCGCTGAAGGAGGGGCGCCGGCTCGTCGTCATGCCGCGCGAGACGCCGCTCTCCGCGATCCACCTGCGCAACATGCTCACGCTACGCGAGGCGGGCGCGACGATCCTTTTTCTTGCGCCCGGCTTCTACCACGGCGCAGAGACCGTGGCCGACCTCGTCGACTTCGTCGTCGCGCGGGCGCTCGACCAGCTCGGGCTGGAGAACTCGCTCGCGAAGCGGTGGGGCCAGTGAGCGGCGTGGGCTCGACGGAGCCGGCGGGAACAGCCGACCTGGGGCGGCTGCCGCCGGAGGGCGTGCAGCGGATGTTCGACCGGATCGCGCCGGTCTACGACCTGATGAACCGCGTCATGACGGCGGGCCTCGACCGGCGCTGGCGGCGGATTACCGTCGAGGCGGCCGTGCATCCGGGCGACCGGGTGCTCGACGCCTGCTGCGGCACGGGCGACCTCGCGGTCGCCGCGCGCGGGCGCGGCGCGGCCGAGGTGGTCGGTCTCGACTTCTCCCAGCGGATGCTCGAGCGGGCGCGACGCAAGGCACCGGGGATCGAGTGGCTCCAGGGCGACGTGCTCGCGCTCCCGTTCGAGGACGCGTCGTTCGACGCGGCGACGGTCGGCTTCGGGATCCGGAACGTCGACGACCTCGAGGCGGGCCTGCGCGAGCTGCGGCGCGTGCTGCGGCCCGGCGGCCGGCTCGCGATCCTCGAGATCACGACGCCCCGCGGCCCCCTCGCGCCCTTCTATCGCGTGTGGTTCGACCGCGTCGTCCCGTTGCTCGGCCGGGTGCTTCCCGGCGGTGCCGCGTACACGTATCTCCCGGCGAGCGTCCGCCGCTTCCCGGTGCCCGAAGAGCTCTCTCGCCTTCTCCGGGCAAACGGCTTCGGAGACGTCCGGATCCGCCTGTTTGCAGGGGGTATCGTGGCCCTGCACGTGGGGCACGCATCGTGAGCACGGCCACCGAGACGCTCGCAACGATCCGCGAGGCCCCCGGGCTCGAGGAGTATCTCGACGCCCTCGAAGAGCGTCTTGCCCGCTCCGTCGCCAGCCACCCGGGGCTCGTCGCCGCGGTCGGGAACGAGGCGCTCGCCGCGGGCGGGAAGCGCCTGCGGCCGCTGCTCGTGTTCCTGTCGACGCCGGCCGGACAGGAGCCGTCGATCGCCGCAGGCGTCGCCGTCGAGCTCGTGCACATGGCGTCGCTGATCCACGACGACTTGATCGACCGGGCGCATTTCCGCCGCGGCAAAGCGGCCGCGTGGTCGGTGTACGGCCCGGAGGCCGCCCGCGCGACCGGCGACTACCTCTTCGCCCGCGCGTTTGCGGAGCTCGCGGCGACCGGCGACGCGGAGGCGGTGAGCGTGCTCGCGGACGCGACGCTCTGCCTGTCGCGGGGCGAGGCGCTGCAGCGCACGCAGACGAACGACCCGTCGACGAGCGTCGAGGCGTACATCGAGCGCTGCGGCCTCAAGACAGGGAAGCTCTTCGAAGCGGCCTGCCGGCTCGGCGGTGGGTCGGGCGCCTACGGCCTCGCGCTCGGCGTCGCGTTCCAGATCGCCGATGACGTCCTCGACTGCTCGGGCGTGACGATCGAGACCGGCAAGATCGCCGGCACCGATCTGCGCGACGGGACGCCGACGCTGCCGCTCTTGCTCGCGGCGCAGGAGGACGACGTCGTGCGTGCGGCGCTCGCCGGCGGGCCGGTGGACGGGGCGCTCGTGCGGGTTGCCGCAACCGGCGCGCTCGAGCGCTCCACAGAGGTTGCCCTCGACTACGCTAGACAGGCTCGGGCGTGCCTCAACGGTGGCTTGCACCGCGAGGAGCTCGAGTCCCTGACGCACGCGGTCGTCAACCGAGAGAGGTAACGCACGTGGCAGTCCTCGACATGCTGGAGACGCTCGCCCCGATCCGCGAGAAGATCGAGGCCGGAGCGCGGCTCGACTTCGAGGACGGCGTCACCCTGATGGAGTCGGACGACCTGCTGGCGCTCGGGGAGCTCGCCGATCTCGCGCGACGCGTCCGCGGCGGCGGCGACGAGGTCTTCTTCGTCCAGAACCTCTACCTCAACCAGACGAACGTCTGTCGCGTGAAGTGCAAGTTCTGCGCGTTCGCGAAGACGCGCAAGCAGGAAGACGCGTACACGATCAGCGCCGACGAGCTCGTCGAGGACGCGGTCAAGCAGCACGAGCACACGAAGTTCACCGAGATCCACTGCGTCAACGGCGAGAACCCGCACGTCGACCTCGAGTTCTACGTCAGCGTGATCCGCAAGCTCAAGGCGGCGCTTCCGGACGTGCATCTCAAGTTCTACACGGCCTCCGAGATCCACCACATCGCGCAGCTTGCCGGCATCTCGCACGAAGAGGTGCTGCGTGAGCTGAAAGATGCAGGGCTCGGCTCGCTGCCCGGCGGCGGCGCGGAGATCTTCGCCGACCGTGTGCGGCAGCTGATCGCGCCGGGCAAGGAGCACCCCGACAACTGGTTCCACATCCACGACGCTGCGCACAGGATGGGGATCCCGACGCACTGCACGCTGCTCTACGGCCACGTCGAGACGTACGAGGAGCGGGTCGACCACATGCTGCGCCTGCGCGACCAGCAGGACGCCACCGGCGGCTTCCTCGCGTTCATCCCGCTCGCGTTCCATCCCGAGAACACGGTGTTCGAGCGTCGCGGCTTCAAGTTCACGACAGGTGCCGACGACCTGAAGATGATCGCGGTGTCGCGTTTGCTGCTCGACAACATCCCGAACATCAAGGCGTACTGGATCATGATGGGCATGCCTATGGCGCAGCTCGCCCTGCACTTCGGCGCGAACGACGTGCAGGGCACGGTCGTGCGCGAGCAGATCTTCCAGGCCGCCGGCGCGACGAGCGGCACGGAGCAGAAGATTCCCGAGCTCGTCCGCTTCATTACCGAAGCCGGGAGAATCCCCGTGCAGCGCGACACGCTCTACAACGAGCTGCACCGGTGGCAGGTGCAGGGAGCCCGCGCGGCGTGATCAAGCTCGGCCGCATCTCGTACGTGAACATGGCGCCGATCTTCTACCGCGTCGAGATGGACGTGGAGGAGATCCAGGGCGTCCCGACCGAGCTGAACCGGATGCTCATCGAAGGTGAGCTCGACACCGCGCCGATCTCGTCGATCGAGTACGCGCGCAACGCCCACAAGCTGCGCCTCCTGCCGCGGCTCTGTGTCGCGTCGGAGGGCGCCGTCGACTCGATCCAGCTCGTGACGCGCAGACCGCTCGAGCAGGTGCGCGTCGTGGCGGTCACGCCCGAGTCCGCGACGTCGGTCGTGCTCACGAAGGTTCTCCTGCCCGACGCGGGCCAGGTGCCGCTCGAGGCGTACGAGACCGGCGACGCCGACGCGAAGCTTCTGATCGGGGATGCGGCGCTGAAGTCGGCGTTCGAGGATCCGACGCCGCACTACGATCTCGGCCGCCTGTGGCTCGAGCGCACGGGCCTGCCGATGGTGTTCGCCGTGTGGGCGTGCCCGGAGCCGATCGCCGACGGGCTCGCGGAGCTTGAGGACGCGCTCGTCTCCTCGGTGCGGATGGCGCGCGCGGAGCCGGAGACCCTCGCCTTCGAGGCGTCCGCGACGTACGGCTATCCCGCCGGCTTTCTCGCGCGCTACTTCGAGAAGCTCCGCTACCGCTTCGGCCCGCGCGAGCGCGCCGGCCTCTACACGTTCCTCGAGATGGCGCGCGACCACGAGCTGCTCGAGACGGTTCCCGAGTTGCGCTTCGTCTCGACCACCGGAGCCGCGGTCGCGTGAGCGCCGTCGCCGAGTCCCGCACCGCGACGATCCTCGAGCAGGTCCTCGACGGCGAGCGCCTCACCGACGAGGACGCGATCGCGCTGCTCCGTTCGCGTGACCTCGTCGCGGTCGGCCGGGCGGCGAACGAGATTCGGAACCGAAAGCACGATCCGAACCGCGTCACGTTCATCATCGACCGCAACCTCAACTACACGAACCTCTGCGTCACGGACTGCGACTTCTGCGCCTTCTACCGGAGCCCCGGCGACACGCGCGAGGGCTACCTGCTGCCGAAGCCGGTGATCTTCAAGAAGATCGAGGAGACGCTCGCGATCGGCGGCACCGGCCTGTTGATGCAGGGCGGCCATCACCCCGACCTCGGCATCGACTACTACGAGGATCTGTTCACGTCGATCAAGGCGAAGTACACGATCCACCTGCACGCGCTGTCGCCGCCGGAGATCCAGCACATCTCGCGGCGGTCGAAGCTGACGATCCCCGAGACGCTGACGCGCCTGCGCGACGCCGGGCTCGACTCGATTCCCGGCGGCGGCGGCGAGATCCTCGTCGACCGCGTCCGGCACATCATCGCCCCGAAGAAGACGAAGTCGTCGGAATGGCTGAACGTGATGCGCCATGCGCACAGGCTCGGCATCTCGACGACCGCGACGATGATGTACGGCCACGTCGAGACGCTCGAGGAGCGCGTCGAGCACATGCGGCGCGTGCGCGAGTTGCAGGACGAGACCGGGGGCTTCCGCGCGTTCTTCTCGTGGACGTTCCAGGACGACGGCAACCGGCTCGGCGAGAAGGTGCCGCCCGACACGCGGCCGACCTCGTTCGACTACCTGCTGACGCAGGCGGTCTCGCGGCTCTATCTCGACAACCTGCCGCACATCGGCTCGTCGTGGGTGACGCAGGGCAAGAAGATCGGCCAGGTCGCCCTGCAGTTCGGCGCCGACGATCTCGGCTCGGTGATGATCGAGGAGAACGTCGTCAGCGCCGCCGGCACGACGTACCGCGCCAGCACCGAGGAGTTCGTGCACATGATCAAGAGCCTCGGCAAGATCCCGGTGCAGCGCGACACGCTGTACCGCGACGTCAAGGTCTGGGACTAGTACAGCCGTCTGCAAGTTCGGTCCGGAATCGGTGAAGGGACCGGCGCGGCGGCGTCGAATGGTGTCGGTATGGCGAGGACGAGCGGGTATGTGATCGTGCTGAGCGAGGCGGAGCGGGCCGAGTTGGAGCACCGGGTCGCGTGTTACACGCTGCCGCATAAGGTGGTGGTGCGGGCGAAGATCGTGCTGTATGCCGCCGAGGGACAGAGCAACGTCGAGATCGCGCGTCGGCTCGAGACGGCGGCGCGAGTGGTCGGCCGCTGGCGGAAGCGGTTCTTCGAGCGGCGGCTGGCGGGTCTCGAGGATCTCGAGCGCGCGGGCCGCCCGCGTCGTTTTCCCCCCGGAGCAGGTGGCCGAGGTGAAGGCGCTCGCCTGCGAGCTGCCGGCCACGCACGGGCTGCCGCTCGGCCGCTTTTCGCGGACTGAGCTGCACAGGCTGGTCGTTGAGCGGGGTCTCAGCGAGGCGTCGGCCTCGACGATTTGGCGTTGGCTGCACGACGACGCGCTGAAGCCGTGGCAGCAGCGCTCCTGGATCTTCGTCCGCGACCCGCAGTTCCGCGAGAAGGCTGGGCGGATGATCGACCTCTACCAGCGCCGCTTCGAGGGCCGACGGCTGCGTCCTGACGAGTATGTGATCTGCGCCGACGAGAAGTCGCAGCTGCAGGCGCTCGGCCGCCGCCACGCGACGCTGCCGCCGGGCCCGGGCCGCGCGGCCCGCTTCGAGTTCGACTACCGGCGCAACGGCACGCTCGCCTACCTCGCAGCCTGGGATGTCCACCACGCCAACCTCTTCGACCGAGTCGAGGAGAAGACGGGGATCGAGCCGTTCGGGCGCCTCGTCGAGCAGGTGATGAGCACGGAGCCGTACGCCTCCGCCCGCACCGTCTACTGGATCGTCGACAACGGCTCATCGCACGCCGGCAACGCGTCGATCGAGCGGATGCAGCAGACCTGGAAGAACGCGCGGCTGATCCACCTGCCCGTCCACGCCTCCTGGCTCAACCAGATCGAGCTCTACTTCTCGATCATCCAGCGCAAAGCACTCACACCGAACGACTTCGGCTCCCTCGACGCGCTCACCGAGCGGCTGCTCCGCTTCGGCGAGCACTACCGGCAAATCGCGCAGCCCTTCGAGTGGACCTTCACCCGCACAGACCTCGACCGCCTCCTCGATCGGATCGAAGCCCACCACCCACAACTCACGCTCGCAGCGTGACCGAACTTGCGGACGCGTGTACTAGCCCTCACGCACGAGAGCCTGTTTCGAACAGACATGTCTCGGTGCCTGGCACCAGACGTGTTGCTCGGAGACACGTCCTCATCGCGGCAGGGAAGGAACCGCGGTTCACGTGCCTCGAACAGCCACGTCTTGGTGCCT
>ORMF012557433.1_pt1 | contig 10047 bp, 14 predicted proteins | sample 1779871 | NCBI WGS metagenome assembly ORMF01 (sample SAMEA104232316, study PRJEB22302) | groundwater metagenome | biome: forest; feature: aquifer; material: groundwater | place: USA | collected 2011-08-07 | depth 5.4 m | reverse complement strand
CCTCATTTCATTTAACTTTCTGTAAAATTTCAGGATTTTCAGGGCCTTCAACCGCCAATGTTCCAAGCGCGCCTTTATTGATCCGGAAAATACTGTGATCCACAATCGTGAAGTTGCCCGGCACTTCAATTTTAAACTCAACCGTACTTGCACCACCGGCAGGAATTAAGGTAGTTTGCACGTTATGACCTGCGTCCGTTAATGAACCTTCACGGTACACGCGGTCAAAAATTTCTCCGATGACGTGAAATGAAGCTGCGAGGTTCGGCCCAATATTTCCGACATACAAACGAACGGTTTCACCTGTCTTTGCTTTTAGAGCCCCGTCGCCCATAAGCGCTCCGACCTTGCCGTTAAAGACGACATAAGTCGGATTTTCATCCATTCCTTTTTGGGATGAAAAAACAGCAAGCCCTTTTGTTCCGATCGGCTGCTCGGTATAAAATTCACTTTGCATAATGTAGAATTCACGGTCCACTTTCGACATTCCAGTTTTCGGTTCGACTAAAATCAAACCGTAGAGGCCGTTCGCAATATGCACAGGAATCGGAGGCGCCGCACAGTGATACACAAAAAGGCCGGGGTTGACCGCTTTTGCCCGTACAACAGATTCTCCGCCCGGTTCGGTCATTAAAAGGCACGCTGCCCCGCAAGGTCCTGTCATTGCATGAAAATCTGCCGTATGTGTATTTTTGGAACTGGCTGCATTTTTAAAATGGAATTCGATCGTATCTCCCTCTCGAACACGAATGAAAGGTCCCGGCACATGACCATTGTAACCCCAAAAATCATATTCCACTCCTTTTGAAAGTTCTCCTCTGTATTCAGTTGACTCGAGTCTAACAATGACCTTCACTTCGTAGTCACGATTTACCGGCGGCGGGACATTCGGGGCAAAGGTCAACTCAGCGTCAACTACTGGCAAATCTTGTGCTCCGATTGATTGAGAACCAAGAAATATGATGGAAACCAAAAAACTAGCCATTAACATCAAAAACGAAATCTTTTCTTTCATCGCAAACTCCTTTTCGTCTTTAGCATTTTCACTCTCGCCCATTCGTGTGGAATTGCCTGTGATGCCCCAGTTATTTAACATTGCGCTCGCAGAACTCGATAAAAACATCCCGCCCAGATTCATTACATTGAATCACTCCCTGCCTCACGAGGGATCCTACCGCCATTGCAATGGCGCAAGGCTCCCACTCGAGATTTTCCATCAGTTCCCGCAGCATTATAACCTTCTCATTCTCGAGTTGTTCTAGGATATTTCCTTCAACGAGCGCAAGCCGCATCATAAGATGCATTATATTGTCGTGACTGCACAATCTTCCGCAGTGAGACTCAAGACTACCTTTGCAATAGGGAAATTTGTCCATTGTCAACTTCCTCCTTCTTCCGAAATCCTGATTACTTGTTCACCAATCATTTGTGCTGCATCGTTATAAGAAATAAAATCGGTGTTGATCACAACATCATATAAAAGCGGATCGTTAATATCCTTATCAAAATTTTGCTTCAGGTACCGTTTCCTGCCGCCGTCTTCTTTTTTGATAAACTCCACGGCCTCGTCTCGCGTCAAGTGATAATAATCTTGGACATGCCTAATTCTCATTGGAAGTGACCTAATTAACCTGACGTGAAAGCCGGACGACAAGAATTTTCGCGTAATTACATTCGCTCCCCTTCCGACAATAATCGCATTTCCCATTTGTGCCAGATGAAGGATGGTTTGACTGGTCTTGTGGACAAGGGCCCATTCTGATGGGTGCAAGCCAAACAATTCTTCCACCATATCTTTCACTTCAGAAACTTTATCCTCTGGCATAAATCTCGTAAACTCTTGAGTCAAATTATGCTCACCCAAAACTTGAGAAATTAAGCTCCGGTCAAATAAAGTCCACGGACACAACGCTTCTTTGTCACGCTTTTGCAGATAAGTAACGAGCTTCTCACCCACTGTAATTCCGCCTGCTCCTGCTTGGCGGGAAATGGTAATAAACGGCGCGAGCTTTTTTTGTTGCTCGCGCTCCCTTGCCCTTTCAAAGCTGCGGCATTGGGATGTTATATAGGATTCCCATAAACTAGGGGATCTAAGTCCAGTCATGTAGTCACCCTCCATTTTTACATCATTCCTTTTTCGTTTGTACTAATTTTACTGTGTGATTTTTTAACCTTCTTTCAAGCTCTTCTTTCTCGTCTCTGCGTAACTCACAATTGATCATTTTATAAATACTTTGGCATTCCACTTCAATGTGATGCCTTAAAAGATAAATCAAATAAGTGCCTACTTCTCGAATTTTTTCGGTCGTTCTTGTTTGATCAAGATTCGATTTATAATTTGAAAATACGCTGACTAAAAGCTGCAAATCTTCGGTACTTTTTCTGAATTCTTGATGTTGTGAACAAAGAAGCGGAAATACAGAAACGAGCCTTGGGATATGAGAAGTAAGAAACGGAAAAATAATCTGTTCTTCCCGTTCTGTGTGTTTGATAAATCTCCGAAGAAAAAATTGAAGGACAGACCGTATTTGTTTCACATTCCGCCCAACCGAAGTTTTTCCTTCGAACTGAAGACCGACCAGTGCGACGTCAAGCTGGTCGATTTGCTCGAGTGCCTGTTGATGTTCTTTTTCGAGTAGTTGTAAGATTCTGCTTTCTGCCGCTTGGGTATGTTTCATCTTAGAATTCCTTCCCATAAAGAATATACGACCAAGAAGGCAAAAACTCTGTGACGGGCGTCACAATGAAGTGATTTTATTTAGCTGAGAAGTTTTTCTAAGGCGGACTTATTCCGAATGACGACTTGCTTGGGCTTAATGTCAATGAATCCTTCTTGCTTGAGTTCTGAAAGATGACGGGCTATTGTTTCGCGGGCAGTACCCAGTCTTTGTGCCATTTCTTCTTGGGTAAAGGGAACGGATATAGTTTCCTTGCTTTGAAGCTTGGCAGATTTTGAACCTTCTATATCCAGAAGAAATTTGACCAGGCGTTTTTTCACATCTTTAAGTGAAACCTCTTCGATCAGAGAGCTAAAACAACGTAATCTTTCTGCAAAAAGCCGGTTCAACGCATGAGCAAATGTAGGGTTTTTCTGAACCATGCTGACATAGGTATCCCGAGAAATATACCAAACCGTGCAAGGCGTTGCCGCCTCTGCTGTCGAAGAACAGGACCAAGCAACTGAACCCGGATTACAGGCGCACGTATCTCCTGGATTCAAAGTTTCAAGGATCTGCTCTCTTCCTGATGAAGCAATCCGGTAAAGCTTGACTCGGCCTTCCTTGACAATAAAAACACGCTGACACAGTTCGCCCTCTGAAAATAAAATCTCACCTTTATCATAGGATTTTTCTCTTAGACAGGCTTGAATCGAACTAAGCTCGCTGGAGGATAAGCTTTTAAAAAGTGGAATATCTTTAATTGTGATTGGCATGGATGAATTATGTCATTTTTCAATTTCTATTACAACGAGACAAAAATTGAGGGGGTGGTTCGAAATTCAAACAGGCAAAGCGCGCAAAATCTTGAGTGCAGCAATCAGTAAAACAACGGCTAAAATGCGCTTGAGCCATTTGCCCGAAAAATGGTTGGCTCCTAACTTTGAACCAACGACTCCTCCCAAAAAAGCCGTAACCATCATATAGATAACCATATCGCTTAATTGAAACTGATGGCTTACCATTTTGCCTGATAATCCCGCTAATGAGTTTACAAGAATAAAAGCGGCGGATGCTCCTGCTGTATGTTTGGGACTGGCCCAATGAAAAAGAAGGAGCAGCGGACTCAGAAAAATACCGCCTCCCACACCAACCATACCAGAAAGAAGCCCAATCAGCCCACCTATTAGCAATGAGAGAAAAAATGAAGGAGAACGGATTGTTTCTGGCGCGTTTTTTTTAAAATCAAGAACGAGACGATACGCTGCAAACAGAAGAACACCTGCAAGCAAAACAGAATAAAGGTTGAGAGATACTTTGATAAGCCCGCCGGCGAAGGCAAACGGGACTGAAGTCAAAATAAAAGGCCACACAAGACGCCAAGAAAAGTAGGAAGCTCGACGAAAGTTCCAAAAAGCAGTTCCCGCCACCACTAGATTGAGACACAAAGCGCTCGTTGCCATTTGCGCATGTGGAATGGCAAAAAAAGACAAAAGCGCTAGATAGCCTGAAGCTCCTCCGTGCCCGACAGAGGAGTAAATGAAAGAGACTATGAATGTAAAGAAAGCGAGTGCAACGTTTTCTGACAATCCCGAACCTCACCACGAATTAATTTGATGGCATGAACCAAAACATCCTCTAAAACTTTGAAAGCGTCTTGAACAGCGTTGGGACTTCCAGGTAAATTGACGATCAAAGTTTTTCCGCGCACGCCCGCAATAGCACGGGAGAGCATGGCAAATTTTGTTTTCTTCATCGACTGTTGCCTGATAGCTTCCGAGATTCCGGGAGTCTCCCTTTCAATTAGTTCTTTGGTAGCCTCAGGCGTCACATCTCTCGGACTCAAACCCGTTCCGCCTGTGGTCAAAATCAAATCACAAAAAAAGAGGTCCGCCATATGAACAATCACTTTCTGAATCACCTCTTTGTCATCAGGAACAACGCGATAAGCCACCACCTCAGCACCCAAACGCTCCTCGATGAGGGATTTGAGGAGGAGACCGCTTTCATCTTTTTGCTCTCCACGTGACGAGCGATCACTTGCTGTTAAAATTCCGACTTTGATTAATGGAATAGTCATGTTTTCCACCTGACTTTTGAATTAAATGAAGATTAGTAATCACCATGGCAGGATCGTAGCTTTTTGCCATGTCGTAAATGGTAAGCGCCGCAGCCATGGCTGCCGTTAAAGCCTCCATTTCAACACCTGTTTTTGCTGTAGTATCGACTCGAGACTCAATCAAAACCCCATCACTATGAGGCCGATCAAAAAAAAGAATTTCAATATGTTCCAAGGGCAGTGGATGACACAAGGGAATCAGTTCGGCTGTTTTCTTAGCGGCTTGAATCCCAGCTATTTTTGCAACCGTAAAGGCATCTCCTTTTTTGATTTGCCCATTTTGAAGAAGCCTGAACGTTTCAGGTTTCATCTGAATCTCACAGGCTGCAATGGCAGAGCGTTCTGTCGGCTGCTTCCCGCTAACATCCACCATACTCGCTTCCCCTTTTTCATTAAGATGAGAAAGCATCAGATTGCTCCATTTGTTTTAAAGCCCGGTGGTAATCTCCCATATGATTCATATTGGTGAGAACCTCAATTCTCTCTTGTGGTAACACAACGGATTTGACGTCCGCTATCTCAAAAAACTGACGCATCGAATTTTCTCCCGACCTCAAAAGCGATCTAATCAACGAACGACTGGAACGGTGATAAATTCCAGGAAATGGTTGGTAACCGCCTTCTGCTTCTTTAAGGCAAACGACGTTGAACCCTGCTTCCCAATGCTCCACAAGTTTTCGCACGATAAAATCATCAACGAAAGGCATATCACACGTGAAAACACAGCTCGATAGGTTTTTTGAGTAGACAAGTCCCGTGTAAAGGCCAGCAAGTGGTCCGCTCTCTTGGGTGAGATCTTCATATACATTTGCTTCCTTCAAATCAAGGTGATCCAATTCTTTGCCTTTATTAACGATGACCAGCGTTTCACTGAAAAGCGCGCAGGCGAATTGGGCGAGATGTTCAAGAATAGTTTTGGCTCCAAATTTAAGCAGAGCTTTGTCCTGACCCATTCGTGAACTCTTTCCTCCGGCCAGAATGATTGCCGTCATTGAAAACTGACTATCCATTAGAACACCCCTGCTTCCTTCTTTAAGAGTTGGTTCTCAATAAGATCAGCGAGCTTGTGCAATTCGTCAAAAGCAAAGGAAGGAATGTCGGGTCTCCCTCCGCCGTCTGAACAGATAGCCACAACATTTTTCACGCGCTCCGTAAGAAGAAAATCTCCCAACTTTTTTTTATGAACCACAATTTTTAGAAATTCGTCTTGCATATAACCCTCAAGGAAAACCAAATCAAAATCCCTGAATAAAAGTAAAAGATCCTCAAAAGGAATTTCTTCAGTCAAGTTTTCAAAAACCGCAAGGCGCTTCTTTCCCGCCAAAATGACTTTTTCAGCGCCGCTCATTCGGTATCGAAAGGTATCTTTTCCGGGTTCATCAATTTCTACGTCTTCTCGCGCAAGATGTTTTAACACACCGACTCGAAAACCTCTTGAGGTTAAAAGTACAATAAGCACTTCAAGCACCTCTGATTTTCCAGCACCTTTCCGTCCCACAATCGATAAGAGAGCCGCCATGGTTTATTCTCCTCCAATAAGTTTTACTGAAACCAATTGATTTCGTTTAAGTACGGCGTTTGGTTTCACCTGTAAGAGAGCGTTGGAAGAAGCAAGCGAACCAATCATATGAGAGCCTTGACCTTTCAAAGGGGTAACCGCAAAACCTTTTCCTTGGCGTTGACACTGAACCCGCACGAAATGGAGTCGCGAACCGTTTTGAAACCCTTTCGTTAATTTTCCCTGGATCCACTCTTCACTTTTTTTCTTCGCGCCTTGCATTTCGAGAATGGCGGGTTTGACAAACTCTAGAAAGGTAACAAAAACAGAAACGGGATTCCCAGGAAGTCCAAAAATGAGAGTCTGATCTTTTTTGCCGAAAAAAAGCGGTTTTCCAGGTTTGATGTCCACTTTCCAGAAAATTTCTTTCACGCCTTCCTTTTTCAAGACTTCTCTCACAAAATCATACTTTCCAACAGAAACTCCGCCTGAAATAAGCAACATATCGCTTTTAAACCCCTTGCGAATCCTAGAACAGATGGCTCTAGGATTGTCTCCCACGCTCGGAAAAGAAAAAGGATCTCCACCAACTTGTTTTACCAATGCCTCGAGAAGGATTGAGTTAGAGTCGCGAATTTTCCCAGGCTTCAATCCTTTCCCTAATTTTAAAAGTTCACTTCCTGTCGCAAGGATGGCCACTTTGGCGGAGGGATAGACTGGAATTTTTTTATACCCAACCGTGGCCAATAAAGCTAAATGAGTTGGACCTAGCAAAGTACCTTTTTTCACAAGAATTGTCCCTTTCAAGAAATCCTCCCCACGAAATCGAATATTGTCATTTAGTTTTGGCAGTTTCAAAAGAATGACACTCCCATTAATTCGTTCTGTATGCTCTTGCATGACCACCGCTTGTGTTCCTCTGGGTATGGGAGCTCCCGTAAAGATTCGAATCGCATGGTCTGATTTTAAACCCTCTTTAAAAATCTCTCCCGCTCTAACTTCTCCCTGAAGTTTCAAGGACTCAGAGAGGTCTGACCCATTTGACCCCAAGGAAATCGCATATCCATCCACGGCTGAATTATCAAAACTTGGGAATGGTTCTTGAGAATAAATATCCTTGGCAACAACAAGTCCAAGAGCTTCCCTAAGAACCAGAAGCTTTACTTTTAATGTAAAAGAATACTTTAGGATTTTTTCAAGCGCTTGTTTGTAGCTCAGCATGATCTTTGCACCTACTCCATTGACTCGTTCCATCTCGAAAAAACTCTTTCTTCCAAATCGGGACTTTATGTTTAATTTCTTCAATTAAATAACGGGAAGCTTGATAAGCTTCATCTCGATGAGCACTTTTTACTTCTATAGCAACCGCAATTTGTCCTAACCAAACACGGCCTAATCGATGAAGGATTTTGATTTCTTCAAGAGACCATTTTTGAAAGGCGGAGGCAACTAATTCCGTTAGCATCTGTTCCGCCATTTCCTCATAAGCTTCATACTCCAAATAAGTAACTTTTTTTTCCTGAGATTGACCTCGGACGACGCCAAAGAATAAGACGCTGGCTCCTGTTCTATAATCATCATCGTCGTTGAGAAACTCAATCGTTCGAATTACTTTTCTTGTTAGGTACATTGTTAACCTCCGCTTACAGGCGGCATTATTGCTACTTCATCTTCTGCCGTTACAAAATTTTCCTTTTGAACATACGTGCCATTAACAGCAACCAACGAAGACTCTAAAATTTCGGAAAGAGCAGGAATGTTTTCCTTTAAATGTTGGAGAATATGCTCACACGAAATATCTTCTGGTACATCCATAATAGTTTCGCTCTGACCGGCGATTTCTTTTAGAGATGCGAAAAACCTAACCTTAATTTTCAATTTTATCCTCCTATATGGGACATTTGAAAATCATTATGCTTGATTTGGGCATCATTCAAAAAGTGCTGTTCTGGTCGTACCCAAACCACTTCTTGAATCTTCCTTTTGATTACTTCTTTGGCAACCCCGGAGCGAAGAAGCACTTTTAAATTCAAATCTTCTTTTCCGTGGAGACAGGTCTTGAGTGCCCCGTTAGCTTTCAAGCGAAGTCGATTGCAACGGGCACAAAAAACATTCGAAAGTGGGCTGATAAACCCTACACGTGCCTGCGTTCCCTTAATCGAAAAAACCTGAGCTGGCGAAGAAAAATAGGAATCGACAGGAACAAGCTCGTACTCCTTTTCAATCTCCTGCTTTGCCTCCTCTGAACTTAGGAATCTTTCGCTGGGATCAAGTTGAATGAGTCCATTGGTCGGCATGAGTTCGATAAAGCGAATTTCAATTGATTTTTCAATCGCAAAGCGAACGAGGTCCAGAATTTCATCTTCATTGACTCCCCTCAAAAGGACTGTATTGAGCTTGACAGGCATGAGACCAGAGTTTAATGCTTCATCAATACCATCTAATACATCTCCCAGGCGATCAAGTTTCGTGATCTCGCGAAACCGATTTCGATTGAGCGTATCAAGACTGATGTTTACTCGATCTAAACCAGCCTGTTTCAGTTTTCGTGCTTGCTCTTTCAAAAAAACACCATTTGTTGACAACGCCATTTCATGAATTTCTGGAATTTCTCGAATTCTGAAAATAAGTTCGGCAATATCTTTTCGCACCAAAGGTTCGCCGCCGGTGAGCCTTACTTTTTGGATTCCGAGTTCTGAAAAATAACGGGTTAAGGTCACAATTTCGTTATAGCTGAGAAGCTCATCCCAAGCTTCGAATCCGGCTCCGTGAGTCGGCATACAATAGAGACACTTGAGATTGCAGCGGTCCACCACCGAAATCCGAAGATAAGTTAATTCTCTACCAAATTGATCGTTCATCTCAATCCCGCACTTTTTCCAAAACCATTCCACCCTTAAGTCCCCTTGGAATCTCAGAAAGAATTCGGTGAAAATCCCAACCCGTTTGAACAATTCTGAGGATGACAAGTGCGCTTAAGCTCGCCAATCCAAAAATGATAAAGCCTACGCCATAAGAACCCGCCACATCTTTAAAGAAACCAAGAAAAGTCGGAAGAAAAAATCCGCCTGCTCCTCCAGCTGCACCAACGATTCCTGTGATGACTCCAATTTCTTTTCGAAATCTCTGCGGAACCAATTGAAACACCGCTCCATTTCCCATTCCAAGGCAAGCCATTCCAAGAAAAATCAACAAAGTGGCAGTTATCAGTGGTGGAAGAAAACCTACACCGAGCATCAGAATGCCGACGAGTCCAAAAAGAATCGAAAGCATTCTCACCCCACCAAACCGATCGGCAAAGTACCCTCCAATAGGCCTTGAGAAACTTCCTGCAAAAACGCAAAGGGCGGTGAAATTTCCAGCCATCACCTTACTAAGCCCATATTGATCATGAAAGAAAATCCCAAGAAAACTGGCTAAGCCGACAAAGCCTCCGAAGGTAATGCTATAGAAGAAACAAAACCAAAAAGTGTCTGTTTCTTTCAGAACCGAAAAATAATCGGCTAATCTCTTTGGTTTCGGTTGTGCAGGACTTTCTTTGGCAAGAAGGCTAAAAGCAATCAAAGTAATTACCACAGGAATCAAAGCCAGACCAAACACATTGTGCCATCCAAAGTATTCAGCAAGTCGTGGAGCAAAAAGAGAGGCTAAAACCGTTCCACTGTTACCTGCTCCTGCAATTCCCATCGCCATACCTTGGTGTTTGGCGGGATACCAACGCCCCGCAAAGGGAAGAGCAACCGAAAAACCCCCGCCCGCCACACCCAGAACGT
>ORMF010033144.1_pt1 | contig 10047 bp, 9 predicted proteins | sample 1779871 | NCBI WGS metagenome assembly ORMF01 (sample SAMEA104232316, study PRJEB22302) | groundwater metagenome | biome: forest; feature: aquifer; material: groundwater | place: USA | collected 2011-08-07 | depth 5.4 m | reverse complement strand
GATCGCGAGATCGGCTGGGTCCGGGTGATGAAGGCACGCGTCCCGGCCTTTGACGCCCTCGAACCGGCCGACCTGGCGATCATCCCGGGTTCGTCGCTGTCCGTCGTTGCACCCGGCGCCGACGGGGCCGCCGGGCTGGTCGAGGCGTTCGCCCGGGCCCGCGTGCCGGCTCTCCTGTTGGTTGGCGGCGACGGCGGCGAGGACGTGTTCGATGCGCTCGAGGCGGCCGCGACCCGGGCCGGTGTCGTCGTGTTCCGGATCGCCCGGGCGGACCCGATCCAGCTCGAGCGGAGCGTCATCGGGTTCCTGGTCAATCGACGCGCCGAGCTCGACCACCGTGCCGCTGAGCTCGAGGGGCAGCTGGCGAGGCTGGCCCTCCTCGGGCGTGGCCTCGACGTGCTGGCCGCCGCGATCGGCTCGTTCTTCGGTCGGGCGGTCGTGGTCGAGGGCCGGCGTGGCGATCCGCTGGCCGTCCATTCGCCAGCGGAGCTGCCCGAGGCCGCCAGCGCGGTGACCCGCTACCTCGCCCGGCCTACCGCCGCACCCCTCCGGGTGCCGATCCCGGCCGCGCCCGGCGAGAGTGGCGCGAGCGGTCGGCTGGTCCTCCTCGGCGACGAGCCGGCGACGGAGTTCGAGCGGATCGCCGCCGAGCGGATCGTGGCGCTGCTGGCTCTCGAGCTGGCCCGCGACCTTGCCGTGCGCCAGGCGCGCGACGAGGTGCGACGCGGCGATCCACTGCCCCGCGATGGCCCACCGTGGGTCGTCCTCCTCGCCCGCCAGGCCCTGGCCGAGGGTCCGGACGACGTTGCGGCCAGGGAAGAGACCCGGGCCGAGTTGCGCCTGCTCGCCTCACCGCGCCGGCTGGTCCTCCGGGGAACCAGTGAGAGCCTTGAACTCCGGATGGTCGCGGCGGCCCTGCCCGACGACCCGGACGGTCTGCTGATCGCCGAACGGTTGGCCGGTTTTCTGCGCCGAACCGTGGCGATCTCGCGCCCCTTTGGCGAGGCCGGCGGCCGGCCGGCGGCCGAGGCGACCGCCAGGGCGACCCTCGAGGCGACCGAGCTGCTCGACGATCCGCCCCGGGTCGCCCTTGCCGCTCGGCTGCCGGCCTATCTCATGCTCGGCAACCTACGCAACCTTCCGGACGGCCTGCGCCAGGCGCGAGCCCTGCTGGCCCCGATCCTGGTCGGTCGGCCCGAGGCCCAGCGCCAGCGCCTCGAGTCGCTCCGGGTGGTCCTCGAGGCGCCCGGCCTGGCCGAGGCGGCGGCCCGTCTCGGCGTCCATCGCAACACGATCGCCTACCGGACAGCAGGTCTCGAGCGTCTTGGTGGCTGGGACCTGCACGATCCGGACCTCCGCCTGGCCCTGATGCTCGCCGTCAGACTTGTGCAAAGAGAACAAATTTCGGTTGGCAACCGCGACTGAATCGCAACCGGTCCCGCTGGTACCCTCTGTGTCAGGAGCAGGGCGTCCCACTTTCTGTGCCGGGCGCACAAGAAGTCAGCGGAGGAGCCGGATCGAATGACTACCATGGAGCGGGTGCCATCGGGCGTTGCAGCGCCCACCACGACCGTCGCCGATGTGATCACTTTGGCCCGTGAGTCCGGCGTCCTGATCGTCGATTTGCGCTTCGTCGACATGCCCGGCCAGGCGCAGCATTTCTCGATCCCGGTTCGGGAGCTGGGGGAGAACCTGTTCATCGACGGGATCGGCTTTGACGGTTCGAGCATCCGCGGGTTCCAGCACATCCACGAGAGCGACATGCTCCTGATGCCGGACCCCAAGACCGCCTTCGTCGACCCGACCCTCGAGGTCCCGACCATGGCCGTGTTCTGCGACGTGGTTGAGCCTGGCAGCCGCGAGCCCTACTCGCGCGACCCGCGCTACATCGCCAAGAAGGCGGAGCGGTTCCTGGCCTCGTCGGGCATCGCCACCACGTCCTACTGGGGCCCCGAGCTCGAGTTCTACATCTTCAACTCGCTCCGCTTCGACACGACCGGCTATCGGAGCATGTACGAGATCGATTCGGAGGAAGGGATCTGGAACTCGGGCAAGAACGGCAGCCCGAACCTGGGCCACCGGCCGCGCCCGAAAGAGGGCTACTTCCCGGTCCCGCCGCTCGACAAGTTCCAGGATCTTCGCTCGCGGATGCTGCTCGCGCTGCAGGCCGCCGGGATCGAGGTCGAGGTCCAGCACCACGAGGTGGGCGGACCCGGCCAGGCCGAGATCGACATCCGCTACGGGACGCTGGTCGAGACCGCCGACAAGGTCCTCAAGTACAAGTACGTGGTCAAGCAGACCGCCGCCCGTGAGGGCTACGTGGTCACCTTCATGCCAAAGCCGCTGTACGGCGACAACGGCTCCGGGATGCACACCCACCAGAGCCTGTGGAACGAGGGCACCAACCTGTTCTACGACCCGGAGGGATACGCCCTCCTGTCCGAGACCGCCCGCCACTACATCGGCGGTCTGCTCAAGCACGCCAAGGCCGTCCTCGCCTTCGCCGCCCCGACGACCAACTCGTATCGCCGGCTGGTGCCCGGCTACGAGGCGCCGATCAACCTCGTCTACTCGCAGCGCAACCGGTCGGCCTGCATCCGGATCCCGACCTACTTCACCAATCCGGCCGCTCGCCGTCTCGAGTTCCGGTCACCCGATCCGACCTGTAATCCGTACCTCTCGTTCTCGGCCCAGCTGATGGCCGGTCTCGACGGGGTGATCAATCGGATCGAGCCGCCGCCGCCCGTCGACAAGGACATCTACGAGCTGCCCGAAGAGGAGAAGAAGGGCATCGCGGGGACGCCCGGCTCGCTCGAGGAGGCGCTCGACGCGCTCGAGGCGGACCAGGACTTCCTGTACCGCGGCGACGTGTTCACGCCGGACGTGGTGGCGACCCACCTGGCCTTCAAGCGCGAAAGCGCCAAGCAGGTCGCCCTGCGGCCGCATCCCTACGAGTTCTACCTGTACAGCGAGCTGTAACCAGGAGCCAGTCTGGGCGCCGGAGAGGCGTCCATCCAGACCGCGTTTCGGACCGCCGCCCGGCCGGGAACACCGCCGGGCGGCATCCATGTGCATCCGGGACAACCGGACGAGAAGGAGGATCGGACCCGTGGCCGACAAGGACAAGCCCGCCAGCGCGAATGCCAGGATCGAGGCCGCCGAGGCCGCCGGGATCCGCTTCGTCCAGCTCCAGTTCACCGACATCATCGGCGCCGTCAAGGCGGTCACGATCCCGATCCACCAGCTGGCCGGGTCGGTCAAGCACGGGACCTGGTTCGATGGCTCGTCGATCGAGGGTTTCACCCGGATCGCCGAGTCGGACCAGTACCTCATGCCGGACATGAGCACCTTCGCCGAGATCCCCTGGCAGAAGGGCGACGGCCCGCGCGGCACCGCCCGGGTGATCTGCGACGTGTTCACGCCGCGCGGTGAGCCGTTCGTCGGCGATCCCCGCTTCGTCCTCCGTCGCCAGGTCGAACGAGCCCGCAAGCTGGGCTACATCGTCAACACCGGCCCGGAGCTCGAGTTCTTCCTGTTCCGACGCGACGACGACGGCGCGATCGCCCCCCTGCCCCACGACCAGGCCGGCTATTTCGACTTCTCGACCGACCTCGCCCAGGAGGTCCGCCAGGACATGGTCGACGCCCTTGAGGCGTTCGGAATCCGGGTCGAAGCTGCCCACCACGAGGTCGCGGCCGGTCAGCACGAGATCGACTTCGAGTACAGCGACGCGCTGGCGACCGCGGATAACGCGATCACCTTCAAATTCGCGCTCAAGGCCATCGCCCAGCAGCACGGCCTGTACGCGACGTTCATGCCAAAGCCGATCTACGGGATCAACGGCTCCGGGATGCACACCCACCAGAGCCTGTTCTCGATCGCCGAGAACCGGAACGCCTTCGCCGATCCGTCGAACCCGTACGGCCTGTCCGACGTGGCCCGCTCGTACATGGCCGGGATCCTCGCCCACGCCCGGGGGATGATCGCGGTCCTGGCGCCGCTGGTGAACTCGTACAAGCGGCTGGTGCCGGGCTACGAGGCGCCGACCTACCTGACCTGGGGCCGGACGAACCGCTCGGCGCTCATCCGGGTCCCGATGGTCTCGCCCGGCAAGTCGATCGAGGGGACCCGGGCCGAAGTCCGCTGCCCGGACCCGTCGTCGAACACCTACCTGGCCTTCGCGGTGATGATCGCGGCCGGTCTCGACGGGGTCGAGAAGGGACTCCAGCTGAGCGATCCGGTCGAGGAGAGCCTGTTCGAGATGGACGCTGCGACGATCGCCGCCAAGGGGATCCGGGAGCTGCCCGGCACGCTCGGCGATGCGATCGCCGAACTCGAGGCGGATTCGGTCATCCGGGAGGCCCTCGGCGACCACGTCTTCAACCACTTCGTCGAGGCCAAGCGGGCCGAGTGGGACGAGTACCGGACGCAGGTCTCGGACTGGGAGGTCGAGCGCTACCTGGATCAGTTCTAGGCCCACGCGACCCTCGATCGCGCACGAACCGGTCGAATCGTGCGATAACGCCGTCGACAGCCACGCCTGCCCGCACGGAGGATGGACCGGTGGCCGCAGCGACGATCGATGAGTACCTGGCCAGTGTGCCGGACGACCAGCGAACCGCTCTCGAGCGGCTCCGCGGGCAGATCCACGCGGCCGCGCCCGACGCCAGCGAGGCGATCAGCTACGGCATGCCGGCGTTCAAGCTCGACGGACGCTGGTTCGTCGGCTTTGGCGTGACCAAGGAGCATTGCTCCTTCTACGCGGGCCGCGCGCCGGTCGAGGCGCATGCCGCCGAGCTCAGCGGCTATCGGCTGTGGAAGGGGACGATCAACTTCCGGGCCGATCAGCCGCTCCCAGCCGAGCTGGTGACCAAGCTCGTTCAGGTGCGCCTCGCGGAGTACCGGCCGGGCTGAGGGGCCGCATGCACGCCGGGCAATGGGGCTCCTCGCACCTACGCGATGGCCCAACTCACTGGTCCAAGATGCGGCATCATCGCGCCGATGGAGCCTCCAGCCACAGCGGTGGCCAGCGATCCCGGCGACGCCAGACCCGTCATCCGGCCGATGCGCTCGCTCTGGCTGCTGTCGATCGCGCACGCCGTCAACCATGCCCAGGCGGTGGTCCTGCCGCTGATCTACCTGAAGATCACCGACGACTTCGGCGTCGGGGTCTGGGTCGTGGCACTGCTCGCCGCCGCCGGTGGCTTCGCATCGGGGGCCGTCCAGCTGGCCTATGCGGGACTTACCAGGATGGTCCCCCGGCGGATCCTGCTCGGCGTCGGCGGGATCCTGTTCGGTGGCGGGTTCGCCGCCCAGGCGTTCACCGGCGCCTTCGGCCCGTTCGCCGCCGTCAACATCCTGTCCCGGATCGGCGGCTCGCCGCAGCATCCCGTGGGCAACGGGCTCCTGGCCGAACAGTTCCCACCCCAGCGCCGTGGGTTCGCAATCAGCGCCCACATCGCCGGAGGAAACGTCGGGACGGTCGTCGTGGCGCTCATCGGGGCACCGATCATCGTCGCGTTTGGCTGGCGCGGCGCCTCGATCGCGTTCGGCCTGCCGGCGATCGCCATCGCGCTGGCGATCCTGCTGCTCGTCCGTGAGACCGGGACCGACCGCGCCGCCGCCGTCGCGAGTGGCAGCGTCCGCGACGCGTTCCGCCGGATCGCCGCCGACCGAGATCTCCGCTGGCTGTACCTGACCTCGATCCTCGGCGGCGGCGGCCGGGGCCTCGGCGTGGTCAACCTGTTCGTCCTCGTCTACCTGACCCGGGTCATCGGGCTGGGCGAGGCTCAATCCGGGCTGATGTACGGCGCCCTGATCGTCTTCTCGGTGCCGATGCCGCTCATCGCCGGTTGGCTGTCGGATCGGATCGGGCGGAAGCCGCTGATCGTCGGTGTCTACCTCGGCGGGGCGCTCGGGTTCGTGGTCTTCCTGCTGGCCGGCTCGAGCCTGATCGGGTTGTGGATCGGGATCGCGATCATGGCCCTGTTCAGTTTCGCCGAAAGTCCGCAGCTCCAGGCGCTCCTGGCCGACATCGCCCGACCGTCGATCCGCGACGCCTCATTCGCGGCCTATTTCACGCTCGCGTTCGGCGTCGGCTCGCTGTGGATCGCCCTCTACGGCGCGATCATCGGGCTGGCCGGTACTGCGACCGGCGTCCCGATCGTGTTCGGGCTGATGACCCTCCCCTTCGTCCTGGCGGCCCTGGCGACGCTCCCCATCCGGGCCGACCATCGCGCCCGCGAGAACGCCGCCCACGAGGCCACGCTCGAGCTCTGATCGGGTCCGGCCAGACCGGCCAACGATTCGGCGCTGATGCCCCGGGCCTTGCTCGACATTCCCGACAGGTAGAAGTGCGCACCGCCCGCGGCGAGGGCGTCGACGTGCTCGCGGAGGCTGCCGGTGCCGATCCCATGGCCGGCGTCGAGGGTCTCCGGGCGCATGACGGCGACGGCGTCGCCGGCGAAGAACAGATCCACCTCGTGGCCGGCCTCGAGCGCCGTCCGCGCGACCAGCAATCCAAGCCCGACCCGGGTCGGATTCTCCGGGCCCGTCGCGATGTGAACGAGCAGCCTGCCCATGAGGTCCTCCTGCGGCCGTGCTATCCGGCAACGACCATACCCCACGGCGCCTCGCTCAGTGCCGCGCCACGCCCTCCGTTCCGGCGGGACCCGGGCGATGGCCACGGGGTGGGACCGTGCGCTATCATCCGCAAGCCCTGTCAAACGGGCACCGCGGTCGGGGCGTGGCGCAGCTTGGTAGCGCGCATCGTTCGGGACGATGAGGTCGGAGGTTCAAATCCTCTCGCCCCGACCATTCCCACCTCTCGATCCCGATGGAGTGCTGCCTGCCCGAGCAGCCAGGCGTTCTCGTTCTCCTGTGGGTAGATCGCGACGACCCGATCCGCCTCGACGTCGACGCGAGCGAGGATCTCGTGGAGGGACTCCTCGCGGAGCCGATCGGGGACATCGGGGTCCCGCCACAGAGTCCCGAAGCTCGCGAGGATGTCGCGAGCCCGCCGGAGGCGCAGCTCGTCTGGAGGCCCAGCGACTGCCGGAGGTTGGACCTCCCGATCGAGGCGGCGCCAGCCCCGGCTAAAAGTGTCGATCGAGACCTCTCCAGCCGCGAGCTGGCGCTGGAGGTCGGCCCGGGCCGTATCAAGACCCGGGAGCTGAGGCGCGGCAACCCCCACGGCACTCCCCCGCATGGCCCCAAGCACCTGCCGGATGTCGGCCTCGTCGAACCGGAGCCCCGCGAATAGGTCCGCGATCTGGTCCTCGAACCCGGCCGCGGCGTAGGTGGCTGACGGCGCGCAAACCGGACGCCGACTGTGCCGGACCCGCCGTCGACCATTGGTGGCGTCCCCGTGGTAGGTGCTCCAGCAGGAGGCACAGCGCATGAGCCGGGCCAGGGGGTAGGGCCGGCGCCCGTAGGCACCTCCGCCCGCGGTGTGGCTCCTCCGCCGCCGCTCCCGGATCGCCTGGACGTGCCCGAACAGCCCCGGGTCGACCGGCGCCGGGAACCGGGCCGGACGTTCCTCCTCATCTGGGCGGCCCTTGTGGCGGACAACGCGCCCGGCATATAAGGGGTTGGTCAGGAGTTCGGCCATCCCGGCTTCCGTGAGAAGTAGCTCATCCGCCAGGGCCGTATCGCTCCACGTCCCGGTGGCGTAGAGGGCGAAGGCGCGGCGGACGCGGTCGAGGTCCGGACCCTCGACCGGGCTCAGGAGCTGGCGATCCCCGAGGCGGGCGAAGCCGAGTGGGGGATGGCCGCCCGGATCGTCGAACAGGCGCCACTTCTGCTCGTAGCCCCGGGCGACGTTCCGGGACAGCCGCCGGATGTAGGCGGCGTCGGACACGGTCTTGAGCCCTTCGAGTTCGTAGGTCTCGACATTGCCGGCGATCAGCCCATCGGCGCAGAAGACGACGACGACCCCCGCCCGGGCCAGTCGGTCGCGGTACACCCAGGCGTCGGCGACGTTGCGGGCGAAGCGGCTCGTGTCGTAGACGAGAAGGACCTCGAAGGCCCCGCCTTCGGCATCCCGGATCATCCGGGCGAAGTCCGTCCGCCGGAGGGTGTCCTTGCCCGACACGAGATCCACGTACTCGCGATCCGTCGCGACCAGGCCATGGCGCTCGGCGAACCGGCGCTGCTCTGCCCGCTGGAGGTCCGGGCCGTAGCGGTCCGCCTGACCCCGGGTGGACTCCCGCAGATACCCGGCCCAGGTCCGGGCGACGAGGTCCTCCGGGCGGAGGTCGATGGCACGGGCGAGGCTCATCCCGCTACTCCCTTCGGGACCCCGGAAGCGGGCCGGTCCATCCGGCGGGCTCGCCCGGGGCGGCGCCTGCTACCTCTGTCCGCCAGCTCGGACTCGCCCCGCGCGACCTCGGCGTCGAGCTTGGCCGCAATCATCGCCGCGATGATCTCGGCGAGCCGCGGGGTCACCGGACCTGACGCCCGGCGCTCCGGGCGCGGCGGGCCCCCGGCGCCCCGGGCCCGCCGGCCCTCGACCCGGCCCCCCCATGGCGGACGGCCCCCGCCGATCGCCAACCCGATGATCCAGCGGGAGCCGTTGACGGAATGGGCATAGACGGCCCGGCCGACCCGATGCCGATGCCAGGCTGCGCGGAGAAGGGTCTGGAGGGTGAGCGCCGCGAGCTCCTCGTTGGCTGGCTCGATCGGGACGTACCGTGGGGTCCCGTCCTCGGTCCGGAGGGCGCGATAGATCGGATCGAGCAGCGGCCCACCCGTCATCGCCAGCCTCCCCGGCGCGCCCGGGCGGTGCCCGCGGTCGGGTCGATCGTCCAGTCAGCGGCATCGATGCCCGCCCGGTAGAAGTGGGCGAGGGCCGCCAGGCGGCGATCCGAGCTCGATGGGCTGACTGCCCGTCCGGCGAGGTAGCCAGCGATATCGGCCGAAGTCGCTTCCTCGGGCGGACGGCCCAACCAGCGGAGGAAGTCGGCGACATCGCGCCGGTAGATCGCGGCACTGGTCGGACGGAGCCCGCGACCAATTAAGGCCAGCGTGGGATGCTCACCAGCGCCGGGTGGCGGATTCCCCCCTCCGTTGCCCGGCGTCGCGGCCCGGGGCTGTTTGCTGGTCGGAGACAGGCCGCTCCGGGGATGGGTGGCAGTCGGGCCCAGTGGTTCCATCGGGACGCTGCGGCCGGCCATCCTAGGCGATCTCCCGCCCGATCCCGAGGGCGAACGGGCGATAGCCGCTGAGCGAGTGGAGCCAGCGGACGAATCGGTCGAGGCACAGAGCCGGCGAGGATTCGGCGATGACCAGTTCGGTCACGCGATACCCTCGGTTCCGGGCGTCGATCGCGGCGTGGACTTGGCCGACATCGGCGATCCACCACGACTCGACCGTCCGCGGATTGCGAGGCCGCGACCAAGCGGACCAGCGGCTCGACCAGCGGACTCGCCGGAAGTACCTCGGGATCGCGCCCGCCGACGAGCCATCGCCCCCGGGGGCCGCGCGCAGGTCCTTCGTGAGGTACTTGGCGAGGTAGCTCATCAGCCGCGGGTGCGCCCGGCGGATGTCGGCGATCCGCCCGAAGCCCGAGGCCTCGGCCGCACGAGAGAGCCACGCCTGCGGGATGAACGGCCCGCGAAAGACGACGTGGATATGTGCGGCGCCCCGGTTCGGCTGGGGTTCGACGACCGCGACATACTCGATCCGCCCGAACCGTCGTTCGAGCCGCATATGAAACCGCTTCCAGCGGGCGGGGAACCGCGCGTAGCTGTCTTCGGCACTCTCGTCTCCTGGCGATGTGATCGTCAGGAAGCGGCACGGCCCGAGGTCCATTCCGGCCTTGACCCGAGCGATCGTCGCTCGCGTCTTGCGGCGCCCGCAGAACGAGCAGCTCCAGCGCTTACAGCGGAGTGGATAGATCCCGACATCCTGGCCGGTCGCCCCAATCAGCGAGAAGCCGCCGCAGGTCATCGGCTTGCCTTCCGAGAAGGCGGGACTGTGCCGCGTGCCGAGTTTCTAGAGGTCGCCGGCGCTGCGCTCCGACGGCCTACAAGTGAAGGGGAGCGACTC
>ORMF011266408.1_pt1 | contig 10048 bp, 4 predicted proteins | sample 1779871 | NCBI WGS metagenome assembly ORMF01 (sample SAMEA104232316, study PRJEB22302) | groundwater metagenome | biome: forest; feature: aquifer; material: groundwater | place: USA | collected 2011-08-07 | depth 5.4 m | reverse complement strand
TTTCCAGCTTTTTTCGCGTGTCCTCGCTTACCTGAATTGTTGTCAGCTTCACTTGAATCACCTTCTCCATAGTTAAACTTATAACAAGCTATAAGGAGTATATAAGTCTTTGCTTGGTAGTTTCGCGGAGTTCAATGCGGCCGCCGCATTCATGTTCTTATCGGAACATGGCCATCATACATGAGCTGAGTATAGCCGCCCTCAATCTGGCTATAGGCAATTACTTCCTGAGCTCTAGGAAGCACTACCATTACCTTGTTAGTGCTGATGCCGTTTTTTTCGAGAAGCTCGATGATAATAGGGATATGCTCTGTATGGAGGGCTTCGCGGACTGCCTCAACGTGCTCCGAACTCAAGATGCTGCCTAGAACAGCAGATACTATTTCCGTTTCACCAACTCTTTTCATCTGTGCGATTAGAAGTGGAAGGTACACTTCAGGGTCTCCGGTCAGCTTTGAATGGTGCGTCAGTGCGCTAAAGCGTTTGCCAACAAGAGCCACTCCAACACAGGTTGAGTAATCCTTTGACCAGATCGGTTTATCCGAGACAGCAGCGTACATCTCCCGGGTATATCCGTTGTTGGGAAGCGTCGTAGGATACGGCAAAAAGGGATAAACAACTTCAATAGCCGAAAAGTCGCGATAAACAGCATGGACTCTTGCTTCAAGCGTTGCCATGGAATCAAACTAAACCTTAATGCTATAAAAAAGTTACGCTATCGGCTGCCCGATGCCGGTTATTATGCCTGCTGCTATGATGTTGAATAGCATCGTTATTGTGACAGCCACGAGGCCGTAGATGACTGTTGATTTTATGAGGTTTGAACCGAGCATGAACTTCTCAGCAACCTTATCTGAGCCGTTTTCTATGCCGTTTATCAGGACTGTGAGTATGATTGTCACTTCAACTATGTAGAGTCCTATGATTATCTGGAAATAGTATGTTGGCACCCCGTTTCCAAATAGGTCAAGCAGGCCGGATGGCAGGCCTGTTGAAGAGCCTCCCGAAAAGTCTGAAATCGCGACGAGCTGGTCGTTCAGCCTGCTGATTATCGTTATTATCATTGATGTCAGGCCGACGACAATCCCAGCAATGGCAGGCGCGAGTATGCTCACCTGCTGTTTCATGTCACTTATTATGTCTGACATCAGGTCCTTTAGCCTTTCGTCAACCCGGTGTATGTCCTTAATGTACTGCGAGACGTTTATCATGGCAGAAGAAGCCACCATAGGCCCTTTCTTTGCGCCTTCGAGCAGTATTTTCATCGAGCCTTCTATGAGCGGGGAGGGGAAAGCGAGCAGCGCCCCTTTTTTGGGGTCAAAAATTGCCTGCTTTACAGACATTCCCTGCCTCGCTACCTTCTGGCTTACAAGCTGGAAGAACTCGCCTGCTTTTGTGCCAGGTATCATCTCGCTTACTTTTGCTATCGCAAGCTCGAGGGGCAGCCCGTCGCCAATGCGGTTGCCAAGCTGGAAGAGTGCCGAGGAGAACTCTTCCTCAAGGCTTTTGGCCTGGTCGCGCAGCTTGAGCACGTTCTTTGACCTTATGTGGTAGTACATTCCAATGCCGATTCCGATGCCGAGCGGCACGAAAAAGCTAAGCACAGTCGCTCCCATGCCATAAGGCCCTGTAAGCCCGGTGCTTGTCTGCTTGTACTCCAGGAACTTGAAGTTCATGACTTTGTCAAAGCTTCTCTCCTGCAGCAGGGTTTCCGCAGGCACTGTGAATCCTAATATTAAGGGGACTGCCCCGATGAAAATGCAGAGTCCCATGATGCCAAGGGTCAGCCAGATTGGGTTTATTGATATTATTTTCTGCCCAATGCTCAGCCTGATGTTCTTTAGCTTCTGGAGCTCAGGGTTTGTTTCAGCTATGTCCTGCTCTCCATAGCCTGTTGGCCTTTTTGACAGCACTATCTTGCTGAGGTAGTATAGTATCAGGGGGAGGATAAGGTTGTAGAGCAGCGCAATGTTAAGCGCTATTTTCAGGGGCGGTGTTGAGGATGTAAGGAAGCTTGCTGCCATTGGCAGTATGACCAGGCCCAGCACTGGCAGGACTATGCCAAGCATGTACAGCATAGTGACCGGGGATTTGAGGTCGTGGCTGTAGCGCAGCATCTTTTCATATGTTTCCTGCAGCATGACGTCAAGGCTTCTGTCAATCATTGTCAGCCTGCGGTCATCTGACGGCTCATACAGCGATGCTTCAATCAGGTGGAACGCCTCTATGAATTCCATGTTCCATCTTCTCCAAGTTTCAAGGTAAGTGTCAAGCGATTCTTTTATTGTCTCGTACTTCCCTGTCTCCACATCCCAGAGTATCTTCTTCAGGTCGAGCGCGAGTGGCGGCATTAGGCGGTCAGCTGAAAACCTTACTGCGAGCTCAAGGTTGGATGTGTGCCGCATGAATGTTGCAACGTAGAAGATGCACTGCACCATCTGGTTTGATGCGGTGAGCCTGAAATTATTTGCAAAGAACTCCGGTGCTTTTATCAGGGCAGCAAATGTGAACACGCCCATGCCAAGGGCATAAGCTACTATGATGGTTGAGCTAACTATCAGGAATCCCAGCACGGTTCCAAGTGCAGTCACCAGCAGCGCTGCAATGACTGCAAGGCTCATGGCGCCTGTTGGCGTTGACTCCATGTGGCACATGGTTATGTACCCCTGCAGTTCATCCGATTTTTTCTTGTCCGGCCGTATCTTGACCAGGTGCTCTGCCCCGTTGCACAGCTTTTCGTAAAAGCTCAGGTGCCTTGGCAGGCTTTCCTTCTTAAAATCAGAGTAATTTGACGACATGATTGGCCTTGCAGGCGCGGGCTGTGCAGCCTGCTGGCTTTTCTTTGCCTCCTTGGCCTTGCCGGACTTGCTTTCAAAAGCCTCCTCAATCATGCCGGAGTACTTCTTGGCTATCTGCTGCTCGGTATTGGTCAGGCGTTTCATGCTTCAAAATCCCCTTTTTTGCTCCCTTAATAAAGAGACTCCTGAAATATAAATAATTCTGTTGTTTAGTGGCGGACATTAATTATTGGACACATGCAAGCCGCTACTAAATTGAAAGCGGCATACGATCTGTGTTAAAACTTATGTCGCTTTCTTATTCCCCTCAACTCTTGGTTGCGTTAATTAGCTTGCTTACTTGGTCAGTTATCTGTGCGGACGTTTTGCTTGTGATTTCAAGCACGTAAACAGCTGTAGTGAGGTTTGGCGCTCTTACGTAGCTTTCGCCAGCTGTAATGTAGTTAAAGAGCCATCTTTGGCTTCCGTAAGAAGCTACCCAGTCAAATCTGCCCAAGGTTTGGTTGTTGCTTACGTTGCGGACGTAAACCTGCTGGGAGCTGTACTTAGCGGCTGACGGCAGTGAGCTGTTGATTCCTAATTCTATGGCAACGTCGCCTTCTGATTCAGTGGCAGAACCAGCTCCTGCCGCTTCTTTAATCCTCAAAGTTAAGAAGTCAAGCTCTGGAGTTATTCCTGAATGTGTTGAGAAAAAATTCACTCTGTAAATCAGTCCGGTGATGTCTGTGATGTCGTTCTCAAAGCCTTTGGCAGAGTCGGAATTACACTTAATGGTCTGTGCATTAGCAAAGTTTTTGTCCATAACCGTAATGTTCATTCCAACTCCTGTTTCAGTGCCTGTTGTGTTAACACAAGTTGCGTTTACTTTGTCAACTACAATTGTGCTGTTAAGCAGTATGCTTGTCATCTGGCCGGAAGTGTTGAATGCCGCTTGATATCCTTGTATCTCAGTTACGTAAACTTGGTGATCTGGCGAGTGCTGGTTTTGAACGTGAAGCCGCAGGCTTTTGCATCTTACTGCACCAAAAGTGTAGAACTGAGGGTCAACTGCCCCCACATCGGTTACGTTAAAAGTGGCATAGTTCCAATTAGCTGCCGAGTCGCTACCACCCGGAGTAGGTGTTATGCTGTTAAGAGCTGCTTCATTGTCTGCGCATTGCCACGAATAATTTCCCATATAGAACGCCGAATTCGGCGTGTAAGTTTCAATACTCAGATTATACAGCCATACAGCCTTAGGGAAAACTCTAACAACCCACTCCGGCTCAACCATAGGGCTTTGACTGCCATAAATCTGTGCTGGGTCTGTGTTGCCGAAATTTCCATCAAAAAGGTTTGAGCAAGCGTAATTTGCTTTAGACCCAACTGAGCCAGCGTCTTGTGAACTGTTCCTGCAAGTTCCAGCAAATCCATCATCAGATGTGTTTCTCGTAAAGATTGTACTGTTGAAGCTTTGATTCCTCAAAATAAGCCAACCCCTGCTAATATTCAAAGAAGTAATGGAAGCATTCACGAAAGCGCCATTATCAAACGTTTCGTTAAAAACCGTGGGCGGGGAATTAACCCAAGGGTCAAGAAGAACGTAATTGCCGTTACTCACCGCTTGCGCAATTGTATCAGAAGCTCTCTTCAGGAAAACATAGTACTTATTCACTCCGCTTCTGGGAACTACATCTACCCATGCCCTTACTGTTTTAGTCTCGCCAGCATTCCAGCTGGCATCCCTCAAATACCACGTCTTGCCGTCATAGGCGGCTTGGGAGAAGCCGCTCACGCTCTGCCAGTCGTTGTAGTAATTGTCAGCCAAGTAAGGGTTACAGACTTTTTGTTCTTCACTCTCAGGCGTTCCATTGTTCAAAATCTCAACAGCAACCCTGGTACAGTTACTTATAGTATACGGATGGCTAACATTTGTAAAAATTTGTGGCTTTGAAACACTCAAACCTTCCGAAATTCCAAACGCGAAAGTCAAATCCTGGGCACTCGCCAAGTGGCTTGTTAAGTCAACACTCACCCAGCCGCTCTGAGTAATAGTATGAGGGCAAACCTTAATATCACCTCTCGTATTATTCCAACGAACACAATCACCATTTAGAACCCAATCAGTATCTCCCCCAAGCGCAGAGCTCACGCTAGCAGACTGTTGAAGCAGGACTGAAATTACTAGTACAGTGAACACCAGAAGGGCTTTTGTGCCTAAGGCACTGCCCAAACCAGTTTTTGCCACTTCACTCTTTTTATTCATACCGAACCACCTCTCAACTGTTCAATTTTCAAGTTTCTATGTAATTGTAACATTCAAAAGTTCCCAGTCTTTCCATGAATTATTAACCGCAGAAAAGTTCATAGTGAAAGTTCCCCCACCGGTACCAGTATAACTATAACTTACATACACAAAAGCGCCTTCCTGAGGCCGCAATACCACAGGTATTTTGCTGTTGATTACCCCATCACCAGTACCAGTATCCATGCTCCAGCTAACATTGGTCAAGTTAACAGCCATGTAATTCTTAACATAAGCCTCAAAAGTTCGTAATGCGCCGCTACTGTTAATAACGGAAAAGTTACTAACGCCAACATACTCAACTTCTACAGGGATATTAGAAGAAGCCGTAAGACCGCCACCCTGAGCAGTAGCAGTAACCGAATAATCTCCTTGGGCCGTGTAGTTATGATAAACATACACTAATAAGGATTTAGTGGAGTTAAGGCTGGTGTTTTGAACGCTGCTTACAACATTACCATCCCCCAAGTTAAGAGTCCAATTAACACTGAAGTTAGTCACGTCATTGTTATTAATGGAAAACTCAAACACCTTCTGGGACAAGTTAGAATAAAAGACTTTTAAGCCTGTAACTGAAAGAGCGCCAGAAGCGCTAACGGACAATGTCTCGATGTCTGTGACACCTTCTGCAATAGCTGAGGCATTTGCCGTAACAAGATACTGGCCTTCTGTGCTGTAGTTATAATCAAAATATACCAGCATGAGGTCTCCTACTGCTAAGCTTGCATTGTAGGTGCTGTTTATGACAGTGCCGTCACCAAGGTTAAGCCTCCAAGTCACGTTGTTAACTGCAGAGGTGCCGTTGTTTTCTATGACGAACTCGAACACTTTACGAGTAACGTTAGAGTAAATCTGGGACAAGCTTGATATCTTCAACGATATTTGCTCTACTTTGTTGTCTGCCACATTATTTGACTCATTGCTTTCATCAACAAGATTGTCAAAGTCAACTATCGTCATGAAGAACGAATTATTAGTTGTATTGAAAGCCAAAAAGTTCAGGATACGAGATTCTGTGAAATTCAAAATGGAAAACGATGACATATTTTCGTACGTTACGTTGTCAAAAACGTCCACTATTATGTTGAACGCTGTCGCGTTGCCGCTGTTAGTTACATTTATTGAGATATTCGTGGTGTTTGTTGCAGCAGAGAAATTGGCCAGTATTGCAGCTCTCAAGTCAGGCAGGGGCGGCCTCTCGAAATCTGAATAAAAGGTCGAATTCGTTGTTAAGGCATCGTACATAATATCCTTCGTGACATTGCCCACAGATAGTCTTGCAAAGGAAAACTTGAATTGACCGGTATGATAAGTTGAGTATATCGTCTTTCCAACTACTTCTGCCAACACGGTTTGCACGCCAGCAGCCAGAGTCACATTCTTCGCTAGGGTGGTTACATATTCGTCATCAGACGTGTAAAGCGCAGCCTCAAGACTATAGGTGTCTCCTGATGTTATGTTTAATGTGAAGTTAAATCGCAACGCTTCAGAAAGGTTGTTTGAGTTATTATCAAAAGTTTCGCTTGTTATGTTCCTGATGTATGAAGTCTTAGCAAAAGCCTTGTAATCATAGGAGGATGTGTTGTAGTCAGCGTCCAGCACCCTGTCTCCAACCCTTATGCTTTCCAGACTGTAGACACCCTGATAATGTGTAGACTTAACTGTTTCATTATCAAAGTCAACATTCACTAACTGCGATGGCGTTGCCAGCGCCACCTGTTTCGTAGCCGAGATGGTTTTATTGCTATATTTCAAGTAACCTGTAATGTTGGCAGTCTTATTCTCAGTAACGTTCAGGTTTAAAGTAATTCTAAGCGCATCATTATTTACTGTTTGGTCTGATATTGATATTATGGAAATTCCTTGTTCGTAAGTTTGGTAATAATCCGTCTGAACCTTGTATTTGGCATAAGACAAACTGTAGTCCTGCCGCCTTACTTCAGCAGAGTAATTATACTGCTTTAAACTTAATCTCCTCGTGCTAAAGCTTACCTGCGCGCTCTTATCGGAAGAGCTCACAGTTTTGTTGGTGTAATTTTTAATTAAGCTGTCTTTCCCGTTCAAGCTTACTATAAATAGATACGTTGATGCTCCGCTTGCATTAGTGGTCAAATTTATCGTTAAAGTGTCATTTAGTCCGTTACCATCATTGTCCAGCATGTAATCGTCAAAAAATGTCACATTAATGCCCCCGCCATAAAAATCGTAGTTATAAGACTCAATAAGCTGGTTGAGGGTCATATTAGCGGCAGAAGCCGAAGCTGCCACTATGATCAGCCAAACCAGCCACGTTAATCGCTTTATCATTTGAGCGCCCATTTTCAATTCTTCTCGCGATTTTCTTTCACAAGGTCCTGCCAACTGAACAAGTTGCTGTGAATACCTCTTGAAAGGACTACAGGCTTATCACTTATCCCCACCGCATCCATGTAACCCTGACTAAAGTCACTATTAACATTCTTAACCCTCAAAATCGTCGAGTTCCCATACGAAGTAGTGTTCAACGTCTTGACCGGCTTCACCGCAACCTCAAAGTTATTATCGTAAAGAATTCTCCTGACAACCTTATCCCTAAAACCTGAACTGTTCTGCCTGAAATAAGCTTGCGACTCGTTATTATGCATCAAATCCATCACAGAAACGCCCAACACGTCATAATCGTCGATGTAAGAAGTGTAGTAGCGGCTGTAAGCTCCTTTATCAAGAAATATGCTTCTCGCGTTAATAAGGCGTTTGACAGCAGCTATATCTCCCTCCACGCCATTGCCATAAGCCAGAACGAACGGCTTGCCTGAGCTGGAATACTGGTTCTCAAAATAAGGGCCGCTCATAACAATCCCGCCATAATCCTTCTTAATTGTTTTCCCATCACTCCCAACAATTCCATCATCACCCAAACTAAACGGCATAGAACTCGAAAAATAAGGATTGCCAGCAATTATAATAACATCAGCGTTTGACTGGTTCACAGGCTCAACAAAAGAAGAAATATACTCCATTATCAAGCTATTCAGAACTGAAATCGAAGGATCAACATTCACACTAATGTAAGCCTTGATTGGCTTAACAGCAGCCCTAAAAACGTAGTTGTTTGTTTCGTCATCCTCCTTCACATCGTCATTAGAGTCTATGTAAACGTGCAGGAAATCAGTTGGTGAGATGCTGTTTAGTGTGAAACTCGCATTTTTTTCTGAGCCGGCAATTAATGAAATAGTTGTTGAGCTGCTTTCCTTTGTGACGCCTTCTTCGTCCTGTCTGTAAATCGTAACTTGCACATTAGATGTTATGTTTGAAGAATGAACAGTGACGTTGACTTTCTTACTTGTCACGTTAACAAAAACATCGCTCTGCGAAATGTACAAGTCACTCTTTGTGCTGCACTTCGTGCAGTCAAAGTACAAGAAGTCTATGTCACCGTTGCTATCCATTTGTGCGAACTTAGTGCCGCAAACAGTGCTGTTATCAGAACACTTCACCGTGACATTCTGGTCTGAACTACAGGTCACATTAAGGCCTATTATCTTCTGCCCAAGGCTATCAGTGGTGCCGTTGTAAATGGCGTTCCAGTAAACGTTTAAGCCGGAAAGGGGCGCTCCGCTGCTGTCCTCTGCAAGAACTTCTATTATGCCATTGCAGCGCGGCACCGGAGGGCCGCCGCAAAAGCCCGAAATGCAGTTGCTGTTAATGCAATCAGTGGTCTCGTCACAAGCGCTGCCGTCTGCAAGCTTCGCCATGCAGGTGCTGTCGCACCTTCCAGAAGTGCAATCTGAATCAGAGCCGCAGTTCCTGCCGTTAACGCCGTCAGTGCACTTGCTTATTGAATTGCACCAGTTTCCGCCGTCATCGTTCCAGCAGTCAGTAGTTACCGAACACGATTCGTCTAAGTTTTTTCTGCAAGCAGACGAAGGAGTGCTTGGGTTCACTACAACTTGCTCATCGTGGTCTGAGTCGCAAACGTAGCCCGCGCCTGACTGCGCTGTGCAGGTTAGCGTTGTTTCCGCGAGCCAGCTGTTCGCATAACCGGCGCCGCCGCACGTCTTGCTCCAAGCCCTAAGGTAATCATCATAATTATTCCCGCCATCGCTGACGCATACATATTTCTCTTCGGTCTTGCTGCCGCCGCAGTTTCCTGAATAGCACTCGCTGTTCACGGTGCATATGTGAGCGCTGGTTGCCCCGTTCTCCAAAGTGCAGGGGTGGGTCATTGAAGCTGTCGCTGACGTGTATTCTATGTCATCATAATATTGGTGTGCGCTATTAGGGTCGCAAACTCTATTGGCGGGACAGGCTACATTTAGTAGTATGTTATGCCAAACACTTCCGCCATATTGTCCCTCAAAATCATAATAACCTGTTCCAGCTTTATTTGTGCCCTCATCTTCTGCGTCGGAATCACAATCATATTTTTTAGGATACACCACATAATAGGGCTCTGCGTCAATTGTGTTAGTATACGTAGCAGAGCCGTCACAATCTTCAAAATATATCGAATCTATATACGAATACCACCTGTCGCCGCTAACACTAGTGCCAATTATGTGGTCACAACCTCCATCTCCTAAATCACAATGTCCCCCGTAGAAGTATAATGCACTCATATTGTGGTATCGGTTATCATCTCCCCATAAGGTAAAGTTATCATCACATTCATAAATGCCAACACCGTTCTGGAAAAAGCAGATGTCGTAGCCTCCATCATTATCATCATCCCAACATTCAATGTCGGCATTGGAAGTTAAACTATTAAGTCCAACATCTAAATAATAGCCGCCCCAAACTACGCCGTCGTCATTCGTACCTCCATTTGAAGTCCAATCATCATCGTAATCTATGTAAGCAGCATCAACTAATTGCGGCAAGGTGAATAACATCAGAAAAAATAGTGCTAATTGTTTCACGTCTATTTTCATTTTCATTCGGAGTTTGTAGCTTTTACAGGTGTGTGGTCCTGAGTGGCAAGTTTCTC
>ORMF011194001.1_pt1 | contig 10049 bp, 6 predicted proteins | sample 1779871 | NCBI WGS metagenome assembly ORMF01 (sample SAMEA104232316, study PRJEB22302) | groundwater metagenome | biome: forest; feature: aquifer; material: groundwater | place: USA | collected 2011-08-07 | depth 5.4 m | reverse complement strand
GGGGGTGTTTCTCGTGACCGGCGCCAGCCACAACAGCATCGCGGTAGAGTTCAAAGACTATGTGGCGGTGATCGAGAGCCCCCTGGGCGACAACCGCGCGGTGCCGATGTTCGAAGCGGTGAGGAAGCAGTTCCCGGACAAGAAGATCCGGTATCTGATCAACAGCCACAATCACTTCGATCACGCGGGCGGCCTCCGCGACGCGGTCGCCGAGGGGACGACCATCGTCACAGCCCAGGCGAACAAGCCGTATTACGAAAGAGTGCTGAGCAACAAGCACACCCTCAAACCCGATCGTCTGCAGACGATCGCGCCGACGAAGAGAGCGTCCGTCGAGGCGGTCACCGACAAACGCGTGTTCACCGACGGCACGCAGACGATGGAGCTGTACAGAATCCAGGGAAGCAATCACACCGACACGATGTTGATTGCCTACTTTCCGAAGGACAAGATCCTGGTCGAAGCCGACATGTGGAACCCGCCCGCGCAGGCGAACGCGCCGGCTCCTACGGGTGTCGCCGCGGCCGAGCCGTTGAATCTCTGGAACAACATCCAGCGGCTGAAGCTCGACGTCGCGCAGATCGCGCCGCTCCACGGACGCATCGTGCCGTTCGCCGACTTCCGGCGCGCTGTCGGCCAGGGGAATACCACGAACTAACCCCTATCCCCTGACCCCTGCGTGTTTCGTGAATCCCTCACCCTCCTCGCCTTGAACTCGGTCTTCGGCAGCGTGCCCGGCGGGACCACCTCGATATTCGGGCGCACCTCGCAGCGCGAGACGATTTCGGTTTCAACCAGCTCCCTCAACGTCTGATACCGGCCCGCTGACACGTCGCGGCGCGGTTCGACTTTCACCGTGAGCACGTCCATCTCGCGCTCGGTCGAGATGACGATCTGAAACTCCTCGGCCAGCTCCGCGACGCGTCGAACGGCGTCTTCGATCGCCGTTGGAAACAGCGTGACGCCGCGAATGTTCAGCATATCGTCGGCACGACCCAGAAACCCTCCGGCGGCGCGGCAGGGGGTCCGGCCGCATTCGCACTGGCGCGCGTCGAGCGTCGTGAAATCGCCCACGAGGAACCGAAGCTGCGGCGAAGCTTCGGAGAAGAGGTTCGTGACCACGGACAGGCCACGCTGCCCTCGCTGCACGGGTTGCCACGTGTCGGGGGCGACGGTTTCCCAGATATGCGTGTCAGCCATCAAGTGCGTGGCCGCAGGACCATCCTTCTCTGCAACAGCGTCCGCGCACGTGTAGCCACTCGCCGCAGGAGCGGCCTCGGTGCACCCGTAGAACTCGTGTAAATCAGCGCTCCACTCTGCCTCGAGGCGTCGTCGTGTCGCAGGTACGCTGAAGCCCGGCTCACCCGCGCAGAACAGGACACGCACCGAGCTGGCCCGAGGGTCGATTCCCATTTCGCGCATCACGCTTGCGAAATAGAGCGCGTACGAGGGTGTGCATGCGAGGATGGTCGGCTTGTACTGATCGATGAACCGGGCCCGAGTGCGCGTGTCGAGCCCGCCGGCCGTCACAATCGGAATGCGCATGAGATTGAGCGCATAGTGGACTCCCCAGAGCCACACGTGCGGTCCGTAGCCGAACGCGAGCATCGCGGCATCGCGTCCGGGCCGGAAACCCATGGCCCACATGGCCCGCGCGTTGCCCCATGCCCACAACGATCGATCGAGCTCGGTATATCGGAAGACGCGTGGCTGTCCGGTGGTCCCCGACGTCGCGAAGATCTGCCATCCGCGCTCGCGCCAGCAGGCATCGTCTACCGCGGTGAACGTGCCCCACGGGGGATTCATCGCGGCGTCGTCGGCCATGTCGGCTTTTGTCGTGACAGGAATGAGCTGGAGGTCGTCAACGGACCGGATCTCTTCCGGTCGCAGCTTGATGTGATCGAACTTGCGGCGGTAGAACGGAATGTAGTCGTAGACGTAGCGGACGACGGCCGACAGCTTCTGGTCGTGGATCGCGCGCAGCTCGTCGCTCGAGACCGTGTCGAGCGTCGACCAGTAACGATCGCTCGCGGGCCGATCGGCGTCGCGGCGGAAGAATTCGAGCGTCTCGAGCCAGACGGCGCGGCTGTCGGCCATGTGGATCTATTTATACTGCGCCGCGCCTGAGCCACGGGGGCCACAAAGACGAATTGGCCACAAAGGTCACCAAGGGCACTATGGTTTTGTATTTCCTTGGAGGCCTCTGTGTTCTTTGTGGCCAATCCGTCTTCGTGGCCGTTGTGGCTTACGTCCGCAGGGGCGCGCAGAAGGGCGGTGGCACGTATGAGTTGAATTGAATTGGCGCGCCGGTCCTGCCTGTGCGACATGGAGAGGCATCGCTGAGATTGGGCCAACAGCATGCGTCCGCCTCAAGATTGCCCTCGAAGCGCTCGTAACAGACATCGAAGAGATGCGTACTGTACTCAGCGAGGCTCGCGCCGTTGCTCGTGGACGAGCGTTGCGGCGCCCAAAAGCTTGGAACTGATCTTCAAACCCGCGGCCTGGGCCCCGTTCATGTTGATTTCCAGCCGAATATGGCCATCCTCGGCGATGAATTCGATCATTCCGCCCCGCTCGGCGAAGTCGCTGATGTCTGAGACCGTCAACACGGGCGCATGCTTCAGCGGGTCGAGAAGCTCAGCGATCCGTTTCCGCTCCGAGGCACTCACGAAGAGAATCTGACTCTGGGGCACTTCCTTCACACTGTAGCGTCGTACGACCACCGGCCTGCCCGCGGCGCTCCGCCCCCTCACGATATCCTCGAGGTCACGCCCGAACGGGTCCTTTCCCATGATCCCTATAGTGATCGGGGTGTTGCGCTCGGCGTAACTATCGGCCGGCCACTCGACGAACTTCGCAAAACTGTAGAGGAACGCCGCCTTCATCTGAGACTCGGTCGCCGACTGCGCACGAACGCCGGGCGCGAAGGCCATGACGACCGCCGCGATCAGGCAGGTGTAGCGACCTGATGTCTTTCTCATGATGGTCTGATCAGCATCGAGGGCTCAGAACGTGTGCTGAATCCCCAAGACAACTCCGAATCCTGGTGCGCTGAACCCGGAACTATAGGTCTTGTAAAGGCTGTCCGTGAGGTTCTCTAAGACGAACGTGATCGTGTTCTTCTTGGCCAGTTCCAGGCCGGCCCGAACCGTCGAGATCGAGAACCGCGGCATGCCCCCGGGGCCAATGCGCGGGTCCTTGATGTCGAGCGGGGAGAGTCGGTTCTGCGCGCGTGCAAACGTGTTCTGGTACTCGATTCGAAGCCGTTTGATCGGCACCCACGCGATTCTTGCCAGGCCCTCGAACGGCGGAATGCGCCGGAGCGGGCGATGCGTGGTGAGATCGTCGCCCTCGGTCCACCCGACATTGCTGGTCACAATGATGGCGGATGACAGGCGCATCGTGCCATCGAGGCCGAAGCCGCGGATCTTCGCCCTTCCGGTGTTTTGGCGTTGGAATAGGTCCGGTTCCTGAGCGTCCTTCACTCCGTTGCCGTTCAGATCAAGAAACGCTAGAGAGTTTTCCGAAGTCGCGGCTACGTCGATACCGTTGTGGAGACGCGTCATGTAGTAAACCGCGCTGCCGTGAAACCGCGTGGACTGCGTCTTCAGTCCGATCTCATAGTTGAGGGTCTGTTCCGGTCGTACCAACGGGTTCGGGATCTCGAACCCCACGCCGAACGGACCGATGACGGTGGTGTCGTTGATGTTTGGCGCACGGAACCCCTGAGCGAGGCCAAGCGTCAGGTGGAGCCGTGACGTCAAGCGGTACAGACCGTAGGCGCTTCCGGTCAGGGCGGAGGGTTCGGAGTCGATGACGCTCGTGCCGACTGTCGGAGACTTCAACCGCGCGTGTAGATCGAACACGCTGGCCCGAAGACCGAGGTTCAGCGACAATCTGTGTGTCATCTCGATCTCATCCTGCACGAACGTCGCGAAGCCGCGATAGAGGGAGCCGTCCGCGAACGCCCCGGGTTGCGTCACCCATGCGCCCGATCGCAGGTCGAGATCGCGGCGCCGGCTCAAGATGTGGTCCTGGAAGTACTCCGCTCCGTAGGTGAACATCTGGCGTTTGGATGGCAGAGAACTGACCTGTGCGGCGAAGCTCGTCGTGCCGACGCGATCCCGGTGGACTTCCTGCGTCGTAGGCAGTGCCACTCCGATGATCTCGTACTGCTCGGATTGCACGTGGTATGAGGCGGTCAACGAAACAGCGTCGACCACCTGGGTGCCGGGCTTCGCGGTGTACTTCAAGTACGCCAGATCGCGTCGCTGCGGGTTCCACTCGTATTTGAGGTTCCGACCCGACAGGAGCAGGTCGGTGCGGTCGACGTGGCGCTGATCGAGGTGTTGCAGCCCGGCTTCAATCCGTTGTTCGTTTACCAGCTTTGCGGTCGCTTTGAAGTCGGCGTCCAACTCGTCGTAACCCGTAAACGGTTGGAGTCCTACGGCACGGGTGGCGCGCAGGTCGCCAAAGCGCTTGAGACTCGCCCCACCGTTCACCCCGAAGGTCGACGTGCCGTATGAAAGCGCCGCGCGACCGAGTGTCGCGCGATCGGCGGACGACAGACGTGCAGCGCCGTCCCCGGCGAAACCTTTGCCGTCGGGTTGCCGCGACTTGGTCACGATGCTAATGACGCCACCCAGGGCGTCGCTGCCGTACAAGACCGAGCCGGGGCCGCGGATTACCTCGATCCGCTCGACCTGATTGATGTCGATCGTGTTCAAGTACTGATTGGGCCCGAGACGGTAGATGGCATTGTTCATCCGAACGCCGTCGACCATGATCAGCACCTGGTTCCCAATCAGGCCCCGGATGATGGGCGACCCGGCCGCGTATGTCGTTTCCTGCACCATCACGCCGACCACGTCGTTCAGGGCCTCGGGAACGGTTCGATAAGCCCGGTCGCGGATCTCGTCGGATGTCACGACGGAAATCGCGCGCGGCGAATCGAACGGACGCTGCTCGTGCCGCGCCGCCGAATACACTTTGACCGCGGTCAGCTCCTGCGGCGTCAGGTCCGACAGGTCGTCGGCTGTCAGATCGATCTGACCGTAGGCGCTCGACGACGCGACGGCGAAGAGAACACACGCGAGGACGGCTGTCTTCAGGCTCATCGACCGCTCCTTCATCCAACGGCTACCGTAGGCTTCGCAACAACGGCGAACGTTGCCACGGCATCGAACAACGCGTCCGGCCTCAGCGGCTTCGCGAGATACCCGTCCATTCCCGCTTGAAGGCAGCACTCGCGATCGCCACTCATGGCATTGGCCGTCATCGCGACAATCGGAACGTGCCGGCCGGTTCCCTGCTCGGCGCGACGGATGGCCACCGTCGTCTCCAGCCCGTCCATCTCGGGCATCTGAACGTCCATGAAGACGAGATCGACCGGCTGCCGGGAGAGCACCTCGATCGCTTCGCGGCCGTTTCCCACGACGCTGACAGCGTGACCGCGCTTCTCCAACAGGCGAACAGCGAGGTACTGGTTGGTGACGTTGTCCTCTGCCACGAGGATCCGCAGTGGTCGCTCGGCGCGCTCAGCCGAACGCGGCTGCACAGATCGGCTGGCCACACGCTGACGCTTCCCCAACGCGCTCAGGATGGCCTCGATAAGATCCGCCTGATTAATCGGCTTGAAGAGGTAGGCATTAACACCGAGCTGACGGCTGCGAGAGATCTCTTCCTGACCGCCGGCGCGACTGATCATCATGACCACCGTACTCGAGAGGGTCGGATCTTCTCTGATGTGCCGCGCGAGCTCGAACCCGTTCATGTCGGGCATTTCGACGTCCAGCAGCACCAGCCGGTACGAGCGGCGGGCCGCACGCGCCGCTTGCAGCGCGTCCACAGCCTTGCGGCCGCTGTCGGCAGTGTCGACCACCATCGCCCAGTTGTTCATGAGGGCGCTCAATGAGTGGCGATTCGTCGCGTTGTCGTCGGCGATGAGAACGGGTACGCCGCGGAGGACGCCGACCTCACGCGTGTGCGCGCTATCGACCAACTCCGTGGCGATGCCGACCCGCATCGTGAAGTGGAAGCAGCTCCCCTTCCCCGGCTCGCTCTCGACCCAGATGCGGCCGCCCATCAAGCCGACCAGTCGGGCCGAGATCGTCAGACCCAACCCGGTACCGCCGAACCTCCTGGTCGTGGAGCCGTCGCCCTGCTCGAACGGTTCGAAGATGAGGGCTTGCTTCTCGGGCGGAATCCCGACCCCGGTATCGGTCACGGTGACGTGGAGACATCCGCCGCTGACATCCTCGGATTCCAGCGCGACGCGGACGACGATCTCGCCGCGGTGCGTGAACTTGATTGCATTCCCAACCAGATTAGTCAGCACCTGGCGCAGGCGGTTCAGGTCGGCCACGACGCCGTCGGGCACCTCCGGCGCGATGCAGCACACGACCTCGACGCCTTTCTGCTGAGCTCGAAGGCTCAGACTTTTCACGACCTCGTCGAGGCGCGGGCGCAAATTGAACGGCGTAGGATCGAGATCGAGACGCCCAGCCTCGATCTTCGAGAAATCGAGTACATCGTTAATGACCGTGAGGAGCGAGTCGGCCGACACCTTCACCATCTGCAGATACTCGCGCTGTTCAGGCACGAGATCCGTATCGAGGGCCAGCGCCGTCATGCCGATGATGCCGTTCATCGGCGTCCGGATCTCGTGGCTCATGTTGGCCACGAACTCGCTCTTGGCGCGGCTGGCTTCCTCGGCCTTCTGCTTGGCTGCGGAGAGTTCTGCGTTCATGGCGAGCAACTGCGTGTCGCGCCCTTCGATGCGCTCGAGCATCTGGTTGAACCCATCGATGAGCAGACCCACTTCGTCGTTGCCGTCCTTCTTGGCGCGCACTGAATAGCCTTTCGCGGTCGTGATGCTGCCGACCACGTCGGCCAGGGCCAGGATCGGATCGGAGATGAAGCGCTGGAGCCGCGACGAGAGAAACAACGCCAGTAGCACGGAGGCCATAATGACGAGAGCAACCATCTCCACGTACCAGACCAGGCGAGCGCGGAACTCCTGAAGAGTCGATTCGAGGTAGATGGCGCCGATCGCCTCTCCTTCCAACCGGATCGCGCGGGTGGCAACCAGGCGGTCGGATCCGAACACCGCCGAGTCCGGCGACGTCGCCTTGAACGTGGGCGGCGTGCCTGGAAGGCCGTAGGTTGCGAGCAGGCGACCGTCCTTCCGATAGATCGCCCCTCTCACGAGCGTTGGCTTCGCCCGCAGCACTGCCAGTTGTTCCGTGCCGGAGCGCGGGTCGTCGAACGTGATCGCGCCGGTGGCCCCCGTGCCGATCATCTCAGCGAGCGTGGAAAGCTCTCGCCTCATCTCGAGACGGAACCTGACCAGATCCATGGCAATGAACGCGACCGATGCGAGGAGCAGCGCAGCCGTGCAGCTCACCATCGTGACAAGCGTCAGCTTGTGGCGAATCGGAAGGTTCTTGATCAGGGACGTCCTCTCGGTTGGTCTTATCGGGAGATCGAGTCGATAAGAGCGCCGTTGACACGCTCTTGCAAGGCTCTTTCCGCGCCTGGGGAGCGTAACATCTTGACGTATTTATTCAGGGATTTGTGCATTATGACAGGTGTCACGCAACCTTCGATCTTCACACCCGTGCGGATTCGCACACAGGGCGCGCGGCCGCACGCCGGTCTTCGCGAGCGGTCGCGGGGAGCAAGAGGTCTTGTTACACGCTCTTACGTGTCGACCTTGGACGTCCCATGTGAACGACAGGATCACGTCCGCAGGGGCGCGTAGAAGGACACGCCTCGCACGTGCTCATTGACCGTCAGCGGATGCTGCAGCGGAGGGAAGGCACGCTGTTCGCAGTCGAGGCGGTCGCACATGCGGCACGCGGGACCGACAGGCACGATCGCGTCGCAGTTACTCAGGTCGCGACCCACGGCATAGACGAGGTCCTTGGCGTGATCGAGCGCGCACCCGAGCGCGATCGCGTACTGCGTCCGTGGCGAATGAAACCCGCCGCTCTCCTTGCGCACGGTCCGCGCAATCTCGAAATAGATCTGCCCGTCCGGCATCTGCGACAGCTGTGTGCGGATGATGCCCGGCGTATGAAACGCCTCGAAGACGTTCCAGCGGGGACACGCCCCGCTGAAGCGGGCAAAGCGCATCCCCGACGCGCTGAAACGCTTGGAGATGTTCCCCGCGATGTCGATGCGCATCATGTGAAACGGAATGCCTTCGGCGCCCGGCCGGCGGAGGGTCGTCAACCGGTGGCAGGTCTGCTCGAAACTCGTTCGGAACCGGTGCCCGAGCAGCTCGATATCGTAGCGTTCGAGTTTCGCGGCGCGCAGGAACGGCTCGTACGGCATCAACATCGCCATCGCGAAGTAATTGGCGAGCACCACGCGGCAGAGCGCGTGCGACTCGTCGCTCGTCAGAAGCGGATCGCTGGCGATGCGATCGAGGATGGCCCCCTGGGTCATCAGGCCGACCTGGTACGCGAGCTGAAAATTGCGGCTCCCCCTCCGCAGCGCTTCCGAAAGACACAGCACCCGGCTTGCCGCATCGTACCGTCGCAGGGCCCCGTCCATCGCGCTCGTGCGCTCGATGCGGACGGCCACACCGTGCGCGCGCTCGAAATAGGCCGCGAGGCTGCTGAACAGCGAGTCGCTGTTCTCGACGCGCGCCTCGCGCGCGAGCTGTTCTGCGCCGTGTTCGAGCTCAGGGAAGTAATTCAGATGACGCTGAAGGAGATCGCTGACCTCCTCCGAGGGAAAGCGCGACGGATGCGCGCTGTCGGCCCCGCCGTGCTCCGACATCTTTCCCGCCAGGTTCTGCAGCGACTCGCGGCTATGGCGAAAAGCCTCGTAGAGACGCAGGATCGCTTCCGCCGTGTGAGGATGCGACATCGCAACCTCGCGCACGTCCGTGGTCAGGACGTCCAGGTTTTCGAACAGCGGATCTCCGAACACTTCCAGCAGTTCGGCGGCGCGCCGGCCATCGTGTTCGGTCGACCACGCCTTGATATCGACGGGAAGGATCTCCGCCAGTTTCACCAGCAGATCCGCCGTGAACGACCGGCGATTGTGTTCGATCAGGTTGAGGTAACTGGGTGAAATCCCCAAACGTCGCGCGAGGTCGACCTGCGTGAGTCGATGGAGGCGACGCATTGCACGGATTTTCCCGCCAAGGTTGGATTCGCCCATGGCGCGATAGCCTAACGCGGTCGCATTTCTTTTACAAGATTTGCAGATTTTCACAGCCCCAGTGACAAAGGCTGATCTCTTTTACTCGCGGATTGCGCTTTCGCCTTGAGATTTGGTGGCGTGTCCTCGATACTCGGTCAACGATGTTAATGATCCCGCGACGCGAGAGCCGCGTCGGCATCAACGTCATCATGCTGGGCCCGCCGGGCGCCGGTAAAGGTACGCAGGCCAGCCGCTTTGCCGCCGCCCGTGGGCTGATCCACATCTCCACCGGTGCCATCCTTCGGGATGGCATCCAGGCGCAGCTCCCGATGGCCATGATCGCGAAAGCGATCATGGACCGCGGAGCGCTTGTGGACGACGAGACGATCATCGCCATCGTCCGCGAGCGCCTGATGCGGGCAGACTCGCATCGCGGCTTCGTGCTCGACGGATTCCCACGAACAGTGGCGCAGGCCTGCGCCCTGGACGCGATCATGGACGAACGTGGCCGTGGCCCGCTCATCGTCGTCGACCTGGTCGTCCCCGAGCCGGAGCTCGTCCGGCGCCTCGCGGGCCGGCGCATCTGCGAGACGTGCGGCACAAACGCTGTTCAGGCGACGTCCTCGCTCACCTGCGGACGATGCGGCGGCGCACTCGTGCAACGCGCCGACGACACCGACGGCATTGTGCTCGACCGCCTCAGCATCTATCGCCGTTCGACGAAGCCTCTGGTCGATTATTACCGCGAGCGGCCGACGTTCCGGATCATCAACGGCGCACAGAGTGAGGACGGCGTGGCCAACGAGCTGGAAATCCTCGTCGACGATGTGATTGTTTCGGCTACAGCCTCGTCGCTGCAGACGCTTCAGTACTGACGTTTCGCTTGTAATCCC
>ORMF011059909.1_pt1 | contig 10049 bp, 10 predicted proteins | sample 1779871 | NCBI WGS metagenome assembly ORMF01 (sample SAMEA104232316, study PRJEB22302) | groundwater metagenome | biome: forest; feature: aquifer; material: groundwater | place: USA | collected 2011-08-07 | depth 5.4 m | reverse complement strand
ATTTTTTGCATCATTTTCAGGTTTATCTCTAAGTTTACTTATTACCTGCTTAAACTCCGGTATTGCCTTATCAAAATCACCCTTTTCATAAAGGGCGATTGCCTTTTCTATTGCATCAGGGGACTCTTCAGCGCTTGCAATATAAGGATTCGAGATTAAAAAAACAAAACTGAAAATCAGGGAAAGAAACAATATCTTTCTGAACTTTTGCGTTTTGTACTTTGCCTTTTGTATTTCCACCGTATACCTCAGTTCACGCCGCTTTATAATACCATGAATCAATTTTTATCATCCGCCTTCCTTCTTAAGGCTGACACTTATTTGCTCGGTAGCCCCTTCTCTTATCTCTATGTCCCTGCTGGCTTCAATAAAGCCTTCTCTGGCAACCTTTATACGGTGTTTCCCGCCAGAGACTTTCTCAATGGTCAATGGCGTCTGACCCTTTAATGCCCCATCCAGATAAACATTGCCCCACGGTGAGGCATTTATTACCAGCTTTCCCCCTCCCCCAAACTTATATGAGACCTTAGCTGTCTGCCCTTTCGAGATATTGACCCTTGTCTCCCAGGCAGGGGAATTAGGGTTCTCAAGCCTGACCTTATGACTCCCGGCCTTTAAGTCTTCTATGGTCTTTGGCGTTGTCCCGTAAGGTTTTCCGTCAACATAGACATTGGCCCAGGGTATTGCGTTAACTGTTAACCTGCCCTCTGCCGCTTCAGCAGTCAGTTTAGGTTCAGGCACAGGAGGCGCTTTCTGTTCTTCCTGAACAGTTGCCGTAGCAGGAGGCTCAATGGCCGGAGCAGCTGCGGATGCAAAATTAATCTCCGCTACATCATCCTTTGGAACACAGAACTTGCCTGAAGGTTTATAAGTGCAGTAGTTTCCCTCCTTCTCGAAATAACCGGACCATGAGAGGACGTTCCCGTTCTTAAGCGAAACGTTGACCGCCCTCTCTTCCGGCTGAGGGGCAGGCTCTTTGTTTATTGACTTAAGATTTACGGAAGACTTGATGCCGTCAAAATAAGAAAAAATCATATCCCGATTGACCCAGGAAAAATAGCCGGCTGCCGACAAACAGACAACCGCAACCAAATATCCTATAAAAGACCCGTATGACCTCTGCTTCTTCTGTATCCGGGGTGTTGGCCGCTGAGCCTCGCGCTGTCTTAATGTAGCTGTCTGCCCGGCGGCCTGAACTGCAAGCGATTCCTTTTCAAGGGGCATGCTTATTGTCTCTTCCACCATCATCGTTTCTTTTTTTAACTCGGCCTCAATCTCAGCCTTAAATAAGCTGTGCATGAACTGCTTGAGAGACAGCGCAGGATCGGCGCGAAGGAGTTCGAACAATATATTCCCAAGGTCGGCTTCCAGGTCTGATACATTCTGATAGCGTTCTATTACTTCCCTTGCAAGCGCCTTTAACAATTTTGCCTCCAGTTCAGCCGGCAGGTCGGCATTTATGGATGAAGGGAGAGGGTCTATCTGCGCAGCCCTGACTTTTTCGAGGGTGTTTATCTCTGAATCCCCTTTAAAAAGTCTTTCGCCTGTCAGCATCTCGTAAAGCACAATCCCGAGGGCAAATATATCGGACCTGTGGTCAATAGTTTTGCCCCAGGCCTGCTCAGGGGACATGTAGGACAGTTTCCCCTTAAGCACCCCTGTTGTTGTCCTGGACTGTGAGCCTGCCTTTGCAATCCCGAAATCTACGACCTTTACATCGCCCTCATAAGATATAAGAATGTTTTGAGGACTTACATCCCTGTGAATAATATTAAGATTTTTCCCCGAGTTGTCTTTTTGCCTGTGTGCATAGCTAAGGCCGGAGGCCACTTCCTTTGCTATAAATACCGCGAGGGGAATAGGGAATTTAATATTTTTTTCATTGCATCTTTTTAAGATACCCCTGAGGTCTTTGCCTCTTATATATTCCATTGCAATAAAATAATTCTGCTCTATCCTTCCAAAATCATAGACCTGGGTAATGTTTTTGTGGCTCAGGCGCGCAACGAGTTTGGCCTCGGCTATGAACATATCAATGAATTCCTCGTCAGAGGATAAATGAGGAAGGATTCTCTTTATGGCAAGCACCCTCTCGAAGCCTTCTATTCCTACTTTTTTTGACTTGAATAGCTCCGCCATGCCGCCGGAGCCTACCTTGTCGAGCAGAATATATTGACCGAATTTTTCCATGTTTACTTAAATTTTACCAGTATTGCCGTGATATTATCATGTCCGCCTTTTTCATTGGCCCTTTTGATAAGTTTTTCGCAGCTTTCTTCAAGTAACCCTCCCTCACCCTCTTTTACTAAAGGAGGAAGGTAACTTTTTATTATATCAAGCATCTCGGCCTCCTCTAACATGCCTGAAAGGCCGTCGCTGCATAGCAAAAAAATATCTTTACTTATTATGCTTTCTACTCTGCATTCGCAGGTTATATCCGCGTTAATTCCTATGGCCCTTGTTATCACATGCTTCAATGAATAATTCCTTGCCTGCTCTTTGGTAATGGTGCCGCGTTTTATTTCCTCTGCTGCGAGTGAATGGTCTTCTGTTATCTGTTCAATGCTGTTGCCTCTTATCCTGTAGAGCCTGCTGTCTCCGGCATGACATATATATGCCTTATTGTCTCTTACAAGCAGGGCGACCATTGTTGTTCCCATGCCTTTTGATGCATTGAATATATATCTGTTTGCAAGCCTCATTCCGGAAGAGATGATATTAATCTCTCTGGGGAGCGAATGGTCCATGCCGAACGGCCATGTTATTTCATGGTCCGAGAGCGCTGTTTTAATAAAATTTTTGACGGTTTCTATTGCCATGCTGCTTGCCATATCGCCGCCGGCGTGTCCTCCCATGCCGTCGGCGACAACAAACAGTCCATATTCAGGTTCGACTGCGTAATTGTCCTCGTTGCGGTGTCTTTTAAGCCCTATGTCTGTTTTCCCGCATACAAGAAAATTACTCATATATTACCTCATATATTCCTACTTCCATGGTCTTGCCTTTTATCTTCTGCATTCCTATGGAACGGGTTTTAAAAATACCCTTTATCTGCTCATAAGTTGCTTCCCCTATATATATGCTTCCCTCAGCAGCCATTTTCTCCAGTCTGGAGGCAATATTAATTGTGTCGCCTATTGCCGTATATTCCACTCTTTTTGAGGAACCGATGTTGCCGATGACGGCAGACCCTGTATTTATTCCTATCCGGACCTCAAATTTATTCAGTTTTTTAATTTCCTTTTGTATATCAATTGCCGCCTTGATTGTCATCTCAGTATAATCCGTATCGTGAAACGGGGCTCCGAATATTGCCATGGCGGCATCACCGATAAATTTATCAATACTGCCTTTATATCTGAAAACCACATCGGTTATTATGTCAAAATATTCGTTTAAAAGTCTTGCTGTCTCCAGGGGGCCGAGTTCTTCGGAAAGTCTGGTAAAACCTTTTATGTCTGTAAAAAGAACAGTTATCATCCTTTCGGTTACCTCGCATGTGCCTTTGCCTTTGATTATCTCTTCAACTACCTGAGGAGAATGATATCTCATCAGGCTTTGCCGCGCCTCGCGCTCTTTGAGCATCTTATCTCTGAGATTTGTCTGCTCTATGCCTATAGCTGAAATATTTCCTACAGTGGTAAGCAGGTGGAGTTCATCATGGGTGAATTGCCTGTCTGAATTCAGAATGTCAACATAAATAGCGCCTGTTACCCTTTCCGCTCCAAGTAAAGGGACGCACATCGCAGAACGTATGCCATACATAAAGATGCTCTCGGATTCCCTGAATCTCGAATCTCTTTTGGCATCAGCCACTAACAGAGAGATTTCTTCATCCATAACCCTGTTTATTACAGTTCTGCTCAGCATTAATTTATCTTCTTTGCCTGATATCTTACCGGCGTCTCTGGCGAGCGCAGTTTTTATGGAGCCCAGCTCCTCATCTTTCAGCAGGATATATACCCTTTCAGCCTTAATATTGCCTAGGATTGTATTGGCTGTCAGATTCAATATGGAATCAATCTCTGATTCCTTTAAAATATCCCTGCTTATCTGGTAAAGGGCGCTTAGCATCGCTGTTCGTTTTCTGAGGATATCGGGAGAGAAACCGTCATCCTTTTCTTCTATTGTGCCCATCAGAATGTCTTTTGCAGGTTTGATGATTGTGTGAAGATCCGAAGTGTCAACTTCTACAAATATGTTTTTCTCCTCAGAATCAAAAAGAAGAGAGTTGCCGCCTATGATAATGGTGTTGCCGGTCTTGATGCCTGTGCTTGTGATTTTTACCCCATTGATCCAGGTGCCGTTCTGGCTTCCGAGGTCTTTGATGGAATATTCGCCGTTAATCAGATATATTTCAGAGTGGTAACGGGAAACCCTTTTATCTTCAAACACAAGGTCGTTGTCTGCAGCCCTCCCGATTCTGAACGGGAAATTCAGCAGCGGGTATGTCTTGCCTTTTCTTTCTCCGGATGTGATATTGAGCTTAAAAGTTTCCGGCATTGTTCATACGCTATCCAACATATGCCCTAATTTTTTCTTTTTTGTCTTGAGGTAAAGAATATTTTTGTCATGAGGCTTTGTCTCTATCGGAACTCTTTCTACTACCTTGAGCCCATATCCCTCAAGTCCAACAATCTTTTTGGGGTTATTTGTCATCAGCCGCATCTTTCTCACGCCAAGGTCAACAAGCATCTGTGCTCCTATGCCGTAATCCCTGAGGTCCGGCTTAAATCCGAGTTTTATATTGGCCTCGACAGTATCAAACCCTTTGTCCTGAAGTTCGTAAGACCTTAATTTATTGACAAGGCCTATCCCTCTTCCCTCCTGCCTCATATATAAGATAACGCCTTTCCCTTCTTTCCCTATGAGTTCCATGGCCTCATGAAGCTGTTCGCCGCAGTCGCACCTTTTTGAACCAAAGACATCACCCGTAAGGCACTCTGAATGTACCCTGACAAGGACCTCGTCTTCGTGTTTTATCTTTCCCTTGACAAGGGCTATATGTATGTTGCTGTCCAGTTCGTTTGCATAAGCGATGGCAGTAAAATCCCCCCCAAACTCCGTAGGCAGTTTTGTTGTTGTTATGCGCTTCACAAAAAGCTCTGCCCTCATCCTGTATTTGATCAGGTCCTTTACAGTCACTATCTTCATGCTGTGTTTCTTTGAAAATTCCATGAGCTGGGGCACTCTTGACATTGTACCGTCGTCATTCATAATCTCGCATATAACGCCTGCCGGATAAAGGCCTGCAAGCCTTGAAAGGTCAACAGAGCCTTCTGTCTGTCCGGCCCTCTGAAGCACGCCTCCTCTTTTGGCGCGCAGAGGGAATATGTGCCCGGGTTTGGAAATATCTTCCGGCTTTGTATGCTGGTTAATTGCCGTAAGTATGGTGGTTGCCCTGTCAGCGGCGGAAATTCCTGTTGTTACGCCCTTTTTAGACTCTATAGATACTGTGAAGGCAGTGCCGAATGGCGAGGTATTGTCATCTGTCATCATCTGAAGTTTTAATTCTTCCACCCGGTCAGGCGTAAGGGAAAGGCATATAAGCCCCCTCCCGTGCTTTGCCATAAAATTAATTGCCTGCGGTGTTACCTTCTCTGCTGCCATGCACAGGTCGCCTTCATTCTCCCGGTCTTCATCATCAACAAGAATTATCATCTTGCCTTTTGTTATGTCATCTATGGCTTCGTCTATTGTGTTGAATTTGTATTTTTCCATATTGTTTTAGCTATCAGCCGTCAGCATTCAGCCGTCAGCTTATACCTGACAGCTTAGAGCTGAAAGCTATGTTATGTATCCTCCTTCCATCAGGGTCTTCATAAACCCCGTATCTTTATCCGCACCTTTATTTAAGAATTTTGCGACATATTTTCCCAGAATATCCGATTCAAGATTTACAGTATCCCCAACCCCCTTAAAGCCGATGGTAGTAAGTTTTGCTGTATGAGGAATTATAACAATTGTAAAGCCATTACTTAATACATCAACTACCGTAAGGCTTATCCCGTCCACAGCAACCGAGCCTTTTTCAACAAGAAATCTTGTTACCTTTTCAGGCGCCTCAATCCCGACCTTGAGCATATCTCCCATATCCACCTTTGAGTGGATGCTTCCTACAGCGTCAACATGCCCTGTTACAAAATGCCCGCCGATCTTTGAATCAGGCCTCAACGAAGGCTCGAGGTTAATCCTGCTGCCTGTCTTAAGGCTGCCGAGGTTTGTGCTTTGCAGTGTTTCATCAGAAAGGTCAAAGGAAAGCATATTATTGTTCTTGTTTATAACAGTGAGGCACACGCCATTTACAGAAATGCTGTCTCCAGGTTTTGCAGTTGATGCAGATTCATCAGCCCTGAGCGAAAGCACTGCGCCGCCGCTGCGCCTCTTAACGGATGTTATCTCACCCATTTCAAGTATCAGGCCGGTAAACAAATTACTCCTTTATATCGAGCTTAAAATCCATTTTTTTCTGATACATGCCTAAGATATCAACTGTCTCAGACCAGGAGGCTCTTACCTTGACCAAATTGCCTTCCCTTGCAACCTCTATATCCTTTTCAGTTATAGGGACTTTGAGTTCTACGGCCCTTTCGGCAATCTGGGCCTTTGTCTTTTCGATATCAACGCTGATCCTCGCGAATTCCGCTGCGTCGGTTTTAAGGGTTGAATATCTGTACTGCGGCATCCCGAACTGCAGGCCTGCGTAAATGGCAAATGCAATGAGCGCAGTGATAAAAGCAAACTTGAAAAACCCATCTTCGTTATTGAGCAATCCTGTTTTTTTCATTTTACCAACCTCCCTATTCTTGCAAATCTTACCCAGTTGTTTTTACTGTCCCATGACCAGTACAGTATCAGCGCCTTGCCTTTTATGTCCTTACGGTCCACATATCCCCAATAGCGGCTGTCATAGCTCTGGTCACGGTTGTCTCCCATAACAAAAAATTTATTCCTGGGCACAATCAAGGGCCCGAAATTATCTCTTGGTTCAATCCCCATCGGCCTTATAGAATTGTCAGTATGCTGGGTATAGGGTTCGCTTGTCTGCTTGCCGTTAACATATATAGCCTTGTTTTTTGACTCAACCACATCGCCTTCAACCGCAACTACCCTTTTAATAAAATCCCTCGCAGGGTCTTCAGGATATTTGAAGACTATTATATCCCCTTTTTCAGGCTTCGTAAATTCCAGGACCATTGTCTCAGAAAAAGGAATCTTCGTGCCATAGAGGAATTTGTTAACGAGGATGTGATCTCCTATAACGAGCGTTGGTATCATTGAACCCGAAGGGATCTTAAATGCCTGTATTATATAAGCCCTTATAAGCAGCGCCAGAATAAGCGCTGTGATTATTGCCTCTGTATATTCCCATAATAACCTTTTTTTGCTCTTCACTATTTCTCCTTAAGCAGCATTATCTGTCCTGTCCTGTGAATTGTCCTGACGCAGCAAAAACAAGCCCTGCCGAACCTATTGTGCCGGCGTCGTCTCCAAGAGAAGATGGAATTATCCTCACGGCATCTGAAAGGGCTTTAAATGTCCTTCTGGAAGCCTCTTTGATAGCCTCCTGCACATAAATGTTCCATGCGCCGATAAGCCCGCCTGTAAGTATTATAGCCTCAGGGCTCATTATATTTATTATATTTGCGAGGCCGACGCCCAGATATCTTCCTGCATCTTTAAGCGCCTCTCTTGCAAGGTTATCGCCTTCAAGGGCAGACCTGTAAATATCTTCAGGGGTAATCTTATAAAAGTTGCCTTTGCAGCATTCTCTCAATATGCTCTCAGCGCCTTTTCCCAGCGCAGCAACAACCTTTGTATTTATTGCATTTGCCGCTGCATACAACTCAAGGCATCCATAATTGCCGCATGGGCATTTCTCGCCGTCTGCATTTATGCTCATATGCCCGATCTCTGCAGAGACATTAACAAGTTTTTTTTCATATACTATGCCTCCTCCTATGCCGGTGCCGAGCGTAAGGAGGACAAAATTATTGAACTCCCTGCCGGCCCCCATCCATTTTTCTCCCAGCGCTGCTGCATTGGCATCATTTTCAATAAATACCGGCACTGAAAATTGCCTGTGCAGCGCCTCTACAAAATTAACTCCTTCAACAGAATGCAGGTTTGGAGAAAGAAGCACGATGCCGTTTTTTCTGTCCAGTAGTCCTGCTATTCCAATGCCTATTCCTGCGACATCCCGCTGCAGGTCAATCCCGGCATCCGTATGCAGGCTTTTAACGGCATTTTGCAGGGCTTCTAGCACATTCCCTGCAGTGGGCTCCTTCACTTTTTTAATGACCTCTCCTGTACCGGATATCAGAGCAGCCCTTAAATTTGTTCCACCGACATCTATCCCTATGGCATATTTTTTTGACATAACAGGTTTTGAGGCTTAAATGAAGATTTCAAATCTTAACATAAAGACATTTATGGTGTAAACCCCGCGTATTCTTGACATGCACATTAATTACTGGTAAAGTATTTTTCTGTAATTTTACGGTTTAAAATTTTAAAGAGGGAGGTGGGATATATCAATGCCCTCTATTAAAGTGCGCGAGAGTGATTCCTTTGAAAATGCCCTCAGAAGGTTTAAGAAACAGTGTGAAAGGGAAGGGATACTCTCAGAAGTAAAAAAGAGGGAGCATTACGAAAAGCCGAGTCTCAGGAAAAAGAAAAAGGCAATTGCTGCTCGTAAAAAAGCTCTCAAAAGAGTAAGGCTCACGGGAGAGAAGTAAGCCGTTTAACTCTTCTCCCGTTTAACATCAGCCCTGAGGCTCCGGAGTTTCTTCTCCATTTTTTCATAGCCCCTGTCCAGGTGGTAGAGGCGGTGGATAGTGGTTTCTCCTTCTGCCCTGAGCGCAGCAACAACCAAAGAGGCGCTGGCCCTCAGGTCTGTGGCCATAACATTTGCCCCTTTCAGTTTTTTAATGCCTTTTACTGTTGCAGTGCTGCCGTTAAAACTTATGTCAGCGCCCATTCTCATCAGTTCAGCAACATGCATAAACCTGTTTTCAAATATTGTCTCGGTTACTATGCTTGTGCCCTGTGCAATACTCATCAATGCCATGAACTGTGCCTGCATATCCGTGGGAAAACCAGGATAAGGCGCAGTCTCTATGTCTACGGCCCTGGGCCTTGCCGGGCCCAGCACACGCACCCCGTCATTTGCTTTTTCAAATCTGAGACCTGCTTCCTGCAGTTTCATTATGAATGCATGAAGGTGCTCTAACATGCATCCCCTGATAGTGATATCCCCTCCGGTCATTCCTGCTATCGTCATAAATGTGCCTGCCTCGATCCTGTCGGGTATTACTGTATGATTGACCGGTTTGAGCTCTTCTACCCCTTCTATCTCTATAAGACTTTCTCCTGCGCCGTTAATCCTTGCGCCCATCTTTTTCAGGGCCTCTGCGAGGTCTATGACCTCAGGTTCTCTTGCTGCATTTTCAAGAACAGTGGTGCCTTTTGCAAGGGTTGCAGCCATCATTAGATTTTCAGTTCCTGTTACTGTTGAGGTATCAAAATATATTGTGGCCCCTTTTAATCTCTTTGCAGTTGCCTTTACATAACCTGCTTCCAGTTCAATCCTGGCGCCCATCTTTTCGAGCCCCATAAGATGAAGGTTTATCGGCCTTGCGCCGATTGCGCACCCGCCCGGCAGAGAGACCCTTGCGCGTCCGAATCTTGCGACCATCGGGCCGAGCACAAGCACAGACGCCCTCATCTCTTTGACCAGTTCGTAAGGCGCCTCTAATTTTTTTATCCTGTCTGTCCTGATTAGGGCCCTGTGCGGTTCATAATAAAATTCTGCTCCCATGTTTGAAAGGAGCCTTCCCATGGTTTTCACGTCTCTCAGGTCCGGAACCCTGCTGATTGTATTTTCTCCGGCGGCAAGTATGGAGGCTGCCATAACCGGCAGCGCAGCGTTTTTTGCGCCGCTTATCTCAACCTCGCCTTTAAGTCTTTTCCCGCCTTTTATAACTAGTTTATCCATGGAATTTTATAATACCATAATAGTCTGCTGCCGAACACCTTTTCGCTTTTTT
>ORMF010238537.1_pt1 | contig 10049 bp, 14 predicted proteins | sample 1779871 | NCBI WGS metagenome assembly ORMF01 (sample SAMEA104232316, study PRJEB22302) | groundwater metagenome | biome: forest; feature: aquifer; material: groundwater | place: USA | collected 2011-08-07 | depth 5.4 m | reverse complement strand
TCATTTCCCATCCTGCGGTCACCTGCGCGATTCCGGCAACCAGCAAGGTTCAGCATCTGCGGGACAACATGCAAGCGGGCTTCGGCAGGCTTCCTGATGCCAAGATGCGCGAGCGCATCGCCCGCAGCATCGCGAATATTTGAAGTTGCTGCAAGTTGAGCGTTTTCTCCCGAGGAGGGTGTGTTGTCAAAGAGTTCAGACCGCTACAATTCTACAATCTTGAAACAGTTCAGATAACGTAAAAGTCCAGACTCATGACCCTCGCAGTGATGGATACTAGCATCCCTCCTAATTTTTGTGTAGCACGTCAAACATTGACGCACTTTGATTGACATGATGAATTTCAGCGTCAGCGCGCATTAAATACTGGTGCACTTGGCTCAAGGCGGCTGCAAAACAGTCAAAAACTGTCCGTTGCAGTTTGGGGTTGTTAAGAATTGTGGAAAACTGTACGTCGACCGTTTTGTTAGTAGCTTGGTCAGGAAGTCCTAGCGCCTGAAAATCAGTGACCGAGAAATTTTTAATCGTCTCTGACACATGGTTATGCAGGCGGTCAATATTTAGCGCATGTGCGACCTGTTGAAGTGCCCAGGAAGATGGCGTAGTTCTGTAGCCATGGATGTCCCAATTCTTTTCGAAGCTGAACATAAAATGAAAGTGCATTTCACCAAATACCTTTTGGAGTAGGGCAGAACTAATATTCAATTTTGGAGGTGTTTCAGTATCGTTCGGAATATCGAGCGTTCGGCGTGAATCAGGAATACTGAAATATTTGAGAAATCGGTACCGGTCTATAACTTCCAGAAATTCTAATTCGCTGTACCAAGGAGATCGGCGTTGAAGCATTGTCTCATAAAATCTAATTGCTATTTCCTCGGGACGCGTAGCAATAAATCGAGCAGCGTGAAATTCTTGGACGCTACGATGAAGAAACCTGCATTCCCCACCCTCTTCTAATAGTAGACAGGTAATGTCTATAATATCTCGGAGAACCGCAGCCGCGTCGAACTTTCCGCCTAGTAGTTCGAGTGCCTGTTGCACAAATGCTTGGAGTTGAGAGAAGGAAAAACTTCCCTGATCAGCTTTACGAGTCAGAAAGCTAGTAGCATTGAATACGTCGTGGAGTTTAGCGTCTCCGATCCCGGAAACACGCGGTCTAACATACCCAGCCTTCGATCGATCGTGGCGCCGAAGAAGAAGATCGAAGAGGTCATCGTAAAATGCCACGGTGTTCTCCGGGATCGACTGATCGACGTTATATCTGAAGACGAGGAGGGCGACTATCAGTGGCGTGTCTAACACCTGGCGTACTGCAGGTCCGGCCCGTTTGACGCCTTCGATAATCTTGCTGGCAACTGCTTGAGGCTTAGCTATCCGCCGAACGACATCTTCATATTCATTGCCTTGCAGAGATGAGAGTTGAAAAACACGGAACTCAGGGGAGTTCGCGATTCCGCTGTTGGGCCGTGACGAAATGAGGATGCGGAGCTTGTCGTAACGGCGAGCAAGTTGTTCTATCTCTGTGATGAGCTGACCGCGATGCGACTCCTTTACCTCATCGAAAGCGTCTAAGAACAGTATCACTTTGCCGGTTTCCGCTAGAAATAGAAGAAGCTTTTCGTCTGCGTCAAAACCGAGTGACATAAGCTCGGCAATGGCGTGTCCGCAAAGTGTTTGAGTCTCTGTTATGCGCCGAAGTTCTAAAAAAAGAGGGATAGCTCGCCCGCGGATCAGTTCACGAGAAGTCAAATATCTGAATAAGATAGATTTACCTTGACCGACTGTTCCTTGAACTATGAGATTCCCCGAGTATGGAAAATCATCTAAATCGTTTAGAACAATGCGTTTGTCATCAACGATCAATCGAGATGGGCAATAAAAGTCTACTAGGTCTACTTCTTTATCGATTTGCCAGATCGTCTTTACCATGCGTCGTGCACGGTACTTAGATGCGATCTTGCGTTGTGTCTGGTTTACTGTCCACTTTTTTAATTGATTGTTGAACCCACTCTTGCCCAGCTCGTAGATACTTTTCGTTAGTGTCTCTAGACTTTTTAAAACGACCGGGTTGCTTGCGAGCTCGATCAAATCCATCATTAGATCCCCGAATGTCAGCGACAAGCGATTAGCTTCGCAACGTTAACGACGGGACATATATAGTCCCACACCGTATAACCGCTTTCTCGAAAGGGTCACCGCACGGTGAGTTTAGATTCAGATTGAAAATCATAGGTGGCCAGTTACTCTCCCATAAGGCAGGCCTACCCCTTCCCCGCCTCCTTGAGCGCCCTTAACACGTTCTCCGGACTGAGCGGCAATGTTTTGATGCGCACGCCGGTGGCGTTGAAGATCGCGTTGGCGATGGCCGCCATCGGCGGAACGCAGGCGATCTCACCCGCGGCGGGATAGCCGTGGACGAGGGTTGTCATAATGCGCGGCATCATGGTTTCGCGGACTCGCATTGATATCCAAAGAAACATCCCACTGCTGGGTTAGGGGCGAAGCTCTACAACCGGAACGCTAATGACCGATGCCTTTGACCATTTTCTCGGACTTCCCAAAATCATTGCAAGGCGTCTCCCTATTTGTGATTGAACAACTTTGGCTCCGCAGCGTGGACAGACGCCGGCCGGCACGTTATCGATGACGACCAGCTTTCCGCGAATCCAAAAGTCCTGTTTGATCCGCCTTTCTACGAGTTTCGCGTCGCAGATTTCACACTCACCGTAATTGTATTTCCGAAATTTGTTTTTCACAGCGAATCACCTAAGCTTCATAGGTCGTAATTAAAAGAAGCTGGCCTGTGCTTTTGCTGCGCCAACGATCTCTCATCTTTCCTGTCTGTCAAGCCTGACACGATTCTCGATTCTCGATTCTTGAGAGACTCGATGTCCGGCTCACCGCTCATACCGTCGAAGCTTTCCAAAAAGGCGAGCGGGTGGCCGCCCATGTCCGATCGTTTATTCCGCACCGCCACTCCACACTCAAAGAGCACATGCCGCCAGCGCACCAGAGTTATCTGGAGTGGAGCCCCTCTCGGATCGTTAGCTGGGCCAAAAAGACCGGCCCCGCTACCGCTGCGTTAGTCCAAAGGATCATCGATAGCCGCGCTCACCCCGAGCAGGCCTACCGCTCCTGCTTGGGCATCCTGCGCCTGGAGAAACATTATTCGGGGCAGCGTTTAGAGAACGCCGCCCTGCGGGCGCTTAAGTTCGGCGCCTTATCGTTTAAAGCCCTGCGCAACATCTTGGAGAACGGACTGGACCGCTTGGAGGACAACGAGAAGAGTGCTGAGCTGGCTCTTCCCGATCACGAAAACATCCGTGGCAGCGGCTACTACCACTGAAAAAAGCAAAAGTGAACCGGCAAAGCAAAAAACAATGCCCTCTGGGGCTCTATAAACGACGATCTCAAAGGGGTGAAAGGGTAAGCCACCCCAATTTACGGAAAAGAAAACAATCTAGGAGGACCTTCTCTCATGCTCAAAGAACAAACACTATCGACTCTCAATGCGCTCAAGCTCTTCGGTATGGCCAAAAGCTTCGGCGATAAACTCTCTCATCCCCACTCAGCCGATCTCAGCCACCAGGAGTTCTTCGGCCTGATCGTCCAGGATGAAAAAACCTACCGGGGAAATCTCCGGCTAAAAAGGCTCCTCGCCAACGCCAAGCTTAAACAGCCCGCTGCCCTCGAAGACATCGATTACAAATATCCCCGAGGCTTAAACAAACAGACCCTCTTGGAACTCTCCTCTCAGCAGTGGATGACCCACCACCAAAACGTGCTCTTAACCGGCCCCTCCGGCGTGGGCAAAAGCTATATCGCTTGCGCGCTGGGCAACTTCGCCGCACGACAGGGCCACACCGTGCTCTATCTGCGCGCCCCTCGCCTGTTTGAAACCCTCCTCCAAGCCAAAGCCGATGGCTCGCATTTAAAGACCCTCACCAAACTGGCCAAGGTCGAGATCCTCATCCTTGACGATCTGTTTCTGACCCCGCTTAGCGATGCCGAACGAAAAGACCTACTCTAAATCATCGAGGATCGCCATCAAAAGAATTCCACCGTGATCACCAGCCAATGCCCGACCAAAGAATGGCATCATATCATCGGCGAGCCTACTATCGCCGACGCCATCTGTGACCGTTTACTGCACCACGGCTACAAAATTGAACTGAAAGGAGAGTCGATCAGAAAAACCAAGAAATAAAAACAGACTTGCAACTGAGTCAACCCTTAGGCTATGAAAAAACTCCAGCGTCGCTTCGCTCCGATGGCCCCGGCCGCAATCAGCGAAACAGCGGGCCGCAATGGAACGAAATCACCGGCCGAATTGAGCGAAATACCTATTCAGCTGCTTCAGCGTGAAGGGCTTGGCCAAATAGGCATCGAAACCGCCGGCCAGGCACTTGTCCCGGTCGCCGGGCATGGCCATCGCCGTGGCGGCGAGAATCCGGGCGCCGCGCGTGCGCGGGTCGCCGCGCAATCGCGCAACGATCTCGAAGCCGTTCAGCTTGGACAGCCGGACTTCCATGAGGATAAGATCGGGTTGTTCGCTGAGCGCTTTGCTGAGCGCCTCTTCCCCGTCCTCCGCGTGGATCGGGACCGGGTAGTCGAGGATGCCGAGATAGAGGGACACGAGCTCCCGGTAGTCGGCACTGGGGTCGACCAACAGGATTTTCCCGCCGCGACCGCTATTTTCTCCGGGTTCGCTTTCCATCGGGGTGGATTCCCAGGATTTCTCCGATCTGCTGCTCCAGCCGGCGCGATCTTCGCTCACCCCTCAACAGACGGGTGACGGTGGATGGATTGACGCCGAGTTTTTGCGCCAATGCCTTCTGAGTGTAGATTCCTTGTTCCAGCATGCGGATCTTGATTTTGACCCAGTGCATTGGTAGCATAGGCAACGAAATTGCCCTAACGCTAAGCTCTTATCCTGTATATTCTAATTCGAATTGATTGTCAACGATATATTCGATAACGCATGAATAGACAGTTTTCTATCCGGCTGGGCGAAGCCATCGAAGCCCTGGGCGTTAACCCGACGCAGTTCGCCCGCAAGGCGAAGATCCCGCAGGGCACCATCTCGAAATGCCTCAACGGCCACGTGCCCACGGCGCGAATTTTGATGCGGCTTTCAAAATCCACAGGAAAGAGCGTGGACTGGCTGCTTGGGGGAACGGGCCGGAAAAGCCCCGGCGAAGGTCGCGTCGCAGAGCAGCTGGCGCGTTACGGACGGGCGGGCGCGGCGCCCGGAACCACGGCGGGCGAGGATGTCTGGGTGGAGAAGCTCCGCAAAGTGCTGCGCAGCGGCAGCCGAGACGAGAAAGAAACCATAAAACATCTCCTTGACATGTTGACCCGCTGATCAGTTTGACGACGAGGCCAACCCCCTCCTTTCGATGAACTCATCTATGGGGTCATCTATGGGGTCGCGTCTTTACCTTTGACGTTTGTCAATTCACGACTCATTCACCACCGTTTGACTGAAAAACGAGTGAGACGACGGGTTCCATTCATTTTCGTTTGGTTACGCTTTCTCCGCCTCCTTCAACGCTCGCAAAATAGTTTCCGGACTCAGCGGCAATGTTTTGATGCGCACGCCGGTGGCGTTGTAGATCGCGTTGGCGATGGCGGCCATCGGCGGGACACAGGCGATTTCGCCGGCGCCTTTGGCGCCGTAGGGGCCGGAGCCGGGGTAGCCGTGGACGAGCGTGGTCTCAATGCGCGGCATCATGTCGTGTCCCAGATCAGGCATTGCTGTTGCTCGTATTTACTTCCGATGGCTATGGGTTGTCAAACGAGAAATTTGACTGGCGAGGTGGTTCGGAAAGGCGCGCTTAGCCAGTGATTTCTGGCGTTGCTGCGGCTGAGTTGTCTTGGATGTCTTTGTCGATGAGATCTTTATTGTCGTAGTAAAACGACAGGGCGTCATAGACGTGCGCGAGCGTCAGGTGAGAAAACTCCTTCACGAGCTCTTCGGGAGAGATGCCTTGGCGCAGTACGTAATTGACGACGGAGCGAACCGGAAATTTTGTCCCTTTGATGACAGGGCTTCCTCCGCACAGATCGGCCTGGAAGATGATGTATGGGTGCTCGGTACTTTTGGCAGGTTTCGCCATATCGGTCCGCTCTTCGGTTGATCCCTGGAACCTTGGTAACTGTTGCCAATGTTACGAGACGGGGGTTGCGATGTCAAATTAGGTTTGGCCCGTTCGTGCGCCTCCTCGGAACCAAAACACTGATCCATGATTGGGGCCAGTGATTGGGGCCAGGCATTGAGATCTAAACAAACTTCGCACGGCCAATGCTAAGGACCGAGCTCTAGGACGGGAACGCTAATGACGGATGCCTTTGCCCATTTCCTCGGACTCCCCAAAATCATTGCAAGGCGTCTCCCTATTTGTGATTGAACAACTTTGGCTCCGCAGCGCGGGCAGACGCCGGCCGGAACGTTATCGATGACGACCAGCTTTCCGCGAATCCAAAAGTCCTGCTTGATCCGCCTTTCTACGAGTTTCGCGTCGCAGATTTCACACTCACCATAATCATATTTCCGAGATTTGTTTTTCATAGTGAATCAAAGAACCTATCAATGTGTATTGGCTAATGTCAGCATTCTTCCGATTTGCTAACTCCCATCGATGAGCAGCGTTCCAAGCTTTTCCAAAACTTCATTTGTGGTTTCTTGCGGCAGTTTGCAGATGAACTCGGCCTTTCGAACGCGCCAATCGAGGTTTTTCACCTGGTCGGCAAGAACGACCCCGGCGAGCTTCGATCCCGAAGGAATTGCCACCTCGAACGGATACCCTTTTACCTGGCTTGTCACCGGGCACAGAATCGCCAGCCCAACCTTACCGTTGTACGAAGACGGGGAGAGAACAAGCGCCGGGCGACGGCCGGCTTGTTCGTGTCCCGCTTGCGGGCTAAGTGAAATCCAGATCGCATCGCCGCGGGCGGGAATGTACCGTTGGGCCATCACCAAATCTCACGCCCGACTGGCGAACCAAAATCAACTTCCGAGTGCAGGTTCTTCTTATTCACCTTAGCGAGAAGTTGGTTGAGGGAGATTTTCTTTTTCTGGACCGGGGTCGCTACGACCTTCCCTTCGGAAACCGCCAGGTTTAGGACGGTACCTTCCTTGACCTCTGCGTCTTCAGCTAGCGGTTTTGGAATTCTAACGGCTAAACTGTTTCCCCACTTTTTAACTCGAACATGCATGAGCGGAACCTCCAATCTGTGTCGACAATGAAGATACAATTCTACCTGAATTCCGTCAAGGATCGCTGACGCTGCTCAACGTACAAAGACGCGGCTCAGCTTAACATTTGAAAAAAAGAGGGGCAGGTTTGAAACCTGCCCCTACGATTGACTTCAATTGTGCGAACGAAACGTTACGCCTTCCCCGCCTCCTTCAGCGCTCGCAGCACATTCTCCGGACTCAGCGGCAGCGTTCTGATGCGCACGCCGGTGGCGTTGAAGATCGCGTTGGCGATGGCGGCCATCGGCGGGACGCAGGCGATTTCTCCGGCGCCTTTGGTGCCGTAGGGTCCGGAGCCGGGGTAGCCGGGGACGAGCGTGGTTTCGATGCGCGGTATCATGTTGATCGTCGGTATCAAGTAATCGACGAAAGACGGGTTCATCGTTCTGCCGTCTTTGTCGAAGACCACTTGCTCGCAGAGCGCCTGGCCGATGCTCATGGCCGCGGCGCCTTCGATCTGGCCTTCAACGGCGACGGGGTGGATTGGGAAACCGATGTCGTGCACGGCGACGTATTTCAATATCTTCAGATTGCCGGTGTTGGTGTCGACTTCGACGATGCAGGCATGGGTCGTGAACGGTTGCGAGCTGCCGTGGGCTTTTTCCTCCGCTTCCAAGACTTTGTTGTCGCAGTACCCGTGACCGACCACTTCGCCGATGACGTTGTGCGCGTTGGTGGCGACGGTGGCGAGCGGGACCGACTTCGACGGCGAGCCTTTGACGCGGATCTGGCGGTCTTTGATCTCCAGATCGTCCGGACTCGCTTCGAGCTGACCCGCGGCCAATTTGAAAAGCTGGTTGCGAGCGTCGATGGCCGCGAGTCGAGAGGCGGTGCCGGAAACCAGGATGCCGCGGCTACCGACAGTGCCTGCGTCCCACGGGCTGGCGTCGGTATCGACAGTGGCCACGGTGACATCGCTCACCGGAATGCCGAGCTCTTCGGCGACAATGAGCGGAATACCGAAGCCGGGGATGGTGCCCATATCGATCTTGCCGATATGGACCGTCACCGAACCGTCTTCGTTGACTTTCACCATGGCGCCGCCGCCGGGACCGGCGCTTTCGATCCATGAGCCAGTGGCCATGCCGATGCCCTGGTTCTTGCCGAGAGCGGGCGCAATGAATTGCGCCCCTACCTGTTTGTAACCGATTTTTTCTCTCGCGATTTTGATCGTCTCGCCGAGCGAAACATCGCGCAGCTTGGGGACACCGACAACCTTATCGCCGGCTTTAGGCATATTTTTGAGGCGTAAGTCCGCCGGGTCCATGCCGAGCTTCATGGCGATGGAATCCATGTGCGACTCTACGGCGAAGGCGGCCTGCGGTCCGCCGGGCCCGCGCACCGGGCCGCAGACCTGTTTGTTGGTGTAGACGACGTAGCCGTCGATGTGGCAGTTGGGCATTAGATACCAACCACCGAGCATATTGGTGCAGCGGCCGCCGGCCTGGGCGCCGAAGCCGGAATAGCCGCCGGCGTCGTAGATCACCTTACCGATGCGAGCGACGATGGTGCCGTCTTTTTTCACGCCGGTTTTGATGTACATTTTCGCGCCGGAGCGAATCGTCGTCGAGATGGTTTCCTCGGCTTTGTCGAGAACGATCATCACCGGCCGCTTGGCCTTCATCGCCAACAGCGCGCAGATCGGTTCGATGGCCGCGCCGGAGGTGATGCCGCTGCCCTTGCCGCCGAAACCGCCACCCAACTCGGCCGAGATCACCCGCACGTTGTTGAGCGGGAGGCCGAGCACTTTGGCTACCTCCTGGCGCACCGGAAACGGCGCCTGGGCATTCGCCCAGATGGTGAGCCGACCGTTAGGTTCCACCTGGGCCGCGGCGATGCGAGGTTCGAGATACTGCGGATGGATCATCTTGGTTTCGTAAACTTCGTCGACGACCACGTCGGCTTCCGCCATCGCCTTCTCGGCATCGCCGACACGGACGGCGGCGAAGGCGCAGACGTTTTTCACCTTGACGCCTTCCGGCAGGTTTTTCGGCAGCGGCATGTCCTCGTGCAGAGTCGGCGCGTCCGGCTTCATCGCTTCCTCCGGATCGATGACCACCGGCAGCGGCTCGTAAACGACTTTGATTTTTTTGAGCGCCTGCTTGACGATTGCCGGGGTATCGGCGGCGACCGCGGCGACCGGGTCGCCCATGAAACGCACTTTATTGCGCGCCAGTATATAGCGGTCAATATAACTGCGGCCGAAACGCACGTCCGGCGCGTCGGCGGCGGTCACCACGGCGTGTACACCGGCGAGTTTTTTTGCTTCGCTAGTGTCGATGCTGACGATTTTGGCGTGGGCGTATTGGCTGCGTAAAATGCCACCATGCAGCCCGTCTTTAAGCATCAGGTCGATGCCGTAGATGCCCGCGCCGATGACGCGCTCGACGCCGCCCCTGCGGGCAGGGCTGGTGCCAACTACCGTGTATTCCGCTTTTGCCATAACGATGGTCTCCTTAAGTTGTCTGGGGTTTACTAATTGTAAGCAACAAAATCCGAAATTCGAATTTCGAAAGCGGCCCCGCGGACCGAAACAAATTCGAAACCGGAAAACTCAAAATCCGAAACGGGCCTGTTTAGAATTTTCTGCGCTTTGATCATTTGAATTTGTTTCGAGTTTCGGATTTCGTGCTTCGAATTTGTTTACTCAGAGTTTCTGTGCCGCGAGCTGAATCGCGTCGACGATTTTGGCGTAGCCGGTGCAGCGGCAGATGTTGCCCGAGACCGCTTCTTCGATATCGTTTTGGGTCGGCTTCTTAGTCCGGTCGAGCAGCGCTTTCACCGACATGAT
>ORMF011763030.1_pt1 | contig 10054 bp, 8 predicted proteins | sample 1779871 | NCBI WGS metagenome assembly ORMF01 (sample SAMEA104232316, study PRJEB22302) | groundwater metagenome | biome: forest; feature: aquifer; material: groundwater | place: USA | collected 2011-08-07 | depth 5.4 m | reverse complement strand
GTCGTCCGCGTCGAGGACCGCGAACCTCTCATGCAGGAGCTCGCCGAGGCGGGAATTGGGACAGGTATTCACTATCCCGTTCCTCTGCATCTGCAGCGAGCCTACACTGGGCTAGGCTACGGTCGCGGCGCATTACCGGTCAGCGAACGGCTGGCCGAAGAGATCGTTTCGCTCCCGATGTTTCCGCATGTGACCGCAGAGCAACAGAGCAGGGTCGTCGACCATTTGGCGCGCCGATTGTTAAGTGGGGCGGCTCAGAGCGGGGACGCACGGTCTGCGAACGGCTTGTGCGCCCAAATTGGCGGCTGAGTAGAAGCGAAATGGAGCGAATTCAAGAAATCGAAATCGAAGGCGACCTGGGGGACACCGCAGCTCGGGCCTGGAATTTCGCCAGACGACGGCGGTGGTGGATCTTTCTGCCTGCCCGCTGCGTCGCCCTTCTGAGTGCTGCCCTCCTCCCCCACTTGCCCAAGAGCGACAGTTCGGAAGCGGTCATCGTTTTGGTTCGGCCCCAAGTGTCGTCAGTCTATGTCCCCTTTCCCATCGGGTGGGCCATTTTCAACTACGCCCGGTAGAGAAGAAGAGCGAAGGTCATTTTATGTGTGGAATAGTTGGCGTCCTAGGATTTCAGAATAGCAGTTTTCGGGTTACGAAGCCCTACCTCATCCGCCTACGCGATCAGATGATTCACCGGGGACCGGATGGCGCAGGCCTTTGGATCGACCCCGCGTTAAACGTCGGTTTGGGGCACCGTCGGCTTGCGATCGTAGACCTCACGCCTGAGGCCAACCAGCCGATGTGCAATGCGGATGAGAGTATCTGGGTCTCTTTCAATGGCGAGATCTATAATCACGCAGAGATTCGACAGGATCTCAACCGCATCCGGCCGCGCCATTGGAAAACCCATCATTCCGATACTGAGGTCATCCTCCACGCTTTTGAAGAGTGGGGTATCGATTGCCTGAGCCGGTTTCGTGGAATGTTTGCAATCGCGATTTGGGACGGCCGTTCCCGCGAGATGTGGCTCATTCGCGACCGGATCGGCATCAAGCCGCTCTATTACACGCTGGATCACGGTCGGCTTGCATTTGCATCTGAGATCAAGGCGCTTTTCGCCGATCCCATCCAAAGGCGCGATATTGACGAAGAGTCGCTGTTCCACTATCTCTCGTTCCTCACGACCCCTGCGCCGCGCACCTTGTACCGTGGAATCCACAAACTTCCGCCAGGGACGTGGCTGCGCGTCCGCCCGGACGGAAATGTTCAGGAACATCGTTATTGGGACGTCTGGGACCACACCAATCCGCTCATAGGCGTTCCGGAGCAGGAGCTTATGGAGCGCCTCATGGCCGAGCTCCGAACCGCCGTCCGTCTGCGGAAAATGGCCGACGTTCCAGTCGGCGTCTTTCTTTCCGGCGGAATCGACTCCAGTTTGAACGCGGCCTTGTTCTCCGAGGGCGAATCCGAACCGGTGCGCACCTTCACCGTCGGGTACAAAGGGAATTTCGCATCCGCTCCCAGCGAGATTGGCTTCGCTCGCCAAATGGCCGCCAGAGTCGGGGCAAGCCATCACGAAATCCTGTTGAACGTCGATGATGCGATCGGGTTCCTGGACCACATGGCCCGGCTCCAGGACGAACCCATAGCGGACCCTGTTTGCGTCCCGCTCTATTACCTATGCAAGCTGGCTCGGGAAAACGGGTGCATCGTCTGCCAAGCGGGCGAAGGCTCCGATGAACTGTTCTGCGGCTATCCTTTCTGGCTCAGGCTTCTACAGCTGCAGCGCGCCGACCGTCTTCCGGTGCCTTCCGCGATCAAGCGGCTGGGCTTGGGCGCAATGACGGCCTGCGGCAAGGATCGGGGGGTCCACTACGAATGGCTGCGCCGCGGCGCGACCGGTAAGCCGGTGTTTTGGGGCGGTGAGGAAGCTTTTACGCACGTCCAGAAACTCAGGCTGCTCCACCCCGACTTGCGGAAACGGTTCCGTGATCTCACTTCGTGGGATGCGATTTCGCCCATCCGGAAACGGTTTCTCGCCGGCGCGTGGGACAAGTCTGATTTCCACTGGATGTCGTATCTGGACCTCAATCTCCGCCTGCCTGAGTTGCTGCTGATGCGCCTCGATAAAATGAGCATGGGCGTTAGCCTCGAAGCCCGCGTGCCGTTTCTCGATCATAAGTTCGTCGAACTCATGCTTAGCATACCGGCTGCCACCAAACTGGGCTCCGGGGGGACGAAATATCTTCTCAAAAAGGCCGTCCGCGGATTGTTACCCGATGAGCTCATCGATCGAAGGAAACAGGGCTTCAACGTTCCGCTCCCCGAGTGGTTCAACGGCGCGCTCGGGGCCACTGCTCGGAGCGAGTTGCAGGCCCTCTGCGCCGACACTTCATTCCTGGACTCCGGCGAAGTAATGAAGCTGCTGGACAGTCCTGCTCGGGCATCCGCCTGGTACCTCCTCAACTTCGCGCTGACTTTCCGGCAATCGCGTCAGGGCACCGAATCTGCCGTGGCTGTTTAGCCCAGTAGCGCTTTCTTCACGACGCCTCACGTCACGCAGCGCCTTCTCTTCGTAATCCGTGACCAACGAATGCAGCGACTCTCAAAATACGTTCTGATCACTCCCGCCCGCAACGAAGGTCAGTTCATCGAACTGACCCTGAAATCGGTGGTGGCTCAGACGGTTAGACCGGTCAAGTGGGTCATCGTAAGCGACGGCTCGACGGATGCCACCGACGAAATCGTAGGCCGATACACAGTCCATCACCCATGGATAGAATTGGTCCGGATGCCAGAGCGAGGTGACCGGCATTTTGCAGGCAAGGTTCACGCCTTCAAAGCTGGGTACGCTCGGGTAAAAGATACCGATTACGATGCAATCTGCAGTCTGGATGCCGATATTTCCTTCGACTGCGATTATTTTTCGTTCCTCCTTGGCAAGCTGGTCGAGGAGCCGGCACTGGGGCTGATCGGAACCCCATTTCAGGAAGAGAGTTCCCGCGAAATCTACGACTACCGCTTTGTGAATATAGAGCATGTATCCGGTGCTTGTCAGGTTTTCCGCCGTGCGTGTTTTGAACAGGTCGGCGGATATGTAGCCGTGAAGGGAGGCGGGATCGATCACATTGCCGTCGTCACGGCCAGAATGAAAGGCTGGAAGACCAGGACGTTTACCGAAAAGGTCTGTATCCACCACAGAACAATTGGAACGGCGCAGCACGGTGCCCTGATGGCCAGATTCAGGGTTGGTGTCAAAGACTATACGTTTGGATATCATCCTGCTTGGGAGTTGTTCCGAACGATCTATCAGATGACCAGAAGGCCTTTTCTGTTGGGTGGCCTAGCGGTAGGCTGCGGCTATTGCTGGGCTGGCCTGCGGCGTGTGGAGAGACCCGTCTCGCGCGAGTTGGTGGAGTTTTATAGGCACGAGCAGATGCAGCGTTTGCAGAAGTTCTTTTCTCGGAGCAAGAAGTCGATTGCGCCGTCAATGATCGGCAGAGATTCGGCTGAATCAGGCGCTCGATGAACCAAGACCGCCCTCAGCACTACGGCTGTCTAATCGTGAATGCGGACGATTGGGGCCGAGATTTTGAGACAACAGAACGGACCCTAGAATGCGTCCTGCAAGGTGCCATTTCCTCGGTGAGTGCGATGGTGTTCATGGAGGATTCCAAGCGGGCAGCCGCCATTGCCCAGGATCACGGAATCGATACCGGACTGCATTTGAATTTCACTACACCATTTACGGTCACGGGATGTGCCGCCCAGCTCACGAACCACCAGGAATCCGTCTCACGCTATCTACGTCGCCATCGTCTCACACAAGTGGTCCTCCACCCTGGGCTAGCCAATTCCTTCGAATATTTGGTTTCGGCTCAACGCGACGAGTTCGTTCGTCTCTTCGGTAAGGAACCAGATCGGCTCGACGGACATCACCACATGCACCTCTGTTCCAACGTCGTCTTCGGAGGGCTACTACGGCCGGGCATCAAAGTTCGTCGAAACTTCTCCTTTCAGCCTGGTGAGAAAGACGTATTTAACCGCTTCTACCGTCAGACAGTGGACAGAATCATTGCGCGGCGCCATCATCTCACGGACTTATTCTTCTCCCTTCCCCCACTTGACCCCCTCAGCCGTGTCCAAAAGATATTCTCCCTGGCGAATGAATTCACGGTTGAGGTGGAAACCCATCCCATAGAGCCGGAAGAATATCGATTTCTTACTGGAGGAGAGATTTTCCGCTTGGCCGGGGATCGCACGATTGCCACCTCCTATACGGTGCCCTCGGATGGCCACGCGCGGCGCAGCCTCCACCTGACTGGCCACCAGCGTTAGAGTCCTCGGTTTCGTAGGCTGCGCGCGGCCTATGACGTTCAATTACCATCGAAATGTCACGGGTCACTGCCTTAATAGGGTTTGCCGAAGCACTCGCCGCACCAGAGGTGGCGTGGAGCTTAGTTGATGCAGGATTCGATGTAATCGCCTTCGCGCGGAAGGGGCGCCAAGCTCCTCTCCGCCACAGTCGCCACGTAACCGTACGAGAAATCTGCCCTCCAGAAGTGGACGTGCAGCTAGCGCAATCGGACTTGCAATCTTTGATGGCGTCACTTCAGTCCACGGACGATCAACAGATGCTCTTCCCCTTGGATGACACTGCACTGTGGTTATGTAGTATCCTTCGACTTGAGCGCCCATGGATCTTGGCTGGACCCCACGGCCCCAGCGCCGAGTTGGCACTAGACAAGGACCTGCAAACGCAGATGGCATCAGACGCGGGGTTCAGTGTCCCGCAGACATTCTTAGTACGGACTGCGAATGAGCTGCTGAGCGCTTGCCACGATGCATCACTTCCCGTGATTCTCAAGCCCGCCAAGTGTGTTCCCGTGAATCGAAATCGGGTGTGCAAATGCAGGAGCTGGATATGTGCAAACGGTGACGAAGTAGAACGCGCCGTGAACGAATGGGGAGAGCGCGTGCCGCTCCTGGCACAACCCTTCATCAGCGGAATCGGGGAGGGTATTTTCGGCTTGGCTGCACCCGAAGGCGTAAGCGCTTGGACCGCCCACAGGAGGCTGAGGATGATGAATCCTCAAGGTTCAGGATCGAGTGCGTGTGTTTCACAGCCCGTGCCGCAGGAACTGAAGCCCAAAGTTGAAAAACTGCTCCGAAAAGGCCTTTGGAGAGGTTTGTTTATGATCGAACTCCTGCGAGATCGTTCAGGAAAGCTTTGGTTCGTCGAACTTAACGGACGGCCGTGGGGAAGTATGGCGCTCTCTCGTCGGCAAGGGTTCGAGTACCCGGCCTGGCATCTGAGGCTTGCACTCGATCAGCAGTCGCAGGTTGGCGTCCTACCACCCTCGGCAGACGGTGTTGTTTGTAGGAACATAGGTCGTGAGATCATGCACCTCTTGTTCGTGCTCCGAGGCCCCAAGTCAAAGGCCCTGAGCGATTGGCCATCGTTTTGGAAAACTTTGCGTGAAGTCATGCGAGTTCATCGAGGGGATGCTGTCTACAACTGGCGACGTGAAGATCCGAAAGTCTTCATCGCTGACTGTTGCTACACAATTCGGAGCAACGTGTTCAAAACGAGCCACTAGTCGGATGGAAGTCCTTGCTGTTTCTCACATTCACTCCACGTGGTCGTACGACGGGAAGTGGCCACTGGAAGCACTTGCTCGCCGCTTTAGCAGTCGCGGCTATCGAGTTGTGATGATGACAGAGCATGATCGAGGCTTTACAGCATCGCGTCACAGCGCCTTTCGAGAAGCCTGTGCTCAGGTAAGTAATGCCAAGACCCTCGTCGTGCCTGGAATTGAATACAGCGACTCTGCCAACCGGGTCCACGTTCTTGTGTGGGGTACACCGTTCCTGGGCGAGAATCTTCCCACCGGAGAGATGCTGGATGCCGTTGGGAAGGCTGGCGGTGTTGCAGTGCTTGCGCATCCCTCCAGAAAGGATGCGTGGAAGTGCTTCGACCCATGCTGGGCCGATATGCTCTCAGGAGTCGAGATCTGGAACCGAAAATATGATGGATGGGCGCCAAGCACAACGGCGACGCCGCTGCTGGAAAGGGCTAACGCCATCCCATTCGTCGGCCTCGATTTCCACACGCGACGACAGTCTTTTCCCCTCGCGATGACAATGGACATCGATTCCCAGGTGACTGAGCAGGCGGTCCTAGAGTGCATTCGCGCCCGTCGAGTCAACCCCCGAGTGTTAGGATTCGAAGTCGACGGGCAATTAGTTCGCCACGCTTTGCCGGTTCTGGCAGCGGCGGAGGCCTTCCGAAAGAAGTGCGCTTTGGCCTCAAGAAAAATCAAATTGCACGTCTGACAGGCTTATGTCATCAATATCCCAGCTTCCCCATATCAGCGTCTGTATCTGCACGTTCCAGCGGCCTGAATACCTGTGCCGGGCTTTGACGGCGTTGAAGGCACAGCAGACCGGTAACCTCTTCACCTATTCGGTGGTCGTCATAGACAACGATGCCGAGGCGTCAGCCAGAAGCATCGTATCCGACTTTACGTCTATCGGCGGGCATCCCGTTACATTCGCTGTGGAGCCTCAGAAGAACATCGCGTGTGCCCGCAACACTGCGGTGTTGCACGCATATGGAGACTACATCGCCTTTGTCGACGACGATGAATACCCGGCGCAGGATTGGCTCCTCAAATTGTTCCAGACCTGTAAAGCCGCTGATGTGGATGGCGTCCTAGGGCCGGTCAGGCCCTATTTTGAATGCCCCCCTCCCGCTTGGGTAACGAAGGGAGCATTCTTCGAAAGACCATCGCATCGAACGGGCATGGCACTAGACTGGTCGCAGACACGTACGGGGAATGTGCTGTTCTCGCGGCGCATTTTGCCAAGAGACGAAGCACCGTTCCGTGTTGAGTTCGGGACCGCCGGCTCGGATATGGACTTCTTTCGGAGATTAATGGAACAAGGTCGAGTATTCATTTGGTGTGAAGAGGCGGTCGTTTTTGAAGTCGTGCCACCCTCACGGTGCCGGCTGAGTTACCTGTTGAAACGAGCCCTTATGCGCGGCAGCAATTTTCACAGGCATCCTGACAATCGGATGAAGAGTGCCGTGAAATCCGTGATAGCGGTCCCTACTTATGTCATTGCCCTGCCATTCCTCGCGTTGCTCGGCGCACATGTTTTTGTGAAGTACTTGATAAAGCTGTGCGATCACTTGTCCCGGCTCCTCGGTTTTGCTGGCATCGAGCTTGTAGGACAGAGACCAACCTAGCAGGCTCCGCTAGGACTAGTGTCGCTCCTGCCCGGCGAGTCACGCTGGCACGCGCAGTGAAGAGCGCATGATTGATGAGCGGCAGGCGTGTTTTTTGTCGAAGAATTACCGATGATGTTGTAGTAGGAATGGAGAGGTCGCTGGTGGCTAAGGCAGTGGCCGGTTCGCCGGCCACGATGGGTCATCTCATCCGGAGGGTTCGAGTCCCTTCCCTCTCCGCCAATTTCAATTGACAACCGTGCGGTGGGGGCTCGACCGCTAGAAGATCGGATCTCCGCTGGCTGCTGAGCCATCATCGCGCGGTCATGCTTCTGCAATATGACAAAGTTGATTTACGTTTGCGGTAGAGCAATCCGTGTTACAGGGAGAATCGTTCGTATCGCGCGGCCACTCGGCGACCGATATCGGTTCTTAGACGACCCGGCACAGATTATTACCGGATTGCAGTCGTGCGGCGAACGGGTGGATTTATTCACTTTCGCCCAAAGGTTACCAGAGAGTGAGCCGAAATTCTCTTACCCTGTTGAATGGGACAATCTTGCTGTATTACCAGTATCGACTTTTGAGAATTGGTGGACGAAGCAAATTGGATTCAAGGCCAGGAACAAGGCGAAACAGGCAGAGAAGAATGGTGTAGTATTGCGGGAAGTGCCCTTCAGTGACTCGTTAATTGCCGGAATCCATGAAATCTACAATGAGTGCCCAATCCGGCAGAGACGGCGTTACCCCCATTACGGAAAGAACTTCGAAACTGTACACCGCGAAGAGGCGACATTCCTAGACAGCAGCATCTTTATAGGAGCGTTTTGTGAAGAAAAGCTCATTGGTTTTGTGAAGTTAGTGGCGGACGAGACCTTCACTCAGGCAGGGCTCATGAATATTGTTTCAATGATCAAGCACAGGGACAAAGTGCCCCAGAACGCCCTGATTGCCCATGCCGTCCGAGCCTGCGCGAGCCGGAGCATCCAATATCTCGTGTATTCCAAATTCGATTATGGGGCTGGGAAGAAGGAACAGGATGGATTACGTGACTTCAAGGAGCGTAATGGTTTTCGGCGGGTAGATACGCTGCAATACTATGCTCCTCTAACGGGACTGGGGTGGGCCGCCTTTCGCCTGGGACTTCACCACAGGGTGGCCGAACGCGTTCCGGAGCCTGTGGCCTGCGGGCTTCGCGAGCTTCGCACTCTCTGGTACAAGCGAAAGTATCGTCTGATCGAGGCATTCTAGTGCCGGGTATCGTAGGATTAGTTACGAGAATTCCGAGGAAGTGCGCCGAGGAAAAGGTCGCCGCCATGGTTGGCGCACTCCGCCACGAGTCCTTTTACGTAACTGGGACCTGGAGCGACGAGCAATTAGGCGTATATTGCGGATGGGTGGCTCGGGACGGGTCATTCTCCGCAAGCATGCCGCTGTGCGGTCCCAGCGGAGAGGCCGTGCTCGTCTTCTCGGGCGAAGACTACTCCCGGTGCGCCGCCTCGACCAGCGAGGCGGTCCGGTCCGATGCGCAGAATGGCGCCGGGTATCTCCTCCAACGGTGGCACGACGATCACGCATTTCCGGCAAGTCTGAACGGCCGCTTCCAGGGGCTTTTAGCCGATCGTGCACGGGGTTACGCGCTGCTATTCAACGATCGATATGGAATGCACCGCGTGTACTATCACGAATCTCCCGATGTATTCTACTTCGCCGCGGAAGCCAAGGCCATTTTGGCTGTGTGCCCCGAACTCCGGCAGGCGGACCCCCGGGGTTTGGGGGATCTGGTTTCGTGCGGTTGTGTGCTTGGGAATCGCTCGCTGTTCAAGGGCGTTCAGATCCTGCCGCCGGGGTCGGTGTGGACCTTCCGGCCAGACGCCTCTGTCCAAAAGTCCTTCTATTTCCAGCCGCGGGAATGGGAAGAACAGACGCCATTGGAACACGAGGCATACTATGAAGAGCTAAAGTCTGTATTCACCCGCAACCTGCCACGTTATTTCGAAGGCCGGGAGCGTATCGGGATGTCGTTGACCGGTGGATTCGACACCCGAATGGTCATGGCATGGCAGAAATGTCCAGCGGGATCGCTGCCGTGCTACACCTTCGGTAGCGCGTTCCGTGAGAATCGGGATGTGATCATCGCCCGCCAGGTCGCCCATGCCTGCGACCAGCCGCATCACGTATTTGTTGCCGGGGCCGAGCTGCTGGGTAGCTTTCCCCGGTATGCCGAACGTACCGTCTACCTGACGGACGGGTGCGCGGGCGTTAACCACGCTCCCGTCCTTTATTCCAACGAAAATGCGCGAGAAATTGCACCCGTCAGAATGACCGGGAACTACGGCGATCAGATACTGCTCCGGTGGAGAGCTTTCAAACCATCAACACTAACGCCGGGTTTGTTTCATCCCGAGTTTCTTGCTCACGTCCGTGCCGGCGCTGAAACGTATCACACCGCAACTCGGACAAACCCCCTGACTTTCACGGCTTTTCGTCAGGCGCCTTGGTTTCATTACGGACTGGCGGCACTCGAGCACACGCAGCTCACGCTGCGCACGCCATTCCTGGATAACGACTTCGTGCGAACGAATTACAGGGCGCCTCAGTCGGCATTAATAAGCAACGAGGTTCGTTTACGATTAATTGCGGAAGGCCGTCCCGCCCTTCGACAAATACCGACCGACCGCGCTACCAATAGCTCTAATCGCATCGCCGGAGCGTTGCTCGGCGCCTATCACGAAGCGACATTCAAGGCGGAATACGCGTACGATTACGGCATGCCTCAATTCGCGGCTCGGGCCGACCCTCTGGTCTCTTGGTTGCACCTGGGGC
>ORMF011150979.1_pt1 | contig 10055 bp, 6 predicted proteins | sample 1779871 | NCBI WGS metagenome assembly ORMF01 (sample SAMEA104232316, study PRJEB22302) | groundwater metagenome | biome: forest; feature: aquifer; material: groundwater | place: USA | collected 2011-08-07 | depth 5.4 m | reverse complement strand
GGACAGCCCGAGCAGAAATACGGCGTGCGCGCAAACGGCACCACGCTGCCGCCCTGCTGGCGCTCGCGCGCCTCCAGAAAGGCGAGCCGGTCGGCCAGCCGCGGCGACGGTGCGAGCCGCAGCAGGCGCCGGCCGATCAGCCGCGCGATCTGCGCCGGCGACAACTCGCCGTTCGACGGCAATACCCAGTCGCCGGTCTCGTCGTATTTGCCGATCACGCGCGGCCGCCGGTCGGCCGGCCAATGGTAGAGCTGCTCCTTGAATTGCGGCTCGATGATCGCGCGCTTTTCCTCGACGACGACGACCTCTTCGAGCCCTTCGGCGAATGGGCGCAGCCCCTGCGGCTCCAGCGGCCACGGCATCGCCACCTTGTAGAGCCGCACGCCCAGCTCGGCAGCAAACGCGTCATCGATGCCGAGATCGTCGAGCGCCTGGCGCACGTCGAGATAGGATTTGCCGGTCGTGACGATACCGAGACGCGCCCGGGGGCTGTCGATGACGATGCGGTCGAGCCGGTTGGCGCGGACAAACGCCTGCGCGGCGGCCATCTTGAAGCGGTGCAGCCGGTATTCCTGATCGAGCGGCGGGTCCGGCCAGCGGACATTGAGGCCGCCCGGCGGCATGTCGAAATCCTCGGGCAGGGCCATCGCGGCGCGGTCGGCAGCAACCGCTACCGAGGCCGAACTGTCCATCGTTTCGGCGATCGTCTTGAGCGCAACCCAGCAGCCCGCATAGCGCGACATCGCCCAGCCGTAGAGGCCGAAATCGAGGATTTCATCGACGCCGGCCGGGTTCAACAGCGGGATCGAGGCGTCGATCAATGCCAATTCGGATTGGTGCGCCAGGGTCGAGGATTTGCAGGTGTGGTCGTCGCCGGCGACCACCAAGACGCCGCCGTAGGGCGCCGAACCGGCCGAGTTGCCGTGCTTCAGCGCGTCGCCAGCACGATCGACGCCGGGTCCCTTGCCGTACCACAGGGCAAACACGCCGTCGTATTTAGCGCCGGGGAAGAGGCCGACCTGCTGGCTGCCCCACGCCGCTGTCGCGGCCAGTTCCTCGTTGATCGCCGGCTGAAAATGGATGTGGTTGCGATCGAGAAAACGGCGCGCGCCAACCAGTGCCTGGTCGAAGCCGCCGAGCGGCGAGCCGCGATAGCCGGTGATAAAGCAGCCGGTGTTACGCCCGGCCGCGACATCGCGCTGACGCTGCACCATCGGCAGGCGTACCAATGCCTGCGTGCCGGTCAGATAGACGCGGCCCTCGCCGACGAGGTACTTGTCGTCGAGGGTGACCGCCGCCAATTCACGCCGCCCTTGGGCCATCGCGCTCTCCGCCGCGCCGCTTGCCGGCTTGCTGCCGGCTAAAGGTAGCCGCTGGGTGGCGGTTTCTCAATGCGCGCCGCGTGGCAGCCCGGCGCGGAACCCGGGATACCGATGCGCGATGTGGGATTGCGACCGAGCCGGGTGAAGAGTAATGCTCGAACTTGGTATTATTCTTCGATCGCGTGACCCGTCATGGCAGCACCTGCCGCGCTCCATCGCGAGCCTCCCGACCGCGCCCTGCTGGACGCGCTGCGCCAGCGCCTGGGGGACCGGCTGTCGACCTCGGCGGCGGTGTGCCCACAGCACGGCAAGGACGAGTCCTACCACCAGCCGCATGCACCCGACGCGGTCGCCTTCGCCACCAGTACCGATGAGGTCGCGGCGATCGTCGGGCTGTGCGCCGCGCACAAGGTGCCGGTCATCCCGTTCGGTACCGGCACCTCGCTCGAAGGACATGTCGCGGCATTGCATGGCGGCATCTGCATCGACCTGTCGCAGATGAACCACGTGCTGCGGGTCAACGCCGAGGACCTCGACGTGACGGTCGAGGCCGGCGTCACGCGCAAGCAACTCAACGAATATCTGCGCGACACCGGCCTGTTTTTTCCGATCGACCCGGGCGCCGACGCCTCGCTTGGCGGCATGGCGGCGACCCGCGCCTCGGGCACCAACGCGGTGCGCTACGGCACGATGCGCGAGAACGTGCTGTCGCTGACCGTCGTGCTGGCCGACGGGCGGGTGATCCGCACCGCCAGCCGCGCCCGCAAATCGGCGGCGGGCTACGATTTGACGCGATTGATGGTCGGCTCCGAGGGGACGCTCGGCGTCATCACCGAGGTAACCCTGCGGCTCTACGGCATCCCCGAGGCGATCTCGGCCGCGGTGTGCGCCTTCCCGAGCATCGGGGATGCCGTCAACACGGTAATCCTGACGATCCAGAGCGGTGTGCCGGTCGCGCGCATCGAATTGCTCGACGAGGCGCAGATCGACGCGATCAACAAATATTCAAAACTCGATCACGCGGTCGCGCCGACCCTGTTCTTCGAGTTTCACGGCACCGATCGCGGCGTTGCCGAGCAGGTCGCGATGGTCAAGCAGATCTCCGGCGAATATGGCGGCGCGGATTTTCGCTGGGCGACGACGCAGGAAGCGCGCAACAAATTGTGGCAGGCGCGGCACGACGCGTATTACGCGGCGCTGGCGCAACGGCCCGGCTCGCAAGGCTGGGCGACCGACGTGTGCGTGCCGATTTCGCGGTTGGCCGACTGCATCGCCGAAACCAAGCGCGATCTGGCGCAGTCATCGGTCCCGTCGGCGCTGGTCGGGCATGTCGGCGACGGCAACTTTCACTTGGTGTTTATGATCGATCCGCAACGGCCGGAAGAGATTGCCGAAGCGAGCCGCCTTAATGACAGAATGGTGACGCGCGCATTGCAAATGGAGGGCACCTGCACCGGTGAGCATGGCGTCGGTTACGGCAAACTCGACTATGTCGTTGCCGAACATGGCGAGGCGGTCGAGGTGATGCGGACGATCAAGCGGGCGCTCGATCCCGACAACATCATGAACCCGGGCAAAATTGTGCGGATATGACGAGCTCGACCGCTCGGTTGTGCGGTTTTTTCGTCGGAAAATTGCGTTCATCAGGTGAACAAAGTGCTTCACCAATCACTTGATTGCCGCTATTATCGGTATTCAGAAAAATGGGGGTACCCCACAAGCTCCCGCAAGGCTATCGCCAAGAGCGAGCCTGTACCGCCGCCATCTTGATCGTCTTGTCTGACTCGGATGTTTCGAGAGCCCTCCTGATTGGACGGACTGCCGTATGACCCCGAGCCATGCCCGAAACCTGCAACATAAAACTGGGTAGCGCAGAGTAATAAAATGGAAAAATCAAGTAAAAGGGGAAAGATACCTCAATCGGATTGGCCTTTGATTATGGCCCGATACGAGGCGGGGGAAACGCTGGCGAGCATCGCACGAACCTACGATTGTTCGCCGCCGGCCATCAGCTACATCGTCAGCCGCAGCCGGGCGCGCCAGCCGGATGACGAAACGGCCGCGCCGTCCAACGAGCCGCAGCTGGTAAAGGTGCAACCCGGCGACGCCGAGGTGCCCGCCGTCATCGCAGCCGCGGCGCCACAACCAGCCTCGCAGGCTGAGCAACCGGTACCGGCCTCGACGACCGGCGAAAGCGCCATGCAGCCGCGCGAGGACGTATCCCCGCCGCAGGCCGCGGCAGCTCCGGCCCCCGATCGGCGCGCCGACACCCGCCCATTCGGCTTTAACCCTCCCGGCAATACGCCGCCGCGCAATGGCACGGGCGAGCGGGAAGGCGCCTTCCCCGGATTGCCGCCGCGCGCCGCAGTGGCGCGGCCGACGACACCGCCACCGGGTGCGCCATCGCCTGCGGATCAGCGACGTACGCTGCATCTGTCGCTGGGCAACGGCAGCAACGGCAATGGCATCGGGAGCGCGGCGCACGGCGATGGCGGCGCCACCGGAAACGGTCACGCGCCGCAAGCGCCTGCTGCCGCGCCCGATCAGCCGCAACCGCAGCGCCCCCAGCAGCAACATGAAAGCGATGGCGAGGGCACTGGGCCGCGCCCCGCCGCCGCACAGCAGCGCGGCCCGATGCCCGACCAGGGCCGCTATGGCTTCTCCCAACGCAGCGTGGCCGAGCCGCAAATGCCGCGCGGCGACTGGGATCAAGCAAAGCGAAAAGACGCCGGCGGCAATTTTATCGATCAGGAGTTGCGCGAGCGTGTCGACGGCGACATCGCGGCGTTTCTCACCGCGTTCGATGCGGCGCTGGCCGAGGATAGCCGGGACAGCCGTTCGGCGCTGCGCGAGGCGACCGACCGCCTGCTGCGCGCCGGGGCGCGTACCCGCATCGAACTCGAGCGCCTGGAGGCACGCGTGCCATTACCGCCGCGCGACGTGCCCGCACCCGCCGCACCCGCCTGGCGGCGCCGCTGGCCGCGCCTGTTACGACCCATCGGCATGGAAAAGGGCGCCCGTCGGCGCCCTTTTCGTGTCCGCGCGTACGGCTGCGTCAGCCGTGGTTGCGGCCGAGAACGAGACCGATATAGCGGGTTGCACCACGCCGGTTGACCAGCAGCAACGCGCTCTTGCGTGGTGACGCCGCCGCATCCTTGAGCAGCTTTGCCGCGTCCTGGGCGTTCTGCACCGGATGCTGGTCGATCGACATCACGATGTCGCCACGCGCCAGTCCGAGCGTGTCGGCGAGGCTGCCCTGATCGACGCGCGTGACGACCGCGCCGGCGACGTCCTTGCCGATCCGCAACTCGCGGCGCAATTCATTCGTCACCGTCGCGAGATGCAGCCCGAGCGCCTCGGCGCGCCCGGCCTCGTCCTCCGGCGCGCCACCGCTGGCCGAGGCAACGCGCGGATTTTCCGGCATATCGCCGATCGTGGTGCGCAACTCGATCGACTGGCCGCCGCGCCACAACGCCAGAGTCGCGCTCGAACCCGGCGCCGCCGCCGCCACCAGACGCGGCAGATCGCGCAACTCTCGGATGGCACCGCCGTTAAAGGCCAGGATCACGTCGCCCTGCTTGACCCCGGCGCGCGCACTGGGGCTGTTGGGGCTGAGCGCCGCAACCAGCGCGCCCTGCTCTCCCTTGAGGCCGAGGCTGGCCGCGATCGCCGGCGTTACCTCCTGGATCTGTACGCCGAGCCAGCCGCGGCTGACCTTGCCCTGCGCTTCGAGCTGCGCGACCACCGCCTTCGCGAGGTTAGACGGCACGGCAAAGCCGATACCGACACTGCCGCCGTTGGGCGAATAGATCGCCGTGTTGATACCGATCACCTCGCCGTTGAGATTGAAGGTCGGCCCACCGGAATTACCGCGGTTGATCGGCGCGTCGATCTGCAGGAAATCGTCGAACTGGCCGGCGTGAATGTCGCGACCGCGCGCCGAGATGATGCCGGTTGTGACCGACCCGCCCAGCCCGAACGGGTTGCCGACGGCGATCACCCAATCGCCGACCTGCGCCGCATTGCTGTCGCCGAAGCTGACAAAGGGCAGCGGCTTGTCGGCGGCGATCTTGAGCACTGCAAGATCGCTGCGGGAATCGCGGCCGACCAGCTTTGCGGTGTATTTGCTGTTGTCCTGCAGAGTCACTTCGACCTTGCCGGCTTCGCCGACTACATGGTTGTTGGTCACGACCGTTCCTGACGGGTCGATGATAAAACCGGAGCCGAGCGCGATCCGCCGGGTGCCACCTTCTTCATGCGGCGTTCCCGGAAAATTGCGCGGCCCCCCCCTGCCGTCGCCGCGATGTTCCTCGAAAAAGCGCCGCAGAAACTCGTTGAACGGCGCACCGCGGAACTCGTCGGGCAGATCGTCGGCAGGTTCGTCCGAGCGGGCGTCCGATCCGGGCTTCTCGGTGACCGAGATGTTGACGACCGCTGGCTGGACGCGCTTGACCAGCGGCGCGAAGCTGTGCAGCGGAACGGCGCCGGCGGCCGGCATGGGGTCGGCAGCGGGCGCTATCTGACCGAAGGCCAACGGCGACAGCGCCACCGCTGCGCCCAGACCGAGGCCGGCCACCGCCGCCCGCGCTTTCCCCGATCGACAAAGGCGACGCAACGCCGCCCCGGATTGTGTCATGTGGGCAATCTCCCGATGTGCGGATCCGAACCGGATTCCGCCTCGCGAGCAAGATGGCGAGCGTCGCGTGACAAGTCCCTTGCAGCTTGATGAATTCGCTGTAACGCGCGTGCCTCGCAGGGTCGGGCATACCGTCAGTTACCGCCGAAATAGGTGGTATGGAGCATCTCGGCGGCGGCTCTCTGCTGCGGCACGACCGCGACGTAATAGGTGCCGCGGCGATAGGGCGGCATGCCGCTGCCGGAGGCCCAGCTCGGCAACGACATGATCTTGATGTAGTGATCCTGTCCGGCCGCCAGGGTGACGTCCTGCGACTGGTAGAGATCGACCCCGACGCTATCCACCGTCACGTGGTAATCGCCGGGCGGCAGGTTGCGGTAATAGCTGATGCCCTGCCCGGCATAGCCGATCGGATTGCCGTTCATCGAGATCAGCGGTATGTCGCCCGAGTCCTCGGGGAAGAAATCGCGGTAGAACCACACCCGCGCGACGCCGGCCGGCATCGGCGACGGTGCGGCCGGCGGCGGCATCTGCGGCCCGCAGGCAGCGACGGCGAAGAGGCCGAGCAACAGGGCGGCCTGCCATGTGCGCGGCCGGTAGAAAGCGGTAATCGACATCGGCGCCTCCTGTATTGCCCGATTATATAGGGAAGCCGATGCGCCGCCGCCTCCCCTTTGACACAGCTCGATCGGGACCGGGCCGCATGGTCACGCCGCGGGGCGTCGGCTATGATCGGCCGCGACCGTCACCGCGCGATTCACCCTACAGAAAATCCCCGAGGAGCAGCCGAATGGCCCGATATCAGGAACTCACTCCCGCCCAGATGACGCCGGCACAGAAACAGGTCCACGACGAGATCGTCGGGGGCAAGCGCGGCCGGTTCGGCGGTCCGTTCCAATTGTTGATCCGCGCGCCGGAGGTTTGTCAGCACCTGGCGCGGCTCGGCGAATACCTGCGCTGGGGCAGTTCGCTGTCGCCAGCCCTGTCCGAATTGGCGATCTGCATGACCGCACGCAATATCCGGGCGAATTACGAATGGCATGCACACGCACCGCTCGCCGTCGCGGCTGGCGTGCCGGCAGTGGCGCTGGACGCTATCCGCACCGGCGGCGCGCCACATTTCGCCGCCCGGGACCAGGCGCTGGTCTATCGCCTCGTCACCGAGCTGATCGATGCGAAGCGCCTCTCGGATGCGAGCTTTGCCGAGGCGATCGGAGCGTTTGGCGAGCAGGGCGTCGTCGAGCTCGGCACGATCATCGGGTATTACACGGCGATCGGCAACGCGCTCAACGTGTTCGAGGTCAGCCTCCCGGCGGGCACCGCCCCGTATTTCCCGGAGGCATAGTCCCCTACGCCGCCGGCGGCAGGCCGCGCTCCAACAGCACGGCCAGCCGGCGTGCAAAAGCAGAGGGGTCGGGCAACGGCTCGCCTTCGACGATGCGTGCCTGATCGAGCAAGAGCCAGGCAAATTCCGACAGTTGCTCGGAGGCGCCGGTCTCGCCGACCGAGGCCGCCAGCCGCTCGATCAGTCGATGGCGGGGGTTGATTTCGAGGATGCGCTTCGACGCTGCATCGAGTTGGCGGTGCTGCTTCAACAACCGCTCGAGGTGCATGTCCATATCGCCTTCGTCGGCAACCAGGCACACCGCGCTGTCAGTCAGGCGTTCCGAGCTGCGCACGTCCTTGACAGCCTCGCCCAGCGCCAGTTTGAAGATTGCGATCAGGCTCGCCAGTTTGGCCGGGGTCGCCGGCTTTTCGGCCGCATCGCCGGGGTCGCCGGCCGCTTCGATCCTGGTCAGGTCGGCACCGCCGCGGGTCGTCGATTTGAGCGGCTTGTCCTTGTAGGTGCCGATCGCGCCGGTCCAGAATTCGTCGATCGGATCGGTCAGCAGCAACACCTCGACGCCGCGCGCACGAAACCCTTCGAGCTGCGGGCTCTTGCGCAGCAGGTCGAGATTGTCGCCGGTGATCGTATAGATCGCCTCCTGGCCCGGGCGCATCGCCGCGACGTAATCATCGAGCGAGACCGGCCCGTCGCGGGTCGTCGAACGAAAGCGCGCCAGACCCAGCAGCGTATCGCGCTGGTCGCGGTCCTCGTACAGGCCCTCTTTCAGAACCGGCCCAAAATTATCCCAGAACTGGGTATATTCTTCAGGTGCTTCCGACGCTTTCTTGCCAAGTTCCGCCAGCACCCGACGCGTCAGCTGCTGACGGATGCGCGCCACCATCGGGTTCGACTGCAGCATCTCCCGGCTGAGGTTGAGCGGCAGATCCTCGCTATCGACGACGCCCTTGAGAAAGCGCAGATAGGCGGGCAGCAGCTCGGTGCCTTCGTCGGTGATGAATACCCGGCGGACATACAATTTGATCCGCGACTTGCGCTCCGGGTCGAACAGGTCGAATGGCTTGGTCGAGGGCACGAACAGCAGATAGGTGTATTCGAGCACGCCTTCCGCCTTGGCGTGCAGGGTCAGCCACGGCTCGCCGAAACTGTGCCCGACATGGCGATAGAACTCGGCGTATTGATCCGACGTGATCTCGGAGCGCGGGCGGGTCCACAATGCCGAGGCGGTGTTGAGTGCCTCTTCCTTGTTGCCGTCGGCCAAAACGATCGGCAGCGCGATGTGGTCGGAATAGGTCTTGACCACCTGGCGCAGCCGCACGGGGTCGAGATATTCGTCCTCGCCCTCGCGCATGTGCAGGATGATGCGGACGCCGCGCGACAGGTTCGGCTCCGGCTCGATCGTGTACTCGCCCTTGCCGTGGGAAACCCAGCGCCAACCCTCGCCGTCGCCGGCCCGCCGGCTCAATACCTCGACCTTGTCGGCCACCATGAAGGCCGAATAGAAGCCGACGCCGAACTGGCCGATCAGGCTCATATCCTTACCGGAATCGCCGGTCAGCTGGCTCATGAAGGCGGCGGTGCCCGATCGCGCGATCGTGCCGAGGTTTTCGATCAGGTCGTCGCGGCTCATGCCGATGCCGTTATCGGCAATCGTCAGCGTGCGCGACGATTTGACCGGCGTCAGCACGACGCGGAACTCGCTCTTGCCTTCGGTCAGCGCCGGCTCGGTCAAGGCCGCGTAACGCAGCCGGTCGCAGGCGTCCGAGGCGTTGGAGATCAGCTCCCGCAGAAAGATTTCCTTCTGGCTGTAGAGCGAGTGGGCGACGATATCGAGCAGCCGGCTGACTTCGGCCTGAAACGTTCGGGTTTCCGGTGCAATGTCCTGGGGCATGGGAGGCGGCTGAATGATGGCGGGACCGCGCCAGATATGTGGCGGAACCGCGCCGATCGCAAGACGCTAAACCGCGTTGCCGCCTAGCGAAATTGACGCTGCAACAGGGTGCGCCGCAAGGCGCCGCAGCATGGGACGGGGCGGCCCGTCGCGGCTCAGGCCGCGTGGCGCTGCCCGCGGCGCCAGCGGTCGATCGTCTGCAATACGCTGTTGTAATCCTCGACATCGCGCGACCAGGCGTCGGTGAACGAGGCCGTCGCGCTCTTCGGGCTGTGTTCCTCCGGCAATGGCGCAAAGCAGATGCGCATCGGCATCGAAACGCCTTCGCCGACGACGATGGCTTCGCCGTTGCGCAATGCCGGCAGAAAATTCATCAAACCGTGCGAGGCCTCGGGCAAGGCGCCGCGGACGATGTCCTGGTCGGCCTGGTTGGTCATGCGCAGGGCGAACATCGTGTTGCATTCCGACAACAGGCTCGCCGTCAGGTCGGACGGGCGCTGCGTCACGACGCACAGCGACACGCCGTATTTGCGGCCTTCCTTGGCGATCCGCGATAAGGCTCGCTTGGCAGGCTCGAAGCCCAACCCCTTGTCGCGCGGTGCGTAACGATGCGCCTCCTCGCAGACGATCGTGATCGGGATCGTGCGCTCGGTCCATACCGCAAAATCGAATGTCACCCGGCAGATGACCGACACGACGACGTTCAGCACCTCGGACGGGATGCCCGACAGGTCGAGGATCGTCACCGGCTTGCCATCGACCGGGATGCGGAACAACTGCGACAGGATTTCCGACATCTCGTCGCGCAGGCTGAGACTCGCGCCGAACACGAAGGCGTAGCGCGCATCGTTCTGCAACGCG
>ORMF010609343.1_pt1 | contig 10056 bp, 8 predicted proteins | sample 1779871 | NCBI WGS metagenome assembly ORMF01 (sample SAMEA104232316, study PRJEB22302) | groundwater metagenome | biome: forest; feature: aquifer; material: groundwater | place: USA | collected 2011-08-07 | depth 5.4 m | reverse complement strand
GGAGCGACGACGCGTTCTGCGACGAGTTCGCCAGGTTGCTGCACCACTACGCGGGCCGGCCGACGCCGCTCTACGAGGCGACGCGGCTCACGGCGCACGCGGGCGGGGCGCGCATCTTCCTCAAGCGTGAGGACCTGACGCACACCGGTGCGCACAAGATCAACAACGCGCTCGGCCAAGCGCTGCTCGCCCGGCGGATGGGCAAGCACCGCATCGTGGCCGAGACGGGCGCGGGGCAGCACGGCGTGGCGACGGCGACGGCGTGCGCGCTGCTCGGGCTCGAGTGCCTCGTCTACATGGGCGCCGACGACATGGAGCGGCAGGCGCTCAACGTCGTCCGCATGCGGCTGCTCGGCGCCACGGTGCTCCGGGTCGATGCCGGCGCGCGCACGCTGAAGGATGCGATCAACGAGGCGATGCGCGACTGGGTGTCGAACGTGGGGGACACCTACTACCTGCTCGGGTCCGTGCTCGGCCCGCATCCATATCCGCTGATGGTGCGCGAGTTCCAGTCGGTGATCGGGCGCGAGGCGCGCCGTCAGGCGCTCGCGCAAGTCGGCCGGCTTCCGGACGCCGTGGTCGCGTGCGTCGGCGGCGGCAGCAACGCGATCGGGATCTTCGACGGCTTCATCGACGACGCGGGTGTGCGGCTGATCGGGGTGGAGGCGGGCGGCGAGGGCATCGTGCCCGGCCGGCACGCCGCGCGGTTCGCCGGCGGCAGCGCTGGCGTCCTCCAGGGCACGCGCACCTGGATCCTCCAGGACGAGGCGGGGAACATCGAGCTGACGCATTCGATTTCGGCGGGGCTCGACTACGCCGCCGTGGGGCCCGAGCACGCGTGGCTGCGCGACCAGGGGCGGACCGAATACACCTCCTGCAGCGACGCGGATGCATTGCAGGCCTTCCAGGATCTCGCCCGGCTCGAGGGCATCCTGCCGGCGCTCGAGTCGTCTCACGCGGTGGCGCACGCCGTGGCGCTCGCGCGCGGACTGGGACCGGACGCCGCGATCCTCGTGAACCTGTCGGGTCGTGGCGACAAGGACGTGCACAGCGTCGCGAAGGCGCTGGGGATGGCGTTATGAGCCGCACCGTGAGCGGCCGCATCGCCTCCACGTTCGAGCGGCTCAGGGCGACGAGGCGCACCGGGCTCGTGACGTACGTGACGGCCGGCGATCCCGACCTGGCGCGTTCGGCCGAAATCCTGAAGGCGCTCGATCGGACCGGTGCCGACGTGATCGAGGTCGGGATTCCATTCTCAGACCCGCTCGCCGACGGACCGGTGATCCAGCGCGCCAGCGAACGTGCGCTCGCGGCGGGCACGACGCTTGCGAAGGTGCTCGACATGGTCGCGTCGCTGCGGGCCGACGTGCGGGCTCCCATCGTGATTTTCAGCTACGTCAACCCGGTGCTGCGAATGGGGCTCAACGCCTTCGTCGCCCGGGCGGCGGCGGCCGGCGTGGACGGCGTCCTGCTGCTCGACCTGCCGGTCGAGGAGGCGGACGGGCTGCGCGCGGCGCTCGGTGGGGCGGGGATTGATACAATTTTCCTGCTCAGTCCCACGAGCACCGACGAGCGGATCCGCGCGGCGGCCCGCTTTGGGAGCGGCTTCCTCTATGCCATCTCGCGCCTCGGGGTCACCGGAGCGCGTGACACGCTCGCCGAGGGCGTGGAGCAGATCGTCGCCCGCATCCGCGCGCGGACGTCGTTGCCGGTCGCGCTCGGGTTCGGCATCTCGACGCCGGAGCACGTGCGCGCCGTCGGGCAGTGGGCGGATGCCGCGGTCGTCGGCAGCGCCCTGGTGCAGGTCGTGGCGGACGTCGGAAGCGGTGACGCGCTCGTGCCGCGCGTGGAGGACTTCGTCCGGTGGCTGAAGAGCTGAACATCGACGAACTGCGGCGCCGGATCGACGTCATCGACGAGCAGCTCGTGCGGCTGCTCAACGTACGCGTGGCGTGCGCCGTGGAGATCGGGCGGGTCAAGCACGACCTCGGCCTGCCGGTCTACCAGCCGGAACGCGAGAACCAGGTGCTCGGGCGCGTGCGCGAGTCGGCGACGACGCTGTCGGGGCCGCTCGGCGGCGAGGCCGTGGTCCGGATTTTCGAGCGCATCATCGACGAGGCGCGTCGCGCGGAGCGAGAAGCGGCCACCAGGCGGGAGAATGAATAGCAGGCAGTCGGCAGCAGGCAGCAGGCAGTAGGCAGTCAGCGGTAGGCAGTCGGGGAACGGAGATAGAACATGGTCGTCGTCATGAAGGATCGGGCCAGCGAGGCGCAGATCGACGCGGTGATCGCGCGGCTGGTGGAGTTCGGGATGGACGTGCACCGGTCCTCCGGCGCCAATCGCGTGGTGCTCGGTGTGGTCGGCAGCGGCAAGGTCGACCGCGACCTCATCGAGGTGATGGACGGTGTCCACGAGGTGCTGCGCATCACCGAGCCCTACAAGCTCGCGAGCCGCACCTTCAAGCCGACCGACACCGTTGTCACCCTCGACGACGTGCGGATCGGCGGCGACGAAGTGATCGTCATGGCCGGACCCTGCTCGGCCGAGAGCGAGGAGCAGGTCTACGCCGCGGCGGCCGCCGTGAAGCGGGCCGGCGCGAAGGTGCTGCGGGGCGGCGCGTTCAAGCCGCGCAGCTCCCCCTACAGCTTCCAGGGGATGGGAGAGGAGGGGCTGCGGCTGCTGAGGAACGCGGCGAACGAGCACCACCTGAAGCTCATCTCCGAGGTGATGGACAGCAACCAGATCGAGATGATGGGCCAGTACGTGGACATCTACCAGGTCGGCGCGCGCAACATGCAGAACTTCGCGCTGCTGCGCGAACTCGGGCACGTGCGGAAGCCCGTGCTGCTGAAGCGCGGTATCTCGGCGACGATCGAGGAATGGCTCCTGTCGGCGGAGTACATCCTGGCCGGCGGCAACAGCGACGTGATCCTCTGCGAGCGGGGCATCCGCACGTTCGAGACCTTCACGCGCAACACGCTCGACATCTCGGCGATCCCGATCATCAAGCAGCTCTCGCACCTGCCCGTCGTGGCCGACCCGAGCCACGGCACGGGGCGGCGCGACAAGGTGGCGCCGATGGCGCGCGCGGCGGTCGCCGCCGGCGCGGACGGGCTCCTGATCGAGGTGCACTGCGACCCCGACCACGCGCTGTCGGACGGCGCGCAGTCGCTCTTCCCGGTGCAGTTCGAGCAGTTGATGGGCGAACTGCGCATCATCGCGCCGGCGATCGGGCGGAGCATCTGCCTCGAGCCGATCGCCCGCCGCGGCTGGGCTCGCAGCTAGCCGATGACCACGAGGCTCCCGATTCTGCCCGCGCCGTTCGAACGCATCGCCATCGTCGGCCTGGGCCTCGTCGGCGGGTCGATCGCGCTGGCGTGCCGGGGGCGCTGGCCGTCGGCGCTCGTCATCGCCGTCGATCGCAAGGACGTGCTAGAGGACGCGATGCGGCGGCACGTGGTGGACGTGGCCGCGGACGACCTCCACGTCGCCGCCGAAGCCGACCTCATCGTCCTCGCAGCGCCGGTGGGCGAGATCGTCCGTCTGCTCCCGCAGCTCGCGGGCGCAATTCCAGGTGCCGCGGTCGTGACCGACACCGGCAGCACGAAGCGCGCGATCGTACGTGCCGCCGCGGCACTGCCGTCCCGCCTCACGTTTGTCGGCGGTCACCCGATGGGCGGCGCCGCGGCCTCGGGCCTGGCGCACGCGGGCGTGGATCTGTTCAAGGAACGACCCTGGATCTTCACGCCCACCGCGGAGACGCCGTCAGCCGCGCTCGATCGCTTGACGATGTTCGCGACGGCCCTCGGCGCGCAGCCGACGACGATGAGTGCCGAGGAGCACGACCGCGTGCTCGCGGCGGTGAGTCACCTGCCGCAGATCGTGGCGAGCGCGCTCATGGCGGTGGCGGGGGAGCGCGCGGGGGAGGCGGGTCTGGCGATGGCCGGGAACGGTCTGCGCGACACGACCCGTCTCGCCTCGAGCCCGGCGTCGATGTGGGCCGGCGTGCTCGCGTCCAATGCGGACGAAGTGGGGCCGGCGCTGGACGCAATGATCGAGCAACTGCGGCGGCTGCGCGACGGGCTCGGCGACCGGGCCGCGGTCGCACGCCTGTTCGATGCCGCGAGCGGGTGGCGGGCTCGGCTGAAGGTCTAGGCGGATGCCTGCAGCCGTTGCACGTGGGCGGCGAGCATCGGGTGGGCCGCGACGGCCCGCGCCAGGCGGTCGTCCGCGGTGACGACCTGCGTGTCCACGCGTACGGCCAGCGCCACGTACATCGCGTCGTAGACCGTGACCCCTACGCTGACCGCGATGGCGTGTGCTTCTCGCAGGAGCCCGCGAGTCGATACCGTTTCGACCGCGATGGTGGCCAGATCGGCGACGAGCCGCCTGCCCAGGTCGTCCGTCAGCTCGCCGCGACGAACCTTCTTCCAGATCACGTTCCCCACCTCCGGAAAGAGCAGGTCCGGCGCGAGGAAGTCGTGCGGTTCGGCGAGCAGCCGACCGGCGCGCTCGCTGTGCAGTTCCGGCACGAACCACTTGATGACGACGCTGGCATCGACAACGAGGAGGCTCACCGACGATCCCGGTCCTCGCGAATCAGGGCCGTGCTGTCCGAGAGGGCCGACGCCCGGAGTCGCTTCAACCATCGCGCCGAGAGCCGTCGTGTCTCGGCCAGATTGCGCGTGCTGGCGCGATGCAGGATGTCGTGGACCTCGGCCTGCAGGGACCGGCCATGCGCTTTGGCCGTCGCCTTGAGCTGTTCGAGGACGTCATCGTCGAGGTCGCGGATCAGGACGTGGGCCATGACCGAATGGTATCACACTGCAACTACGATTCGGACGACGCGGCGTCATCGCGCGGCGACGGCGGCGGCGAGCGACCCCTCCTGCCGCGCCCGGAACGCGGTGCACCCGTCGATGCGCTCCAGCGCCTGGCGGATCCCGCGCGAGGCGGCCGGCACCGGGTGCGTCTCGAAGAACGCGCGGATGTCGGCCGCCGCTTCCGCCGAGCAGAAGCCGCTGAGGCCGCCGACGACGCCGGGCACCCCCTGGAAGATGCCGAGGCGATCGACGATGCGCGGCCAGTTCTGCTTCAGGAAGGCCCAAGCCATGTCACGCGAGTCGGCGCGGGCGAGGAGTCCGGCCAGCAGCAGCGGTGCGTCCTGCGTGCGTACGTCCGGCGAGATCGCATACTCCAGCGCGCGTCCGACGATCTCGGGCGTCGTGAACCAGGCCAGCGCGTCGAGATACATCCGATAGGTGTCGGGTGCGCGCGCGGCGGCGAGCGCCGCGAGGTAGCGGTCGTAGAGCGCCGCGTCGCCGCCGATGGCCGCGAGCCGCAGCACGATGGGCGCGACCGTGGCATCGAGCGTGGACGGGTCCCGGACGAACCGGTCCGCGAGCGCCCGCGCCTGCTGCAGCACCTGCGGATCGCGACCTGTGTCGCCGACGATGCGCGCGAGCGTCGCGCGGCGGTCGCGCACGTCGTCGGGCTCACCGGTGCCGGAACGCAGACCGACGGCGGCCAGCGCCGGCCCGAACTGCGTCCGGACCCACGCGCGGAACGGCGCCTCGGTCGCCGTGCCGTGCATCGCCTGTGCGACGTAGTCGAGACGCGCACGCAGTTGCAGCAACACGGCCGGCGTCGGGTCGGCCGCAAGGCCGGAGACCAGCTGCACGACGCGCGTGATGTCGGTGCGGCCCGCACGCGCGAGCGCCCACTCGTCACCGAGCAGCATCACCCGTTCGGACGGCGACAGGCGCGTCGTCGCCTCCTTCGCGAACGCCGACAGCGTCGCCTCGTCGTATCCGGACCAGTAGTAGCCGCGCGCCCCGGCGTTGATGAAGACCGGCAGGGCACAGCCGGGCATGAGGACGCGCTGCTCGCGATCCGTGAGGAGCGTGCACGTGGCGGCGCCAGTCGCGCCCTTCAGGCAGACCGGCACCTGCCACGTCTGGCCTGACGGCGCGGCGGCACCCGCATTCGCCGTGAAGCGTTCTTGTGACAGCGAGACGGCCGTCTGGTCGTTCGCGCACTGCGCACGCGCGGTGACGAGCGGCGCGCCGGGCGCGGTGACGAACCCGCGCATGACGGCGTCCACGGGCTTGCCGGACACCGCGGCGATCTCGTTCCAGAAGTCCTCGGAACTCGCGTTCCGGAACGCGTACTTCTTCAGGTAGCTCGTCACGCCGGCGCGGAAGACCGGCGGCCCGACGTACTGCTCGATCATCCGCAGCACCGACGCCCCCTTCTCGTAGGCGATCACGTCGAAGACCTGGTTGATCTCGTCGGGTGTCTCGACCGCCGTCCGGATGGCGCGCGTCGTCGCCAGCGCATCCATGCTCAACGCCGTCTGCGTCTCTTCGGCCTCGTCGAGTTCGTTGTGCCACTCCGGTTTCCACGCGATGAGCGGCTGGTTGGCGGCCCACGTGGCGAATCCCTCGTTCAGCCAGACGTCGTCCCACCACCGCATCGTGACGAGGTCGCCGAACCACTGGTGGGCCATTTCGTGCGCAATCACCGACGCCACCGCCTTGCGCGTGGCGAGGGAGGCGCGCTCGGGGTCCACGAGCAGATCGGCCTCGCGGAAGAAGATGGCCCCCGTGTTCTCCATGGCGCCGGCGGCGAAGTCCGGCACGGCGATGATGTCCAGCTTCCCGAACGGATAGCGCACGCCGTAGTAGGCGTTGAAGTAGGTCATCTCCTGTTCGGTTGCTTCGAGCGCGAAGCCGGTCAGGTCGAACTTCTCGGGAGTGGAGCAGACGCGCACCGCGACACCGTCGGCGTTTCCGCTGCGGCACTGAAACCGGCCCACGAGCATGGCCACGAGATAGCTGGACATCGTCTGCGTGCGCGCGAACGTGACGGTGTGCTTGCCGGGTTCGGGCCCGGGTTCGTCGGACACCTGCGCGCCGTTCGCGATCGCCATGTCGCCCCGGTCCACCATCAGCGTCACGTCGAAGGTCGCCTTGAACGCCGGCTCGTCGAAACAGGGAAACGCGCGGCGTGCGTCGGTCGCTTCCATCTGCGACACGGCGTACTTGCGGCCGTTCGAGGTGCTCAGGTAGAAGCCGCGCAACTGGTCGTTCAGCCGGCCGAGGAAGCGGACGCCGATCTCCGCGCGTCCGGCAGGCAGGCGCTCGGCCACGGTGAACGTGACCGTCTCCTGCGCCGCGTCTTCGGTGACGCGCGCCGTCGCCGTGCGGCCGCCGGCGGTGATCGTCACCTCGTCGAAGCGGATCTCGGCCGCGTGCAGCGTGACGCTCGCGGCCGGCTCCGCGAGCGTCACCTCGATGGTCTCGCGGGCCCGGAAGGTGTTCGTCTCGAAGTCGGGCGCGAACCACAGCGTGTAATGGCTGGGGGTGACCGTCCGGGGCAGTCGGTCGGCGGAGGCCGGCAGCGGCGCGAGCAGCACGAAGAGCGAGACGATGAGCGAACGCATGCGGGCTCCTTGGATGAAAGGCAGTCGCTGCCACGATAGCAGACGAAGCGGTTGACGACGGCGCGAAGCGACGGATCGCGGAACCCGAGCTGGACCTGACGTTTTCGCCGCGGTCTGCCATAATGACCGCCCTTCATCACTGACGGAGGCGCACGCGTGACACCCACGACGGTTCCCTCGACAACGGCCGGTTCCGCGATGGCGCCGGACGACGACCGCCCCGGCCCCATCGCGCGCGTGGCGTCCGGCGTGACCGGGTGGACGGAACGCTGGGTGCCCGACGCCTTCGTGTTCGCGCTGGTGGGCACGGTGCTGGTCGTCCTCGCCGCCGTCGTCTTCACATCGACCTCGTTGCCTCAGGTGGTCGACATGTGGGGACGCGGCTTCTGGGAGCTGATCCCGTTCACGCTGCAGATGGCGCTCGTCATCATCACCGGCCATGTGCTGGCCACGTCGGCGCCGGCCGGCCGCAGCATCCGCGTCGTGGCCGGCTGGCCGCGGACGCCGCGACAGGCCGTGGCGCTCGTGACGGTCTTCGCCCTCGTCAGCTCGTGGTTCAACTGGGGATTCAGCCTGGTCTTCAGCGCGGTTCTCGCGCGCGAGGTGGCGCGGCGCGTCGAGGGGGTCGATTACCGGGCGCTGGCGGCCGCGAGCTTCCTGGGGCTGGGCAGCATCTGGGCGCAGGGGCTGAGCGGATCGGCGGCGCTGCAGATGGCGAGTCCGGGCGCCTTGCAGCCGCAGATCCGGGACATCGTGGCGAATGGCGGGCTCGGGCCGGGCGGGATCATCACGTTCCGCCCCACGATCTTCCTGTGGCAGAGCCTCGTGTCGGTCGGCGTCGAAATCCTGGTCGTCACCAGCGTCATGTGGTTCGCCACGCCACGGCGCGGCGGTCGGACGGCGGCACACATGGGGATCGACCTGGGCACCGACGCGCAGGACCCGGCGGTCGAGCCGACACGAACGCCGGGGGCGTGGCTCGAGCACTCGCCGCTGCTCACGTGGGCGATCGCCGCGCTCGGCTTCGGGTACCTCTGGCGGTACTTCGCGCAGGCGGCCGAGCCACTCGGCGCGATCACGCTCAACGCGCTCAACCTCGCGCTGCTGCTCGTCGGCTTCGTCCTGCACCGGACGCCGGCGCGCCTCATCGCCGCGGTGCAGCGCGCGACGCCCGCCGTGTGGGGCGTCATCCTGCAGTTTCCGTTCTACGCGGGCATGGCGGCCATCATCGTCGCGACGGGGCTGAACGAGAGGCTCGCGGGCGCGTTCGTGCGCGTCTCGACGCCGGCGACGTTCCCGCCGCTGGTGGCGCTCTATTCCGCCGTGCTCGGGGTGTTCGTGCCCTCCGGCGGATCGAAGTGGGTGATCGAGGCGCCGTACGTGATGGCCGCGGCCCACGCGCATCAGGTGCACCTCGGGTGGGTGGTGGCGTCCTACGATCTGGGGGAAGCCGTCGCGAACCTCGTGCAGCCGTTCTGGATGCTCCCGATCCTCGGGCTGCTCGGCCTCCGCGCGCGCGACGTCATGGGCTACACGTTCGTCGTGTTCGTGGTGCTCGCGCCCCTCGTGCTGATCCTCGTCACCCTCCTGGGGCTCACGCTGCCGTACCCGTTGTAAGGCAGGCCTAAAGGCCTGCCCTACAAGGCCTGCCCAACAAGGCCCGCCCAACAGCCACGGCTGGCTACGGCTTGGTCGTGTCCTTCTTGTCGTCCGCCTTCCGCTCCGGGATCGTCCAGTCGACGCCGCGCGCGTACTTCATCAACCACTGGATCTCGGCCATGTCGCGCAGGCGCTGGTGGCGCGGCTCGCGGAAGCCGTGCGGCTCGCGGGGGAAGCGGATGAAGCGCGTCGGCACGCCGCGGTCCTTCAGCCCCTGGTAGAACATCATGCTCTGGCCGATGGTGTCGGTGTCGTCCTTCTCGCCGTGCAGCAGCAGCGTCGGGGTCGTCACCTTCGAGACGAAGGCGTACGACGAGCGCCGGCGGTAGCCTTCCGCGTTGTCCCAGGGCGTGCCCACGATGTACCAGAGCCGCACGTCGTGGTTGAAGCCCATCGCGTACTCCGACGCCCAGTCAGCGACCATCGCGCCGAGCGACGCGGCCTTGAAGCGCGTCGTCTGCGTCAGCGTCCACCCGCCGAGGATGCCGCCGTAGCTCCAGCCGCGCACCGCGAGCTTGTCGGGATCCGCGATGCCCTGCGTGACGAGCAGGTCCACGCCGGCCTGGGCGTCCTGGTAGTCGCCGCCGCCGATGTCCTTGAGGTTGCCGCGCAGCAGCGCGTCGCCGTACGACGTGGAGCCGCGCACGTTGGGTTCGAGCACCGCCCAGCCGAGGCTCGTGTACACGTGATCGATGCCGCTGAAGGCAGGGCGCCACACGCCCGCCGGGCCGCCGTGGATCGACAGGAGCAGCGGCAGCTTCGTTCCGGGCGTGTAGTCCGCGGGCAGCCACAGCATGCCCTCGATCTCGAGGCCGTCGGGGCTCTTCCAGGTCACGGTCCGGAACTGCGACAGCGCCCACGTCGCCACCTGCGGGTTCAGGCCGGTAATCTTCGCGACGCGACCGGAGGCGACATCCACGACCACCGCCTCGCCCGGCGTCGTCGGCGTGCTG
>ORMF012248308.1_pt1 | contig 10058 bp, 9 predicted proteins | sample 1779871 | NCBI WGS metagenome assembly ORMF01 (sample SAMEA104232316, study PRJEB22302) | groundwater metagenome | biome: forest; feature: aquifer; material: groundwater | place: USA | collected 2011-08-07 | depth 5.4 m | reverse complement strand
CCAAAGCTTCGCGTAATACGTAAGCTCGCGGTGAAAGACCCGCTGGCTTTACCAAAGTTGCGCGGGATAATCGGCTCGCCCGGCAAGGGCGCCAAGTTGAAATTCCCAAACCTCGTACATCTGATGGACGGAGCAGCGCAATTAGCGTTGGCTCCGGCAAAGCTGGGACGATCAGCAAATACTCGATCCAGGTTCAAATCGCTCCCGGTCGTAATATTGAACGGCGGAGCCGAACTCGCAGTGAGAAAAGGAGAGAAGGTCAGCTTCCACAGTTTTGGATTAGTGTAGGTCCCGAATAGGAAAAACCGATGGCGGACATCGCCACTGCCGCGGCCCCACTCTCCGCTGGCGTCATAAGAGTTGGCTGGGAATAAGGAATTTGATCCCTGGCCATCCGTGTCGTTCATGGTCTTACTTAGAACGTAATTGCCGCTCACTGAAAACTGCGGGTTGAGCCGGCTGTTGAAACCGACGAACATTTGTTCCTGGTGAAAGCGGCCGGTCGCTTCGAACTGGTCAATCTCACCACCGGCATTCGGCCGAATGCCGCCCGGATTTGCCGTCGTTATCGTTCCGGGTATCGGCGCGTTGATATCCCGAGCGCGAATTACGTGCAGAATGCGAATGGCATACGCCCCCACACTTACCGTGAAATTATGCGGTAGCTGGCGTTCCACCTGGGCTCCGGCGACATAGACCGTCGGAATCCGCAAATCAGTCTGTACTCGCCAAATAGTTTGCTGTAATGGCGAGGCTCCGACTATCGACGGCAAGCTGCTAACACAGTCGGGCGTAAACGATCCATCGGCGCAACGGTAAGAGTTAAGCAGCGTCAGCGTCGCGGGGTCGGTAGGCACCAGCGGATTAGTCGACTCAGCAAAAGTGAACTGCTGTACGTTTACTCCGTTAAGACGATTTGCCGTGAGCGTCGAACCCTCATTAAAGCGGTTATAGAAAATTCCCGCTCCAGCCCGAATCACAGTTTTCGGGGGATGCGTGCTGTCAGCAGCTCCCGGGGACCAGGCGACCGCAAAGCGTGGCGCAAAGTCAAACTTGCTGCCAGCGTTGTTCTGTATTTCATAGCGAAGACCGAAGCTAAAAGTGAGATTAGGCTTATAGCGCCAATCGTCTTGTACGTACGGCTCAATATCAAACTGGCTGACGGTTGCCAGGGGATTGCCGGTACTGATGCTGTACTGCGCTGCTCCACCGCCGGCGGCGCGAATCTGCGCGGCCGACTGTCCCTGTTGCATTAACTGGAGCGTCCTCTGGTACCGTTGAATGCTGGTGAGTCCCGAGGTACCGCCGGTGAATATCCACTGGCCCCCAAAGTTATTGGGGCTGATGTCGGTAATGCTGACGCCGCGGATGCGTCCACCGAACTTGATGGTGTGCATGCCTTTCTGAATTTGGGTGAAATTCTGTAACTCCCAACGGTTGGTAGTATTGATCGCATGACCAACCTGCGAGCCGCCGCCAATAAACGCGCCGCTTACATTGAGCACCGGTATCGTACTGTTGCCCAACTGCTCGGAACGGTTATGGGAAAACTGAAATCTCGTCTCGTTAATGGCGGTCGCGTTGAGCACCGCCGTCTCAGTAACTTGAAAGACGTGCGAGGTGAAGGTGGAGTCGAATGCACGCTCCGGCAACGAAAAGCCATTCACTCCACTGTTTTTTGATAAGTTGTGATTGAAGCTGTACCGCGTCACCAGGGTATTGCGTGGGTTTATCGCGTAGTCAATACGGGGACTGAATCCGGTGAAGCGCGTCGGCAATACGACGCCCTGGCCAATCTGCACAAAGTTGTAGAACGGATCGAGAATCGTCGCCCTGACGATACCATTGTCGTCGACTTCGTTGCGGTTCACCTCTAAGAAAAACGAAGCCTTCCCTTTTTTCAGCGGTCCGCTAAGATTACCGCCCAACTGGCGAATCTGGAACGGCGTGCGTTTGCTCGAGCTAATCTGGAAAGGATTGCGCGAATTCAAACTCTCATCGTTGAAATTAAACGAGAGGCTGCCGCGCATCTTGTCAGATCCGGGCCTGGTCAGGATCTCAATGCGGGCGGAGGGTTGGTCGTTCTCTGCCGCAAACGGATTCTGGTTAATACGAATCTCGCGAATAGATTCCTTGGGCGGCATGTTTCCGCCGGAAAACCCGTCGATAAATATTTGTCCACCATTCGGTCCAATTGACGGTCCGGCCAGGGCCTGCAAGGCCGCAGCCAGTTCCGTGGGATCGTCCGGCAAAGCATCAAGATCCCGGCCCGAAATTACCGTCTGGTTTGCATTATTCGAGGACTCAGTGCTCAGCGGCGTTTCGGAATTAATCTTGACCTGCGATTCAATGGCAGCGATTTTCAAACTAATGTTAAGGGGATCGCGACGCGCGGCTGTCAGGTCTACCTCGGACTCTTCAGAGGTCGCGAATCCTGCGGCGTTAGCGTGGACCTTGTATTTGCCCGGCGCTAATCCGTTGAAGGTATAGACACCGTCCGCGTTTGTCGTGGCTGTTTTCTGAGCGCCGGAGGAATCGGTTAAGGTAACGGTTGCGCCAACAATTGAAGCGCCAAATTCATCTCTGATTTGACCACGCAGATTTCCTCTGCTTTGCGCAAAGCTCACGTTCGAGCAGGCGGCCACCAGCACAACAGACGCCAGACAGGTTAGTAGTCTTCGGATATTCATCATTGAACTCTCTCACTGGAAAAGCACCCGCGAAGCTACATGAATGAAATCCCCGGTGCTCCGCGGTTGGCTCTGACGTCAAAACTGCGAGATCAGAGGATTGATTAAGGCACGCCGATGCCGCCGAACATACCGCCAAAACTGCCGTTGAGATCAACGCCGGGTCGCCCCGCCTGCCCACCGGTTTGTGGTCTAGCTGCCATCATGGTCAAAAGTGGCTCGATTCCGGTGACCAGCGAGATCGCAGTCAATTGAGACGGATCCGAACCCTGCAGGCTCGACATAATGATCGTGTCGCCAACTTTCAAGTCATTGATCGAAATGATCGGCAATCGTTCAAGCAGATCCGCCATGTTCATTCCGCCCCTGCCTGGTCCTCCAGTCTGCGGCCCACTCGGACCAGCGCCTTGCGGTCGCTGTTGTGCCTGTCCTTGTCCCGGGCCTGGCCCGCCGTTGGCCGCTCCCGGGCCACTTGCTCCACCGCCCCCGAACATACCGCCCTCGGGGTAACGGCGCAGCACCGACTCCGGCTTTAAGATAACCGTCAGAGGTTTTTTGGTTTGCAGATCGTTAATCTTGATTTGATTGGTTGCAGCGTCGATCGCGGTCACGGTTCCTCCGGCGATCTTAAACGTGCCAAAAACTATTTCCTCGGCAGTCAAGTGGGTACCATCCGGAGACTTGTCTCCAAGCGCGCGCAGTTGATCACCAACTTTGACCTCTTCAAACTTGCTGGGTTTGGCGTCGCTGTACTTGGGAATAGTGTCCGGGGGATAACGCCGCATCATCACCTTGTCGGTTACCGGAATGATTACCGCCTGGGGCGCGCCCGTCAGAGTTCGGCTCGAAACTGTTATCTCCTGGGTCGAAGGATTGAGTGAAGCAACGATGCCACTGACTCCCCGGCGTCGCCACTCGAGCCGTTCCTTCTCCTGCTTTTTCGCCAGGTCCGCCTTACTCATCACGACTACCTGTAGCGCCGGCACGCTCTTCTGTTCCGCTGCGCCTCGGCCACGGGCCAGCACTCGATCTCCGGCACCCACATCCGCCAAAGTGATCTTGGTGGCTTTCGCGAGTGAAGTTTCGCCCGGCGCCACTCTCAGGTACTGCGTTTTGTCACTGAGTGTTACGTTAAAGAGAACGCCGTTATCTGCCCTGACTACCATCTGATTTGCCGCGCTGTCGATCGCTTTGACCTCGCCGATCACACTTACTACGCCCGGAGTTTGGCCGAAGGTATTGGCGATCAAGCTCAGTACGAAAACAACCGCTAATATTGGAATAGATAGTCTTTTCACAGAGTTTCTTTCGCTCGCCACGAAGTTATCCATTATCTACGCCTCACAAAGGATGATAGTTGCAAAAGTTTAGGATCCAATCTCCAAATCCGCGTATTAGGGAGCAATAGATTGGATGTCGAAACCAGAGGGCAGAGTTCAACGACGGGATTTTTGCTCTTCTTCGCGTTGCGCATCCTGCTGCGCCACCATGGTGTCAAACTTTTGCTGTTGTTCCGGAGTAAGCAAGGCGCGAATCCTGGCCCGCGCCTTCATTCGCGGTTCTTCAAAACGTGGTCTCAATTCGGTGCGCAGCGCTCGATATTCGTTGCGCGTTTCGTCGAGGATGGTGCGGACGGAAGCGGTTTGCTGATCAGTGAGGTTCAACTCAGTGCGCATCTTTTCGAAGCGGTCGTGCATTGCGCGCTCACGCGCTTCAGCGCCGCTACCGGCTCTGCGTGATCGATACAGTCCGGTGAGCGCTGCTCCGGTCACGCTACCCAGCAGGAAAACCGCCAGCAACACGCCCCAAATCTTCAAAGTCGTGCGGCCTGTCAAAGTCATTTATTGCTTCTCTCGACGTTTCGGATCAACGCGCATTGCGATCGACAACGATGGTGAATACTTCATCCCGCGATAGAGCGTTCCGGGTGAGGATCGCCTGTTCGACGCCAGGATCTCGGGTGTCGGTCATCGCTTCGTCTTCCAGACCGTACCCCACCGGCGAAGCACTGGGTTGCATCGACCAAACGGTCAGTATCGCAGCCAGCACGGCAACTAAAGCCATCGCCGGGATCGCGTGGCGGGCCACTAGAAGCAAGGACGCCCAAACGCCACCCGCTTCCGCTCTGCGGCGCTCCTCTTGTGATATCCGGGACCGCAGTCGCGTGTACAAGAACGGTGAAGACGCTGCGGTATCGGCCGCTTCGTCATTTCGGGCCGCGGCGAGCAACACCAGACGGCCCGCGCGGTCAGATTCGACTTTATTTTGCCGATTTGCTCTGAACATCTTGAAATCCACCAGCGCCTGCTATTTCCGCGCTCCTCAAGAAAGACGCCACAGGACCCTGGGAAGTTACAACAATTCTTCCTCAGAAGCACCTCGAAACCGCCTCGAAGCGGCCTACAAGAACCGTTTCATCACCCGGCGCAAATGAGCGCGGGCCCGATGCGCGCGCACCTTAACTTTCGATACCGACCAATTGGTCATCTCCGCTATCTCAGCAACCGAGAAGCCTTCTACATCCAGCAGAATCAGGACCAACTTATCATCGGCACTCAGCCGTGCCAAAAGTTTGAGCGCCAGATCGCGCGACACCAGAGCGCTTTCGACATCGCTGGCAGCCGCGCGGACCTGCGCGGCAAATTCATGTGCTTCGTCGTCGTTAAAATCCTCGACGGTGTGTTCCGGCCGGCGACGTGCGCGCCGCAGTTGGTCGTAACATGTATTGATTGTAATCTGCGTCAACCAGGCCCGGAAGGATGCTTCGTGAGTGCCGTGATACGTTTTGAGAGCGAAGTAGGCTTTGGTAAAGCTGTCCTGGATGATCTCTTCTATCTGTTCGCGTTGCGAGAAGAAGCGGCCCGCGATGCGAGCTACCTGACGGCGGTGCCGTTCGAACAATTGTTCGAAAGCTGCCTCGTCGCCCGCGCCGGCAGCAGCGACCAGCGCGTCATCGGTCCACTCTGCGAATGAAGACACCAACCTTTACCAATCTTGCACACGAAGAGCAATGCAGTTTACTCCGCAGCCATTAATGTTCCACAGACCGCGGTTTCTTCCAACTCATGCGATACCGAGCGGTTAAGGCCAACCCCAAACTGACGACCATCAAACCGGCGATGACAAACGGCCAGACATACGGCAAAGACTCAAGCGTCACCCAGAACACCACGCCCAACAGCAGCGCCACCGAATCTGATTGCATCCGTGAAAAGACCCGCCGGCGCAACCAATTCCCCGTTGCCACGAAGATCACGACGCGGCCAAACAAGCTCGAAACCAAAACGAGAAGCAGCGCCATGATCAAGATCGGCACGCCAATAATCGACGGCAGCAAGAGCAAGAGCAGCGGCACGCCCAAGCCAATCACGATCGATCCGATCAGGGCAATGATGGCCACGCGTAAACTGCTCAACTGCAAACGCGCCACCGCTCTGCTGACTGTGTTCGGCATCACCGCAGTCAGAGCCAGGGAAATGATGAACCATACCAGGACAGCGAGCAACCGAGTTCCAAAAAACGCCGCGGTCAATTGCGGACGCAAGACACTAAACGGATCGCGCATGACTTGTCGCAACTCGTCTTCATAACCGGCATACATGATCGTAACGCTTTTCGGATCGCGTCCGGGCGCCGCCTTGCCGTGATGATAAATGCCACCCAACACTATTACGTCGCCACCAATTCGTGAGCCCTCGCGCTGGATCACCGAACCGCCGATGGCCGCTACGTCCCCGTCGATCGAGCCTTCGACAATCACGTCGCCGCCAAAAGCGATCGCTCCTTCCTTAACTGAACCAGTAATTCTGATGGACTGTCCGAGTCCGAAAACGGTGGTATTCACAACGCCATCGATCACCTTTGCTTGCGGATCTCCCGGATGTTCGTCAGAGACCACCTGAGCGTTCGCCACAATCGTCCAGACCAGCAGCGCCCCGAGTAGTGCGAATATTTTGCAGAGGATTTGCGCCGTGCAAGCGCTGAATTGAGTCTCTTGTGAGATCTGATTCGCAATCATTTGAATAGAATGTAGGACTCCTATTCAATGATTTGAGCGCGATGATATCTGGCGATCAGTAGCGGAAGCAGGGAAATAGAAATGATGAAAGCAAGGGTTAGGAACAGTCCCAGGCTATGAGGACCAAATACTATCGCGCGCCCGACGACGCGAATGATAACAGCTATGCCGGTGCCGGCATCGTAAAACGTCTGCCACAAGAGACCGAGCAGACTTCCCATGACGCGGAGAAAAGATCGAACGGGATCGAAGATCAGCGTTCGCGCAGCGGCGCCCAATAAAACAAAAGACAGGAGCGCGAGGATTGCACACAACTGAGCCGCGCGGCGGCGCTCGCCTTTCTTACGCATCCCACTCAGATCATTCTCAGCATGCGCTGCTACCACTCGCGTAAAATCATGGGGCAACTCGAAAGGGCGCGACTCGTTAAAGGCGAAGTCGAGAGTACAAAGCAAGTGGCGCTGCGCTCTCAACTCCGTAGCGCAATCCGGACACGTCTCTAAATGCGCCTCAAAAATCTCTAGAGAAGCCCCAGCCAACTCGCCATCGAGATAAGCGGCCACGTCTTCGAGTTGGCAACTCTGCCGACCAATGATAGGGGCGTTCATAGAGTTTCCTTCGTTAGCGCTATGTGCGACAACTTCAGTTTGTCGCTTCCTCCGATCGATGCAATCGCAAGCTGATGTCCTTAAGGACTGGTGATACCTCGCTGGAGCAAATGATCGCGCATGGCTTCACGGGCGCGGAACAGGCGATTTTTGACTGTGCCGAGCGGAAGACCCGTGACCTCGGCAATTTCGTCATAGCTCAGATCCTGCGAATGTCTCAGCACAATTAACTCGCGATAGGCAGCCGGTAGCAATTGCACCACGGATTCGATCTCGGATCGTTTCTCTTTTCTCTCGCTTTCCTGTTCGGGTGTAAGCCGCCGACTATCGATTGAGATTTCCTTGCGCTCGCCATCAATTCCAGTGGTCAGAGAGTGCTCGCGCACCGCATAGCGGCGCAGATGATCGATCGCGGCATTGTGCGCAATCTTGTAGATCCAGGTAGAAAACTTAAACTCGGAACGATACCGCGTCAGCGAGTTATAAACCTTGATAAAAACTTCCTGGGTCAAATCGAGCGCCGCGTCATAGTCTCCGACCATCCGATACACGTACGCCGCAATGGGCCGTTGGTATCTGCGCACCAGCTCTTCAAAAGACGTTTCGCGTCCGGCCAGGGCACTCTGAACCAAATCGCCGTCAGCCAGGGCGCCAGGTTTTGCTATAGAAAAGGCTGCACTCATTGCTGCAATTGCTCCGGTTTTACGTTGGCGGAAAGCTTAATGTTTCAATCCGGAGAGAATAGGTCCAATAAGTTATATCGATCCTATAGTCTGTTCTACCAAGCCATCCTCGCCAGGCCCGCGGGTGCGGCAATCGTATCAAAGGTCAAATCCCCCGCGGGAATAACCAGTCCGACATCCGCGGCATTGAGCGGTCTCAGCGTCACCCCCAGCGTCTCCTGCGCAATAGTTACCACCCTTTGTTTGTCCAACCAGTCGCCTACTAATAATAATCGGTCGACTGCAGCGCTATCACCTGTTCCATTAGCTCCCGAGCGTTCGCGATAGAACAATAGGACGCGATGAAGTTCATCATCGCACTCCTCAGCCTCGCAAAATACGGCCCGCAGAGTGATCGGTCGATTGTTGCGCATGAGCACAGCGGTAAAGCCCTCGGCGTGCGCGGTCAGCAACAAACCATCACCTGTTTGGCCATTTCGCAACCATTGCTCTTCGCCCGCATGGCGCGGCAGGATCAAGCCGGCTTGCCAAGCCAGGCCCGCGAAAATTGCTTCATATTCGGCCAGGACCGAGAGCCGAATGGCGGTGATCAGATAGCGCGACTGCCTTTGCGAATCGGGCGCCAACTGATCCCGCGACACGCGAAGTTCGGACAAGGGCGCGCCAAAGCTGCGCTCTATTTTCCACTCGAGCAACTCTTCCAGCTCACGGCGTGAGCTGGGTGCGCCCTCCAGTGCCAGGACGGCGGCGCGTGTAGACGTTTCCGGCAAAGTCACAGACCACTTACGCTGGTGAAGCAGACCGGCGGCGGCCAGTAGATCAGAGAGCGAGTTGGTTAACTCTGCCGGGTCCTCGATATTAGTTTCATCAAAGCTCGCGCGCACCAAACCCGTTGGCAGATTGATTGAGGCTGCGCGCTTGACTGTGAATTGGCTGCGCGCCCGGTCAAGCTGGACCACTGCAGCGCCGCCACTATCGATGCCGACCGCGCAGGGCGGGAAACGGGGCTTCAGGAGTTTACCGAGGGGATTTGCCGGCATTGGTAGTTACTTGTCAGTTCTCAGTAGCTAGTCGTTGTAGTCCGTCGTTGGCGGTGGTTTACCCAAGTGATAGTTGTCACCGCTACTGCGATTGACGATTAACGACTTACCACTCGCTATAAGGCGTGCCTTCAGTCGAGGCGTCGCCCGATGAACTATGCACATTAGTAACTCCGCTCCCGCCTTCAGTAGAAAAAGGATCTTCGCCGGTCTCCACGGCCCAATCTCTATTGTCGGTGATGGGATCTTTCGGAATTTCGCGCAGGTAATGCTCCGTAACCAGATCGTCGAGCGATTGCGGTAGTTTCCCTTTGTCCGCCGCGTATTGATCGAGCAACGACCGCATCTTGAAAAGGTCGTCGCGCAAGACCGTCTCGCGCGCATGCATGATAGTTTTTTGATATTGCGGCAGCGCAATGGACGCCAGAATGATGATGATGGAAATCACGATCATCAGTTCGAGCAAAGTAAAACCGGCAGCAGCGAGCAGTAATTGGCGAGCAGTGAGCAGTCTGCACTTCCTCACGATCAGCGCGACTGACTGCTTACTGCTTACCGCCTTCTGCTTACTCTGCTTACCAGTCACTGTATTTCTCTCCATTCAACGACGTCCCTTTCGATTTTGAGTGGACGTCGAAAACGTTTGCACCGCCCCAGGAGGTTGAGTCTACGGCATCGTAACAAGACCGAAAATCCCAGTCGGCTTTGCCGGTCATGGGATCGATTGGAATCCGGCGCAGATAAATCTTGGTTTTGGGAATCGTCGATTCCTCGGTCGCGGCTTCAAGCGCGGTGACATTCGCATTTCCTCTCCGGCCGAGGGAGCCGCTGGTAATCGGCAAGACACTGACGCCCTTAACCAGCGTTTCAATATCCGGCGGATATCGATCAAGGTTCTCCGCCGTGAATATCGTCTGATCCGTGATAAAAACACGCACGCGCGGATCGGCAAAAATATTCTGCGGACCCTGATTCGGTTGGTTTGGCTGGTTATTTTGCCCCGGCGTCCTTTCCGGTTG
>ORMF011195845.1_pt1 | contig 10059 bp, 7 predicted proteins | sample 1779871 | NCBI WGS metagenome assembly ORMF01 (sample SAMEA104232316, study PRJEB22302) | groundwater metagenome | biome: forest; feature: aquifer; material: groundwater | place: USA | collected 2011-08-07 | depth 5.4 m | reverse complement strand
GGGCCCGGGAGGGGGTGGGCCGGGGCGGGGGGAGCCGCCGGCGGCGGTATAATCGGGCCTATGTTGATCAGGCCGTCGGCCGACGTTCGGAGCTCGGAGATCACCGACCGGAGGCTCTACGTGAACCGCCGGGAGTTCATCCGGGCGGCCACCGGCACAGCCGTTGCCGCCGCCGCCGGCGTCATCGGATCGGCGACGGTATCGGCCCAGGCCGCTCCGCACAAGCAGAAGCTGCCGAACGTTCAAAAGAGCACGCTGGCCACGCTCAACGCGAACGACAAGATCAACACGTGGGAGCAGATCACCACCTACAACAACTACTACGAGTTCGGGGTCGACAAAGACGATCCGTCCAGGAACGCCGGGGGCTTCAAGACCCAGCCCTGGACCGTCGCCGTCGAAGGGGAGTGCAAGAAGCCCGGGAACTGGCAGCTCGAAGACATCCTCAAGACGCCGCTCGAAGAGCGCGTGTACCGGATGCGCTGCGTGGAAGCGTGGTCCATGGTCATCCCATGGGTCGGCTTCAGCATCTCCGAGTTCATCAAACGCGTCGAGCCGACGCCGCGCGCGAAGTACGTCGAGTTCATCACGCTGAACGACGGCGGCCAGATGCCCGGCGTGCGCATGAAGGATTTTCTCGGCCGCCCGATCCTCAAGTGGCCCTACCTCGAGGCCCTCCGCATGGACGAGGCGATGCACCCCCTCGCGATCCTGGCTGTCGGCCTCTACGGCGAGGTGCTGCCCAACCAGGACGGCGCGCCTCTCCGGCTGATCGTGCCGTGGAAGTACGGGTTCAAGGGCGCCAAGTCGATCGTCAAGATCCGGTTTACCGAGCAGCAGCCCGTCAACACCTGGCAGCTGTCGGCGCCGACCGAGTATGGCTTCTACGCGAACGTGAATCCCGCCGTCGATCACCCGCGATGGAGCCAGGCCTCCGAGCGCCGCATCGGCGAGTTCCTCCGCCGGAAAACGCTCCCGTTCAACGGGTACGCCGATCAAGTCGCCAGCCTCTATTCCGGCATGGATCTGAAAAAGAACTATTGAGGCTTTCGGATCCGTTCGTCCGTCGCGTTCTCAAGCCCGCGGTTTTTCTCGCGGCTCTGGCCCCTGGCATCTACCTCACGTGGGCCGCGTTCACCGACCATCTCAGCGCGAACCCGCTCAGCGAGTACCGGAACGAAACCGGCGTCTGGACCCTCCGGTACTTGTGCCTCACGCTCGCGATCACGCCGCTCAGACGCCTCACCGGGTGGAACGCCGCCATCAAGTTCCGGCGGATGCTCGGGCTGTTTGCGTTTTTCTATGGGTCGCTGCATTTCGTCAGCTACGTGATCTTCGACCGCCTCGCCGGCCTCGTCGACTTTCCCGATGGCATCGTGTCGTGGACGACGGTGCGGAATCTTGCCGCGTCGATCCTGGACGACATCTACAAGCGGCCCTACATCACCGTCGGAACGGCGGCGTTCGTGGCCATGGTGCCCCTGGCTCTGACATCAACCAGCGGGATGATTCGGCGGCTCGGCGGCCGACGATGGCAGGCGCTGCATCGGTTGATCTACGTCTCGGCGATCTGCGGGGTGGTCCACTATTTGTGGCTGGTCAAGGCCGACATCACCAGGCCGCTGACCTATGGCGCGATCGTTGGGGTGCTGCTGATCGTGAGGGCATTCTGGCTGCGCGCCAGCCCACAACGATCGACGCGGAGTCCGCTGAGCCCGCAGAGATCTTCCTAACCACAGGGACGCAAAGGCACAGAGTACAGGCGGTCGAGAGCCGGCCTGCTACGGCACGTCCGCGCGGCGTCGCTTCGCGACGCGCTCGACCGTTCGAGCTCTCTCTTCTTGGTGTCTCATAGCCTCTGTGGTGATCACCTGATGATGGTGATCCGTCCGTCCGGTTCCTGATCGATCTCGCGCTTCGCGGCCACGTACTTCTCGAGCGCCTGGACCAGGAGACTGCCTGCCTCCGACCCGACCAGCTCACGCTGGCCCGCGAACATCGAGTACCCATCGCCCCCTTTGAGCACGAAGTCGGGAATCCCCACCGTGTAGATCTTGTCGGGATCGAGCGGCTGACCGTTGACCATCACGTCGCTCACCCGGCTGGCTGGCGGTGCACGGACGTTGACGTGCATGCTCAGCCCCGACACCTGGGGGAACTGTCCAGCCGCGGTCGGGAGCCTGGACACACCGCTGTTGAGCGCCTGCAGCAGCACGCGCCCGGGGACCGCCACCTTGCACACGATATTGCCGAACGGATGCATCGCAATCAACGTACGGCGGGTCAGCGGCCCCGGCGGATAGACGCGGTCGCCGCGGATGCTGCCCGCGTTCAGCAGCGCAACGTCGCTGCCGGCCTCGGCGCGCAGCGCGTCCGCGAACAGATCGCCGAGGTTCGTCTCTCCCGCGCGGATATGAAGGCTCTCGGCGTCGAGTGGGACGCGCGAGGTGGCCACGACCGCTTCGAGCTCCGGGCCGAGGCGATCCTCGTAGCTCTTCACCACCGCGGCGGTCCGCGGCTCGTCGGGAATCGCACTGGTCATCGGCACCAGCTCGTAGAAGCGCTCCAGGGGTTGACCCGGCTGCCGGTTGACGTCGATCCGAGCCAGCCAGGCCGCGTCCGATCCCGCCTTGCTGATGAGCGTCCGGCCTTCCGTGGCCGTGATCGGATAGTGCTCGTGACCGCCGATCACGAGATCGATCTGAGGAAATCGAACTACGAGAGCGCGGTCATCCTCGAAGTCCAGATGCGTGATGGCGACGATGACATTGGCGCCGCGTTGCCTGAGCGCGGGCAGGTACCGCGCCGCGCTTTTCATCGGGTCGTCGAGGCGCAGCCCCGCCAGCTTCTCCTTGGCGACCACGCCTGTCTTGATACACAGGCCGATGAAGCCGACCTTCAGGCCGCCGATTGTCCGTATGACGTAAGGCTTGGCGCCGCCGACCGGCTTTCCCGTGGCCGTATCGGTCACATTGGAGATGACCCACTCCCACTTCGCCTCGCGCATCCGCTGCAGGAGCACGTCCTTGCCGAAGTCGAACTCATGGTTGCCGAGGGGGGCCAGATCGAGCCCCGCTTCGTTCAGCGCTGCCACCATCTGCTCGCCCTTGAAGATGCTCGAGGCGACCGAGGGCGACAGGAAGTCGCCGGCCAGCACCAGGAGCACCGTGCGGTCGGGTGTCGAGAGCCGCTGCTTGAAGGTGGCGACGCGCGCGAGGCCGCCCATGCCGTCCACCGGCTGGGTCGAGTAGACGTCGTTCAGCTGGAGAAAGGTGAGGGGCGCGCGGTAGCGCGGCGATCCAGGCTCTGCCTGTTGCGCGTAGCCCGCCGGAACGAGCAGCGCAAGGGCGAGGAAAAGGACGGCGAACCGCCTGACATGATTCACAGCGTTCACCGTCTTCACACTGTGGCGAGCCAATGCGGCACCTGCGACAGATCCACGTTGCCGCCGCTCAGGATCACCCCGACGCGGCGGCCTTCGAGCGGCAGGCCGCCGTGCATCAGGGCCGCAGCGCCCCGGGCGCCCGTGGGCTCGACAACCAGCTTCATCCGCTCCCACAAGAAGAACATCGTCCTGAGCAGCGTCGGATCGTCGACCGTCATCATGTCGCTGACGTGCTTCAGCACGAGGGGGAACGTCAGCGCGCCAAGCGATGGTGTGCGGGCGCCGTCGGCGACGGTGTCGGGATTGTGCACCCTTTGCAGCGTCCCGGTGCGAAATGAACGGGTCGCATCGTCGCCTGCAGCGGGCTCGACGCCGATTACGCGGCAGCCGGGAGACTGCTCGGCGGCGGCCAGCGCCGAGCCACCCAGCAGGCCGCCTCCGCCGCACGGCACGAACAGATAGTCGAGGGGACCGACGTCCGCGATGAGCTCCAGGGCGGCCGTGGCCTGCCCCGCGATGACGTCAGGGTGATCATAGGGAGGGATCAGCGTCAGGCCGCGCTCATCGGCGAGGCGGCGGGCCATATCCTCTCGCACGCCGTTGCTGCGATCGTAGGTCACGACCTCAGCGCCATAGGCGTCGGTCGCCGCGCGCTTGACCGCGGGCGCGTCGGCCGGCATGACGATGACGCGTGGCACGTCGAGCAGCCTGCCGGCCAGCGCGACGGCCTGAGCATGATTGCCGGACGAGAAGGTGACGACGCCGCGGCGTTTCTGCTCTGGGCTCAGACGCGACAGCGCGTTGTACGCGCCGCGAAACTTGAAGGCGCCGGCGCGTTGGAGATTCTCACACTTGAAGAACACGCGCGCGCCCGTGTGCGCGTCGATGGCATGGCAGTCGGCGACCGGTGTGTGGTGCGCGACGTGTGCGATTTGTCTCGCAGCGCTCTCGATGTCCGCAAAAGTCGGTAGCATGCCCGGTCACATGTCGGACCTCATCATGGCATGGAAGACCTTGGGCGCGGAACCTGACGGGGTCGGCTGGGTGTGCAATTGAGCACACTCGTCCTCCGGGCTGCGGCCTATGATCGGAGCACGGCTTCAGGTCCCGCCCATCCCGGATCCTCGGCAGCATGCGGGTCCCCGTTGCCGCCGCTCGACAAAGGAGCCTCACTCATGTCCAGGAGAAACGGCGATCGCGCGAAATTTCAAAAGGATCGGAAGCGCAAGCTTCTTCATCGCCAGCGCATTCGCGCTCTGATTGCCAAACAGCCGGCGCTCCAAGTGTCGGGGGCAGCGCAGCCAGCCGCGAAGGGCGGGTCGATCTGAAGATCCGCGAAAATACTCCGATCGTCGAAAGGACGCCGATCGTCGAAAAGATCACATTCGCCGAAAGGACGTGCCCCCATTGTGGAGACACGCGTCCGCACGGTGATCCCTACGCTGAGTCGCGCGGCACCAGGTGGTTCCGGTGCGTCGCCTGCCGGCGCATCTGGACCGAGGCGCAAAAAACATGAGCCTAAGATCGACCACGGAGCGCGCGCTTGAGGCGCCCGGGCCACCGACAAGCTGCCCGTTCTGCGGAGCAGCCAAAATCGCCAAACAGAGCGAGAAGGTGACGTCGGAGACGTATTGGCGCTGCGAGATGTGTGGTGAAGTGTGGAATGCCGGCCGTCTCCCGGGGGCGGCAAGTCGTAGTCGTAATCGATACGGTTGGGATCTCGACTGAGCGTTGACGACATTATTGGTCTGACGATGCCCAGGCCATTCTTGGGAGCTGGACCCTGTGCTAACATTAAGGGTCCGGTTCAGTGACGCGGGGTGGAGCAGTCCGGTAGCTCGTTGGGCTCATAACCCAAAGGTCGCGGGTTCAAATCCCGCCCCCGCAACCAACCTTTTCCTTTAAATATCCACGTTTTCAGGTAGCGGCAGATGCCGTCTCCCCGCTATCTCCCCGCCGTATGGGGAAAGCGAGCGAATCCAGCAGTCGAATCGCGTCCTCAATGGCCGCTGGACTGACGTGCATGTATCGCTGAGTCGTAGACAGGTCCCGGTGCCCCGCCAATTCCTGGATCGCCCTGGCTCCCGCACCGCGCATCGCCAGGTGTGAACAGAACGTATGGCGCAGCACATGGACGCCGACACTGCAGAGATTGGCACGGCGAGCCGCCCGCGCAACGAGACCCTGAACAAGCCGTTGGGTCAGAGGACTGCCGTCTGCCGAACAGAGCACTCGATTGCTTTTCAAGTGCCGGTGTTCGCGTAGCGCGGCGGCCAGTCTGACTGTAAGCGGCACGTAGCGAAGCCGTCCGCCTTTGGGCACCGTGACGTGACCCTTCCAGTCCGAACGTTCAATGTGCAGTTGCCGCTTCGAGAGATCCACGTCGGACCATTCGAGCGCCATCATTTCGCCGCACCGAAGGCCCGCCTCACCGCCGAGGAGGACAACCAGATATGCGGTATGGTCTGACTTGGCCGCTGCAACGAGCCTCTCGTATTCATCGAAGTCGTGAAAGGCCGCTGATGACTTAGGCAGCGGTAACAGCCGGATCGTGCAAGGCATCCGGTCTATCGCATCCCATTCGACAGCGGTTTTCAGTAGCTTGTTGAGCACAGTCAGCACGTTGTTGACGGTTTTTGGGGCCTTGTCTTGAAGCGCCTGTTTGACGCCCTGAACGACTTCATTCGTAATCGCATCCAACTTCCTGCGCCCGAGCAACGGAATCAGATGCACACGGATGATCGTTTCTTTCGCCGCGATGCCGCTCGGTTTTTGACGATTTGCAATCGCATACCCGTCGATAAACTTGGGTGCGAACTCTTCGAGTGTGGGCACCTCCTTCGCAGGCTGAGGTGGACCGTGTTGGAGCAAGTGCCGCTCGCGGTCCTGACCCCATCGTTGAGCCGCCGACTTGGAGGAGTGCGAAACAACCCGCCGCTCCCGATGTCGTGACCCGTTCGGGAGGCGGAGCCGTATGTCCACCTCCCAACCTCGATTCGGATAGGGAACTACTCTGACGCTCATCGCTGTTCCTCCTTCAGCGATGACGCGCACTGTTGGTCGAGCCAATCTAGCAGAGATCCAGTCCGAATGAGCACCCGCCGCCCGATACGGGTAACACCGGGGAGCTGTCGCCGCTCGATCATTACGTAGATCGCTTTGCGGGTCGTGCGGAGGAGTGATCCCGCCTCTTCTGGCGTCATGTAGATGGGGAGATCGTCAGGACGCTTCACTCCGACTCCAGTTCGCCGCGCAAGGCGGTCACCGACTCCTCGATTCTTGTCAGTAGCTCATCAATCCGTGCTGCCTGCTCCTTCCGCCGCACTGCCATCCGACAACGGTCCGAACAGAACCCGTTTCGTCTGCGCCCCTCAACCGGCCGTCCGCATTGACGGCACGAAGGCTGCGCAGGATGGGGTTGTGAGCCCGTCGTTCGGGTCCTGGAGGGCGATGATTCATCGGCCAGACCGATGTGGTTGCTTGAGAGGTCTTTTTCTTCCATATCAAGCTTGTTCCTTTCAACCAGACTGGCGGCCGTTCCGGTCTCGACGCTCGGCCTCGTGGAGTCGATGGAGTCGATGGAGTTCAGACTCACCACTCACTCCATGTGCTCCACTATCGGGGACTGAGCCGTCTTGACATATTCGGCGTCTTCCTTGCGAGCGATCCCTAGGGAGACACACTTCTTCAGGAATCTCGTCGCATTTGAACCGCTGTTTCCGCCCATCGTCGCCTGCGCGTCCTTGAATCTGAATTTCGTGGCGAGCTTCTCGAACACCACTCGGTCATCAGGGTTCAAGTGCTCTACGCCTCTGAGAAGCCGATACCCGATTGGACTTCCGTCTTCACCCACAACTCTGGCGAGGTCGAGGGGAGCGATTGCACCTGTTCCTCGCACGAAGCCAGCGAGCAGGAGATCCGCTTGGCCATCGTGAGGAACGACGCCAAGACGAGTATCGGATTGGTTCACAAGCCCGTGGGCACCGGCAGCCTCTTGGAACCAGGCGTGAGGATTCTCATCCAGCGGCGGAACGTATGCTTGCTGATTGACCTTGCGGCGATGATGGCAAATGAGCCAGGTCGCACCTGTGTTTCGGCTGACCTTTTTGAGCCGGGTCAGCATGTCTGCTGCATCGGCATTTTTCGTTTCAGCTTTCGGCCAGAACATCCTCAACGAATCGACGACCACAAGGGTTGGTTTAAACGTCTGCACACGGGCGACCAATTTCATGGACCAATCAGCGTAGGTCTCGCTCACGTCTTTGCCGTCGTTCCAGTTGGGAGACCAACACATGAAGTCATCTGGCGCGGTCTTCAGTGTCAGAAAACGAACGATAGTTTCCACGGTTTCGGAGAAGCCGGCGAGATCACTCTCTGCGTCGCAATACAACACACGCCCTTTCTCGACGTTCATCCGCAGGAAAGGCACTCCGGCAGCGACGCACAATCCCGCTTGAATTGCGAGCGGCGTTTTTCCAAGACCACTGTCGCCAACCAACAGATTGACGGACTTCCGACGAACTATGCCTTCGATGAGATACGGCTGCGACTTCTGCGACTTGACCGCTGCGACTAACGTGGCCGGGGTGTAAACGCCATAAGCCTTTAGATCGCACGCCAGCAGCGGTGCCACATCGTCTGTTGCGTCTTGTGAAGTCGCCGTTGTGTCCGAATCTTGCGACATGAAGTTCGTCTCCGCTTCACCACAGATCACAACGGGCTGTTGCTTGTCCACCAGATCAAGAGTTTGCGAAAGTTCCACGTCGTCCGCCGCCTGCTCGACAGATTTCGTCTCGGTCATTCCGTTCATTACGCCTTCTCCCTGTCGGTTGGCCCCATGCCAAAGCCGATGTTCTGAGCCTACGCTTGGCCGAATGGACACAAAATGGGCGAGGGCACCGATCCGCGAGATTTCCAGCCGTGATGTGTTACCGTCGCCTCATGGCGAGCGGCCGCTCGGGTCCGACGACCGTCGAAGTCACGGGTGACCTAGTCGCTGTGGCGAGCGCAGTGAAACGCGAGAAGCTAGAAGTGCAGAAGTGGTGGAAAGCCTTGCTCGCTCAGCATCCGAGGCTGAAGGGGGCCATCGAGCATCTGGAGCAGTCAGGAACTGAGGGCTGTGCGCCTGACCACTTGATGTGGCTGTTGGATCGAGTGAATCGGAGTCGCACTGAGCGTTGGCAGAAGATTTCCAAGACGGACTTAGCGGACATCACATCCAATGTTCGACGTGTTGTCGGAGGACTTGAGACTCTCAGAAGGAGCGAGATTCGACGGCAGGTGTTGCCTGGCAGCGAGGATCCTGAACTGCTCTCTCTTCAACAGGGGCTATCGAATCTGTTAAGAAAACTGAAAGCTGTCCAGGCGCGATGGGACAAGCGACTAAGCCCCCGAACGGATTCAGCAGTTGCCGATGTTGTGGGTTACGTTCAACAGCAGACGGGTAAACCGCACGACGCTGAGGTCAAAGCATTACTTGGAGCGATACTAGGCAAAACGATCAACCTGAAGCAATGGCGACAGCGCCATCCGAACAGTGCGTCGGCGTCGTCTGACTAGAGGAGTGAAACGAGTTCGTGTGTGGGGTATGGCCCTTGCGGAAAAGCTCCCCGTCTAGCCCCCCCACCCCCATTCGCGTTGGTGACGATGTGACATAGCATATGTTTAATTAGTGCTACACTGCTTCGTGTGAAAGCCGCACCCAAACCGCGACGAGGACGACCACCCCACACTGATGATCCACCGGTCATGGTTGGAACGACGATTCCAGCAAGTGTGAGCGAGCTTCTGAGGGATTTGTCAGCCAGGTTAGAACGTCCCCGATCCGAACTCCTAACCGAAGCGATTCGAGCCTACGCCAGGCGATACCCCAGTAATAAAACATCTACTAAATAGCTTGACATCGCGGTAGGATTCGACCCAAACTGATGGCTAGAGCGGGACGCCCGCGTGCTGATAACACGCGAAACGTCCCTAACCGGCAACCAACGCTAGATTGGCTGACGGCTCCCGCCATCGTATCGCAGCGGCAGCCCGTCGGCCCTCTCCCGCAGAACGCGGGAAGGAGGACCGCATGAAGGCATCCACCACCCCGGCGACGTTCGCTCACCTGCTCGAATCGGCCGTTACCGACCCCGGCATCGTCTCATCGGCGTATCGCCAGTTTCACTCCTACAGCCTCGGAAACCAGTTACTCGCCTGGTCGCAGTGTCTGACCCGAGGGATTCAGCCCGGCCCCATCGCGACCTTCATGGGGTGGAAGGACAAAGGGCGCCATGTGAAAAAGGGCGAGAAGGCGATCACCCTCTGCCGTCCCATCACGGTTAAGCGCACCAGCACGGCTAACGACGGCACCGAAGAGACCCAGGCCGCGACGTGGTTTGTGTATAAGCCGTTCTGGTTTGTTCTGGCTCAGACGGACGGACAGCCGTTGCCCGACGTGCCGATCCCAGCATGGGACAAGGATCGGGCGCTTGCCTCGCTTCACATTCAGGAAATCCCATTCGACAGCCTGGAGGGAAACTGCCTCGGGTTTGCCCGTCGGCGCAGCATCGCGATCAACCCGGTCAATCCGATGCCGCACAAAACGCGGTTCCATGAACTCGCACACGTGCTGCTCGGCCACACGACGGAAGGCACCTTGAACGATGGCGAATTGACTCCGCGCCACCTGC
>ORMF011991583.1_pt1 | contig 10062 bp, 6 predicted proteins | sample 1779871 | NCBI WGS metagenome assembly ORMF01 (sample SAMEA104232316, study PRJEB22302) | groundwater metagenome | biome: forest; feature: aquifer; material: groundwater | place: USA | collected 2011-08-07 | depth 5.4 m | reverse complement strand
GCCATCCCCCAGAACACCGCCCAGTAGTCGAACTTCTCCCAGTAGGACCAGCGTTCGATGGCCGGACGCGATCCCTTGCCGACGAACCACTTGAACATGCCGATGATGTCGTACATGTCCTTCCAGTTCGGCACGAAGGAATCCGGGCCGAAGATCTTGAAGTCCGTCCACTTGCGTGCGATGTTGACCGATACCGCGATCAGATGCAGGAAGAAGATGCCGAGCATGGTGAAGGCGGCGACCCGATGCACCAGGCCGGCCGTCTTCGGGCTGCCGAATGCCGCCATGACCGCCTTGGCCCAGCCGGTCTCGGCATAGAAGGCCGCCATCCCGGTCAGCACCAGGGTCATCACGCTGAGCGCGAACAGCAGGTGCGCCAGGCGCCACACCGGCCCGAAGCGCCGCACATGCTTCTTGGCCAGATCCTCCCGGCGTTCCTCGAAGGGCAACTGCTCGGCAGGAATGTCGCCGGTGCGGATATGCCAATGGTGCACACCCTGCTTGCGATCCATGTACTCGCGATACCACCAGAGTATGGAATGCGCCCAGAAGAAGATGAACACGCCGATCAGCAGGGCCACCATGAACTTCGTCGTGATCCAGATTTCGGGATATTTTTCGAAGTTGTCGCTGGTGCCGTGCGGGCTGAAGCTGAGGAAGCCGGCAGTGGCGAGCGGCAGATCCTTCTTGCCGCTGTGGCACTTCTGGCAGGTCTTGAGCCGGTTCTTCTCGTGCATCTTCGACTTCGGATCCTTCGACGGCTGGATGCCGTGGCTGCCGTGGCAGTCGAAGCATTTCGCCGTGTAGGCATAGCCCAGGGTATTGACCTGACCGTGATAGGAGGATTTGTAGGACTTGAATGCGTCCTGGTGACAGTCGCCGCAGCTCGCAGTGATCGACAGCTTGGCCTTGTCGGTGGAACTGCCGATGATGTCGTGGGTGGTATGGCAGTCGGAACAGACCGCCGTCTTCTGGTTCTTCTTGTCGATCGCCTCCTTGCCGTGGATGGATTCGCTCCATTCCTCGAGGTGATCGGTATGGCACTTGTCGCCGCAAACATTGGGTACGGTGAGGTGCCACTCCTTGCGCTCGGTCGTGCCGCGCTGCGGCACGTCGAAGGTATGCACGTTGTGACAATCGCTGCAGATCGCCATCAGTTTGGTCGGATCGTCCTTGTCCGGCTTGGCGTGGAAGGATTTCTTGTAGGCCGCGACGTTCTCGGCGACGATGCCGAGGCGGGGTTTCTCGGCAGTTTTGCCGAGCTTTCTAGTTTCTTCCCACAGGTCGAGGTGGCACTGCGCACACTCGGCCTTCTTGACGCCTTTTGCGATCTGGTGGGGCGTGACGTTGTCGGTGATTTCCAGGTGGCAGGCAACGCAATCCATCTTGGCGTGCACACTCTTGGTGTACTTGTCCGGAACGACAGGCTGCACCGGGCGCTTCTCGCCGTTGCTGCCGACCATTTCCAGTTTGCCTTTCTTGCCGTCGTGACAAGTCTGGCAGGTAGCATTGTCGAGCTTGACCGCTGCTGCGGGGGCCGCTTCCTTCGCGGGAGCCGCAAGCACGGGCCCGCTGCTCATAGTTCCGACCACATAGACCACTGCTGCCACTACCCACGCCGCAAACTGACTGGTACGCATGATTCACATTCCCCACTACTCGTTATTCTTCTGCCCGGTCCACTCGCGAACGGCTGCACCAGGAAATGCAGCCGGGGCCTTATGCACAGGCCCCGGCGGGTTGCATCAGATCAGTGCGACAGGATCCACTGCGCCAGGTTGCTCAGCTCTTTCGGGTCCTTGGTGTCGATGATCTTGTGCTCTTCCTCGGTGCCGTCCTCGAGCTTGACCTTGTAGCCCATAGTCATTTGCTTGATGGCATCCTTCTCACCGAGCTTCTTTTCCTTGAACTTGGCAGAGATCTTCTTGTACGACGGACCCTTTTTGGTCTTGTCGATGGCATGGCACTTGAAGCAGTCGTTCTTCTTCGCCAGTTTTTGAGCGGCGTCGGCGTCAACCGCGGCATGAACGGGGGCCAAGCCGGCCAGAGCGACGAACAACGATCCGGTGAGCAACAGGGTGGTTTTGGTTTTCATCTTACAAACTCCCGAAGTGGGTTGATAAGAAACAGGCGCGGAGGATGCAGCAAGAAAATTGTTACGTTTTGATTCAAATCAATGACTGGAACGGGATTGTAGTGCGATGTTGGAATTTTTGACATTCTGGCGGTTCGCCTGCAATTTCCAGGTTGCACCTCAATGCGTGAGCTGCCGTTGCGCCTCCAGGTGCGCGAAACGCTCGGTGAGTGTGGCTAGTTCGCGGTAGAACGCAGTTTCGGTGCCCGCCCTGATGGCATCCGCGAAACTGCCGATCCAGACGCCCAGATGTTCGGCGGCGAAGCGGCGGTGCAGCGCATTGGCACTCATCAGTTCGCCGGCATCGTTGCCGAGTTGCGCCTGATTCCGGGCGAAGATCAGCAGGTACAGAAACTCCAGTTCCACCGCAACATGGTCTGGTAATTCGCGAAAATCATCGCTGATGTCGAAGCCGCCCTGCTCGTAGAAGTTCTGCACCGCCAGCGTCGCCTCGTGCCTCATCGACTGGTCGTCGGTCAGCCAGAACGAGGCGTAGGGCATCGCCGCCGGCTGCGACGGCCCGATGAACAGTCGGGTGTAGTCGACCAGCAGCGTCTGCAGATCCTGCGCGGCAAAGGCTGCCCCCAGCCTGCGGGCAGATTCGGCGAGCTCGTGATCGATTGCGCTCGCCGCGGCCAGCATGGAGTCGAACAACCGTTCTTCGCTGAAATCCTCGCTCGGCTCGTAATAGCAGGCGGCAAGGTAGCGGCACAGATCCTCGCGCGCTCCGTCGCTACCGGTGACATAGTCGGTCATTGCATCTCCAGAAAGGGGCCGGCCGAAACCGGCCCCCGATTCTATTTCAGGCGCGAGGGCTGTACTTGCCGATGTAGTGCACATTGGGCTTGGTTCCCTTGTCTTCCTGCAGGCGGAAGGACTTTTCCTTCTTCAGGATCTGCGAGATCTTGCTGTTCGGATCCTGCTGATCGCCGAAGATGCGCGCCTGGGCCGGGCAGACCTCGACGCAGGCCGGTTGCAGGCCGTTGCTCACGCGGTGGTAGCAGAAGGTGCATTTCTCGATCACGTCGTCCGAGCGGATCGCCTTCAGTTCGCCGCCCTGCCAGTCGTTCATCGCCGGTAGCCGCGCGCCCGCCCTAGCCGACACTTCGGCGCCGGACGAAGTACAGCCGGAAATCGCCGAGGTCTTGTCGGCCCAGAAGGGCTGGGGCTCATCTTCCGCGGAGTTGAGACTGATCACGCTGTAGGTCTCGCCAGTGAGGCTCTTTTCGTCGAGCTTCTCGTGGCTGTAGGGGCAACCCTTCCTAGTCTGGCAATCGCCGCAACCGACGCAGAGTTCCGGATTGTGCATGGTGATGCCTTCCGGCGTCTTGAACAGCGCCTTGTAGGGCTTGCCCTTGCCGGCCTTTTCCGGATTGCCCGGGCAGATCTTGATGCAGGGCGGCTCATCGCAGTGATTGCACAGCACCGGTATCACGAAGTGCCTGGTATTGGGAAAAGTGCCTTCGCTGTGCATGAGGAAGTCGGCCCAATTGTGGCTTTGGCCGTTGGCGCGGTTGCGCGTGTTGTTTTCTGTTTTGCAGGCAAAGGCGCACGCTCCGCAACCTACACATCTCGACAGATCGATAACCATTCCTAGTTTCATCATATTCTCCTTATCGACGGCGCTCAGGCCTTGGTGATCCGCACGCCGGTGAAGCCGCCGTTGCGCGCCGTGGCACCGCTCAGGCGGTCGTAGTCGTCGACCAGAATCTCGTTGTTGTTGCCGCCCAGCGGGACTGACTTGGCGTAATCCTTGGAAGCCACGCGGCCGTAGGCCCAGTGGCCCTGGCCGTAGCACTTGGACACGGTGCCGGGACGCACGCCCTCCCACAACTTGAGATCGACCGTGATGGATCCGGCCTGCGAGGTGATGGTGACCTTGTCACCGGTCTTCAGCCCGAGCTTGGCGCCATCCGCCGGATTCATCTTGAGCACATCGCCCCAGGACACGTCGCCCGGATCGACCTTCTTGAACTCCTGGTACCAAGGCAGGTTCTGCGAGCGGCCTTCGCGGTTCAGGCGCGACTTGTAGTCGATGAAGGTGAAAGGGAACTCCTCCATGCCGCCATGGCGCTTGGGTACCTCGTAGTGCGGCACGAAGGCCAGATCGCCCTTCGCCGTATAGCCGCTGACGGCGAGGATGTCGTCGACCGTGGTCTCGTGCTTCTTGGCATGGTCGACCAGCAGCTTCTTCAGCGTCGCGCTGTAGAACTCGAACTTCTTGGTTTCGCTCTTGAACTTGCCGCCCCAACCCTTCTTCAGTGTGTAGCGCGGGCCGCTGAACATGCCCTTGGCCTTGAAAGCGGCCCAGCCCTTGATCGGCGCGTCGCCCTTCTGCTCTTCCTTGCCATCCCAGATCGGCGCGCTGATGAACTTGGTAACCAGTTCGGCGAACTCCAGTTCGCTGGTCGCCGACTTGCCGGTCTCGGGATCCTTGATCGTGTCGTAGTAGTCGGCCAGATTGGGGAAGCCCTTGGCCTTCAGCTTATGTACCAGCAGCCGCATCACTTCGGTGTCTGCCTGCTTGACATCGAAGACGCGCTTGATCGGATTCTGCTGGATCGACGCGTAGGTGTAGCCGTTGCTGCCGTTGGTGACGATATTCCAGCCCTCGGACGAATTGAAGGTAGAGGGCAACACGACGTCGGCGAACTGGGTCATTTCCGACGGGTTGGTAACCATGTGGGCGAAGAAGGGAACCTTGGCCAGCACCTGGTTCCAGCGATCGGCGCCGGTGCAGGAGTGGTTGAAGTTGTTCCACGAGGCGAGCAGCACCTTGGTCGCACCGGGATTCTTCAGCAACATGTTGGGCACGTCGTTGACCGCCGCGGTCTGGAAGGCGGGAAGATCCTTGCTGCCCTTGCGGTTGGTGTCATGGTTCTTGTAACCCTTCTTGGCTACTTCGTCGATGAAGTTGTCCTTGCTGGGAAACTTGTTCAGCTTGGGACTGCTGCCACCTTCCTGAACCACGATGTCGATCGAGCCCAGCAGGCCGTTCAGCGCATACACGGCCATGGCGGCGTAGGTGCCACGCGGCCACATTGCTACGCCCGGACCCATCCAGACGGCGGTATTGGGACCTGACTTGGCCATGGCGCGGGCGACGCGAACGATCTGGTCGGCGGGAATGCCTGTTTCCCTGGCGGCGAAGGCTGGAGTGCGGTCTTTCAGTTCCAGGTTCCACCACTTGACCAGGCCCGAGGTTTCCTTCTCGACGAAGGCGTCGTCGACGACCGTGCTGCCGGCGACGAAGAGGTTCTTGCCATCCTTGAAGTCGCCGACGAAGTCGCGGCTCCACGAGCCTTCGGTAAGGATCACGTGGGCGATGGCGCCGGCCAGAGCGCCGTCGGTACCGGGCAGAACCGGCAGCCACTCGTGCGACTTGGCGCCGGCGTTGGACAGGCGCGGATCGACCGTAATCACGGTGCCGCGGGCAACAATTTCATGGAAGCGATGGATGGTATTCGGCACCTGGCGATTCGAGGCCAGCGGATCGCAGCCCCAGACCACCAGGCAGTTGGTCTTTTCCAGGTCGTAATCGCGATAGCCGGCAAAGCCTTGCGTCATGCGCGGACCCATCTTCTCGGCTTCTGCGCAAATTGCGCTGTGGGAGAAGTAGTTGCCGGTACCGAAGATCTTCGGCAGGGTGCCGTAGAGCAGTTCCTGCGAAATCGGGCCGTAGCGGCCACGCAGGTACAACAGTTTCTCGGGTTCGCCGGCGGCGCGCAGTTCGAGCATCTTGTCGGCGACGATAGTGATCGCTTCGTCCCAGGAGATTGGCACGAACTTGGGATCGACGCCGCGGCCCTTGAGCGGATTGGTCCGCTTCAGCGGCACCTTGACGCGATCCGGATCGTAAGTCTGTTGCGGGATCATGTGCCCGCGCGGGCAGACATAGCCGTGGTTGCTCTTGGAAATCTCGTTGCCGCGAACGCGGGTGGCACGCCCCCCCGATACGTATAACTGGATCGCGCACCATTGCGTGCAGCCTTGGCAGGTGCTGGCCACCCACTCGCCCTTGGCCGGGCTGCTGGGCCTGGCCTTGCGCGGGACCAGCGCGCTCTTGAACGACATGGGCTTGGCCTTGGCCTGATCGGCCGCCAAAGCACTGCCGCCGAGCATCCAGGCCGCGGACGCGGCTGATGCCTTGATAAATTCACGCCTTGTCAATCTCATGGCTGCCTCCTGTAAGGGAATTCCATCAAAACTCTAAAAAACCGTCCGCTCATGACTTGTTCCTCATTCCACGATGCCGGATACAGCACCGCTGCGAAATTCAAAATCCTGCAAAAAGTTACCTTTCGGTAACTTGAAACAAACATGCCTGCACAAACCCTGTCCCGAAATTCGGCCGGCCGGCAGGCATGGCCAAGAGTCGGCGCTGGCGACACGGCGCCCGGTGCGACAAGCTCGTTGGCGTGTTCGCTGCACGACTTGCGATTGATGCGGAGGAGGGACAAGGGTTTCACGACACAGGCCTGAAAATGCGGTTTGCCTGTGTTCCCGCGAGAAACATGCCACGCGAAAAATGCAGTGTTGATTCAGTAGATTGGACTGGGTTCGAAATAGACCTTTCTACAAAAAAGGGAATTTTGAGCTAGCATGGTTACCATCCCGTAACTAACGGAAGCCCCATGGATCAGATCGAGCCGCTTCAGTTACCAAACCGTAACCGGCGCCGCTGGCTGGTCGGCAGCGGCAGTCTCGCCGCCGCCAGCTTGATCGGACTATCGCGCAAGTCGCAGGCAACGACCGGCAAAGTGCGCGTCGGCATGACGCCGGCCTTTCTGCATGACCAGCACAGCCTGCTCGCCGATTGGCGCGACTTCATGGCGGCCTCGCTGCAGCGGCCCGTGGAATTCGTGCAGCGCGACAGCTATCGCGAAACCATGGATCTGTTGCGCCTCGAAAAACTGGATTTCGCCTGGATCTGCGACTATCCCTACCTGCATCTGAAGCAGGAAGTGCGTCTGCTGGCAGTGCCGCTTTACCAGGGCCAGCCGCATTACCGCTCCTATCTGATCGTGCGCAAGAGCGACACCCAGGTCAGGTCGATGGCCGACCTCGCCGGCACCGTGTTCGCCTATGCCGATCCCTATTCGAATACCGGCTACCTGGCGCCGCGTTACCAGATCCGCGAACTGGGGCGCGACCCGGCTACCTTCTTTCGCAAGACCTTCTTCACCTGGTCGCATCGCAAGGTGGTCGAGGCAGTGGCCAGCGGCCTGGCACGCGGCGGTGCGGTGGACAGCTACATCTGGGACACCCTGGCCTACGTCGAGCCGACGCTGGCGGCGCGCACGCGTGTGGTTTGGCGCTCGCCGGAGTACGGCTTTCCGCCTTTCGTCAGTCACCGCTCGGTTACTGCTGGCGACTTCAATCTCATGCAGCAGCACCTGCTGGGCATGGCCAAAACGGACGCCGGGCGTCGCCTGCTCGAGCAGCTGCATCTGGACGGTTTCACCGTAGGCAGTCCGGCGCTGTATGACGGCGTGGCGCGCATGATGCGCGCCTTCGGCGAAGCCTGAGCCTGCCGATGCGCTGGCTGTTCAACCTCTCCTTCCGCCACAAGATTCCGCTGTGGACCTCGTTCCTGATCAGCTTTTCGATCTTCGTGGTCGGCGCCGCGCTGATGACACGTGCCTACGAGGACATGAAGCGCGCGGTGGTGATCAGTGCCGACAATCTCGGCCACACCCTGGCCAACACCGTGGCGCCGACGCTGCTGCACGACGACGTCTGGCGCGCCTTCGAGATCGTGCGTTCGCCGATCCGCGGCGAATCGGCGCAAACGCCGGTCCAGGTCGACGCCGTGGTGGTGCTCGGGCGCGACCACAAGGTGTTTGTTTCCAGCGATCCCGATACGCTGCCGATGCTCAGCGAAGCGACGGCGCTCGGCCCCGACTGGCAGCAATTGAACGAATACCTGGCGGCGTCCGCCGAACCCCCATGGCCGCTGGTGCTGGAACCCGCGGGGTCCAGCTATCTTTACGTGGCAATGCCTGTCACCGACAAGGACGCAAAACTCGGCCACCTGGTGCTGCGCTATGCCAAGTCGGTATTCCATCCCTGGTTCATCGACACCATCTGGCAAGGGCTCGGCCTGGGCCTGCTGGTACTGGCGGTGCTGATTCCGATCAACTGGTATTGGGGTGGCCGCATGGCGGCGCCGCTGGTCGATCTGGCGCAGCGCATGGGCATGATGCTGGAGAAGCCACCGGAACCGCTGCCCCCGGATCTGTATCCCTACCATGACGAGCTCGGCCAACTGTTCCAGGCCTATGACCGCATGGTACTGGCGCTGCGCGACAAGGCGGCGCTGGAAGGCGAAGTGGTCAAGTCCGAGCGCCTCGCGGCGATAGGCCAGCTGACCGCCGGCATCGCCCACGAAATCAACAATCCGCTGGCCGGCCTGATGACGACCGTCGATACTCTCAAGCTGCAGCGCAATCTCGATCCGCGCGCCCTGCGCCAGCTCGAGTTGATCGATCGCGGCCTGACGCAGATTCGCGACACCGTTGCCGCATTGCTGGTGCAGACAAAAGTGCAGGCACGGCCGCTGAGTCCGCACGACCTGGAAGATGTGCACACCCTGATTCAGCCCCAGGTCGGCAAACGTCGCATCCAGCTCGACTGGTCGGCGGCCATGCCGGCCGAATTGCCGGCACCGGCCAGCCTGGTGCGCCAGATTCTGATCAACCTGTTGCTCAACGCCGTGCAGGCGGCGGCCGAAGGCGGCCACGTCAGCCTGTGGCTGGGCCGGAAAGCCGAATCGGCGTCCTGCCTGACGATCGAGGGGCGCAATGACGGCACCCTGCTGCGCGACGAACAACTGGACCATTTGTTCGAACCCTTCGCGTCGACCCGTGCCGGCGGGCACGGCCTCGGCCTCTGGGTGACCTACCAGATCGTGACTCAGCTCGAAGGCCGCATCACGGCCGGAAACATCGACGGCCAGGTCGAGTTCGTGGTCAACCTGCCTCTTGGAGAAACCCCATGCAGCACCGCATTGCCCTGATCGAGGACGACCCCATCATCGGCGAGGCGCTGTCCGAGCGACTCGACTTCGAAGGCTTCACCTGCGACTGGTACCGCGACGGCAAATCGGCCCGGCGCGGCCTCGGCCAGCGCCGCTACAGCGTGATCGTCAGCGACATCAACCTGCCCGACATCAGCGGCGAACAGCTGTTCCGCGAGTTGCTTACCGGCAACCGGGCCATCGCTCCGGTCATTTTCATCACCGGCTACGGCGCCATCGACCAGGCCGTGCGCCTGCTCAAGCTGGGTGCCCAGGACTACGTGACCAAGCCCTTCAACGTCGGTGAACTGATCGCCAAGATCCGCGGGCTTTGCGAGCACCAGCAGCCCGCCGCGAACAACGACGCCCGGCTCGGCATTTCCACCAGCATGCGGCATATCGAGGGACTGCTGCCACGCCTGGCGGCGAGCCGCAGCGCGGTGCTGATTTCGGGCGAGTCGGGCGCCGGCAAGGAGGAAGTCGCGCGCGCGCTGCACCGCGCCGGCGACCCGGAAGGCACGACTCCCTTCATTGCGGTCAACTGCGGTGCGATCCCCGAAAACCTCGTCGAGTCGGAACTGTTCGGCCACGACAAAGGCGCTTTCACCGGTGCCGACCGCGACCGGCGCGGGGTCTTCGAGCAAGCCGACGGCGGTACCCTGTTCCTCGACGAGATCGGCGAAATGCCGCCCTCGATGCAGGTCAAGTTGCTGCGCGCGATCCAGGATCGGGCGGTGGTGCACGTCGGCGGCGCGACGCCGCACCAGGTGGATATCCGACTGATCTGCGCCACGCATAACGACCTCAAGGCGATGGTGGAACAGGGCCGCTTCCGCGAAGACCTGTATTACCGCATTCACGACATCCATTTGCAGGTGCCGCCCCTGCGCGAACGGCAGGAAGACATTCT
>ORMF012681566.1_pt1 | contig 10063 bp, 9 predicted proteins | sample 1779871 | NCBI WGS metagenome assembly ORMF01 (sample SAMEA104232316, study PRJEB22302) | groundwater metagenome | biome: forest; feature: aquifer; material: groundwater | place: USA | collected 2011-08-07 | depth 5.4 m | reverse complement strand
CGGATACGCGGCGTGTGGTCATATGCAGAATTGCTGTCTCGATCTCGCGCTCGTTTGCCGGGAGACCGAACAAGCGCAGCAGCCGCGGGTAATTCGCCGGCCGCAGGCGCCGGTGGAAGGGATTGAACGGCCGCAGGCTGGTATTGATCAGCACCGCCGCCGCCATATCGTCCGGATGGCGCTGCGCCCAGGCCACCGCGACCATGGCACCGAGCGACATTCCCAGCACGCCGCAGGGCACACCATTGCTGCCGCCGCGCACCAGCTCGGCGTGACACCAGTCCGCCATGGCTTCGACGCTGTGCGGACTGGCCAAAGCGTTCTTCAGCCCATTGCCCGGCAAGTCGAGGCAGGTGATCCGTGCGCCGTCCAGCGCCACGCCAAGGTGCTGAGGAAAGCGGCCCCAGTGGCGGGATTCGCGGGTCACTCCGCGCAGCAAGACCCATTCGGTCACGGCGAAACTCCCCGCTGCTGGCCGCCGTACCAGCGCATCATCGCGCGCTGCCGGTGCTGCTCGCGCGCCTCGCCAGCGGGCAGCCACAGCGCATGGCCGCTGGCAGCGCGGGTCATGAAATCGAGCCAGGCTAGGTGACGGCGCACTACCCGCTGGCGACGGTGTTCGATCAGCGGATTGAAGATACCGTGCCGCGAAAACAATTGCCGCGGGTTCTTCTTGACCCACAGCCAGGAGCCCATCTCCAGCGTCAGCGGCAGGAACACTCGATCGCTGTCCTGTAACGCACGCAAATAAAGGTAGTCCCAGAGGTCGCCATGCGCGAGGTATTGGCGGCTCTGCGGTTCGAATACGTAGCGATGATGGCTGTGCGTCTGGTCGAGAATTTCGAGCAGCGCATGCATCTCTGCGAGGTGGGGGATCGGCGCCACCGTATGTGAGTAGGGAAACCAGATCCGGTCGCTGATGCCGAATCCGGAATGGCAATCCACCGCCATGCTGAAGCAATGGCTCAGCAGTTCCTCCTCGACCAATCGGCACAAGGCGGCGCTTTCGACTTCCATGGGCCCCGTTACCGAGCCACGATACCACGGCAGCTGCGGCCCCAGACGATGGCCGCCGATGAAAAGGGGCGCCCGTTCCACCGCATCCAGCGGCGCATTGCGCATCAGGTCGACGCCATTGGGATTGGCGCGCGTGCGCCGCCACATGCCGCCGGGATTGACCACCGGTACGAAGATCAGCCGCAACCGTTCCAGCTGGCGCTGCAGCGTGGTATCCCAGCGCAGCCGGCTGAGGATGCTCTGCAGGTAGGTGATCGCCACCTGGGCACCGATCCGCTCCAGCCCATGCACGCCGCCAAACACGCCAATCGCGGGCATGGCCGGATCGGGATTCCCCACGCTGAATACGTAAAGTGACAAACGTCGCGTGCCGCAGGCGACCTCGCACAGGCTGCGCACTTCGATGGCACCGCCGGCGGCAGTGGCAAGCAACTCCAGTTCGTCGAGTTCGTGAATGCCGGTCTGGTCCATCATGAAATTTCAGTGCACGCCGGATGCGTGCCGGATCGAGGATAGCGCCGGCTCATGACAGTTTGTCGACAACTCCGCCGCTCCGGACGCCAACTGTCACCGCAATGAAAACTTACTGCAACACTCGCTTGCCATGATGGATGCACCGGCCACGCCAAATACAGGAAACCCGCCATGCATGCCTTGCTCGAACGACTGTTCCGCGACGTCCAGCACCTGTTCGATAAGGAATGGATGGTGATCTGGCAACTCGACGACTTCTGATGCCGGCAACCCACGTCGACCACCGGCCATTACCTTCATCGGAAATACCTTCATGATGCGCCGCCTGCTCACTCATCCTGCCCTGGCACTGGGAAGCACCCTGCTCTGGGGTGTCATCGAGCTGCTCGCCCTGCTGCGCTCGCGCTGGAGTTCGCCCCCGCACGCGCCAAGGAACTGGCGCGATGCCTGACATCCAGCCGGGTGCGGCCCCACGCAGCCAGGCCGCGAACGGCATCGCGCGTTATTGCTGTTCCTGCCGCTGCCAGCATCCGCCGGGCCATCCGATGCGCCGCATCGACACGCCCTGCGGAGTCCGCTGGCGCTGTCGGGAAAGCATCGCGGCGGCGCGCCAGGACGTGGCCGCGCGCGAAGCTTGGGGACGGGCAAAATCGAAAGCCAACAAGTTGCGGAACCGCCACCCTGCCGAACACTTCGGCAAGCCGTCGCGTCAGGGATCGCTTCCCTGATCTGCGGCAACAGAGTTCGAGCCTCTGCGCCGCCAGACGAAGCTTTGTAACCGGACAAACACACCATGAGCATCGACCTTCAAGACCACCAGATTGCCACTACGGCCAGCGGCCAAGGGCACGTGCTGCAGCACCTGATGGAAGAACGCGGTCTGCATGCCGTGTTTCAGCCTATCCTCGATCTGCGCCAGGGACACCATTTCGCCTGCGAAGCCCTGATCCGCGGCCCGGAGGATTCGGCACTGCACACACCGGCCGCCCTGTTTGCCGCGGCAGCGGTGGCGCAGTGCACCCACGAACTCGAATGGCTGGCGGTGGAAACCGCGATCCTGCAATTCGCCGAGCAGCAATGTGCCCTGCGCCTTTTCGTTAACATGAGCATCGGCTGTCTGCACGCCAGCCGCAAGCGGCTCGGTGCCGTGCGTCAGGATCTGCTGCGGCTTGGCGTACCGCCGTCGCGGATCGTCATCGAGCTGACCGAAAACGAATCTGTCACCGACTTTTCCGATCTGCAGGAAACTCTGCTGGACTTCCGCCGGATCGGCATCCAGATCGCCATGGACGACATGGGCGAAGGTTTCTCCAACTTGCGCATGTGGTCGGAAGTCAGACCGGAGTATGTCAAGATCGATCGTCACTTTGTCTCCGGCATCGATACCGATCCGCTCAAGCTGCATTTCGTGCGCGCCATGCACGAGATCGCCGATGCCTGCGGCAGCGCCCTGATCGCCGAGGGCGTCGAAACCGAAGCCCAGCTGGCGGTGCTGCGCGACCTCGGCATTCCCTACCTGCAGGGCTTCGGCATTGCCCGACCGCACCGCATCATTGCTTCGGTGGCGCGTAGCCCCCAGCCAACGGCAGCCAATGACAGCATCCTGGTGCTGCCGGTAAGGCCCCGATCCGAGCGCCGGATGCCACGCATCGACCAGCTCCTGCACGAATTGCCGACGGTATCCCCGGCGGCCGACAACGAATCCGTCTATCGCATCTTCGCGCATCAACCGGCACTCAACGTGATTCCGGTAGTGGCGAACGGCCAGCCGCTGGGGATCATCACGCGCAGTTCGCTGATCGACCGCTTTGCCCGGCCGTTTCGTCGCGAACTCTTTGGCAAGCGCGCCTGCACCATGCTGATGGATCCGCCACTGCAATTCGACGAGGCGCAAAGCGTACAGGAAGTCGCGCAGACCATCGGCAGCCTGCGCGGCACGCAAGTCGGCGACAGCTTTGTCATCACCCGCAAGGGTAACTACCGCGGCATCGGCTTTTTGCGCGAACTGATGGCGATCATCACCGACATGCAGATACGCGCTGCCCGCTATGCCAATCCGCTGACCCAATTGCCCGGCAACGTGCCGATCAACGAGCAAATAGACCGTCTGATCGAGGCAGATCTCCCCTTTGTCGCCGCCTACTGCGACCTCGACCATTTCAAGCCCTACAACGATGCCTACGGCTACCGGCGCGGCGACCGGATGATCCAGCAAGTCGGTACCCTGCTTACCGAGGCCAGCGCCGATCAGCAGGATTTCGTCGGGCATGTCGGTGGCGACGACTTCATCGTACTGATGCAAAGCCGCGACTGGGAAACGCGGCTGAGACGCGTCATCAGCGAGTTCGATGCCGCGCTGATGCAACTTGTAACGAACCCCATCCATATCGCGGCCGGCGGTTATTGCGGCGAAGACAGGCGCGGTGGAGCGATATTCCACCCGCTGCCGGCACTCTCGATAGGCTGCTTGATGGTGCAACCCGGTGCCTTCGCCAGCCATCATGACATTGCAGCCGCCCTTAGCGATGCAAAGAAGCAGGCCAAACGCATTCCCGGCAGCACGCTGTTCGTCGAGCGACGCCAATATCCGATCCGGGACGCCACGCAAGACAGCGGTGCAGTTCCGGGCGCCGTGTCGCCAGCGCCAACTCCTGGCGCGCCGCTGCCGTCCTGCGCGTTGTAACGCCGATTAGCCGTCATGCCAGTGTCACACGCCCGGGATAATCTGCCGGCCTCACCAATCGGGATGGCAAATGGATCTGATTCTCTGGCGACACGCCGAAGCCAAGGAAACCTCGGGCGACCAGCCCGACGGCGACCGAGAACTCACCGCGCGAGGGCTGAAACATGCGGAAGAAATGGCCGAGTGGCTACGCAGACAGCGCTTGCCGAAGGTTGCAGTGCTGTCGAGTCCCACCCGCCGTGCAATGCAGACCGCACAGTCGCTCGGTCTGCCGTTCAAGGTCAAGACTCAGCTCGGCGTCGGCGCCAGCACTGCCGATCTGCTCGGGGCGGTGGACTGGCCGGATCACTCCGGCGCGATCATTCTGGTCAGCCATCAGCCGGCGCTGGGGCGACTGGCCTCGCTGCTGCTGGCCGGCACGGAAGCCGACTGGACCATCAAGAAAGCGGGCATCTGGTGGTTCACCAACCGCGTGCGTCACGACGAAACGCAGACCGTGCTGCGCGCGGTGCACAACCCTTGAGCGCTTGGGCACAAGGTGCCGCAATAATCCTGCAATACCCTTGATCGACACTGCGACACTTCTTCCCTCCATAGGACAAGACATGGAACTCCACCCCATTGCAGCCGCCATCACACTCGCATTATCTGCCACGCTAGTCGTGATCCCCGCCGCTGCGGCTGACAAGGCGGTCCGGAAGAGCACCACCACGGTTACTGGCGTCGAGTTCACCACGACCCCGGCGCCGAGCAGCGCGGCCGAGATGGCCGCCACCTACACCCGCTCGTCCGCGATCGTGAGCTACGGTGACGGCAGCCGCAAGGTCTTCCCGCTCACCCACCACACCCTGTTCCACCCGGGCGATCGTATCGGCGGCGGCGAAGCCGGGCTGGTCGTCGATCATGCCGGCAGGCCAATCATGGCTTCCGCGCGCGACGGCAAGGGAGAGCAGGCCAGCGGACCCTTTCACGCCTATTCGCCGGACGCCAACTCGCTTATCCGCGTTCTGGACGGCAAGGTCGAGAAGCTGTTCCTGGTCACGCAGTACGAGTACCACACCGAGGCGCCGCTGGCCTCGGGCAAGGGCACGATGGAGCTCTATGCCCAGCTACCGGCGTCGATGAGCCTGGCCAAGCTGGCGCAGGACGGCAAGAGCGGCGCGCTCAAGGCGACGCAGTTGGCCAACATCGACATGAAATCCATCGGCGGCCTGTGGATCCCCTGCGCCGCGTCGCTGACGCCGTGGAACACCCATCTGGCCGGTGAGGAATACGAGCCCAACGCGCGCCAGTTCGAAACGCAGCCGCTCGAATCGATGAACCTCTACCTCGGCACGCCCGGCAAGCTGGCTGGCGATGGCGGTGCCAACCCCTACCGCTACGGTCATCTGGTCGAAGTGGAAGTCCACGCTGGCGGCACGGCGGAAGTCATCAAGCGCTACGCCATGGGCCGGCTCGCCACCGAGTTGGCCGACGTGATGCCGGACGAGCGTACCGCATACATGGGCGACGACGGCCGCGACACCATGCTGTTCATGTTCGTCGCCGACAAGGCGCGCGACCTGTCCGCCGGTACGCTCTACGCAGCGAAATGGGAACAGCGCGCGGCCGACAACGGCGGCTCGGCCAACCTCAAGTGGGTTCATCTCGGCCATGCGCACGAGGCCGAGATCAAGGCCCTGGTCGACCGGGGCATCAGATTCTCCGAAATTTTCGACACGGCGACGCCGGCCGACGTGAAGGCCAACCCGGAGCAGTTCAGGGACTTCAAGCCGGTATTCGTCTATGAAGGGCAGGGCGGCAAGGGCGCGCCCGGGTCCGGCGCCAGGCAGGAGGTCACGCATCTGAGGCTCAAGCCCGGCATGGAAACGGCCGCCGCCTTCCTCGAATCGCGTCGCTACGGCGCCATGCTCGGTGCCACCAGCGAATTCACCAAGATGGAAGGCGTGACGCACAATGCCGAGGACCGCAAGCTGTATGTCGCAATGTCCTACATCGAAGCCGGCATGCTCGACGGCCAGAATGGCGAGCGGCCGCAGGATCACATCAAGCTTAAGGGCGACGCCAAGGATTTAGTCTGCGGCGGCATCTACCAGGCTCACCTCTCCGGCGCACAACGGGACAGCGCCGGAGAGGCGATCAAGAGCGAGTGGGTAGCGGCGACGCTGGACGCACTGCTGCTGGGCGCCAGGAAACCCTTCGGCCAGCCCCAGGGCGCCTATGACACGTGCGACACCGAGCGCGTCGCCAACCCGGACAATATCAAGTATTCGTCCGGGATGCGCACGCTGTTCATCGGCGAGGATTCGGGCAACCACCTCAACAACTTCCTCTGGGCGCTGAACCTGGATTCCGGCAATCTGTCGCGCCTATTGTCGGCGCCGGCCGGCGGCGAACACACCGGTCTTCAAGTGGTGCCCAATCTCGGCGGTCACACCTACATCATGGGCAACATCCAGCACCCGGGCGCAGCCAACGACCTCAAGAAGTATCCCGAAGCGATCAAGGTCGAATTGCGGAAGAATATCGACCAGCGCGGCAGCATCGGCTACCTCGGCGGTTTGCCGGCGATCGGTTCGCAAAGCCGCTGACCAACCGCACCGCACGATACCCAAAGCGGCAGACCGTGCGGCCGATCGCTGCAGCGGCTATTCGCCAAAAGCGTGCCGCACCGCGCCGGCGATGGCCTCGGCCTGCCCGGTTACCCGTGTGGATTCGCGTCCTTCCACCATCACCCGCAATAAGGGTTCGGTGCCCGAGGGTCGCAACAGCACCCGCCCACCAGCATCGAGGATTGATTCGGCGGCCTTGACCGCCGACTTGATACCGGCATCAGCCGCCCAGTCGAAACCGGCTGGCATCTTCACGTTGATGAGCGTTTGCGGATACAGCGTCAAATCGGCACAGGCCTCGGCCAGGGTCTCGTTCGTCGCGCGCAGCGCGGCCAGCACCTGCAAGGCAGCGATGATGCCATCGCCGGTGGTGTGGCGATCGAGGCAGATGATGTGTCCGGAATTCTCGCCGCCGAGCAGCCAGCCCTTGTCCTGCATCATCTCCAGCACATAGCGGTCGCCCACCCTGGCACGGCCGACGGCGATGCCCAGCCGTGCCAGTGCGTGCTCGAAGCCGAGGTTGCTCATCAGCGTGCCGGCCACGCCGGGAACAGTCTGATTTCGTGCGCGATGGCGGGCAATCACGTAGAGCAGCTGATCGCCGTCGTAGAGATTGCCGGCCGCATCGACCATCACCAGCCGGTCGCCGTCGCCGTCGAGCGCGATGCCGCAATCGGCGCGATGCTCCAGCACGGCGCGGCGCAGTGCGGCGGGCGCTGTGGCGCCAACTTCGTGGTTGATGTTGAGTCCGTTCGGCGTGTCGCCAACGCCGACTATCTCGGCGCCGAGCTCATGGAATACGTTGGGCGCGACGTGATAAGCCGCGCCGTGGGCGCTGTCCACCACGATCTTGAGCCCGCGCAGGTCGAGGTCGTTGGGAAAGGTGCTCTTGCAGAATTCGATGTAGCGCCCGGCGGCATCTTCTACCCGGCGCGCCTTGCCGAGCCTGGCCGACTCCATGCAGGTCATCGGCTGCTCGAGCCGCGCCTCGATGTCGAGTTCCACCGCATCCGGCAGCTTGGTGCCCTGCGCCGAGAAGAACTTGATGCCATTGTCGTCATAGGGATTGTGCGAGGCGGAAATCACCACACCCGCCTGCAGCCGCAGCGCGCGCGTCAGGTAGGCCACCGCCGGCGTCGGCATCGGCCCGCACAGCATCACGTCGACACCGGCCGCGGAAAAGCCCGCCTCGAGTGCGGCTTCAAGCATGTAGCCGGAAATGCGCGTGTCCTTGCCGACCAGCACCGCCGGCCGATCGTTAGCCGGCAAGCCGTCGCGCGCCACCAGCGCGGAACCTGCGGCAAAACCCAGGCGCATGACGAACTCCGGCGTGATCGGCGTCTGCCCGACACGACCTCGAATTCCGTCAGTGCCGAAATACTTGCGTCCCATTCAATACTCCTCCACAGCTTGCAATACGGTCAGCGCGTCGCGCGTCGCGGCAACATCATGCACGCGCACGATGCGCGCACCGCGCAAGACGGCCATGACATGTGCCGCGACACTGCCATAGACCCGGTCGGCTGCATCGCGTCCGGTCAGCAGGCCGAGCATCGACTTGCGCGACATGCCCACCAGCATGGGCAGACCCGGCACCACGAGTTCTCCCAGGCGACGCAGCAGCGTAATGTTGTGCTCCAGCGTCTTGCCGAAGCCGAAACCCGGATCGACCACGATTCGATTCAGGGCGATGCCGGCCATTTCTGCCGCCGCCACGCGCTCACCGAGAAACTCGGCGACCTCGGCCACGATATCGACATCATAGCGGGGCGCATCCTGCATGGTAGCCGGATCGCCCTGCATGTGCATCAGGCAGATGCCGGCCTGGCTGGCGGCGACGATTCCCAGTGCCCCCGGCGCACGCAGGGCGTTGATGTCATTGATCATGTCGGCGCCGGCCGCGAGCACGGCGCGCATCACTGCGGGCTTGACGGTATCCACCGCCAGCGGCACGCCGCAGCCCAGCAGTCCCTCGATCACCGGCAGCAGGCGGTCGATTTCCTGCTGTGCCGGCACGGGCGTTGCCCCCGGTCGCGAGGACTCGGCACCAAAGTCGAGGATGTGCGCGCCCTGCTCGACCATCCGCACCGCCTGCGCAATGGCAGCCCCCGTGTCGCCATGCAGGCCGTCGCCGGAAAAGGAATCGTCGGACAGATTGACGATGCCCATGATCAGCGGGCGCTCGGCGTTGAGCACGAAGCGGCCGCAGTGGAAATTCTGGGTCATGAAAAAACAGCGGCCGCCGAATCGGAGAGGCTTCGGCGGCCGGACTGGGTCGGGATGAAAATCAGGCGGGTGCCGGGGCGTTCGGCTCGGCGCCCGGCGTACCGCTATCAACCCGCGGTGCCGGAGGCGCACTGGAAGGCTTGGGCGGACGCGGCGGCAGGCCGGCCATGATGTCGTTGATCTGGTCGGCGTCGATGGTTTCCAACTCCAGCAGAGCGGCGGTCATGGCTTCGACCTTGTCGCGGTTGTCTTCCAGCAGTTTGCGCGCCCGCGCATACTGCTCGTCAAGCACGCGGCGAATCTCGGTATCGACCTTCTGCATCGTGGATTCCGACATGTTCTTGTGCGTGGTGACGGAACGGCCGAGGAAAATCTCGCCTTCCTCTTCGCCATACACCATCGGCCCCAGGCTGTCGGACATGCCCCACTGCGTGACCATGCGCCGCGCCAGATCGGTGGCGCGCTGGAAGTCGTTGGAGGCGCCGGTGGTCATCTGCTGCATGAACAGTTCTTCGGCGATGCGGCCGCCGAACAGGACGCAAATGGTGCACAGCAGGCGTTCGCGATCCTGGCTGTAGCGTTCCTGGTCGGGCAACTGCATGGTCAGGCCCAGCGCGCGGCCACGGGGAATGACCGTCACCTTGTGCACCGGATCGGTCTTGGGCAGCAGCTTGGCCACCACGGCGTGACCGGATTCGTGATACGCGGTGTTCCTGCGCTCCTCCTCGGGCATGACCATGGAACGGCGCTCGGCGCCCATCATGATCTTGTCCTTGGCGCGCTCGAAGTCCTCCATGTCCACCAGACGCTTGTTGCTGCGTGCGGCGAACAATGCGGCTTCGTTGACCAGATTGGCCAGGTCCGCTCCCGAGAAACCCGGGCAACCGCGCGCCAGGATCGAGGCGTCGATGTCCGGCGCCACCGGCACCTTGCGCATATGCACCTTGAGGATCTGCTCGCGGCCGCGGATATCGGGCAGTGGCACCACCACCTGGCGGTCGAAGCGGCCGGGACGCAGCAAAGCGGGATCGAGCACGTCGGGACGGTTGGT
>ORMF012605998.1_pt1 | contig 10064 bp, 3 predicted proteins | sample 1779871 | NCBI WGS metagenome assembly ORMF01 (sample SAMEA104232316, study PRJEB22302) | groundwater metagenome | biome: forest; feature: aquifer; material: groundwater | place: USA | collected 2011-08-07 | depth 5.4 m | reverse complement strand
ATGATCATGCCGATGAATACGTTTTCGCTCAGCGGTTTGTGTGAAATTTCAAGCGAAAGCCAAATCCCGATCGCGGCCATGGGCACCGTGATCATGATCAGGAGCGGCTGCAAATAGCTTTCGAACAGGCAGGCCATGACCATATAAATAAGGAACACCGTCAAAAGGAGCGCGGTTGAAAGCTCGGATTTTCCCTGCATCAAATTTTCATAGGACCCGCCGAAGCGCCAATAATAATCTTCCGGCAGCTTCACATCTTTAAGGGCTGCTTTGACTTCGCGCGCGACTTTTTCCAGCGCGCCTTTGGTGTCGCCCTTCACGAACACATAACGGTATTTGTCTTTGCGGTCGATCGTTGTCGGTCCGGTCGAGGGGTAAAAATTGGCGATTTCGCCGATCGGAACCTGCCCGCCGGTGTCCGCGGCGACGTGCACAAATTTAAGATCTTCGAGTTTTTGGCGGTAGACCGCCTGCAGGCGCGTAATCGTCTCGATTTCTTCGCCTTTGGACAGCTCGCGGAATTTCGTCGGCCGCATGCCGCGGATTTGGGCGTGCGCCGAATCCGCCACGTCTTTCACTGACAACCCGTAAAGCGCGGCGCGGCCCTTATCGACCACGAGCGAATATTCAGGCCGTTTGCGCAGGTCCGTCATCACGATATTGGTGAGGCCCGGGACTTTGCCCATGCGCTTGGCAAAATCATTGGCGAGCTTTTCAAGATCGTCGTTTTCATGCCCGAAAATATTGATGACGAGTTTTTTCTGCTCGCCGCCGCTTTCGCCTTCATCGACGATCAAACTGTAATCGTCGTGGACTTCCTTGACCATTTCATTGCCTTTCTCGTCCACGATATTCATGATTTCTTCTTTGGAGTACTGGCGGTCGCGCTTAATCTTGAGGCGCACGTGCACGCGCACGTCGTCTTTGCGCACCGTGGAATTGTACATTTCAATGTCCGGGACCTTGCTCAGCAGGTCTTCCACTTTTTTCACGGCATCATCGTTCGCTTCCAGCCGCGCGCCGGCAAGCGGGAAAATAATGACGGAAAATTCGTTTTCTTCGAGCGTGTTCGGCAGGTCAATGTCGCGCTTGGAAAGCTTATACATGGAAAACGCCAGCAACATGCTCAAGCCGATCACCACGGGATAGCGGGCCTTCATGCAGGCATACATTAATTTGTGATAGATCTCCTGAGCGCGTACTTTCGCCGGCGAAGGCCCTTTTTTGCCGCTGTTGCCGATTTTGCCGCGCGCGAATTGCGCCATCATGGTCGGGACCAGCATCAAACCCACAAAAAAAGATGCGATCAATGAAACGCTGACCGTAAAGGCAAAGCCCGAATACATGATTTGGATTTTCTTATCGATGAAGATGATCGGCAGAAACACGATCAGCGTCGCGGCCAGCGAGGCCATCAGTGCCAGCCACATTTCTTCGGCGCCTTCTTGGATCGCGTGGATATCGGAATAGCCCTGCTCTTTTTTAGAAAATACGTTTTCAAGAATAACGACGGAAGTGTCCACGAGGTTGCCCAGCGCGAGCGCTAAACCGCTGAGGGTCATGACATTTAAACTAATGCCGAAGGCATCCATAAAAATAAAAGTGCAGAGCATGGAAGTGGGAATGGAAACAAGCACAATCAAGGCCAGCATCCATTTGCGCAGGAAAACATAAATCAGGATGACGGTCAGGATAATGCCTGAGATCAGCGCATCTTTAACGTCGTCGATGGCGCGCGAAATAATCTTCGCTTTGTCGGACACAATAATGACATTCAGCTTGCCTTCTTTATCCCGGCCGAAATCGTCGAGCATCAGACGCACATTTTTTACGACAGGGATCGTATTGGCGATGCTGGTTTTCTTAACGTAAACCGTGACGTTCTGCTCGAGATTGAGCCGCGCATAGTCGGCGGGCTCAAGGTAGGAATCTTTGACGGTCGCGATTTCTTTCAGCGGAATGATGGAACCCTGGCGCGTAGCCTGAATGCCGATATCGCCGATCTCTTCCACGCTTTCAAAAATTCCCTGGGTACGAATGCCGTATTCCAAAGTGCCGGAATCCACTTTTCCGGCCAGGAGGTTGATATTGCTTTGGCCCAGAATGTCCATCACGCGTTCGACCGAGACGTTGTAGGCAAACATTTTGTCGCGGTCGAGCTCCACGAGGATTTTACGTTCACGGCCGCCGTAGACTTCAACGCTGGCAACGCCGTTCACGCGCGCGACCATCGGCTTCAGCTCGGTTTCCACGATCTCGCGGATATCTTCCGGTGACAAGTTTTCGGAAGTCAGCGCAAACACAAGGATGGAACCCTGCGCGTCATCGTAATTGGCAATGACCGGTTTTTCGATTTCCTTAGGAAGGAGCGGCTGCACCCGCGAAAACTTTTCACGCACTTCGAGCGCCGCAAAATCCATGTTCGTGCCCGGCTCAAATTCCATGGTGACGCGGGACTCCGCTTCGCGCGAGGAGGAATAAAGACTGGAAAGATGGCTGACCGTGGCCACGGCCTCTTCGATGGGCCGGGTGATTTTTCTCTCAACATCCACCGGCGGCAGGCCGCCGCGGGCATTCACGATAATGCTGACGATGTGCTGGTTTTGGCCCTGATAGAGTTCCACCGGCAGCCGGCCGAATGAAATCAGGCCCAGCACCATCATTCCGACAAAAATCATCGCAGTGAAAACCGGCCTGCGAACGGCCATTGTGGGCAATCCCATAATTTTCCCTATTCCCCTGGACGGCGGACGGCGCTCATGACTCGTCGTTCACCGGCGGCGGGGCCGATTTGCCGGTCTCCTCGTCTTCATCGGGAATTCCAAAAAACTTTTCCGAGAGCCGGGCGAGCAAAATATAAAAGCAAGGAATAATCAGCAAAGTAAGAAACGTTGAGGACAAGGTGCCGCCCATCATGGCTTTGGCCATCGGCGAGCGGAGTTCGGCGCCTTCGCCCAGGCCAAGCGCAAGCGGCACAAGTCCGACCACGCTGGTCAGCGCGCTCATCAGAATCGGCCGCGTACGGACCACGGCAGCTTCAAGGGCCGACTGTTCTATCGAGGCGCCCTCTTCGCGTTTCTGATTGATGTATTCGATCAGCACGATACCGTTGTTCACGGCCGTACCGGCCAAGAGGATCATGCCCAGCAGGGAGATGACGTTCATGGAAGTGCCCGTGACAAGCAGAATAAGGGCGACGCCGAACAAAGCCAGCGGAACGGTGAACATAATAATGAAGGGCTGGATAAAGGACTCAAACTGCGAGGCCATGATCATGTAGTTAAGCGCCAGCGCGAGCAGGAATGCGAACATGACTTTGTTGAAGTTTTCTTTGACTTCTTTGGCCTTGCCGGAAAGCGCGACCTGCAGGCCCGAATCCGGCGTAATATTCAAATCTCTCAGACTTTGCTGCACCCTCTCCAGCACGTCTTTGCTTTTGAAGTCCCTCTGGATGTCCGCCGAGATCGTGATCGTGCGTTCCTGGTCCGTATGGCGGATTTCGCTGGGCCCGAGGCCGCGCTGAATCGCGGCGACTTCCTTCATCGGCAGCAGCGTGTCCAGGACTTTGGAATAAAGCAGAAGGTTGTTAAGCGTTTCCAAGTTGGACCGGTCTTTTTCGCCCAGCCGCACGCGGATATCGAATTCACGCCCGCCTTCGCGGTATTCAGTGGAGACCACGCCGTCGATCGCGGCCTTCGCCGTGAGCGAAATGTCCAGCGCTGAGATGCCGTAAAGCGCCGCGCGGCGCTTGTCGATTTCCAATTTGGTTTCCGGTACGGGTTCGCCCATGTCGCTTTTAATGTCAAACGTGCCCGGGATCTTCCCGATTTCTTTTGAAACGAGGGAGACCATGTCCTGCATGGCCTTGTAATCGTAGCCTTTTACTTCAATGCTGATCGGCTTGCCGCCGCCTTCCGCAAACGCAAACTCACTTTCCTGCACAACGAAATTGACTTCCGCATTTTCAAGCTGAAGTTTGCTGATGCGCTCGCGCAGCGTGTGCACTAAAGACCAGGAGCGTCCTTTGCGGCCTTTACTCAGCTTGATGAGCATCAAAGCTTGCGAAGCGCGAAGCGTTTCAATCTTAACCTCGCCTTGGCTGCTTTTTTCAGAACCGATCGTGACCGCGACATGCTCGATTTCTTTGAATTCAGAAAAGATTTTTTCCAGATGCCGGCAGACCCGGTCCGTAACTTCAAGGCGCGTCCCGAGCGGCATGTTGACCTGGACTAAAAATTCGCCCTGGTCCACTTTGGGCAGGACTTCCTTTTCCAGCACGGAAAACATCGGAATGGCCAGAGAACAGACGCCGACTGCAATCAGCAATATGAGGACGACAAACCGGATTTTATTCTTCACCGGGATATCGTCGCCGATCAGGCGTTTATCAAAGAACCCGCTCCAATGCCACGGTTTATATTCCATGTTTTTAACTTTTACATAAGTTGAAAGAAGCGGCACGAGGGTCAGAGGGAGGATGGTGGAAATAATCTGGGAATAAATGATCGCCCAGGACAAGTCTTTGAAAATTTGGCCGGCAATGCCGGGCACAAAAGCAATCAGCGGAAAAAAGACGGCCATCGTGGTCATATTCGAAGTGATCACCGGCCACATGACTTCGTCGGTTCCTTTAATGGCCGCAGTCACGGCGTCCTCGCCGCCCTGTCTTCGCCGGAAAATATTTTCGAGCACCACGATACTGGTGTCGGTAATCATACCGATGCCGAGCACGAGTCCGCCGATCGACATCGTATTCAAGGTAATGCCCGTGAGGTTCATCAGGAAAAATGTGCCGAGCACCGTAATCGGGACCGACAAAATCACAATAATCGAAGGGCCCATGGCGCGCAGGAAAAGGTACAGAACGATAAAGGCCAGAATGCCGCCGCTTTGCGCATCGCTCATCAGGTCTTCCAGGGATTTGCGGATAAAAACCGAGTGATCGTAAATCACGTTGTACTGCAGCCCGCGGCCCTTGATGTCTTCTTCAAGCGCGGCGATGGCATTTTTAACGCGGTCCACGACCTGGATGGTATTGGCGCCGGCCTGCTTTTGGATGGATATGGCAATATTCTCGTGATGGTCGTAACGTGAGACACTGGTCCTTTCCGTGAGTCCGTCGATGACTTCGGCGACGTCCCGCACCAGCACCAGCCTTTTTTCCAGCATCTTCCGGTCCACTTCCTCGCGCAGCGAGTCCAAAGTATCGCGCGGCCCTTCCGAGCCTTTTTCCACGAAACTCGTGTCCTGGCGCCGGAATTTTTTGACCGTGTCGACGCCCGCCACCGCGTATCCGATTTCGCGGACCGAGCGGAACTCGCCGGAAGTGCGGATCAAATATTCATACAGCCCTTTTTTGATGCTGCCGGCCGGGTAAGAAACATTGGCCTTTTCAATCGAATCGACCAATTCAAGCAGGGACAAATGGTTCGCTTCCAGGCGGCCCTGGTCCACGCTGATCAAAATTTCGCGGTCCACGCCGCCCGAGATTGAGGCCGAGGCCACGCCTTCCACTTTTTCGAGATTGTCTTTAAGGATTTTTTCGGCGTAGAGTTTCAGCTGAATGGGCGTGAGGTCCTGGCCCGTAACGGAAAGCATCATGACCGGCCGCGCCAAAGGATCAAATTTGAGCACTACCGGGTCTTCGGATTCCTTGGGAAGGCGCTCTTTGACCAGGTCGATTTTTTCGCGCACGGCCAGCGCGGCAAAGTCAATGTCCTGGCCCCAATTAAAAGAAATGATGACGGTGCTGCGGCCTTCGCGCGAAATGGACTCCAGCCGTTTTAATCCGCCGACGGATCCCAGCGCTTCTTCGATGGGCTTGGTAATGAGGGTTTCAACTTCTTCAGGCGCCGCGTTCGCGTAGTCGGTGACGACGGTAATTTGCGGGAAGGTGATCGGAGGGAAAAGTTCCTGCGGCAGACGTGTAAAAGAAATGATCCCGATGCCAATAACGCCCAGAGTGACCATCACCGTGGTCACTTTTTTCTGAACGGAGATTGCGGGTAAACTCATTTTCTAAATTTCAGCTTCCTGCGTTTCCAGGAGCCTGACTTTCTTGCCATCCTCCAGCTTTTCCAGGCCGGAAATCGCAACGATCTCGCCTTCCGACACTCCGGCATCAATCTGCGAATAATCAGGGCGCGTATATCCCACCGTGATGGGCCGTTTTTCGGCGACGTACATCACGTTTTTGCGCTTTTCTTCCTCGGGCTCCGCGCCCTTCGCGCCCGCGCCTTCCGCGCCGGCGCCCTGCAGCATGCCGGCCGTCGGCGATCCAGGAGACTGCGTGCCTTCGGGCATCACCACCGGCTGCGGAGGCGGAGGGGGCTCATCGGGCTGGCCCGGCACCTTTTCTTCGCGCAAGACAAATACAAATTTTTCTTCTTCCTTGCCCTGGATCGCGTCTGTAGGAATCACGAGCGTATTTTTCTTACTGTAAAGCAGGATGCGGATGCGCGCAAACATGCCGGGCAGGAGCAAGCGGTCCGGATTTTCAATCCGCACGCGGACAGTCGCGGTGCGGCTCGTGCCGGCCACAACCGGCGCAATGTTTTCGATCACGCCCTCAAAAGTTTTGTCCGGAAAGGCGTCCACAAACACGCGCGCCTTTTGGCCGAGCGCGATCTTATTTACGTCGCGTTCCACAATGCCGAATTCGGCGTAAACGTATTCCGTCATAATATGCGTTCCCAGCAGCGTATTGGGCGTGATGGATTCGCCTTCTTCCACATTCAATTCGCCGATCATGCCCGCGGAAGGCGCGTACAAGTTGGATTTTTCCAGCATCGCTTCATTGGCTTTAACTTCAAGCCGGGCGGCCTCGGCCTCGAAGTTGGAGGAGTCGAGTTCGAGCTTAACGTTATCCAGCGTCGTCTTCGGAATGGCGCCCATGGTAAACAATTTTTGATGCTCATTGACCTTCTGCGAAGCAATTTCAGCCTGGGTCTGGGCCTTGTTCATTTCCGCTTGAGCGCGCTTGAGCCGCAGAAGGATGTCGTCCTGGCGCAGCGAAAGCAGCAAAGCGCCTTCTTCGTACCGCTCCCCTTCGCGGTAGTTAATAGAACTGACGGTGCCGGGAATTTCGAAACTCAGTTTAAATTCAACAGCGCCTTTAATCGTGCCGAGCGCATTCAGCGAATCTTCAAAATTAAAGCGCCCCACTTTAAAACCCTTGGCCGGCACGGCGGCGTCCTTGTTGTCTTTGCCGCTTTCGGCAATGAGCGATTCCAGCGACTTCTTGGCCTTGTCACCGCCAAACAATCCGCGCACGCTGAACAGCAGAGGGATGGCCACAAGGCCCAGCAGGATTTTGCCGCGGTGCAAGGCAATCATGCTGCGCGCGGCTTCCGGCAAAAAACGGCCGGCCGGCGCAACGGCCTTTGAAATGACGGCTTCGGCCTTTTTCAGCACGGCGTTGCCGCGGACAAATTTATCGCCCGATTGAAAAAGAGATTTCGCAAAGGTCAGGACGCGCAGCCCTAAATTGCGGATCTTATCGAACATGCTTTTTTTCGGCGGTTTGGGCGGGCCCGGCGGCACCGGCGCCGCTCCCGGCGGTTCAATTTGCATTTCGTTCCTCCACCGGCAAGAAATCGCGCCGGCCGATCGCATGATTAATTTTCGCCCGGGCGACAAAGTAATCCGCAAGGGCTTTATGCAAAGTTAAGGATTCCTGGACATAGTCGATTTCCGACGTCAGATATTCGGAGATTTGGATTTCGTTTTTTTCCATGCGGTGTTTGTTGAATTGGGCCTGCCGCCTGCGGTAATTGGCGCGCTGCACGGCGGATTTCACTTGGATTCTTGCTTTTTGGTAATCGTAATAGGCTTGTTTAACATCGCGGACAACTTCTTTCTCTGCCTTCTCGAGCGCCACAATCTGGTCGAGCTTGGCAATTTCGGCTTCTTTGACCGCGGTCCAATCGCCCAAACCATCGAGGACGCCCACGGAAATAAGGTTTTTGCGCGAACGCGAGCCGTCCTGCGACAAGAACTGTGAAATCGTGGGCGCGCGCTCGTCGTTATCATAAGTATACCCGACTTTACTGCCCGCGAAGTTCCAATTCATTTCCAGGCCGAATTTGAACTCTTTGCGCAGTCCCGGGTCGACATTGTCGATGTCAAAGGCTTCGCCGAGTTTGCCGAATTCGAGAATCACGTCCACTTGCGGCAGCAAATTGCCCCAGCGGATGCGCTCGCCCAGCCGGGCCGCCTGCAGCTTGGCGGCCTCGACCCGCAGCCGCGCGCGGTTCATATAAGCCATGTCCACAAGCGAATCCAGCGCCGGCACGGTTTGACCGGCTTGGCCCAGAAAGCTTTCGACGTCTTGGTCAAACACCGCTTCGTCGACCGCAGGACTGCCGGGAACCGCGTCCGGCGATTGTTCCTCCGGCTCCAATTCATTGCCTTTCAGAATAATTTCTTCGACATCGTAGAGTGCCGTAATATCCAGGTCAGCTTCTCCATCGAGATCCAGAAAACGCTGCAGTTCCAATTTCGAAAGCTCCATCTCCTGCTTGGCCGTTTCATGCTCAAAGCGGAGCTGGCTGAAAAGCGATTGGACGTTCAAATGTTCGATTTCGGAAATTAATTCTTCTTTATATTTCGTGCCGGAAATTTCGGCCTGCGGCCGCAATTCTTCGACCGCCGCGGCTTTGCGCTCTTCAGCCAGCAGCGCCCGGTGATATTCAAAATAGGCCTCGGCCACGTCCTTCACCAAGTCTTCGAGCACCGCTTCATATTCTTTTTCCGCGCTTTCAAGCCCGAGCTTTTCCTGCAGGAGCGTGTTCCAAAGAACGCCGCCATGAAAAATGGGCAGGCGCGTATTAAACCGCCAGCTGTTGGAATTATATTTGTCGCCGCCAAGCACGCCTTTTTTGTCCTGAAATTCATAATTCACTTCCGGAAACAAATTGCGCACGGCAGCCAGGATGCGGCGGCGCGACAATGAAATCCGTTCGCGGCTTGCGCGGGCCGGCGTGTAAACGCTGATGGCCCGGTCCACAATATCGCCGAGGCCTTTGCTGCCGCCGGCCGCAAAAGCAAGCTTCTCGCGGACTTTTTCGGGCCGGATCATGGAATCGATCAATTTCTTGTCCAAATAAGGCATTTCGGAATACCGCTGGCTGCGCATGATTTTGACTTGGTCACGGACAGAAGCTTCGGACATTTTGACGTCCGCCAGAGGCGTGAGGGGCTTATCTTCAGCCGAAAAAGCGGCTGAAACAGGCAATGCGCAAAGCATTGCCGTAGTCCCTAGGAACAAATAAAGGGCTTGTAGTCTCATTTTAAATGCGCGCCATACCTAGAGTTATGTTGCGCCGCCAAGATGCCAAGGCGGCGATTTCCAGAGTGACATCTAAATATCGGCAGGCCAGCCATCCCTCTTTATAGGAAGGAGGGGGCGGTCGTGAGCAAAAAGACCGAGTCCCGCTGCAAAGGATTATAAAATGAATGCTTTAGAATGCCATTAAAAAAGAGATTTTCGCCTTCTTTAAGGGAAAGCTGGCGGTCCTCGATCATGACCTCAAAACGCCCCACCAAGACCGAGAGATAAATGGGCCGCGGATGCGAAAGAAAGGTCTGGTCGATTTTGCGCCGCGCGCCCACGATAAACTTGCCCGAAAAAAAATCCTTAATGAGCGGCGTGAATGAAACGGCGCGCACGCCCCAGCCGGTGAAGTCCATTTGAAAGACGCCTTTAGGCGAACCGGCTGAAAAATAATATTCTTGGCGCACCTCGCCGCGGCGGAACAACTCACTGACGGAAACGCCGAGCCCGCGCGCCACGGACTGGAGCGTCTTGATAGAAGGATTGCGGATCCGGCCCGCCTCCACCGCCGCCAGCGTGCGCGCATCCAAATCGCCGGCCGTGCGGCAGAGTTCAGCCCCGGACGTCTTTTTTTCCTGACGCAGGGCACGGATCGTTGCGCCGAGTTCAATACGCCCGGCCCCGCGGTCGCGGTCTGTCTTTTCTGCAAGTTTCTGCCGCAGCAAGCCGTAAAGGGATGTTTTTGCGGCGCGGGGCGTTTTAGATTTCATTCGGCACTTCCTTTCCCTGT
>ORMF010049893.1_pt1 | contig 10064 bp, 10 predicted proteins | sample 1779871 | NCBI WGS metagenome assembly ORMF01 (sample SAMEA104232316, study PRJEB22302) | groundwater metagenome | biome: forest; feature: aquifer; material: groundwater | place: USA | collected 2011-08-07 | depth 5.4 m | reverse complement strand
CCGAGTTTACCTCCGAGGTCTACAAGCGCGGCAGCATCGGGGCGGCGCGCACGCCCGATCCCAACACCGCCAACAGCCAGTTCTTCATCTGCTTCGGCGACGGCTGCCGTGGCCTGAACGGGCAGTACACCCTGTGGGGCGAGGTGGTCGAGGGCATGGAGCACGTCGATGCCATCGCCAAGGGCGAGCCTCCGCCGCAGCCCGACGTGATGCAGAAGGTGTATCTGCTGGCTGATGCAAAGAAGTAAGGCAATAGGCAATCGGCAATCGGCAATCGGGGGAGCGTAGACGGCCGTTGTGACCACGATTGCCGACTGCCGACTGCCGATTGCCCAACGAAATGGAGTTTCGCAAATGCCCCCCATCAAAGACCCCGAGAACACGCTGATCATGGAGACGACCAAGGGCAACGTCGTCATCGCCCTGCGCCCCGACCTCGCGCCCAAGCACGTGGAGCGCATCAAGACGCTGGCGCGCGAGGGCTTCTACGACGGCATCGTCTTCCACCGCGTGATCGAAGGCTTCATGGCGCAGACCGGCTGCCCCAAGGGCACTGGCACCGGCGGCTCGAGCTACCCCAACCTGCCGGCCGAGTTCAACGCCGAGAAGCACGTGCGCGGCGTGTGCTCGATGGCGCGCTCGCAGGCCCCCAACAGCGCCAACAGCCAGTTCTTCATCTGCTTCGATGACGCGAGCTTCCTCGACAAGCAGTACACCGTGTGGGGCAAGGTGATCGAAGGCATGGACAGCGTCGACAAGATCAAGCGCGGCGAGCCGGTCGCCAATCCCGACAAGATCAAGTCGCTCAAGGTGGCGGCGGATGTTTAGGTGTCAGACCCTCCGGGTCTGACACCTTTGCGCAAGGCGGCGTTGGAGTCATGGTGTCAGACCCGGAGGGTCTGACACCGACCATGCGCACCGACCTGTTCGACTTCGACCTGCCCGAGGAGCGCATCGCGCTGGAGCCCGTCTCCCCGCGCGACGCGGCGCGGCTGCTGGTGGTGCGGCCGTCTCCCCAAACGCCGCGCGGGTCCCCCTCCCCCTTGCGGGGAGGGGTTAGGGGTGGGGGTGACCCGCAAGCTCCGTCGGCGCCTGTGGCCGCCCCTCACCCTGACCCTCTCCCCATGCCGGAAGCGGCATGGGGAGAGGGAATCTCCCTCGAAGATCGCGTCGTGCGCGACCTGCCTGACCTCCTGCGGCCGGGCGACGCGCTGGTGTTCAACGACACGCGCGTGATCCGGGCTGCGCTCGCGGGCGAGCGGCTGCGGGGCGACGCCAGAGCGCACATCGCCTTCAACCTGCACAAGCGCGTGGACGAGAGCGGCTGGCGCGCGTTTGCGCGGCCGGCCAAGCGGCTCAGCCTCGGCGATCGTATTCGCTTCGGCAACGAGGGTCGCGTGTGCCTGCTCGGCAACCTCGATGCCACCGTGAGCGAGATCGGCGAAGGCGGCGAGGTGGAGCTCGCCTTCAGCCTGCACGGCGCTTATCTCGATGAGGCGATTGCCATCCTCGGCGACCCGCCGCTGCCGCCCTACATTGTGGGCCGGCGCGCAGTCTCGCCGCAAGACGCCGAGCGCTACCAGACCGTCTACGCGCGCCGCGACGGGGCGGTGGCGGCACCGACGGCGGGCCTGCATTTCACGCCGGCGCTGCTGGCGGCGCTGGCGGCGCGCGGCATCGCCTGCCACTTCGTCACCCTGCACGTCGGCGCCGGCACGTTCCTGCCCGTGAAGGCCGACGACACGGGGGAGCACCGCATGCATGCGGAGTGGGGCGAGGTTTCCCCCGAAACGGCTTCCGCCCTCAACGCCGCACGCGCCGCTGGCGGGCGCATCGTGGCCGTGGGCACGACCTCATTGCGGCTGCTGGAGACAGCCGCCGATGCGGATGGCACGATCGGCGCCTTCGGTGGAGAGACAAGTCTCTTCATCACGCCGGGCTACCGCTTCAGGTGCGTCGATCTGCTGCTGACCAACTTCCACCTGCCGCGCTCGACGCTGTTCATGCTGGTGGCGGCGTTCGCCGGCCTCGAGGTCATGCGCTCCGCCTATGCGCACGCCATCCGCGCGGGCTACCGCTTCTACTCCTACGGCGATGCCTGCCTGCTACACCCGGTGTCGCCGGCATGACGGACGCTTTCTCCTTCACGCTCATTGCCACCGACGGCGGCGCGCGCCTGGGCGAGATCGCCACGCCGCGCGGAAAAATCCGCACGCCGGCCTTCATGCCGGTCGGCACGGCGGCAACCGTCAAGGCGGTCTACACCGACCAGCTCGCGGCCGCCGGCACCGACATTCTGCTCGCCAACACCTACCACCTGATGCTGCGCCCCGGGGCCGAGCGCGTGGCGGGCTTGGGCGGCCTGCACCGCTTCATGCGCTGGGAGCGGCCGATCCTGACCGACTCGGGCGGCTTCCAGGTCATGAGCCTCGCCAAGCTCAGGCAGATCACCGACGAGGGCGTCGCGTTCCAGTCGCACATCGACGGCGCCGCGCACATGCTCACCCCCGAGCGCGCCATCGCCATCCAGTGCCTGCTCGGCGCCGACATCCAGATGCAGCTCGACGAGTGCATCGCCCTTCCCGCGGCGCGCGAGGACGTCGCGCGCGCGGTCGACAGGTCGCTTGCGTGGGCGGCGCGCAGCAAGCAGGCGTTCGAGCGGGAGTTGGGGAAGGGAACGGCGCGGCGGGGGCAGGCCCTGTTCGGCATTGTCCAGGGCGGCACCGACGCGGAGCTGCGGGCGCGCTCCGCCGATGCCCTGGTGGCGATGGAGTTTCCGGGCTACGCGATCGGCGGCCTGGCGGGGGGCGAGACGCAAGCCGCGATGCTGGATCCGCTGGCGCTGTGCCCCGGCCGGCTGCCCGCGGAGAAGCCGCGCTACCTGATGGGCGTCGGCACGCCGCTCGATCTGATCGAGGCGGTGGCGCGCGGCGCCGACATGTTCGACTGCGTGCTGCCGACCCGCTCCGGCCGGCACGGGCAGGCCTTCACCTGGTCCGGCAAGGTGAACCTGAAGAATGCCCGGCACGCCGACGATCCCGCCCCGCTCGATGCCGCGAGCAGCTGCCCGGCCGCGCGCGACTACTCCCGCGCCTACCTGCATCATCTGGTCAAGGCGGAGGAATACCTGGGCGCCATGCTGCTGTCCTGGGCCAACGTGGCGTTCTACCAGGAGCTGATGGCGGCGATGCGGGGTGCCATCGCCGAGGGCCGCTTCACCGCGTGGGCGGCGGAGACCAGGGCCAGGCTCGGGTAAGCTCACCGCGGCAGGAAATAGCGCGTCGGCTCCAGCTCGCGGTCATCGTGGGCGTGTAGCCCCGACTGCAGCTCGCCGGCGCCGGCGACGAACAGGCTGCGGGCGAGCGCGCGCGACAGCCGGTTGGCGCCGAAGGCGAGACCGGGGATGTCGCCCGCCACCGCCGCGTGGCTCATGGTCGAGCCGGCATTGAAGCAGTGGATGTGCTCGAGGCCCGGGGCCGCGCCGGGTGTGCGCTCGATCAGCTCGAAGCCGGGGCCCAGATAGGGGAAGCGGGCGCACTCGGGATGACGCGCGGCCTCTTCCGGCGTGATCCGGTCGGCCCACAGCGCGATCGCCTCGTTGAGGCGCGCAAGCTCGGGCCGGCGCCGCAGATCGACGGAGAAGCCGGTCGCCAGGATCACCGCATCGAACCGGTAGCGGGCCTTGTCGGTGACGACGGTGACGCCGTCGGCGGCGGGGATCGCGTCGAGCCAGGGCTCGGTGAAGTGGAGGGTGAAGCCGGCGTGGCGGTCGCAGCGCAGCACCGACTCGTGCGGGGGCGGCACGCCCTCGCTAAGGATGTAGCTGTAGATGGCCCAGCGCTGCGCGTCGTCGAGCGCCCGATAGCCGTGCATGAAGCCAGGGAACACGGTCCATTTCGACTTGTTGACCTGCGGCAGGTGCGCCCGGCGCGAGAACAGGCGCACTGCGCGCGCGCCACTCTCGAGCGCCACCGCGGCATTGTCGAAGGCCGAAGCGCTGGCGCCCAGCACGCCGATGGCCCCGCCTTTGAAGCGGGCGAAATCGATGTCGTCGGAGGCGTGGAATACGCGACGCTCGGCGTCGAGCGGCGCGCGAATGAGCGACGGGAACGATGGCGCGTAGGGCTCGCCGGCGCCGTCGCGGCCGCCTGCCAGCACGACCTTGCGCGCGTAGATGACCTCTCGTCCCCTGGGGCCCGCCAGCGCGGCGCGGACGAAGCCGCGGTCGAGATCGATCAGGGTCGCCTCCACCCCGCTGTCGATGGCGATGCCGGCGGTGTCGCGCACCCACAAGAGGTAGGCGAGCCAATCGGCGGTGGTGACCTTGTAGAGGCGCTGCCAGCCCTCGGTGCCGTGCTGGGCCTCGTACCAGGCGCGGAAGGTGAGCGCGGGGAAGCCGAGATCCGGCCCGGTCAGGTGCTTGGGCGAGCGCAGCGTGTCCATGCGCGCATACGTGCCCCACGGGCCCTCGTGGCCGCGGGCGGCGCGATCGACGATGCGCACGTTGCGCATGCCATCGCGCATGAGCGCGAGGCCGACCGTCTGCCCGCACATGCCGCCGCCGATGACGAGCACGTCGAGCGCCGGTCTGCCGTCGGGGCCGTCGACGGCCGGCACCCAGCTCGCCGCCGGAAAGAGCATGCGCGCGAAGTCGCGCCGGGCATCGGCCGCCAAAGCTTCGAGGCCGGATGGCCGGGCGTCGCCGCCATCTGCGTTGCCGGGAGCGGAAGCCATCGGAGTCGACCAACCTGCGTTGCTCAGCTCGTCGGCTTGCACCGCCGCCAGATCTCGGGCCCCGACGCTTCGCCCTTGCGGGTGAGCTGCACGGTCTCCTCGTTGAGCAGCAGCATGCTGATCTCGCCGCCCGCGCCGGGCTCGTTGGCCGGCACCACATAGAGGAAGCCGTGCCGGGAATAGTTGCCCTGGATGCGGTTGCCGCCGGGGGTGAGGATGTTGGGGCCGTCGATGGCGAAATGGGACGCGCCCAGACACCACTCGCCGTCGATGACATCGGCGTGCGCCCCGCGGGGCACCAGGCACAGGGCGCCGGCCGCAATCAACGCTGCTCCCGCCAGCCTCTCGATTCGCTGCCTCACGGCACTGTCCTCCAGGGTTCACATTCACGCTTCGCGTGTCGCGCCTTGCGCGCAGGCATTATCCGGTGCCCGGCGCACCGTCGGCAAGCAGGCATGCGGCAAGGACACTACGGCGGGTGGGGGCCCAGGCGCACGTGCAGATTGCCGCGAGTCGGCAAGCCACGCATCAGCGCCGCAACGCCGCTCGTTCGATATAGGTGACGGCCAACGTCCGTCGACGGCGTGCTGCGACACGCCGCGCTGCCTGCTGTGCACCACGATGTTGCCCTAAGCCTCGTCGAATGTGCGGAGGCCAGGAGGCTGGCCCAACACGGAGGGGGAGGCATGACCGACGCGACGACCATCGAGATCAATGTCGATACGTTCAGCGAGGGCGGCGGCTACTTTGTCAGGACGGAAACCAACGCCCGATGGGTTGGCGTCCGTGGCCCGTTTGCAGACCTGCAGACCGCGCAAAAGCTCAAGGCCGATCAGCTCGCAGCCTCCAAGCAGACACGCGCCGCGCTCGAGCAGGAGCTGCGCCGTGCCATGTCTGCCTTGGCTACGGCTCGGACGTAAGCGTTGCACGGCGCACGTGCCGCGCACGACCTGCGCGGCACAGCTGGCGTTCCTGCGCCCGAGCGGATCTTACGACGCTGCGAACGCTTACGCGGCGCTCAGCGCTGCGCCGTCGATCGACTGGGCGCTGACCTGGGTCCTGCCGTCCATCACGGAATTCAGGTCTGACTCCGAGGCAGCGCGGCGGCTCCGACCTTCGAACATGGCGCCCTGTTCGATGGCAAGCGACATATGGTGCACATCGCCTTCAACATTGGACGAGGCCTGCAGAGCGACCGTCTTTCCGCAGACGATGCCGGAGACGGCGCCGCGGATGATGACCTGGTGCCCGGCCACCATGCCTGTCACCTTGCCCAGCTCGCCGACGATCACCTCGGAGCCCTGGACGTCACCCTCGATCTCCCCGTCGACCTGCAGCACGCCGCGACCGATGATCTTCAACCCCTGGCCGACGATCTTGAGGTCGTTGCCGATCACCGATTTCTCGAGGTTTTCAGGGCCGACCGGGCGCAGCTGGCGCGCGTCGGCGGCAATGCGGTTAGTCGTGCGCGGCTCGAGCCTTTTCGGCTCTGCCGAAGAGGTACGCGTAAACATGGAACCCCCAACGGAAAAGAACCTGACTCGCCCACTGAAACAGCAACACGCATAGATGGTGGAAATGTGTCGCGCGCGAGCATAACTGCACGCAACGGGAGCGTTGAAATTTGGCCGATGTCCCGGTGTCGGTGCCGCGACGGGAGCTGGCTCAGGCCACCACCTCGTCGGTAAGCACGCTGAAGCTCGCAAGCCGGGTCTGGCCGAAGCTGGTGGAGAGGGCGACGTCGGCGGCGTCGCGGCCGCGCGCCATCAGGATGCGGCCGATGCGCGGGGTGTTGTGGCGCGCGTCGAACGTGTACCAGCGCCCGCCGAGATAGACCTCGAACCAGGCGGAAAAGTCCATCGGCTCGGGTGCGGGCGGAATGCCGATGTCGCCCAGGTAGCCGGTGCAGTAGCGTGCAGGAATGTTGACGCAGCGGCACAGCGTGATGGCAAGGTGGGCAAAATCGCGGCACACGCCGCGCTGCTCGCGGAAGCCGTCATAGGCGGTGCGGGTCGCCGAGGCGTGCTGGTAGCCGAAGCTGAGCCGCTCGCTGACGTAGTCGCAGATCGCCTGCACGCGCCCCCAGCCGGTGGGCCCGCTGCCGAACATCGACCAGGCCATGCTGGAGAGGTGATCGGTGTCGCAATAGCGGCTGCCGAGCATGTAGACGAGCACGTCGTCGGGCAGCTTCTCGACCGGGACCTGCTCCGCGTCGGGCGCGACGATGTCGGGCGTGCCGGGGTCGTTGGCGACGAAATCTGTCGACACCGTGAGCCGGCCGGGCGGGCCGACGACGCGCGTGCACAGGTTGCCGAAGGTGTCGGTGTAGTCCCTGGCCGCGACCGGCGGGTCGAAGGCGAGGCGGGGCGGGCCGGTGAGGTCGGGCAGGCGCGAGGGGTGCACGTTGAGCATCAGCACCATGGGCGTCGGCTGGGGGCAGTCGTAGGCGATCTCGAAGCCGGCGCGAATCTGCACTGTCGTCTCCCGGCAGAGCTGGCGCGTGTCACGGGTAAGAAGAAATTAAGCAAGATTGGTGCCAGCGGTTCGGCGCCGCTCGGCAAACGCCGCAGGTTGCGTCGCGTTCCTCAATCGATGCCGAAAGTCGGGAGCAACCGAGCTCGAATGGGGCTAGGCGCGCGTGCCCGAGAACGGCCAGCTGCCGACGCCGCTCGCGTTCACGGTGCCCGCGATCTTGTCGCCGGCGACCTTGCCGCTGAATTCCAGCGTCAGGGGCATCGGGTTCTTGATCGCCGCCTTGAAGCTGACGTTATCGCCGTTGGCCTTGCCGTCGAAGATGTCGACGCTGTTGCCCTCTTCGTTGGTCATCTTGCCGGAGAGCGCGGCGCCGGCACTGGTCAGCGTCAGCGTGCCCTTGCGCTCGCCGATCGGCGTGTTCATCGTCGTTTTCCAGGTGCCGTCTACAGCCATCTGCCATCCCTCCTACCACGCTCAACTGTTCGCGAGACACGGGTTGCCGCCAGGGCAGATTGCGGGAGCCCCATCGTTTAGGCAACCGTTTTCTGGCCTCGTTGTCTGGCCTCGCCGGCAGCCCACGGGCTGGCCCTTCCGCCTGGCTCAGGCGGCCGAACGCAGCGCCAGCGCGGGCGCCCGCGCAAACAGCATCCGGCGCTCGAAGAACGTGGAGCGGAAGAACGGATTGCGCTCCACCACCCGCTCGCGCGCTATTGCGTAGTCGAGCGCCATCAGCGAGATCGGCTTGCTGAGCGAGGGATAGTGCCTGGGATCGCAAATCAGCCGATGCCCGAACACGCGCCGGTAGAAGGCCTGGTGCTCGGCGCGGACGGTGGCGAGCAGCAGGTCGGCATGGAAGTATTCCGACGCCAGCACGGCCAGCCGCGTCGTCACGTAGCACAGCTCCGGCTGGCGGCGCGACAGCGCCCGGTCGGCGACGAAGCGGGTCGGATCGATGACGACCTTGCCGGCCGCGATCTCCGGCGACAACAGGTCGGAGAACACGTTGAGCGCCGGCAGGCCGGGAGATTGCCGGCAAGCCACGTGCAGCCGGATCGAGCTCGCCAGCTCGCCGTCGATATAGACCCCGAAGATCCAGGCGTTGTCGGTATCGTCCAGCGCATCGCCGAAGCGCTCGCCGGGATTGGGCGGGATCGCGCCTTCCCGCAGGTAGGCGGCGTAGCGCAGCCGGAAGATCGCATCCCTCTCCTCGGCGGTCTCCGCGCGGCGGTAATCCACCCGCTGCAACAGCGCCATGACGCGATCGGCTAGGCTCCTTCCCGGCATCGCCGCTGCCGGCACGGACGCTAATGCAACCATTATGGCCTCGTCCTCAACTACCCCAACGTTAGATTAAAGTTAACATCGGCTTAGGCTATGTAAAGAATAAAGTTAACCAAAAAGAAACCAATGAGCATCACGGTTAATTTTGCGTTAATGCACGCATCGATCTGAAACCGCTATTGGGCCGAACCTTGCCTTACATGCGCAGTAACCACGTTGAATTGGACATGCATCCAAGAAAACTAAGGCATTCTTTGGGCAGGTGCAGTTCGCCCGCGAGCCCGAGCCGGCGGCCGCGCCGTCCCGCCCCGCTACACCGGGCAATGCCCTGTTGGCCATTCCGACGACGCCTCGCGCCGGCAGATCCGTCGAATTGAACCAAAATTCATGAGATTGCCGGAACCTTGCATTCATCGGTTGTGGTGGGGAAGGTCATGCGGGTCTGGCAGCGGCTAGCGGCGCTTCGCGGCGGCCAAGCCTTGCCGACCGAGATCTACATCTCCCTTGTAGATGCGCTGTTCGAGGACCTCCGCACCCTGTTCGTGGGGTCGCTGGCGGCCTCCATCACCGCGCTCATTACCGCCTGGAAGACCGGCGAGCAGTCGCTCTACCTGTGCTCGGTGGCGATCGTCATCGTCGCCTGCATGCGCGCGCTCGATGTGCGGGCCTACCTGGTGCGCCGCCCGCAGCTTGCGACCATCGAGGAGGCGCGCCGGTGGGAGCTGCGCTACGTCGTCGGCGCCGCGGCCCACGTCTCGCTGATGGGCATCTGGTGCCTGCTCGCCTTTGCCAAGACGGACGACAGGTTCGTCGAAATCTTCAGTTTCTCCATGACGCTCGCCTACATGATCGGCATATCCGGGAGAAACTTCGCCAGCAATCTGCTGGTTACCGCGCAGATCGTTTGCGCAGGCATTCCCATGACGATAGCGCTCTTCACAGTCGGGGGGGCCTATTACACGATTTTCGCATTCGTGCTGGTGCCCTTTTTCGCCACGCTGAAATTCATTTCCGACCGGCTGCGGCGCGTGCTGCTCGAGGCCGTCATCGCCGGCCGCGATGTGAGCCTGCTCGCGCGGCGGTTCGACACCGCGCTCAACAACATGCCGCACGGGCTGTGCATGTTCGATGCCGAGCGCCGCGTCGCCGTCTCCAACAAGCGGCTGGCCGAGCTCCTCGACCTGTCGCCCGACATCGCCGGCAGGCTGGCTTCGGTGCGCGAGTTCCTGCTCGACAGCGTGCGCGGCGGATCGCTGGCGGACGCGCAGGCCGAGCAGCTGGTGCTGGAGTTCGAGAGCCGGCTCGCCGGCTCGGGCGGCGACAGCGAGCTGTTCCTCGAGACGGGGCGTGGCCGAACGCTGGCGCTCAGGATCAATCTGATGCCGGGCCCCGGCTCGGTGGTGCTTTTCGAGGACACCACCGAACGCAAGATCGCGGAGCGATTGCTGCGCGAGCAAAGCGAGATCATTTCCCGCGCTCATGAAGGCGTGGTGATTGTGAACCTGGAAAACCGCGTCACGCTCTGGAATGCCGGCGCGGAGAAAATCTTTGGCTGGACCGCGGCGGAGGCGCTG
>ORMF011679235.1_pt1 | contig 10065 bp, 8 predicted proteins | sample 1779871 | NCBI WGS metagenome assembly ORMF01 (sample SAMEA104232316, study PRJEB22302) | groundwater metagenome | biome: forest; feature: aquifer; material: groundwater | place: USA | collected 2011-08-07 | depth 5.4 m | reverse complement strand
GACGTTGACCAACGACTTCTTCGTGAACCTCCTCGACATGGACACGGAGTGGCGACCGACGACGTCCGGAGCCGGGGAGACCTTCGAGGGGCGTGGTCGCGGCAAGGGCGAGGGCAAGTGGACCGGCAGCCGCGTCGACCTCGTGTTCGGTTCGAACTCCGAGTTGCGTGCCCTCGCGGAGGTCTACGCGTGCGACGACGCACAGGACAAGTTCGTGCGCGACTTCGTTGCCACGTGGGACAAGGTCATGAATCTCGACCGATTCGACCTTGCCCGGCCGACGCCGAATCCGCTCCGAGGAGTTGCCGCGTTCTCGTCAGCAGAACCTGGGCGGTGAAGGGCTTCTCCAGTAGTTCCACGCCCGGCACCTGGAAACCTTCTTCGTTCCGCAGCGCCGTGGCATACCCGGACATAAACAGCACGCGCGTATCGGGCCGCCGTTCGCTCACGCGCCGGGCCAGCTCGCGTCCGTCGATTCCTGGAAGCACGACATCAGTCAGCAGCAGGTGAATCGGGGTGTCGAGGCCCTCGAGCAGCGCCAGAGCAGACTCGGCGCTCTCGGCCTCGACTACGCGGTATCCGAACCGCTGCAGCGCCGTTTTCGTAAACGCGCGCACGCCGTTCTCGTCTTCGACAAGCAGCACGGTTTCCGCGCCAACCGGTGTACTCCTTGCCGAAGCCACCTTCGGCTGCGGCGTCGCCCGCGCGGCCTTCGGGAAATAGCTGGTGAACGTCGTGCCGCGGCCCTCCTGGCTGTCAACGCCGATGTAGCCCCCGAGCTGTTTCACAGTCCCGTACACTGCCGCGAGTCCGAGCCCCGTGCCCCGTCCACGCTCTTTGGTAGTGAAGAACGGCTCGAAGATCCGTCGCTGCACCTCCGGCGACATGCCGGTTCCCGTGTCGGTCACCGCGAGCGCCGCATAGGCGCCCTCCGCGGAACCTTGGTGCTCGAGCGCGAACGCCGGGTCGATCACGCGGTTACTCGTTGAGATGGTGAGTGTCCCACCGCTCGGCATCGCATCCCTGGCGTTCACCGACAGATTGATGAGGAGGTGTTCGAGCTGTGTGGCGTCTGCCATGACCAGATCGAGTCTTTCACCGAGCACACACTCGATCCGGATCGATTCTGGCAAGAGACGCCGCAGCATCGGTTCCAGATTACTGACGAGCGCCGACAGATCGATTGGACTGACTGCGATGACCTGCTTGCGGCTGAACGCCAGCAGCTGCTGTGTGAGCGCGGCAGCCCGTTCCGCGGCGACGCGGATCTCCCGCAGATCCCGTCCGATGGCCTTGTCCGGACCGATCTGGTCGGTGAGCAGCTCCGAATATCCGAGGATCGCCGTCAGCACGTTGTTGAAGTCGTGCGCGATCCCGCCGGCGAGCTGCCCGACGGCCTCCATCTTCTGCGCCTGTCGAAGCTGTTCGTGCAGGCGGTGCTGCTCGGTGATGTCTTCCGCAATCACCTCGAACACCGGACGGTTGGATCCGCGATCCTTCGTCAGGCGGCCACTGAGGCGAACGCGGACGTGATCGCCGTTCTTCCGCCTCCACAACGCCTCGGTTCCGGCAATGTGGCCACGGGCATGGCTCTGCTGGAAGAACTCGAGCCCAACCTCCTGGTTCACGAACAGGCTCGCCATGCCGACATCGCGCAGTTCGGCGGCCGAATCGTAGCCGAGCATCGCTACGAGTGCGGGATTGATGGTCAAGAACTGACCGTCCACGGTGGTTCTGTAGATGCCAAAGACCGCATGGTCCACGAGGGAGCGATACTCCTGCTCCGATGCCCGCAGCGCCTCTTCCGCGCGTCGGCGCTCGCGGCGCTGCCGGTGGTCGCCCATCTCGCGTTCGATTGCAGGAACCAGGCGCGCCAGACGGTCCTTGACCAGGAAGTCGTCCGCGCCGGCCTTGAGCGATGCCACGGCGACTTCCTCGCCGACCGTTCCTGAAATGACGATGAACGGGATCTCGACACCGATCGACTGCAACAGCTCGAGGGCCGCGGAGGCCGAAAATGTCGGCAAGCGGTAGTCGGAGAGCACAAAATCCCAACGCCGCCGCTTCAACGCCTCGCGCATCGCCTCTAACGTCTGCACTCGCTCATGCTCGACGCTGAATCCGCCTCGCTCGAGCTCTCGGACCAGCAGCTCCGCATCGCCCGGAGAATCGTCAACGATCAAGGCATGCACGAGTTTGGACATGGTCAGTGTGCGGCCGTAACGTGAAGCGCTTCCATCAGATCAGTGTTTCGGCTCGGTGAGAGACCTGCTGGAGATCCCAGGCTGAGCGGAATCGAGGAGCCGTTGAACGGTGATGCAGCCCAGCGAAGAAGTGCGAAGCGTCCTCGGCCCTGGGTTGGCTGGGCCTCTTGCCATTGAGGCTCGAGGCACGTGCGACCAGGGACCAAGGACGTTCGGAACGGCTCCAGTTCGTGCTGTCAAACGCCTCGCGTGGCGCGTGGGCCCGATCTTCAGATCGGGCAGCTTCAAGATTAGACTTAGACTACCTTCTATCTCGTGGGCTTCTTCTCGGAGCAGATCCTCCTAAGCTGCAAACCGGAACCTGGGAGCTGAGATGACACTCAAACGACTGCTGTGGGCGACCGTCGCCGTATTGCTGCTGCTGGCGACGTTCGGAGCCGGCTGGATTGTCGGCCGCACGGGTATCGGGTCCGTCGTCGACCGCGCATCCCTCACGGATCTCGAACGTCGGTTCGCTGATCGGATGTCCGGAGCCTCGCTCGTCGGCTCGTTCACGGTCAACGGGCGAACGAACCGCGCTGCCAGCGCGGACCGTTACGATCTGTCGAGCGTCGAAAAGGTCGGCGACAACCTGTGGCGTTTCGGCGTGCGCATGCGTCATGGTGACTTCGACGTGACGCTGCCCGTCACGGTCCCCATGAAATGGATCGGCGATACGCCCGTCGTCATGCTCACCGAGTACAGCATGCCGTCGCTCGGGACGTTTACCGCGCGCGTCTTCTTCTACGACGACCGGTACGCCGGCACGTGGCAGCACGGTCGGGAGATCGGCGGTCACCTGTTCGGGCGTGTTGAGAAACAGTAAGACGGCCCACCTCGCCGTCGGTCCGTCCTTCGAGCGAGACGCCCGACCTGAAGGTCGGGCCTACGAGGCGAGCCACTGAAGACGCAAGGTCGCGTCCTGTTCACAGGCTCGAGCTCCGCTCCAGCGCCATTCCCGCACCAGCCCTGCCCTACCCCCCGCATGCCCTGCCCGCCCTCTAGATGACCTAGCGGGGCGTCGGGGCGGGTTTCAGCGCCGCGGCAGCCTTGGCTTCGTCAGCGCGCGCGCCGGCAAGAATCCCGATCATCGAGTGGTTGCCCTCGTGGCACGCGTACTCGTACAGCTGGTCGTCGGTATGCTTCAGTCGAATCATGAAGGTCCACGGCTGCACCCACGTATCCGGGTCAATGACGGTGAGCTGCCAGTTGAGGAAGTTCCTTTCCGGCCGCGAGAACCGCTCAATGATCTTCACATTGGGTGTTGACCCCTGGAATCCATCGGTGAAGTTGGTCGTCTCGACGACCAGCGTGTCGCCTTCCCAGTGGCCGCGGGGGTCACCGTGCAGCTGGCGGACGTCCTGCGGGAGGTGCGGCCGTCCATCCATCGGGACCACGCGCGCATCGTGAATCGTCTCCTGGAGAATCACGACAGTCTCCGGGGCCTGAACGATCTGCAGGTAGCTGTTGATTCCGCTACCCGTGCGGGGCGCCCCATAGGAAATGCACCGCTCTGACAGCGATCGATCTTCAGGACCGTCGGCGGGGCCTCGCGGGCCGCTCTCAGAACCTTGCACCACCACACCATTGCCGCGGCCGCGCGTCTGTCGCGCCAGTGCCTCCGGCGTCTGCGCCGGCATCTGGCCGTTCGGGGGATCGGCAATGAGCGACGTCCGGTTGTCCCAATCGCGCTCGACCATCCAGAACTGGTTGTAGTTGCCCGTGGAGGAGTCGTAGGACGTCTGGTCGAATTTGCCTTTCTCCTTCAGATCGAGCGCGAGTTGGACGATGCTCGTGAAGATGGCATCGCCGCCCTCGTCGACGGCCTTCGACATCAGCATTCTGAGTTCATTGACTTCAGCCTCGGTCAGCGACGCCTTGTCTTGCCACTGGGTCGGCCGGGTCATCGGCGTCACGCTGTTGTTCGACCACACGCCCTGAAAGTCGGGCTTGCCGTCCGTCGTACGCGGCACTTTCCAGCTGCCGGCAGCAGGTGTCGGCTTCGGAGCGACCGTCGCCGATGCCCCTCCGGCCTGCCGCGCAGGCGCAGACGGCGTCGACTGCGCGGCGAGAGATACGGTGGCGGCTGTTCCAACCACCGCGAGACTTGCCAGAAGCTTCTTCACCCCAGCCTCCATAAGAAACATGAGGGATCTGTAGGCTGAACCTTCGTTCCCAAATGCCACACGGGCCCAAACCTCAACTCAGGCGGTACTGGCTAGTGTGTCCCAGGTCACGCCGGAGGTCCAGCGGGGTTTGTTCGGTTGGAGCGCTTGTGGCGTAGACCTGCGGGGCAGTGCTATGCTTGCCGCATTAGAGAGGGAGGTTCGTGGAATGCCAAGTAAGCTTTGGATGGTGTTTGCCGGCGCGAGTCTGCTGCTGGCCGGGGGCCCGGTTCGAGCCCATCATGCATTTTCCGCGGAGTTCGACGCGAATCGCCCGGTCAAGCTACGAGGTGCCGTCACGAAGGTCGAGTTGGTCAATCCCCACGCCTGGATTCACATAGACGTGAAGATGCCCAACGGCACGGTCGAAAAGTGGATGGTGGAGGGCGGCACGCCGAACACACTGCAGCGCCGCGGCATCACGCGGGACACGATTAAGATCGGCACCGAGATTGTGGTGGACGGCTTTCAGTCGAAGGATGGGAGCATGAGAGCCAACGGCCGGAACATGACGTTCCCTGACGGCCGGACGTTGTTCATGGGCTCATCGGGAACGGGCGCCCCACGCGACGGAAAGGACCCAACCGAAAAATAGCTGGAGCCCTTCGATGGTCAGATGCCTGTCATACGCGCTCGTCTTGAAGGCGAGCGTGCTGGCGTACGTTTCACCGACCTGCCAGACCCGCAAACCGTAGCAAATCGGCCAAACCGTACGCCCGAGCTTTAGCTCGGGCGTACGCCGGCCGTAGGCCCGACCTGAAGGTCGGGGCTACGTTAACGGACGGCCGTGGGCCGTTTGCGCAGGTGGCCGTACATCAGCTCTTCAACGAACGGCACACACTTGAACTCCATCAACTGGGCGTTCTTCTCGAGGTGCCGATAGAGGAGCATGCTCATCTTCCACGGGCGCGTAAAGACCTTCGGGTCGGTGATCGTGACTTCGTAGTTGATGGTATTGACGTCCTGGAGCGTAAACCGTTCCTGAACGTGCAGCTGGTCGCCGTGGAAGTTCCCGGCGCGGTCGAACCAGGTCTCTTCCATCTGGTCGGTGACATCGATGACGAGCGTCTCGCCTTCCCAGCGCCCGATCGACCAACCCATCCAGGCTGGGGAAGGACTCTTCTCCTTGCTGTTCATCCGGATGACGCGGCTGGCGGTTGTAAACTCGTAGGCCATGAGGATCGTGTTCGTGGACTGCACGATCTGAAACGGATGAGGCATGTAGGTCGCCCGCGGGATCCCCGGCATATAGCACTTAATCTCCGGGTCGCGCGTGATCCAGTTCTCGGCGTTCTCCTTCTTTTTCGCAAGCGCCTCAGGCCTGTACGGAATCTCGTTGCCCTCGACCACGCCGGGGCCGGGCAGCACGGCGAAGGCCGCGCCGAGCGCGACAACCGGTCCCGCCTTCGCGGCGTGAGCCTGGATGTCCCAGTTGGCCGTGTTCATCACCTGCCAGATGCCTGTGAGGTTTGGCTTGCCGTCCACAGTGCGGGGCGCCCTGTAAGCTGGGGCCTGCGTCTGACTCGAGGCCGGAATGATAGAGCCAAGTACGGCGGCGGCAGCAGCTGCCACAGCGAACGAAATGCTGACGCCCCATCGAGTACTCATCGACCCCCCAAAGAAAAGCTTGGCACAACTCAAGCGGCGAGAATTCGTGGAGCTTCAGTCAAGGACGGGATTCTACTATGTCCTCCGGCTGGCCATCACACGGCGAGTCGCGGCCCGATGTCACACCGTGCGCAGGTATTGATGCACAGAAAAAATTGCCGCCGACCCCTCGCCAACGGCGGCGGCGATGCGGCGATTTGCACCGGCGCGGACGTCACCGGCGGCGAACACGCCCGGCACACTTGTTTCAAACATCAACGGGTCGCGGTCGAGCGCCCAACCACGGGCCGCCGCCCTCACCTCTGGTCCGGTCAGAATGAATCCCTTGTCGTCCATCTGGACGAAGCCGGCGAACGCATCCGTCCGCGGCGCGACGCCGATAAACACGAACATCGCCGCAGTCTCGAGGCTGCCGGCCTGCCCGGTGTCGACGTGCCGCACATCAGCGCACTCGAGATGGCCCTTCCCGCGCACGCCGGTCAGCTCGACACGGGTCATGACGTTGATGTTCGGTGTCGCGCGAATACGGTCCACCAGATACTGGGACATCGATGCACTGAGATCCGGCGCGCGGACGAGCATCGTGACGTTCCGCGCATATCTCGAGAAGAACAGCGCTCCCTGTCCGGCCGAGTTCGCTCCCCCGACGATGCAGACATCCTCCCCTCGATAGAGGGCGGCTTCCGTCATGGCCGCACCGTAGTAGACGCCGGCGCCGAGCCACGTGTCCACGCCAGGAACATCAAGTTCCCGCACGGCCATCCCCATGGCCAGCACGAGCGCATGGCACGACACCTCCTTGCCGTCGGAGAGTTGCACGATTCGATAGGGATCCTCGCGCCGCACGCCGACCACGGAGGGACCGACGAGCAGCTCCGTGCCAAAGCGTCGAGCCTGAGCCGTCGCGCGCTGCGCGAGATCCGCGCCGGTCACGCCCGCGGGGAAGCCCAGATAGTTCTCGATCATCGAGCTCGTTCCCGCCTGGCCGCCCGGTGCGTTCTGTTCGACGAGCAGCACGTGGAGACCTTCCGACGCGCCGTAGACTGCGTTGGCAAGCCCCGCAGGCCCGCCGCCAACAATTACCAGATCGTAGAAGGGACGCGTCGCCAGCGTCTGGAGCCCCGTCTTCTCGGCCAGTTCCGAGCTCCCGGGTGCAACGAGATAACTCCCGTCGGGAAACAGGACGACGGGCAGGCGGGACACGTCGCCAGTGAGCGCCTGAACGAGCTCGCGGACCGGGGCGTCCTGATCAATGTCGACCCACTGATACGGAATCTGATTGCGCGAGAGAAACTCACGGGCTTGATAGCTCTGGGGAGACCACCGCGACCCGACGATGCGGACACCCTCATAGGGCGGACGCGCCCGCGCAGACCAATCGAGGAGGAGGTCGTCCAGCACGGGATAGAGCCGCTCCTCGGGCGGGTCCCACGGCTTCATCAGATAGTGATGAAGGCCGACCTCATTGATGGCGGAAATCGCCGCCGCAGTATCCGCGTACGCCGTGAGGAGGACGCGCACGGCGTCCGGATACAGCTTGCGGGCTTCGACGAGAAGCTGCGTGCCGGTCATGTCCGGCATTCGCTGGTCCACGAGGAACAGCGCCACGGGCACAGCCCGCCGTTTGAGCTGCCGGACGGCGTCGAGGGCCTCGGGCGGCGAGGACGCCGACACCACGCGATACTGGCTCCGGTAGTGGGCTCGCAGATCGCGTTCGATTGCCGCAAGCACCTCCCGGTCGTCGTCCACCGCCAGGATGACGGGCTTGGTCACCGTGTTCGTCCTGGCGTTCAGGCCTTGTGGCGGCTGAGAATCGCGTCGATTTGCTCCAGCGAGAAGCTGTTTAAACCCACGATCTTCGCCTGAGGTCGGAAGGCGGGGGGCAGCACCGCACGGGCTTCATCACGAGTCGCCACGTCCACGATGATCCACGCGCGGTGATCACCGTCCATGCAGCCCCAGTCGGCATGCGTCAAGAAGTGAGACCCCGAAGACAAGAACACTTGCACGACTTTCGCGCACGCAACAATCTCGGGCTCGTGGGACATTTCGATCAGGAATCTCGGCATTAGCGCTTCTCCAACGGCGCGTCAGTCCCATCTGACCCAAGGGCCGTAGCGACAGGCAGGCTGACACGGAATTCAGATCCACCGGGTCCGGAACTGACGTTGATAGCCCCCCGATGGCGCTCGACGAGGCGGCGGGCGATTTCCAGACCCAGGCCGGTTCCCTCGCCGATACGCTTGGTGGTGAAGAACGGATCGAAGATTCTCTCCCGAATCTCTTCAGGAATGCCCGGACCGTTATCGACAACGCGAACGACGATGGATTGTCCGTCTCGAACGGCCGAGACGGCCACGCGTCCTGCCTCCGACACGGCGTCCAGAGCATTATCGATCAGGTTGGACCACACCTGATTGAGCTCGCCGCCAAATCCATCGACACCAGGCAGCCCAGGCTCGAGGTTCAAACTCAAGTCGACTTTTTTGGCTCGCGCTTTTGCGCGAAGCACCGTGATCGTATCCGAGAGTCCGCGACCCACGTCGACCAGTCCGGGCACCGTGGCCTGGTCCATGTAGGTGAAGCCTTTCACGGCTGTCACGAGCCCGTGAATACGGGACGCGGCGGTTTCAATTTCGAGCACCAGCCTGCGCGCATCGCAGATCGCGGCCAAGTAGCGGAATGCGATTGGCAGCGCGGAAACGGCCATGCGCGAGGCAAGCGTCTCGAGCCCGCCCACTTCGATGCCGGCTCCGACAAACGCGGAGGCCTCCTCGTCGTTCAGCTGGTGCTGCTGCAGCCATTCGGCAATGGTCTCCTCGCGGTCGATCCGCTCCAGCGGAGACAGCGTCGCGCTGGCCTCCAAGCAGGCGTCGCGAATGCGCTGGACCAATTCGAGCGACGCCTCGGACAAGTCGCACGCGCCGAGCGCGCTCGCGGCTTGCTCAACTTCAGCGAGGCAACCGGCCAAGCTCCTAGAACTGCGCGCGACGGCGGAGGCGGGATTGTTCAGCTCATGTGCCAGACCCGCGGCCAGCTGGCCGAGTGATCGCATCTTCTCATCGTGCAGCTCGTTCGATCGAAAGTACCGAGCGCGATCGAGCATCACGTGAACCAGCAGCGACGTGATCTCGTGGCAGTCGCGGATCATCTCGGGGAAATGCTCGCAATTGAGCATCAGGACTTCCGAGGCTTCTTCCGCGGTCACCGTGCCCGGCGACTCCGTCATCCGCGAGTACGGGAGGACCCCGGTGATATCGCCCGCTCGCCACTCGGCGACAATGCGACTGGCGCCACCGCGGTCCACGCGAATCGTCACCAGCCCCGACAACACGATCCACAAATCCCGGGGCTGCTCCGCCTTCCGGAAGATGATATCGCCAGCGGCATACTGGCGGAGAAATCCGCGCGAGACGAGCCACTGCAGCTGCTCCGCAGGAACGTCGGCGAAGGTTCGCAGAGCGGCCAGTCGATCGACGAGGGGGGACGTGGTCACACGAGTCCTTCACCGGGATGATACGGGCTTTGCGGGATCCTTCGGTGAAACTTTCGCCCGACGAGCTGGCTATGACAGGAACTGGAGGGCGCAGAGGACCGTCAGGTACGACGCCGCGAAGTAGCCGAATATCATCAGCGCGCGACGGGAGGGCGGCAGCAAACGCCAAGCAATGGTCGGGTGCGCCGACATCGCGAGGCTTCTCCCAATCATGATCTCGAATCGATTGCTCGGCCGGTCCGCGCGGCTTGGTCGTGGCCTCATGCGGTCTCGCAGCGCAATTCGCCGGCCAGCGAACTGCGCTGAAAAACGGGGGATTCCCGCGCCTTTGACGGTCAGAGTGCGCCCTCAGTAAGAGTGTTATCTGCCTCGCGATTGACATCATCATTTGGGGAGCCGGCGGCCCGCCAGTCCACCGGTCTCGCTTCGTTGCAGACCCACTACAGACGATCGCAAGCCTGCAACGCCGCCAACGAATCTGCATGGCCCCCCTGCGCCGGGGTGAGAATCGGCGCGCATCGGTGGGAAGGCGCACGGCTTGCCCCTGACGGTC
>ORMF012005387.1_pt1 | contig 10066 bp, 10 predicted proteins | sample 1779871 | NCBI WGS metagenome assembly ORMF01 (sample SAMEA104232316, study PRJEB22302) | groundwater metagenome | biome: forest; feature: aquifer; material: groundwater | place: USA | collected 2011-08-07 | depth 5.4 m | reverse complement strand
TGCTTCACCTGGTCGGCGGGAATGGTTGCCATCACGATGGTGATGCCCTGCTGCAGGAACGCCGACCGCAGCTTCCAGCATTCACGCCGCGACACCGGATCCACGCCGGTGGTCGGCTCGTCGAGCAGGAGGATGCGCGGCTCGTGCACCAGCGTGCAGGCGAGCGCGAGCTTCTGCTTCATGCCGCCGGAGAGTTGATCGGCACGGCGGCTGCGGAACGGCCGAAGCTGCGTCATCTCCAGCAGGCGGTTCCGGCGATCATGAAAGTGACGGACACCATGAATCTCAGCGAAGAACGCGATGTTCTCGTCGATGCTGAGGTCGCCGTAGAGACTGAAGCGCTGCGACAGATAGCCGACCGACTGGGTGATCGCGCGGTGCTCTTTCGCCGGATCGCGGCCGAGCACACGGACCTGCCCCGCATCGGCCTTCAGCAGTCCGCACAGGAGACGGATGGCGGTTGTCTTGCCGGCCCCGTCGGGACCGATGAGGCCGAACATCTCACCCGGCTTCACCGCGAACGAGACGCCCGCGAGCGCCTCCACGGTCCCGAACCGCCTGCGGACTTCGTCGAACTCGAGTATGGTGTCCATCACTTCTGCAGCGGAATTTCGGCTTCGACAGGCATGCCCTGCTTGAGGACGCCGTTCTTGTTGTCCACCGAGATCCGGATGCGGTAGACGAGCTTGGACCGCTCCTCGGCCGTCTGCACGTTACGCGGCGTGAACTCCGCCTTCGACGAGATGTAGGTGACGACGCCCGCGATGCCGCTGCCACCGGCATCGGTGAAAATCGTGGCCGACTGCCCGAGTCGGAGGGCGGGCACGGTCGGCTCCGGAACGAACACGTCTGCCCACGCGGCGTCGAGATCCACGACGACGGCGATCGGCGTGCGCGGCGCGATCACCTCTCCGGGCTCCACGAGCTTCTGCGTGACGATGCCCGACACCGGCGAGGCGAGGGTCGTATCGGCAATCTGTTTGTCGAGGACGGCGATCTGCGCCGCCGACGAGGCCACGCGGGTTCGCGCCACGTCAACTTCCTCTCGCCTCGCGCCTGCGCGCAGGCGCGCCAGACCGTCGCCCTGCGACCTGGCGCGACTCTCCGCGGCAGTCACCCGATCGGCGGCCAATGCTTTCCGCGTCGCGGCATCGTCGCGCTGCTTCTGAGAGCCGGAGTTGTTGGCGAGCAGCATCTCGAAGCGTTGGAGGTCCTGCTCGGCCGACCGGAGCTCGGCACCTGCCGCCGAGACATCGGCTTGAGCCGCGGCCAGCTGAGATTCGGCCTGCCGGATGTCCTCCACCCGCGAGCCGGCCTGCACCAGACGAAGCTGGGCCTCGGCCTGCGCCTGGTCGGCCCGCGCGCGCTGAAGGGCGAGTTCGAGATCTTTCCTGTCGAGAGTCAGGATGACCTGCCCCGGCTCGACGCGGTCGCCCTCTTTGATGGTGAGCGTGAGCACGCGCCCACCCTGTTCCGGCGCCAATCGCGTCTCTGTGGCTTCGACGTGGCCGGAGGCGCGCACGCGGTCGGACGGCGGCGGCTCGTTGCAGGCGGAAGCGAGGAGCGCCAGCCAAACCAGGAGACTCCGTCCGCGGAGGTTCGATCGCGTCATGACTCAGCTCGTTCTCAGCATGCGCAGCGCGGTTTGCTGCAGGTGATCGGTCAGGTCGGCGTGCGACACGGTGGCGAACATCGGCAACTGGTTGCGGCCTGGACGGCTGGCGGCGCGCTCACGCGCCGCGTTCATCATGAGCGGCCCGAGCACCGAGAGGTACGCGAGCACGGGGCTCACGGTGCGGAACTCGCCGGTCTTCTGGCCGTCGGCGAGAATGCGATGGAACGCGCCGAAGAGAACGCGCATCAGCGCGAGGGTGGTGGCATCCAGCCGCGGCGCGCCTTCGGAGAGCTCGCGCATCATCAATGGCGGAAACCACGGCCGGGTGTCAGCGAGCTCCACGAAGGCCGCAATGAAGCGGCGCAGGCGGTCAGTGGCGGAGGTCGGCGACTCGGCGACCTCCGTGACGGCCTGCCCGATGGCGCCCAGCATGTCGCGAACGACGGCGCGGTAGAGGGCCAGTTTGCTGGTGAAGTGGTAGTAGATCATCGCCTTGTTCACGCGAGCATCGCGGGCGATGTTGTCCACCAGCGTGCCATCGAACCCCCTGGCGGAAAAGGACCGTGCGGCCGCCTCGAAGAGGGCGGTGCGGGTGTCGGAGGCTCGGCGGGGATTGGCCATTTCAAACTAACTGGTTAGTTAATTCAAAGAACAGTAAACACCCGAGCATGGCTGCCTGTCAACCGGGGGCCGTACCGTTCCGTTACGGCAACCGCGCCCGTCTTCGCGAGTGGCCCGTCCTCGAGGAATCAGTCCCACTGAGACGACGCACCGCGGAGGCCGCAGAACACGCGGAGGATTTCCCCGAGATTTTGTCTGCGGGCTCGGCGATCTCTGCGGTGATCGTCGTTGTCGGCCGTTCGTGAATCAGCGAAGACAGGTCACTCTAGTTCAGGGACACGGGTCGGTCAGCGACTGACGCGAACGTCAGGACGTCCGCCGAGCGACGACCGCCGCGACGTGCGGCGCGTCGCTCGAATCGTTCAGGACTCCGGCGGTCGTGAACGGGAAGCGCGGCCCTCAGGTAGGAGGAGAGCACATACGGCACTCGTGATGCGTCTTCGTAGAAGGCGCCGGCGTGCAGCGCTTCACGCACCAGCACGAGATCCAGCTCCTCGCTGTAGACGAGACATCGCGCGTCGATGTGCAAAGAGGCAACGAGGTACACCAGATGGAGTCCGTTGTACGCGCCGAGCCGCAGCGTGGTCGCGAGAAACTGCGGTTGCTCTCTCAAGAGTTGTTCGCGCGCGCTCTGAAAATCTCTAAGAGTCGTGAGGGTGCCATCGCCGATCGCTCGACGAGAGCGTTCGAGCCGCGTGGTATTGGGATCGACGAGAATGGCGCGACGGAGCATTCTGGACGGGTGTGACGGCCAGTTTACAGATCTGCATCACCAACGCAACAACAAATGTGATGGGCGTTACGTGCTTGACCGCGGGATAGATCCCAGACAGAATCTTTCAAACGGGGGATTTTTTTGCTTCAACGAGGCCCGCGTCAACGTTCCCGATCAACGGATAGACGGCAGGGCGACGTCCAGCCCATGCATGGACTGCCTGACTTCAACATCTCGCGCAGCGATTGGTGGATTGTGCTCACCGCCCACTCGAACGTGCTCATCGAGGGCGCCGAGGCAAGCACGGACGCGGTTGTCGCGACTCTCTCTGAGCGTTTGCAGACGCCCTTTCGGAACTGGACCGGACGTCCGCCCGATGTCCACGGCGGTACTCTCGTGGTGCGCGCCGTGGACACGCTCGATCCAGACGGGCAGCGCGCGCTGCTCGACTACCTCACGCTGTCGAACGCCCGTGGCACGCTTCAAGTGGTGTCGACGAGCGCTGCACCCCTCTTCCCCATGATCGAACGTGGGCTCTTCCTGGAAGAACTGTACTACCGCCTCAACACCGTTCGGCTGGACCTCGAAGAGAAGCGCTAGCCGTCTACGGCCGTGGACGCGGACCGCACCCGCGTCCTCAGCTCTCAGTTTCTCTCGATGGGCGATGGCTCAACAGCCGAGAGCCGACAGGTGACCGCTCAGAGCATTCCTGATCAGTTTCGAATCGCCTCAGCGCTTGGCGAGTCTGGCCACACAGGAAGGGGCCTCGCGACGTATCCCGCGTGGGCGCAACGGCTTTGGAAAAGCGCCGTCGCCGATGCCCAGAAGACGAGCTTCGCCCACAAGCGCGCCACGACGTAGAGTTGGTTGATCGCAATCCAGAGAGCGATGGTCCACGCGACAGGCCGGTCTGGGCCGAACCGGAAACCGGTGCCCGGGCCGAGCGCCACATACGCCGCCGTGATGGCGGCCAGCATCGCCCAGTCGAGCGCGTACACGCCGAGCGCCGCAATCCAGTTCCGGCGGATGAATGACCACGCGGCGCGAAGGGCCCCGATCATGCTGCGTCGATCCTCCACGACCGCTCGCACCTGAGCGTAGTCGAACAGCAGATTGAAGGCGGCCAGCACGGCGGCCAGGGCACCGGGCCACCGGCCGAGGGCCTTGAAGGAGATGGCATAGGCCACCGCCATCAGCACGCCAAGGCGCAGGAACCGGAAGAAGAACGTTCCTGATACGGCGGCCACGCCGTACGTTCCGGTGGGACGTTCTCTTGCGTAGCGGTCAATGATGCCGCCCGACACGAGGACGCAGAATGCCAGAAACGGATACGACGCCGTGAGAGAGACCATCCAGCGGCTCTCATAGTCGATGAACGCGCCCAGGTCGACCGCGACTTGCGCGATGCCTCCGCCGAACTCCACGCTGCGTTCGACGGTCTGTTCGCGCAGCTCGCGCAGGAGGCGCGCGCCGAAATCGCGCGGGACGCCGGAACCGTGCAGACCCAGCGAGAGGTCGATGCGGCTCGACATCGCGATCGGCCAGGTGAACAGCGCGGCCATGAGCCAGAACGTGGCGAGCACGGCGGGTGCGCGGTTGACGCGCCGGACGCCGTCTCGCCAAGCGTTCCACATGGACGCCGATGGTACCACCATCCGTCGCGCTATAATTTGCGGGTCATGCCCATTCGAGTGATGCACTTCGGTCTTGGACCGATCGGTGCCGCTGTTGCCAGGCAGATTGCCGCACGACCTGGTCTCAAGATCGTTGGCGGCGTCGACATCGAGCCCACGATCGTTGGACGTGATCTCGGTGACGTGGCGGGGCTGAGCACGCGTCTCGGTCTGAAGGTTCAGAACAACGCGGCGAAGGCGCTCAAAGGCGCGAAGCCCGACATCGTCGTGCATTGCACCAGCTCCTCAATCAAGGCCGTGATGCCCGATCTCGAGACCATCCTCAAGTCGAAGACGCCCGTCGTGTCCACGACGGAGGAGCTGTCCTATCCGACGTATACGCATGTCCGCCAGGCTCGGCAGATTCAGGCGTGGGCCAAGAAGGCGAAGGTGGCGGTGCTCGGTACCGGCGTGAACCCCGGGTTCGCCATGGACGCGCTTCCGATCATGCTCACGGCGGTGTGCGAGCGGGTCGACCGCGTGCTCGTGAGCCGTGTGCAGGATGCGCGCCTGCGCCGGCTGCCATTCCAGCAGAAGATCGGGGCCGGCCTCACCACGGAGCAGTTTCAGCGCAACGTCGAGGCGGGGACGATCCGCCACGTCGGGTTGACCGAGTCCATCGCCATGATCGCGGATGCGCTCGGGTGGACGCTCGATCGGATCACCGACGAGATTCAGCCGAAGCTCGCCACGGTGACGATTTCGAGCGAGTTCCTCGCCGTCGACCCCGGGTACGTGTGCGGCCTCATTCAGGATGGTGTCGGCTATCGGAAGGGAGAGCCGGCGATCCGTTTGCATTTCGAGGCGTACCTTGGCGCGCCCGTGGCATACGATACGGTCGAGATCGAGGGCTCGCCGAAGCTGTCGATGAAGATCGCCGGCGGCATTCACGGAGATGTGGCCACGGCCTCGCTGGTCGTGAACGCGATTCCAAAAGTGCTCGCCGCCACGCCGGGCCTCCACACCATGCGCGATCTCACGCTGCCGTCGTTCTTTCCTGGAAAATAGTCTCGAGCCGATGCGGATTCTCGCGAAGTGTGCGAAGTGCGATGCTGGTCTGCCGATTCAGACAGCCGATGCCGACGCCCGTATCACATGCGGTGGCTGCGGCCGTGAGATCCCGCTGGACGTGTCTGACGCGGTTCGTGCAGACAGATCGGTCGACCGGTGTCCCGTGTGCTCCGGATCCGATTTCTATGTTCGCAAAGATTTCGATCCGAAGATGGGCGTCGCCGCCGTGGCGGCCGCCGCGCTCATCAGCGCCGTGTTCTACTGGTACAAGCTCGACGTTGTCGCGTATGCGGTGCTCGCCGTCGCGGCGCTCCTGGATTGTGTGGTCTACCGCTTGCTCGATCTCGTGACCGTCTGTTACCGCTGTCACACGGAATTTCGCGGCGCCTACCCGCGGACCGCGGCGGGCTTCGATCTCCACACAGCCGATGTGCTCGAGCAGGAGTACGAGCGCCGCATTGGACGCCGCTAGCCGCAACGCACCGCGTGCGGAGGCAACGCAGGCTGAGACTGATTCTCAGGCTCACCTTCTTCGCCGCGCATGAGCCTCATGGTAGGCTCACGCTCACGCGGCCGCGTGCTCCATTGCAGACATCAGTGATCCGCCACATCGTCTTCCTTGTCGGTGTGTCCGCTCTGTCGTTCGGCGTGACCGCGGCGCCGGTTCTTGCGCAGGCCCCCGATGGATCACGTCCCGATCGATCGGGAATGTCCGGCGAACAGTTGTATCGCTCGGCGTGCGCGTCCTGTCATGGCCCTGATGGCAAGGGTCAGCCCAAGTCTGTCGTCGGCTTCGATACGCCGCTCCCAGACTTCACCGACTGCGGATTCACCACACCCGAAGCTGATCTCGACTGGTCGTCGGTCATCCACAAGGGCGGAAGGGCCCGAGCGCTCGATCGCCGGATGCCCGCGTTCATCGACGCGCTTTCCGAGGACGAGATCGACAGAATCATCGGCTATGTGCGAGGGTTCTGCGCGGAGGCTGGATGGCCGCGCGGCGACCTGAATTTTCCCCGCGGGTTCTTTACGGAGAAAGCGTTTCCGGAGAATGAGGCGGTGCTGACGACCGCCGTTGCGAGGCACCCGACCGGCTCCATCGAGAATCGGTTTCTCTACGAGCACCGGATCGGCAAGCGTGCGCAGTACGAGATCAACGTGCCTGTCGTGGCGCAGGAAGACGACGGCGGCGCATGGGGCCGTGGCCTTGGTGACGTCAGTGTGGCACTCAAGTACGCACTCGTTGACAGCTTTCCGCGCGGCTTCATCGTGAGCGCGGGCGGGGAAGTCACGCTGCCCACGGGCAAGGAGTCGAAAGGTCTGGGCGGCGGTGTGACGATCTTCGAAGGCTTTGGCATGTTTGCCAAGGCGCTGCCGAACAACGGATTCCTGCACGTTCATGCCGGGTTCGAAGTCCCGGCCAGCGCCGAACGGGCGAACAAGGAAGTCTACTGGCGCACGGCGATCGGCAAGACGTACTACGCGAACCGATGGGGACGCGCCTGGTCGCCGATGGTGGAAGTACTCGGCGCCAAGGAACTGATGTCTGGCGTCGACGTGGAATGGGATGTGGTGCCACAGCTACAGGTCAGCCTCAGCGGTCTTCAGCATGTGTTGTTCAACCTCGGTGTGCGGGTTCCGGTCAACGAACGAGAGAGCCGGGGCAGCACGGTGATGATGTACCTGCTCTGGGATTGGTTCGACGGCGGACTGTTCTCGAAGTGGAGATGATGTTCTCAGGCCCTCCGGTCTTCCTGCTGTCGGCATCGGCGCTGGCCGTCATCACGCTGGGCCTCGTGGACCTTCACGGAGCGCCAGAGTCGCCTCCGGCGCAGGCCCGCAGTTCTCGCCAGGACCGCTCGGCTGGTCATGCTGGCGTGCTGTTCAAGACCTCCGATGAGTGTCTGGCCTGCCACAACAGCCTCAAGACGCCATCGGGCGAGGATGTGTCGATCGGCTCGAGCTGGCGGGCGTCGATGATGGCGAACTCGTCGCGCGATCCGTACTGGCAGGCGAGCGTCCGACGGGAAATGCTGGACCACCCGACCGCGGGGCCGGCCATTCAGGATGAGTGCTCGATCTGCCATATGCCGATGGCCCGCACGCAGGCTCACGTGAACGGCAAAGAGGGCGAGGTCTTTTCCCATCTGCCGGTCGGCAGCGGGTCCACGGCCGAGAATCTTCTGGCGTACGACGGTGTGTCGTGCACGATGTGCCATCAGATCACGGACGAGAGGCTGGGCACACCGGCCAGCTTCACGGGTGGGTACGTCGTCAATACCTCGCCGGGGCCACCAACCGCCAGCAAGACGCCCGCGCCGCGCCAGATGTTCGGGCCCTTCAAGATCGACAAGGGCCTCGAGACGATCATGCATTCATCGTCCGAATCCACGCCGGTTGAGGCCCCTCACATCCGGAAGTCCGAGTTGTGCGCGACATGCCACACGCTGATCACGAAAGCCCTTGGGCCTCGCGGTGAGGTGATTGGCGAGCTGCCGGAACAGGCCATGTATCTCGAGTGGCGGCACAGCGCGTTTGCGGCAGAAGACACGAGCTGCCAGTCCTGCCACATGCCGACGGTCCAGGAGAAGACGCCGATTGCATCCGTGCTCGGTGAACCTCGCGAAGGATTGGCGAGGCATCAGTTCGTCGGCGGCAATTCGTTCATGCTCAGGATGCTCAATCGGTACCGCGACGACCTGGGTGTGGCGGCGCCCTCCCACGAGCTCGATGCGTCGGTCCGGCGTGCGGTAGACAACCTCGAGAAGGCCACCGCGACCCTGTCTGTCGATCCCGTCGAGGTCGCCGATGGGCGCCTCAACGTGGATGTCGCGGTCCGGAATCTGACCGGTCACAAGCTGCCGACTGCCTATCCATCGCGCCGGGCGTGGTTGCACGTCGTCGTGCGCGATCGCGCTGGACGCGCGGTGTTCGAGTCGGGCGCGGTGGATCCGAGCGGCCTGATTCACGGCAACGATGCCGATGCGGACGCGACGAAGTTCGAGCCGCACTATGCCGAGGTGCGGCAGCCGGATCAAGTGCAGATCTACGAATCGGTCATGAGCGATGCGGCGGGCGCCCCCCCGACGGGCCTCCTCCAAGGCGTGCGATACCTGAAGGACAACCGGCTGCTGCCACGCGGGTTCGACAAGGGATCGGCCGAGCCGAGCATCGCGGTCGTCGGGAATGCGCTGGGGGATCCTGATTTCACGGCCGGTGGAGACCGTGTGCGGTACTCCGTGGACGTGGCGGGGAGCGAAGGGCCGTTCCGTGTCGATGTCGAGCTCCGGTTCCAATCGGTCGGGTTCCGTTGGGCGCAGAACCTGAAGGCGTACGACGCTCCAGAACCGAAGCGCTTCGTCACCTACTACGACTCGATGTCCTCGGCCTCGTCTGAGATCCTCTCACGCGTCTCCGCGACCTCCAGGTAAGCGGCGGTCTGCCGATTGTCGTTGTGCCGCGGGTTCGTCGAAGGCTTGCGCGCTTGAGGTTCAGCTCAGAACAGCGTGACGTCCACGATCGCGCCCTCTTCGACGACGCTCTGATCGGCCGGGATCTCGATGTAGCCATCCGCCTGAGACAGGCTGGTAATCTCGCCGGAACCCTTGAACGCAGGGAAGACGCTGCCGTCACGGAGCCTGACCGTGTAGAACTGGTGGCGCCCCGCCGGTGACGCAATCCGTTTTCCAAGCACGCCACGGACGGTGCGAGGTGCAAAGGTCGGTACGCGGGCTGTCGCGCGCAGAAAAGGCGCGAGCAGGATGTACGCATTCGACAGGCACGATGTCGGGTTGCCCGGCATCCCGAAGAAGGGTGTGTCCCCGATGAGCGCAAAGACCGTCGGCTTTCCAGGCTTGACGGCGATGCCGTGAAAGATCATCCGGCCTCGCGACGCCACGATATCGACGATCAGATCGCGTTCGCCCACGGAGCTTCCCCCCGAGAACACGACAATGTCGGCAGTCAGACAGGCATCGAGTGCCGAGCCAAGGGCCGCGATAGTGTCAGGGACCGGCCGATGGGGTTGCGGGACACCACCATGCGCCATGATGACCGCGCCCAGGGTAAAACGGTTGACGTCGTAGATCTGCGCGCGGCCCAGGGGCACGCCGGGGTCGATGACCTCGTTGCCCGTCGACAGGACCGCCACGCACGGCCGCGCGTACACGTCGCACTCGGCGCACCCCACTGCGGCAAGCGCGCCGATCCGGCTGGGATTGAGCACGTCCCCGCGCCGCACGACAAGATCGCCCGGGGAGATGTCCGCTCCTCGCCGGCCGATATTCTGTCCAGAGGCGGCTGGTGCGAGGATATTCACGGCGTTGACGCCGGCCGGCATCGTGTCCTCAACCATGACCACCGCGTCGGCGCCCTCGGGCACGGGTGCCCCCGTCGCGATCTCGGCGCAGGCGCCGGGCACAACGCGCTCGC
>ORMF011621126.1_pt1 | contig 10067 bp, 10 predicted proteins | sample 1779871 | NCBI WGS metagenome assembly ORMF01 (sample SAMEA104232316, study PRJEB22302) | groundwater metagenome | biome: forest; feature: aquifer; material: groundwater | place: USA | collected 2011-08-07 | depth 5.4 m | reverse complement strand
CTTTCGCGATCCGACGCTGGCGCGCCAATTCGTGCAAGGGATGATGGTGGTCTCGCTGACCGACGGGCCGCCCACCGAGGCGCAGACCAGGCTGATGGCGTCATACGCCCGCGCACTTGGCGTCGACGAGCCGGCAGTGCGCGTGCTCAACGAACTGGCACACCACCACATGGTGCTGTTCCGCCTCGACTTCATGCGCCGCTCGCACATTGCCGACCTGGTGCGCGGCGCGGTACACCGGGATGGCTTCATCGCCACGGCACGATCGTTCGCCGCGTTCCGCGGCCTGCGCGAGGACCCCGCAGTGGCCGCCCGCTATCGGGCATTCGCGAAACTGCCGCGCGATACGCTCGGCTATGCGTTCTGGAAACATTGCACGGATAACGGATTTGCGTTTCCCGGCGAGCGGTTCGGGTTTCCCGAGGCCGGCGTTTACCACGACTTCACCCACGTGCTGTCGGGCTACAGCACCAAGCCCGAGGGCGAAGTCCAGATCGGCGGTTTTACCGCCGGCTACAAAAAGCACACGCCGATCTTCATCATCCTGTTCGTGATCCTGACATTCAGCGCCGGGGTCAATGTCACGCCGCTCGAACAGCCGCTCAGCGTCGGCATCCTCGCGCAGGAAGCAATGGCCGACGCGTTCTTCGTCGCCGTCGAGCGAGGGTCGCGGGTGCCGATCGATCTGTCCGACGGCTGGGACCATTGGGCCTGGATCGAAAAGCCCCTGGCAGAGGCGCGCGCCGAGCTCGGCATCACGCCGCTGGCGTAAGGGTCAGGCCAGCCGGCGCTTGAACAGTTCGATGACCAGCCCGTAGCACAGATGCGACAAGGCCGCGTCGTAGCGCGGGCCTTCGTCGCGCATAAAGGCGTGCGCCCCGTTGAACTCGTGCCAGGTATAGCCGGTGCCGACCGATTCGAGCCGGTCGCGGATCAGGCGGCGGCCGGCGAGCGGGATATGCGGGTCCTGCCGGCCCCAGATCATCAGCATCTCGCCCTTGATGTCGCCGGCGCGCGCCAGGCTGTCGTCGCAACTGCCCTTGCCGAGGCTGCCCTCGTGGATGTCGGTCGCGTAGAAACAGGCGCCGGCCAATACGTCCGGGTTCATCGCGGCGCGGTATGCCAGGTGGCCGCCGAGGCAGATGCCCATCGCGCCGAGCCGGCCGGTGCAGTCGGGGTTGGCCTTGAGCCAGTCGAGCGCGGCGCGCGCGTCGCTGTCGTACGCCGAGACCTCCTTGGCGAATTTGAGGTCGTTGCCGCGGTCGGTGCCCACCTTGTCGTAGCCCAGCACCGTGCCGGCCGTCTCGAATTCGTGATAGACCTCGGGCGCTACGACGATGAGCCCGTGCCCGGCGAGAAACGCCGCCATGCGTCGCACCGGGCCGGTGATCTGATAGATTTCCGAATAAAGGACGATGCCGGGGTAGCGGCCCGCCGCCGCCGGCTGAAACACATGCAGCCGCATCGGGCCGGTCGGTGTCGCGATGTCGGCGGTGGCGTGTTCGCGAATGATCATGGCGGCGGCCTCCGAAAGGACGGTTCAAGGTAGCAGCAAAAACCGGAGCGATCCGCAGGATAAAATCGTCGTGCCCGAGCCGCCGGCACGGCGGCAGCGGCGGGTCGCACGGGCTATCGGCCGGCGATCCCGCACCGTTTTCGGGGCGGGCGCCAAGCGCCGCAAGGGGCTCGTTCGGCCCAGGAGGGGGAGCGTCGCGTCGCTGCCCGGCCTCGGCCGAGCGGCCGCGGCGCCGGGATCAGTGCGACATCAGCAGCGGCACGGTCATGTGATCGAGCAAGTCGCGGCTGACGCCGCCGACCAGCGCCTCGCGGAGCTGCGAGTGATGGTAAGCGCCGGCAACGATCAGGTCGGCAGCGAGGTCCGCCGCACGCGACAGCAACACGTCGGCAATCGGGATGCCGCCGCGGACCGTTTCCTCACCCCTCGCGGCCAGACCGTGGTGCTCAAGGTGGCGGACGATGCGATCGAGCGACAGCCAATGGCGCCCGAACCGCGCTTCCTGCGCCTGCACGGTGACGACCGTCACCGTCTCGGCATCGCCGATCAACGGCAAGGCATCGTGCGCCGCCCGCGCCGCCTCGCGCGTCCCGTCCCAGGCGATCAGCACGCGCCGCCCGACCGTCGCGAAATGCCCGGCATAGGGCACCACCAGCAGCGGCCGGCCGCAGGCGACAACCAAATCCTCCGGGCGAAAATGGGAAATCCCGCGACGGTCGCCCGCGCTCTGGCCGACTATGACGAGGTCGCTGGCCCGGGCCAATTCCGTCAGCGCGGCGCCTTCGCTCGCCCGCAGCTGATGCCAGCCGCCTTCGATCATCTGCGGCCACACCGCGTCGCGGAAGTGCCCTTCGACAATCTCGACCGGGGTCGGTCCGCGCGGCGGCTCGGCCAGCAATAACGCGCCCGGGCTGCCGGCAACCATCCGGCCCTCATCCGAACCGGCCGTGACGCCGGGAACCCGGAACGCACCGAATGGCGAGGCGCCGAATATGTCCTCGGGCATGACAAAGCTCGCCGACAGGTTGGCCCGGTGCTGCCGGGCGAGGCCGGCGGCGAGCCTGAGGCGGGCGGCGCCGGCATCCGTCGCATCAAGACAGACGAGAATGTCCCTGAGCGCCATCGACCCCTCCTGCAGCGCGAATGATCGACCTGTCAACAATCGCGATCGGCGGGCGTTCCGAGCTCCCCCGCCGACGAACGAACGCGTCGGTCGGCGTTATCCCGATATGGAGCCGACATACGCGATCATCGAGACCGACATCCCGGCGCGGCTCGACCGCCTGCCGTGGACTCGCTTTCATACGCTGGTCGTTCTCGCGCTCGGCATCACCTGGGTTCTCGACGGGCTGGAAGTGACCTTGGCGGGGACCATCGCCGGCGCGCTGCGAGAGAGTGCCGTGTTGCGTTTCAGCGAGCGCGACATCGGGCTGGTCGCCAGCGCCTATATCGCCGGCGCGGTGTCGGGGGCGGTGCTCTTCGGCTATCTGACCGACCGGCTCGGCCGCAAGAAGCTGTTCATGATAACGCTCGGCGTCTATCTGGCCGCGACCGCCGCGACCGCGCTCGCATGGGATTTCTGGAGCTTTACGGTGTTTCGCTTCCTGACCGGGGCCGGCATCGGCGGCGAATACGCGGCCATCAACTCGGCCGTTCAGGAGCTGATCCCGGCGCGGTTCCGCGGCCGCACCGATCTGGCCGTCAACGGCAGCTTCTGGGTTGGCGCAGCGCTTGGTGCGGGTGGCGCCGTATGGTTTCTCGAACCCGGCCGGCTGCCGCAGGATTGGGGATGGCGTGGCGCGTTCGGGGTCGGCGCGGCACTGGGCTTGTTCGTGCTTCTGCTGCGCCGCTGGGTCCCGGAAAGTCCGCGCTGGCTGATCGTGCACGGGCGGCAGCGCGAGGCCGAAATCGCCGTCGCCGCCATAGAACGGCGAGTGACGGTCGCCAGCCGCTCATTGCTGGCGGCGCCGGGGCATCTGCGGCTCGCCATGTGCCCTCCCCTGCCGCTGCATCGGCTGGCGCTGACGATCGTGTGCGACTACCCGCGTCGGGCATTGCTGGGGCTGGTGCTGATGGGATCGCAGGCGTTTTTCTACAACGCGATCTTCTTTTCCTACGCGCTGGTGCTGACGCGGTTCTACGGCATCCCGGCGGCCGAGATCGGCTGGTACATCCTGCCCTTTGCCCTGGGGAATTTTGCCGGACCGCTGCTGCTCGGTCCGCTGTTCGACACGATCGGGCGCAAGCCGATGATCGCCTTCACCTATGCGAGCGCCGGCGTGCTGCTGGTGGCCGTCGGAGTGCTGTTCCGCGACGGCTACCTCGACGCGGTGACGCAGACGGCGTGCTGGACGGCGGTGTTCTTTTTCGCCTCGGCCGCGGCGAGTGCCGCCTATCTGACGATCGGCGAGAGCTTTCCGCTGGAGCTGCGCGCCTTGGCGATCGCCTGCTTTTACGCGGCCGGCACGGCCGTGGGCGGGATCGCCGCTCCCTGGCTGTTCGGCGCGCTGGTCGGCTCCGGCGAACGCGGCGCGGTGTTCGCCGGCTACCTGCTCGGCGCCGGGCTGATGATCGGCGCCGCCCTGGTCGAGCTGGCCATCGGCGTCAAAGCCGAGCGCCAGCCGCTGGAGCAGGTGGCGCGGCCGCTGTCCAGCGCCGGGCCATAGCCTGCCGCGCGCGACTCGCCACGCGCGGCAGAGCTTTGCGTCGGTGTCGCCGCCGCGGCGGCGCGGGCCGGCAGCGCTTTATGCGGCGCCGTACTGCTTGAACCAGGCGAGCATCTTGGCCCAACCTTCCTTGGCCTGGTCGGCGCGGTAGCTCGGCCGGTAGTCGGCGTTAAAGCCGTGCGGCGTGTCGGGATAGATCTTGACCTCGCAGGTCTTGCCGGCCGCCTTGCAGGCCGCCGCCATCTTCTCGACCGTATCGTTCGGAATGCCCGGGTCGGCGGCGCCGTAAAGCCCCAATACCGGCGCCTTCAACTCTGCGGCGAGGTCGATCGGGTATTTCGGCTGCAATTCGCTGCGCGGCCGGTCGATCGGCCCGTACCACGCGGCGGCGGCCTTGAGGCCCGGGTTGTGCGCCGCGTAGAGCCAGGTGATGCGGCCACCCCAGCAGAACCCGGTCACCGCCAGCTTGGCCGTGTCGGCCTTGCCGGATGCCTTGGCATAGGCGACCGCCGAGTCGAGGTCTTCCATGACCTGCTTGTCGGGCACCTTGGAGACCAGTTCGGCGACTAGTTTCGGTACCTCGGTGTATTTCGTCGGATCGCCCTGGCGCGCGTAAAGTTCGGGGGCGATCGCGAAGTAGCCGGCCTTGGCAAAGCGGCGGCACAAATCCTTGATGTGCTCGTGGACGCCGAAGATTTCCTGCACGACCAGCACGGTCGGGAACGGCCCGCCGGCGGCGGGCATCGCGCGGTAGGCCGGCATGTCGCCGCCCTTGGCCGGCACCTTGACCTCGCCGGCAGTCAGGCCGGTCGAATCTGTGGTAATCACGGTCTGCGCCGTCACCGGCTGCACCGACAGGGCAAAGCCGGTGACCAGGGACGTGGTCATGAAGCCGCGCCGCGACCAGCGGCTTTTCGGCACCAAACCTTCGAGTTCAGGTTCGACGAGACGCATTTTGTCCTCCCTGCAGGATTTATTGCCGGAGGATAAGGGCGGTAGCGCCGCCGCGAAAGCCCCTCACGCGAAGGTGACCCCGCCGCGGCCAGACCGGCGAACGGGGTGGCTACTCCGCCTTGCGGGCGGCGGCCGTCACGATACGCCGCTTCAGCCGGCGGATTTCGGGCGACAGGTTGCGGTCGGGCGAGCCTTTGACGAAGGCGTCGATGCCGCCCTTGTACTCGATCGTACGGATCGCCGCGGTGCTGAGGCGCATGCGCACCGGCCCGACCGCATCCGACAACAGCGAGATCGTCTGCAGATTGGGCAGAAAGCGCCGCTTTGTCTTGACATTGGAATGGCTCACATTGTGCCCGACCTGGACACCCTTGCCGGTGACGGGACATTTGCGGGCCATCGGGCACCTCACGCTCAACACGATAGGACGACGACGCGCGGCCCTTCGGAAAGCCGCGCGCCGGCGGGTTCTATGCCGAGCTTGCGTGGGGGTCAAGAGCGGTACGCCGCCTGGCCCTCCAGCCGTCGAGCATGCCCGGCTAGGAAGCGGCGCGCAGCCGACGACCGGCGCGGCGGTTCGGCCGCTGCCTCGCGGCGACGGCGAAATTTCCGTCGTGGTCGACATCGTCGACCAGGCCCCCGATCGTGCCGGCGACCGCTTCGCGCGCCAAGGACGCGTTGCGGCTGGTCCGCACACCGAGCGCCAGGGTGCGGAAAATACCGCTTTCGGTGATGCGGTGTGCGGCGACCAGGCCGCGGGCGCATTCCCGCCACACCGAGGAGTGCGGCAGGATCGAGGCGCCGACCCCCTGCTGCACCATCAAGCGGATCGTCTCATGGTCGTTGATCTCGATCTCGACCTTGAGGTCGATGCCGAGCCCGGCCAACAAGGCATGCATCGCGGCCCGCAAGCCGTCGCCGAGGATCAGCGGCGTCTCGCGCAACTCATCGCCACCGACCGGTCCCGGCGGCCGGGCGCCGGGCCGCGTCACCAACACCATTTCCTCCTCGGCGAGGCGAGTGGAGACAATCAGGCGGCTGCGCGACAATTCCGACAACAGCGCAATATCGACCCGCCCGTCGATGACGAATTCCTCGAGCCGCACCATGCCGGCATGCACCACCTTGAGCTCGATCATCGGGTAGTCGCGCCGCATGCGGCCGAACAGTTCGGGCACCAGGACCGGCCCCAAAGTCGGCGTGATCCCGAGAATGATCTTGCCGCTGGGATGCGCGTCGCCGGAGCGGATTTCGTCGCCGGTACGCTCGATGTCGCGCAAGATGCGGGCGGCGCCTTCGAGCAGTTTCTGCCCGGCCTCGGTCAGCCGCACGCCGCGATTGGCGCGGGTGAACAGCGCGACGTTGAGCTCGTCTTCGAGACGCTGCACATGGCGGGTCAATGCCGGCTGCGCGACATGCAGATGCGCCGCTGCGCGCGTGATGCTGCCGAGTTCGGCGATACGGACAAAGTAGTGCAGGCTGCGCAGTTCCATGATGGTGGCCGAGGCAGGACGGTTGCGGCCGCAGGACTATACCAGTTTGCGGCGCGTCATGCCGCTTTGCTATGGCAGGCGCGAAAACATCGGCATTTGCTGAATGGCGCCCGCCGGCCTAGGGTTTGCATCATTCCATTGCAATAGCGCCGAAAGCAGCGCCGCTGCCGGCAATAAGGAGAGGTCATGGAGTTCGGCTGGTATCATGAATTTCATCGCCAGGTCGAAGGCCAGTCCGACGCCGACGCGTTCGATCAGGGCTTTCAGCAGGTCGAAGCCGCCGACCGCTGGGGACTCGACGTGTTCTGGCTGGCGGAAATTCACCAGCAGGCGCGCCGCTCTGTGCTCAGCGCGCCGATGAACGTCGCCGGCCAGATCGCGGCGCGCACCAAGCGCATCAAGATCGGCACTGCGGTGCACGTCCTGCCGCTGGCCCACCCGCTGCGGCTCGCCGAGGAAACCGCAACCGTCGATCAGGTCAGCCGCGGGCGTTTTATTCTCGGCGCCGGGCGCAGCGGCAACCCGCGCGGCTACGCCGCCTATGGCGTGCCGTATTCCGAAAGCCGCGAGCGGTTTTTCGAAACGCTCGACATCCTCAAGAAGGCCTGGACCGAGGACACCTTTTCTTTCGACGGTAAATACCATTCGTTTAACGAGGCGCGCGCCGTGCCACGGCCGTTCCAGCGGCCGCATCCGCCGATCCGCATCGCCGGCGCCAGCGAAGACACCTTCCCGACGCTCGGCCGGCTCGGCTATCCACTGTTCGTCTCGGTGCGCAGCGGCTCGCTGATGGGGCTGAAGCCAGATCTGAAGGCGTATCGCGACGCCTACGACGAAGCCGGGCATCCCGGCCACGGCGAGGTCTATCTGCGGCTGTCGATGCATGTCGGCGACAACGACAAGCAGGCCCTCGAAGAGGGCGAGCCGAGCATCATGGCAGGGTACAAGTCGCTGATCACCCGGCTCGAAGGCTCGCCCAATGCGCGCCGCCGCGCCGAGCTGGAAGAGGTACGCACGGCCACGTATCACGATGTGCTGCGCGACAAGGTCATCGTCGGCGGGCCGCAGCGGGTGATCGACCGGCTCAAGGAGCTTGAAGAGGAGCTGGCAATCGACGGCATCCTGTTCGAGCTGAATTTCGGCGCCGCGATCCCGGCCGAAGTGATGATGCGCTCGCTGCAATTGCTGTGCGAAAAGGTCATGCCGGCGTTCAAATAGGCCTCCGGACCGTGAGCGCTCCGTCGGCGGGCCGGACGCCGGCGGTCTAATTCCGCCGGTATTCCCGGCCGGCGTGCTGCAAGGTTGATCAGCCGGGCGTGGCTGTGCCAGCATCCCCCGCACAATAAAGGGGGGCTTCGTCATGGCGTTCGCGCAGCGGCTGTTGCTGGGCTTTGTACTCGGGGTGTGGGGCTTGCCGGCCCTGGCGCAGGCGCCGGCCGCCGCACCGGTCTATGTCGTGACCTATTTCGAGGCGGCGCCCGCCTCTTCCGGCGCGGTCGCCACCACGCTGAAACAATTCGCCGCCGCCAGCCGCAAGGAAGACGGCAATATCGGCTTTGTCGCGTTGCGCGAAAGCGGCAGGTCGAACCGCTTTGCGATGCTCGAAGGGTGGCGCGACAAGGCGGCGCTCGGCGCGCACGGCGCGGCTGCCAAGACATTGCGCGAGCAGCTGGATGCGATGCTGGCGGCACCCTTCGATCCGCGGCCGAGTTCGGGCCTCGCAGTCGCCACGGCATTGGCCGGCATCGACGCGGCGATGGCCAAGGGCGTCTTTGTGCTGACGCATGTCGATGTGCCGCCGCCGGCCAAGGACGACTGCATCGCGCTGTTGAAAAAGCTGACCGAGGACAGCCGCAAGGATGCCGGCGTGTTGCGCTTCGACGTGTTGCAGCAGGACAGCCGGCCCAACCATTTTACGGTCGTCGAGGCGTGGCGGGACGCCAAGGCGCACGACGCCCACACGGTCGCCGACCACACGCGCGACTACCGCCGCAAGCTGACGCCGATGTCGGGCGCGCTGTTCGACGAGCGGGTCTATTCGACGCTGCAATAAGCCGGCCGGCCGGGCGAAACGCCTCAGCCGTCGACCACCGCCACCAGTTCGATTTCGATCATGAAATCGGGACCGGCGAGGCGGCTGATCTGGACCGTCGTGCTGGTCGGTGTCGCAACACCGAAATAGCGCATGCGGACGTCGCCGTGCTTCTGGAATTCGTCGAAATCGGTGACGAACGTGTTGGTCTTGACGACATCGGCCCAGGTGGCGCCGGCCGCTTTCAGGCAGGCGTCGAGGTTCTTGAAGGTCTGCTCCATCTGCGCCCGCATGTCGCCTTTGCCGACGCAATTGCCGTCGATGTCGCGCGCCAACTGGCCGGCGACGAACACCAGCTTGCCGCTGCCGCTCACCGTTACGACATGCGAATAGGATGGCTGCCCGGCCGACATCCGAACGTTCATGCCCGCGGGCTGGAATTTCTCGCGCTTGACCGCCATCGCCAACCTCCCGTTTGATCCCCGGCAACGGCCAAGTGGTGACCGGCGCCGATGCCGATGACAACAGGATTCTGGAGGAAGCCGCGATGACTGCCGAGACGCGCGTCGCACAGCATTACGCCAGCGCCGGGATCGCCGAGCGCCTGCTCGCCGCGCTGCGCGCGGCGCGGGGAGACGACATCGCGCTGACGCCCGACGCGCTGGCGCCGCTCGACCATTTCCACGGCCGCGGCGTCGCGGCGACGCAGGAACTGGTGGCGGCGCTCACGCCGCATCCGGGCGAGCGACTGCTCGACATCGGCAGCGGCATCGGCGGGCCGGCGCGCTGGATCGCCGCGAAATTCGGCGTGCACGTCACCGGCGTCGATCTGACGGCCGCATTCTGCGAGGCGGCGGAAGCGCTGAACCGGGCGACCGGCCTCGCCGACTGCGTCCGCATCCTCAACGGCAGCGCGCTGGCATTGCCGGTGCCGGACGGCGCGTTCGACCGCGCCTATTCGCAGAACGTCGTCATGAACATCGCGGACAAACCGCTGTTCTACCGCGAGGCGTGCCGCGCCCTGCGGCCGGGCGGCGTCTTTGCGCTGGCCAATGTCTGCGCCGGCCCGGCCGGCCCGCCGCATTACCCGCTGATGTGGGCGGCGACCGCCGAGACGAGCTTTCTGACCCCGCCGGAGCAATCGCGCGCGGAGATGCAGGCAGCCGGGTTCGAGGTCGTCCAGTTCCGCGACACGACGCATGACAATCTGGCGGTCAGTACGCGCTACAGCCAGCAGCTTTCCGGCGACCGGCCACCGCCGCTCGGCATGCATGTGCTGATGGGCGCCGACTATGTGCGCGAGGTCCAGGCCAACAGCGCCCGCAGCACCGCCGAAGGCCGTCTCAGCCAGATCGAGGTGCTATTGCGCAAGCCGGGGTAGCGCCGCGCGCCGCTACCGCCTCGCG
>ORMF010000433.1_pt1 | contig 10068 bp, 9 predicted proteins | sample 1779871 | NCBI WGS metagenome assembly ORMF01 (sample SAMEA104232316, study PRJEB22302) | groundwater metagenome | biome: forest; feature: aquifer; material: groundwater | place: USA | collected 2011-08-07 | depth 5.4 m | reverse complement strand
CCGGGTCGCCTGGAGGCGATGCATCGTCTCAATCGAGCCGAATACCAGAATGCAGCCCGGGATCTACTCGGGATCGAAGTCAATGTCGGGTCGTTGCTTCCCCCCGACGATGCGAGTTACGGTTTCGACAACATCGCGGGAGTCCTTCGGTTCTCCCCGACGCTGCTGGAACGTTACATGGCGGCAGCCAAGAAGCTCAGTCGCACGGCCGTCGGCGCGGCACCACCGGTTCCGAACTTCGACGTGTTCCGAGTGCCCGACGACCTGCCGCAAGATGATCATCTCGAGGGGCTACCGTTCGGTACGCGCGGCGGCACGTTGATTCGCTATAACTTTCCAGTCAATGGCGAGTATGCCGTCCGAGTCAAATTAGCGAGAGGGCTGGCAACTGCTCTTCAGGAGATACCTAACTTTAACGTCCCGCAAGAGCTCGAGGTCAGCTTGGACGGTGTTCCGTTGCGTGTTTTCACCCTGGCTGCCAGCAAGCCGAGGCCTCCCAGGACGTTCGCTCAGACGGCTGACGGCGCCGCCCCAAGGGCCGCCCAGCAAGCAGCGCCTGCTAAAGTCGCTCAGCAGCCAGCGCCTGCTAAAGTCGCCCAGCAAGCAGCGCCTGCTAAAGCCGCTCAGCAAGCAGCGCCTTCTCAAGTCGCCCAGCAAGTGGATGACGACAACCAATCGCGGGCTGATCGGAATGATCTCGACGCGACTTGGGAAGTTCGTTTTTCCGCGCAGGCAGGCCCACGAGAGATCGCGGTCACGTTCCTCAATAGAACACCTGCGGCCCTGGAAACACTGATAGAGCCTTACCTGAACCCGTTTCCGGCAAGCAGTCCCAACCAGTGGGGCTCGCGGCGGGGCGCCTACGTGAGCAGTGTCGAGGTCAGTGGCCCCTTCCAGGTTAAGGTTAAGGGGCGTGCAGACACGCCTAGTCGCCGCCGGGTCTTCCTGTGTTATCCGACGCGTCCAGCCGACGAATCCGCGTGCGCCAAGACCATTTTCTCAACGCTGGCCCGGCGGGCCTACAGGCGGCCAGTGACCGATGCCGAAGTGCAACTCTTGCTCGAGTCCTATGATGAGGGTCGAAAGGGGCAGGGGTTCGAGGCTGGTGTCGAACTGGCGCTTCGGCAACTCCTCGTGAGTCCGCCGTTCTTGTTCCGCACCGAGGTTGATCCTCCGAACACTCCTCGAAATGCGAGCCATCGCATCAGCGATCTGGAATTGGCTTCTCGGCTGTCGTTCTTTTTGTGGAGCAGCATCCCCGACGACGAGCTGCTGGACGTCGCCACCCGCGGCAAACTGAGCGATCCTGCGGTGCTCGATCAGCAGGTGCGGCGGATGCTGGCGGACAGGCGGTCTCAAGCCCTGGTTGAGAATTTTACGGGCCAGTGGCTGCTATTGCGTAATGTGCCGGCCATGTTGCCGGATCCGTTCAAGGATCCTGACTTCGATGAGAGCTTGCGGCGAGCCATGGTGCGTGAAACGCAGCTCTTCTTCGAGAGCATCATGCGCGAAGACCGCGACGTGATGGAACTACTGACGGCGAATTATACGTTCCTCAACGAACGTCTCGCCAAGCATTACGGCATTCCGGGTGTGTACGGGAGCGAGTTCAGACGCGTCTCGCTTGCAGAAGGGAGTGTGCGTGGAGGACTGCTGGGTCAAGCCAGCATCCTGGGGGCAACCTCCCACGCGAACCGCACCTCCCCAGTCGTGCGCGGTAAATGGATCTTGGAGAACATCCTCGGCGCGCCTCCGCCCGAGCCACCCCCGAACGTGCCCGCGCTGGTGGAGAAGGAAGGCGGGGGACAGGCGTTCACGATGCGGGACCGCATGCAGGAGCATCGGGCAAATCCAGTGTGCGCGAGTTGTCACGCGAAGATGGATCCCTTGGGTTTCGCGCTCGAAAACTTCGACCAGGCCGGCCGGTGGCGAAGCGTTGAGGAATCGTTCAACAGCCGCCTGGCGTCGTTCGCGCTGATCGATGCGTCCGGCGTTGCTCCGGACGGCGCCAACTTCAACGGCCCGGTTCAGTTGCGCCACGCCCTGCTGGGCCGCTCCGGCAATTTCGTCAGCACCTTGACCGAAAAGCTGCTCACCTATGCGCTGGGTCGGGGCGTGGAGTACTACGATATGCCAGCGGTGCGTAAAGTCGTGCGTGAGGCGGCCGGACAGGATTATCGTTTTTCGTCGGTGGTACTGGGTATCGTGCACAGCGTTCCATTTCAGCTACGGACGCCAGTGGGCGAATCCGTGACGCAGAAGGTGGCTCATTAGCACTGAATGCGGGGCCGCCATGGCCACGTCGCCTCAGACCTTTTAGAAGGAGCTCGATCATGTTTATCAAAAAGATGGCGTTGCCGCGGCGAACGATCCTTCGTGGGATGGGCGCCGCTATAGCGTTGCCGTTACTCGACGCAATGGTTCCCGCGCTTTCGCTGACGGCGAAGACGGCGGCGAATCCGGTGCGTCGCCTTGGGTTTCTGTATCTGCCGAACGGGGTGGCGATGAACCACATCGGCACCAACTACTGGAAGCCGACAGGCGAAGGCGCCAACTTTCAGCTTTCACCTATTCTCACGCCACTGGCGCCCTTTCAGAATCAGATGGTCGTGGTGAGCGGGCTCGCCCACGGGCAGGCGGAGTCCATGGGCGACGGGAATGGCGACCACTCGCGGGGGACTTCCTCGTGGCTCAGCGGCGCGCACCCGAAGTTTACGCAGGGTGGCGATGTCCGAGTCGGGGTCACGGCCGACCAACTCGCGGCGGCCGAGTTAGGGAGAGAGACACCTGTTCCCTCCCTTGAGCTGTCTGTGGAACCCAACTTCCTGGTCGGAAACTGCGATAACGGGTATAGCTGCGCCTACATGAATACGCTGTCGTGGCGGACCCCGACGACGCCGGTACCGACGGAGAACAACCCGCGGTTGGTGTTTGAACGACTGTTCGGCGACGGTGGGACCCCGGGGCAGCGCCTTGTTGAGATGCGGAGGGACCGCAGTATCCTCGATAGAGTGACCGGGGACATGGGTCGAGTTCGGAACACCCTTGGCGCCGGCGACCGCGTTCGGGTCGACGAGTATCTTGACGCCGTGCGTGAAGTCGAGCGGCGGATGCAGAAGAGCGCGGAAAGCATTGCCAAGAGCGAACCGTCGCCAGCGATGGCGCAACCTCCGGTGGGGATACCAAGCGCGTTTGGCGACCACGTCAAACTGATGCTTGACCTGGTGTGGCTGGCATACCAAGCCGACATGACCCGTGTCTTCACGTTCATGTTCGGCCGGGAAATCAGCGGTCGTACCTATCCGGAAATCGGGCTACTCGAAGGGCACCACGCCATGTCTCACCACGGGGACAAGCCAGAGAATCTTGAGCGATACGCCAAAGTGAATACGTATCAGACCGAGCTCTTTGCGTCTTTCCTTGAGAAGATGCGCTCCACGCGGGACGGTGATGGAAGCCTGCTCGATCATTCGCTCCTCCTATATGGCTCGGCCCTTAGTAACCCGAATATCCACTCTCACATTGATATTCCTCTCGTTCTGGTGGGAGGGAGTTCCGGTAAGCAGAAGGGCGGACGGCATCTCGCATGTCCTATGAAGACCCCGATGACGAATCTGCTCGTGAGCATGCTTGACAAGGCAGGCGTTGAGACGGACAGACTCGGGGATAGCACGGGGCGGCTTGAGCTCCCGCAAGCCCTTTCGGCACTGTAATCAGCTACTGTGCGTTCACGGTCCAACCGCATGGTTCGGGCAATAGGTGGCGCGGCCTGCGAATACGTGAGGGCCGCGCCACTCATTTCGGTTTCCTCGCGGGAGTAAGCGTAATGGGGATCTCCGTGAAGTGCTTGGCGGGATGTCTGCTCATGGTCACCCTCGCGATATCGAGTGTGGGGGCGGCGGGCCTACCGGTGCCACTGATAGAGGCAGTCAAAAAAGGCGACACGGCTACTGTCCGCGCCCTCCTGCAGCAGCGGGCCGACGTGAATGCGTCCGAGGTCGACGGCACCACGGCGCTCCATTGGGCTGCGCATCGGGGCGATCTGGAGACGACCGGTCTGCTCCTAGGCGCCGGCGCTAATGTGCGGGCCGTCACCCGATATGGCATCGCGCCGCTGAGCCTGGCGTGCGAAAATGGCAACACCGCAACGGTCGAGAAGCTATTGAACGCCGGCGCGGACCCAAACACCAAGCAACCGGGGGGCGAGACAGCGCTCATGACCGCAGCGCGCACGGGCAACCCTGAGGTCGTGCAGGCGCTCGTGGCTCGCGGAGCCGACGTGAACGCGAAAGAAAGTTGGAAGGGCCAGACGGCGCTGATGTGGGCCGCTAGCGAAGGGAACGCGGCGGCTATCAAGGCCTTGCTCGAGGCCGGAGCGGATGTCACTGCGCGTTCGAGACCAAGCCCGGACCTCACGCCGGTGGAACCAGGCGACAAGGGCTTCACCGCGCTGCTGTTTGCGGTCAGGGCTGGTCGGATCGACGCGGCCCGGGCTCTACTGGCCGGTGGAGCAAAGGTGAACGAAACCCTATCGGATGGTAACCGCGCCCTGGGTCTAGCGATCATCGGCGCGCAGTTTGATATGGGCGTTTTTCTTTTGGAGAACGGCGCGGATCCGAACGCGGCGGCCCAAGGCTGGACGGCGTTGCACCAGATGGCATGGACGCGCAGGCCAAATCGGGGGGTCAATACCGTGGGGCCGGTGGCGAGGGGCCAGGTCGACAGCCTGGAAATGGTGAAGCAGCTCATTTCGCACGGCGCCGACGTGAACGCTCGTATGACCAAGGAGATCCCGACGATCTATTCCGGCCGTAACCTGCTGAAGCGAGTCGGCGCCACGCCCTTCCTGTTAGCCGCCCATCGGCTGGACATCGACTTGATGCGCCTGCTCGCCGCGAACGGCGCCGATACCCGGCGCACAAACGACAATATGACGACACCGTTGATGGTGGCCGCGGGGGTCGGGCTCTATTTCCCGGGCGAGAGTCCTGGAACTCCAGACGAGGTGACCGAGGCCGTCAAGCTGTGCCTGGAATTGGATAACGACGTGACGGCCGTCGACGCCAACGGCGATACGGCACTCCACGGCACAGCCTACTGGGATGCCCCGGAGGCGGCCAAACTGCTTGTCGCTGCGGGGGCGAAGTTGAACACGGAGAACAAACGAGGGTGGACACCGCTAAGAGTCGCAGACGGCGTCGCGTATACCGGCAGCATTCATAATTCTCCGACGACAGCGGCCCTCCTCCGTCAGATGCTGCAGGAGCACGGATTGCCAGTACCCGCGCCAATTCTCGGCGACGGTGGACGACGGGTGGGGCCTATCCGACAACCCGGACGAGACGCTGCTGACTCCCCGCAACAAACGCAACAAAAAGGTTCTGCGGAACAAAAACCGGCCGAGGCCCAACGCGCTCGGTAGGGTCAGTTCGGTTCCGTCATGGGAGCTGCGTTCACTGTGCGGAAAGTTGTTGCGCTGTTGATGCTCTCCTTCGTGGCCGCAACAACCGTTGAGGCTCAGGAAATCAACGTCACCTTGCTTGGTACAGGTTCACCCTCGCCGTCGATGGAACGGTTCGGGCCGGGCACCTTGGTTCAAGCCGGCGGCCAGACGCTCATCTTCGACGCGGGACGCGGTTCCCTCCAGAGGCTCTCGCATCTCGGAGTCACCTTTGGCCAGGTCCAAGCTCTCTTCCTGACCCATCTGCACTCCGATCACATCGTCGGCATTCCGGATCTATGGCTGACCGGTTGGATGCTTTCGAAGCGCAACGCTCCGCTCAGAGTGTTCGGTCCGGCCGGCACGTCCGACATGATGGCACATCTGAAGCAGGCGTTTCAGTTCGATATCCGCATCCGCGTGGAGGACCAGAAGCTGTCACCCGCAGGCGCCGAGATTGAGGCGACCGACATCAAACAGGGCGTCATCTATGAAGTGCAGGGAGTGCGAGTGACGGCGTTTGAGGTGGATCACGGACTGGTGTCGCCGGCGTTCGGATATCGAGTCGACTACGCGGGCCGTGCGGTTGTGTTATCGGGAGACACGCGGTTTTCAACAAACCTCGTCAAGTTCGCAGAGCACGCGGATCTCGTCGTGCATGAGGTGGCTGATGGAGCCGAGAGACACACGACCCCGCAAGAAGCCGGGGAAGTCTTTCAGCGAGTTCGGCCTAAGCTTGCGGTCTATTCCCATATCCTTGTGAGAAACTTGGAAGATCTCGTGACGCGAACACGCACTACGTACTCCGGACCGCTCGTCATTGGCGAGGATCTCATGAGGTTTGTCGTCGGCGAAAGTGTAGCCATCTACCAGCGGTAGTCCGTGCCGGCGTCGCGACGGCCTCTTGCACGAGCCGGTAAAACCCACTCCCACCGCTATACGAGCGTCGGCGGTTGAAGCGGAACGTGAACTCGTCAAGGTCGGAGTGAGACCGCATGAGGTCACTTACGCCGCTCTCGTCACCGCTTCCATCTCATGCCACCCATCGAGTTTCCGAAGCTTCACCTGGCCGCTGAGCAGTAAGCCGAAGAGCAGCAAGAGGACGGCGTCTTGGTGCGGCGGCGAAATTCCTCATTGATCCGCTCGAGCGCATTCGTAGTCCCGCAGCGCCTTCCACTGCGATTTCGGAAAGCGCAGAAAGGCGAAAGACGTCGTCGCCGGCTTCGTCCAGATACTCGATCACCGCGGGGCACCGGAGTTGACCATTTCTTCACGATTCGCCCGGCGCCTGCTCGACCAGCGATCAGGTCTCTGCGTAGATCATCCGGCGTTAATCCTCGGCGAGCTCCTCGCGCAGGCGGGCTGGGGCCTTGGCCTCAAGGTTCCGGAGCTTATGGGTGGTGCAGCGTTGCGGGGCCAGCGGACGGCCATTGCTCCCCAAGCGCGGCCGCCAACCCGAGTCGGTTCTGCAGGTCGTGAAGCTTGGCCTGGGCGAGGAGCCATTACCAATAGAGAGTGGGGTGCTGCTACGCGATCCACGGCAGGCCGTCAGCCTGCGTCGCGAAGTGGCGTCCACTCTTCGGTCCAGCTTCGGTCTCGATAAGTTTCGACTTGCCACCTTCGCATCAGTGTCCGTCCCGCTCGATACGCTGGCGGTGATAAGATGCGATTTCCGATTGACGGGAAATGAGGGGGTCGGCGAAACACACGCGAATGGAGGTTCAGCTCTTCCCTAATAGGCGTTGCCCTGGTGTGGGCCTGAAACCGCGCCGCGAGAGTCAGCGGCCTCTCCTGCCTCAGCACGCTCGCCACTGTCCGGTGCTAGAGGCCGGAAGCACCCTTGGGTTTCTGGTCTATCCTCCCCTGCAGCCGTCTGAAGCGTTTCACGTCGGATACGAAGGAGAGGGACGATACCGCTTTGTGTATCTCATGAATCCCAGCGGGCGGAAATGGAAAACCGTTTTTGCAGTCTCCGTGGCGCTTCCCGTGGGGAGCTTCGGGATGTTCAAAGAAGAAGTCACCTTCATGCCCGGAATGCCCACGACATCTCCGGACGTCGCCGTGGAGCTGATGGGGAGATTCGTCGTCGGAGAGGACCTCGGCACCCCCGCTGGCGCCATCACACTCCGCGGCGGGTGGAATTTCCAGACCCAGGCTGGCTGGGACACGGTGTACAGTCCCGTCTTCAACGCGATCGAGCGGCCAGTCGCTCCGATGCTGGTGGTTCGTGTCGAAACCGATTGGTACGCCCATGAGAGCGAGTTCCGATATGTCCTGCAACCTGGAGAGAGGCTGTCTGTGGAACACAGTATGCCGATCGGACAGGTGTTCTTCGTGCCACGTGAGCCGGTGACGCTACGTGATTGCAGCGAGCGGGAACTGTCGACGATTCGCCAGTCCCAGGAGAGATTCTCTGATGAGAAGGCACTCCTGAAAGTCACGACCCCGTACGGACTGCCGTATAGCCCGCACTATCTTCGCAAGAGCCGTTCGCAGAACGCGGGCGGAGATCAGAGCGCGCACGAGGAAACGAGCGCGCGCGAAAGGAATCCTGAGACAAGTCCAGCGGAGCAGGTACCAACAGAGAGCGTGAGGATTCCAATCGTCCAGACGGTCCCCGCGCCCATGACGCCCGCGCCACAAACTGCAATGACGACTCGAACAGTTGGACGGAATGAACCGTGCCCGTGCGGAAGCGGAAAGAAATACAAGAAATGCCACGGACAGGGCTAGTTCGCGTCGGCGGTGAAGCTGTCTGCCAGGTGTCGGCATTCCGGAGCCGTACACGTGCGGTTGCATACACCGTCCAACCTGACGTCGCCGAGCGCCGGCTCTTGTATCGTCGGACGAGCGTTGCGGCGCGTGTCGCGATCGCAGTCGCCGCTCGGACTCGTGTTGCTGGACGTGAATCGTCTCAAGCACGTCAATGACATGTTTGGGCACGAGGCCGGAGACAAGCTGCTGCAACCGTCAGCCGGTTCTTACAGCGGCACCCGCGGGAGGACCACATCCTCTGCCGCCTCGGTGGCGACGAGTTTGTGATCGTCATGCCAGGCGCCTCGCTGGCCGTCGCGTGCGCGCGGGATGGGGCCGAACAGCTGGCTTTCCCGCACACGCCGCCACCGGGCCGGACTTTCTTCGTGCAGCCGACGTCGCGCTATACCGCGCGAAGGCCGCAGGCCGCGACCAGCTCGCCGTCGGACAGCCCGCCGAGTAGCCGCCGGTCGGCGGAATCGACATCGCGTTGCGGTACAGAGTGGCAGCAGGCCCGTGGCGAGAATAGACTCTGCGGCGACCCGGACCGCTATTTACCGTGGGCCGTAATGTACTCTCGCGCGGACTGCCAGTAGCCTGGCACAAACGCGTTATTATTGATGAGTCCGACCGTCGTCGCTTCGGCACCCGCCCTCTCGACGCTCCAGCCATCTACAAGTACCCGCTTGATCATCCAGAGCATGGCGGTTCTATGGCCCTGACCGGAATGTATGAAGACAGGCTGATTCGCTGGATCGCGCGCCGCTTTTAAGAAAGACTCGGCAGCTGTCGGATCAAGGGCTGTAGCATTTATCGGGATTAAGAAATACTTCATCCCAGCGGCCTGCACCGCTGAGCCTTCTGCCTCCGCCGTCGCCCCACCCGCCACATTGATGACGGCTTTGAACCCCCGACGCTTGAGTTCCGGAATCGCCAGATCTGGCGAGTTGATGGTACCACCGTTGGAGGCGGTCGCGTCGATCCGCCAGAAGTTGTTCACGCCGGGGAAATCTTCTCTGGTACCTGTCTGTGCGGCCAACCTGTCTGCGAAGGGCGAGAGCACGAAAACTGACACAATCAGGGCATAGGCGAGTCTTTGTACATTCATGGTTTGGTCCTTCCTCTAAAGCGGAGCGTAAGAGACACAGTTTGAACCGTACCGGGATCATCGGAGGGGGCGGTAAATGTGAGTCAGGCCACCGCAGCCTGCTCATAGTAGCGCTCCTCGTACTCGGCCGGCGGCATGTACCCGATCGGCGCGAGCAACCGCCGGTGATTGAACCAATCGATCCAGTCGAGCGTGGCGAATTCCACCGCCTCGACGTACCGCCACGGTCCCTTTCGGCGAATGACTTCGCTCTTGAAGAGGCCGATGATGGATTCGGCGAGCGCGTTGTCGTGCGAATCGCCGCGACCGCCGACCGAGGGATCGAGGACGAAGTCGATGACGAAGGCCACATAGACGAAGCCCCGCGCGCGCGGGCCGAGCGCCGCGTTTCGGATCCCGCTGCTCGGCTTTGTGGCGAAAGTACGTCGACTGGGCGATCGGCACCATGGCGCAGATCGGCTCGCGCGCCTCGCGCTCCAGCTCCTTCAACCGCTGGCGTTCATCGGTGGTCAGCCCGGGGCGCCGGCCTTGATCATGCTCGGCTTGCCGGACCCAGCGGCGCAGCACCGCCGTCGCGCAACCCACTTTCTCGGCCACGGATCGAATCGCCGCCCACTGCGACGGGTGTTCCGGTGCGTGCTCCTGGACCAGCCGCACCGCGCGTTCACGCAACTCCGGAGAATATTTGCTCGGTCGTCCCATGGGCTCCATCCTCTCTCTGAATGGACCCTCCGATGACCACTCTACCTCCCTACGCGACTTTCTG
>ORMF011656096.1_pt1 | contig 10070 bp, 7 predicted proteins | sample 1779871 | NCBI WGS metagenome assembly ORMF01 (sample SAMEA104232316, study PRJEB22302) | groundwater metagenome | biome: forest; feature: aquifer; material: groundwater | place: USA | collected 2011-08-07 | depth 5.4 m | reverse complement strand
CTTCTCCACCACGGGCGCGACCTCGATGACCAGCTACGCTGCTCGCGAGAACGCGACCCAGAGCAGCTACCCGGGCATCTACACCGCGAAGGGCGCGTCGGAGACGACGTCCATCAGCGATGACAGCGAGGGCACGGCGCTGTTCAACGATAAGGAGGCCTGCGTCATGGCCTTCGTCGATGGGCACGTCGAGGAGGTTCCGACCGACGACGCTCGCCTCACGGGCATCACCGCCGTGGGCACCGGTATCCTCGACCCGATCGCGAACTAGTCACGAACTAGCCGCGTCGGTTTCGACGATCAGCTCGAGCGGGCCGGCTTGCCGGCCCGCTTTCTTTTTTGGACGCACGCTCGGCGAGAATGGGGCCAGACCATGACGACTCCACCGCCGACCGACGCGATCCTCGACCGCCCCCCTCGCCTGCCCGGTCTCGCGGTCGTGCTCCTGGTCGCGGTCGTGTTCGCGCCGGGCGTCGACGGCGAGTTCGTGTGGGACGACCAGGTCGGGCTCGTCGAGAGCTGGGGGTACCGTCGGCCGGCCGCCGAGGCCGTTCGCTTCGCGTTCACGACCACGGCGCTCGGCCACTGGCAGCCGTTGACGTGGCTCTCGTTCTCGCTCGACCACGCCATCTGGGGCCTGGAGGCGCTCGGCTTTCGCTGCACCAACCTCCTCGTCCACGCGGCGGCATCCCTCGCCGTGATGGCGATGGCCTCCGAGCTGCTCCGCCGTGCGCACCCAACCGCCACCGTGGTTGCTCGAACCTGGGGTGCGGGCCTGGCCGCGGCCCTGTTCGCGATTCATCCCCTCCGGGTCGAGTCCGTGTGCTGGGCGATCGAGCGCCGCGACCTCCTGTCGTGCGCCGGCCTCGCCGCATCCGTCTGGGCGTATCTCGTCGCGGATCGATCGCCCCGACCCGGTCGCTGGCGGGCGTTGTCCCTCGCGTGCTTCGCGCTCTCGCTCCTGTCCAAGGCGTGGGGGGTGAGCCTCGTCGCGGTGCTCGTCGCAATCGACCTGTACCCGGCTCGCCGCCAAACGTGGCGCCGCCTGCTCGCCGCGAAGCTGCCGTACGTCGCGCTCGCGATTCCGGTCGCGATCCTCGCTCGCCACGCGCAGCACAGCGCGGGGGCGATGGCGGACTGGACGCGCTACCCGCTCGAGCGCCGTGTCGCGCAAGCCGTGTACGGGATCGCGTTCTACCCGTGGAAGACCGTCCTACCGACGAGCCTGTCTCCGCTCTACGAGCTGGAGGGCGCCCACGCTGCGACCTGGGCCGGCCGCCACGCCGCGGCAGGGGCGTTCGCGCTCGTGGTCACGTTCACGGCGATCGCGGTGTGGCGCCGCACGCGCGCCCCGCTCGTGGCGTGGGTCTCGTACCTCGCCCTCGTGTCGCCCGTGTTGGGCTTCTTCCAGAGCGGCATGCAGGAGGTGGCCGATCGCTACGCCATCGTCGCGACGATCCCGTTCGCCGTGCTCGTGGCGGGAGGCGCGATCGGGCTCGCCGCGCGGGGCGTTCGCACGCGTCGTGCGGTCGTCGCGACGAGCGTGCTCGCCGTGGGTGCGCTCGGTGCGCTCGCGGCCCAGTACGTTCCCCACTGGCGAGACGAGCGAGCGTTGTGGTCGCGCGTGCTCGAGATCCAGCCCACGAGCTGGATGGCGCACCACGGGCTTGGTCTCGTGCTGCATCGAGACGGGGACAACCGCCGTGCGCTCCGGCTCCTCGAGCGCGCCGCCGCGTTGGGGGATCACGTGGAGTGCTACGCCGCGCTCGGGATGGTGCGCCTGCGTACCGGTGCGGCGCGCGCCGCGGCGGCGGATCTGGACCGCGCGCTCGCCATCGATCCGCGCCACGCGCCCGCGCGGTACCACCGCGCCCTCGCTCGCCGCGCCTACGGCGACCGAGACGGCGAGCTCGAGGACCTCGCGCGCGCCACGGAGCTGGCTCCCGAGGCGTGGAAGCCCTGGGGAGCGTACGGCCGCGCGCTCGCCGAGGCCGGTCGCATCGAGCCTGCGAACGCGGCGTTCGATCGCGCCCTCGAGGTCGCCCCGGACGTCGCGCGCCCGGGCCTCGTGCAGCAACGCGCCGAGTCCTTGCGACGCTGACACGAGCCCGGCCGCTGGAAAACCCGGTAGGATCTCTCGAATCGTACCCGATCACCGAGTGAGGCCCTGACCGCCATGGAGCGCAGCCCCGACGCCCTGGGCGAGCACAACCTCGATTACGTCGAGGAGCTCTACCGCCGCTGGCTGGACGACCCTACCCAGGTCGGGCCAGAGTGGCGCAATCACTTCGCGCGGGAGGGCAATGGCGTCCACGGGGCGGACTTGGCCCTGCGCCTCGCGCCGCGGTCGATCTTCGACCCGGCCCGTGGGACGGCCGGCGCGCCCGCCAAGGCAAGCGGCTCCGCGGTGCCCGCCGTGCCTCGTCCGCCGAAGGCGGTGCTCGAGGCGCTGCCCGCCGAGCTGTCGAGCGCGGCCGACAAGGTCGCCGCGCTGCGCGCGGTTCCTCTGTTCGCCGGCCTCCCCGCGGACCAGCTCGCGCGCATCGCCACGGTCGCGCGCGAGCTGCGCTGCGCCGCGGGGCAGCTCTTGTTCCGCCAGGGGGACAAGGACCCCGAGATGTACCTCGTCCTGGCGGGAAGCGTCGTCATCAGCCAGGACCGCCGCGTGCTGGCCGAGCTCGGGCCCGGCGAGGTCGTGGGCGAGATGGCCGTGCTCGACGACCAGCCCCGCTCGGCTGACGGGCGGGCGTCCGGCGAGCTGCGCGTGCTCGAGCTCGCCGGCGCGGACCTGAAGCGCCTGATGCGCGAGCTGCCCGGTCTCACGGACGCGCTCGTCCAGAACCTCACGGGGCGCCTGCGCAAGAAGAACGTCAAGCAGGACGCCGTCGACCAGCTGATCCGCGCCTACCGCGTACGCGGCCACCTCCACGCCAAGCTCGATCCGCTCGACGCACCGCGGCCCGCGGCGCCGGAGCTGGAGCTCGCATTCTACGGGCTCGGCGAGGCGGACCTGGACACGATGTTCTCGAGCACGTCGATCGCCGGCACCGACGCGATGAGCCTGCGTGAGATCCAAGGCTTCCTCAAGAAGACCTACGCGGGCGCGATCGGCGTGCAATACATGCACATCGACGACCTCGAGGGCAAGCGCTGGATCCAGCACCAGATGGAGAACATCCACGCGGTCCGGCGCCTCACCCGCGACGAGCAGCTGTGGATGCTCACCAAGCTCAGCGACGCCGAGACGTTCGAGACCTTCCTCCACAAGAAGTTCGTCGGTGCGAAGCGCTTCTCGCTCGAGGGCGCCGAGACGATGATCCCGTTGCTCGGCCTCGCGATCGAGGAGGCGGCGCGTTACGGCGTCGAGGAGGTGGTGATCGGGATGCCGCATCGCGGCCGACTCAACGTCCTCGCGAACATCCTCGGAAAGTCCCCTCGGAAGATCTTCCGCGAGTTCGACGACGCCGATGCGCACCTGAAGATCGGGCGTGGCGACGTCAAGTACCACCTCGGGTACTCGAACGACGTGCCGACCACCACGGGGGGATCCGTGCACCTCTCGCTCGCGTTCAATCCCAGCCACCTCGAGTTCGTGGGTCCGGTCGTGGCGGGGCGCGTTCGCGCGAAGCAGGATCGGCGGCGCGATCGCGAACGCCGTCAGGTGCTGGGCGTCGTGCTCCACGGCGATGCGGCGTTCGCGGGCCAGGGTGTGGGACAGGAGCTGCTCAACATGAGCGAGCTCGAGGGCTACCGCTCGGGCGGCACGCTCCACGTGATCGTGAACAACCAGATCGGCTTCACGACGCCGCCCGCGCAGGCGCGTTCCACGCAGTACGCGACCGACGTGTGCAAGATGCTGCAGACGCCGATCTTCCATGTCAACGGCGAGGAGCCCGAGGCGGTGGCCCAGGTCGTGCGCTGGGCGCTGGCGTACCGCGCGCGGTTCCAGAAGGACGTCGTGATCGACATGTACTGCTACCGGCGCCACGGCCACAACGAGGGCGACGAGCCGTCGTTCACGCAGCCCAAGATGTACGAGGCAATCCGGCGCCGGCCGAGCGTCGTCGACGCTTACCTCCAAACGATCCTCCGCTTGGGGGAGGTCACCAAGGCCGACGCGACGCGCATCGTGGCCGCGAGCGAGCAGCGCCTCGAGGAGGAGCTCGTTCAGGCGCGCTCGGGCGAATTCGCGGCGCTCGAGGGAGACGCGGGGCACGGAATCTGGACCGGTTACCACGGCGGCAAGGAGGCCGACGCAACCGCCGTCGAGACCCGCGTCCCGCACGCGCACCTCGCCGCGCTGCTCGAGCGGATGGCGACGATTCCGCCGCACTTCAAGCTCAACCCCAAGCTCGAGCGGTTCCTCGAGAAGCGCCGCGCGATGGCGAAGGGCGAGGCTCCGCTGGATTGGTCGGCAGGCGAGGCGCTCGGGTTCGCTACCCTGTTGGTCGGGGGCCATCCGATTCGGTTGAGCGGGCAGGACGTCGAGCGCGGCACGTTCAGCCATCGCCACGCGGTGTTCCACGACGTGGTCACCGAGCGCCGACACATACCGCTGGCGAACCTGGGTGCGGAGCAGGCCGAGTTCCGGGCGCACAACAGCCCGCTCTCGGAGATCGCGGTCTTGGGCTTCGACTGGGGCTACTCGCTCGACGTGCCCGACGGGCTCGTGATCTGGGAGGCCCAGTTCGGCGACTTCTGCAACGTCGCCCAGGTGATCATCGACCAATTCATCGCGTCGGCCGAGGACAAGTGGCACCGGTTGTCGGGGCTCGCGATGTTCCTGCCGCACGGGTTCGAGGGCCAGGGCCCGGAGCACTCGAGCGCGCGGCTCGAGCGGTTTCTCGCGCTGGCCGCTCAGGACAATCTGTTCGTGATGAACCTCACGACTCCGGCCCAGCTGTTCCACGCGCTGCGGCGATCGGTCGTGCGCAAGCTCAGGAAGCCGATGATCGTGATGAGCCCGAAGAGCCTCTTGCGCCACCCCGACGCCGTCTCGTCCCTCGACGAGCTCGCACTGGGCGCATTCCAACCGGTGATCGGTGATGCCGCCGCGGATCCCGCGAAGGTCGAGCGCGTGCTCGTGGTCTCGGGCAAGCTGTACTACGAGCTCGCGGCTGAGCGAGCGAAGCGCGGTCGGACGGACGTCGCGATCGTGCGACTCGAGCAGTACTATCCATTTCCGGCCGAGGCGCTCGCGCGTGAGGTCGCCCGCTTCGGGGACAGCGACCTCGTGTGGGTCCAGGAAGAGCCGTGGAACATGGGGGCGTGGCCGTTCCTGCGGCTCAACGTCGACGCGCCGGCGGTGCTTGGGCGGCAGCTGCTCGCGGTCACGCGGCCGCCTGCGTCGAGCCCGGCGACCGGATCGGCCGGGGCGCACAAGCAGGAGCAGGCCAGTTTGATCAGCCGCGCGCTGGCGTAGTCGAACCGATCACGAATCACACATCTAGGTCGAGCGCGCAGCTGACGCTGTGCTTCGCACGAGGGATCCGCATCATGGGTTTCGAGCTGAAGGTGCCCTCCGTGGGGGAGTCGATCACCGAGGTGGTGATCGGCAAGTGGCTGGCGCGGGAGGGCGACTGGGTCGCGGCGGACGCGAACGTGGTCGAGCTCGAGACCGACAAGGTCAATGCCGAGCTGCCGTCCCCGGTGGCAGGCCGGCTCACGCGCATCCTCAAGACACCGGGCCAGACGGCGCGGGTCGGCGAGGTCATCGCCGTGATCGAGCCCGAGGTGGGTGGCGGCTCGCCCGGGGCACCGGCCGCGGGGCCGGCGCCGGCCGCCCGGGCCGCGGCGCCGGTCGTGCCGGCCGGTGCATCCGCCGCTCCGGCGGCGACGCCGATCGCGCTGCCGGCGGCGCAACGCGCGCTCGCGCAGGCGGGGCTGACACCGGGCCAGGTTACGGGGACCGGGCTCGGCGGCCGGGTCCTGGTCGAGGACGTCGCGCGCCACGTGGCGTCCGCCGTCGCGTCGCCGGCCGCGGCCAAGGCGCCGCCTTCCGGAGCGTCGCCGTCGCGCCCGGTCGCGCCGGCCGGCGACCGGGAGGAGCAGCTCGTGCCGCTCACGCCGATGCGCAAGCGGATCGCCGAGCGTCTCGTGCAGGCCCAGCAGACGGCGGCGATGCTCACGACGTTCAACGAGGTCGACATGGCGGCGGTGATGGCGCTGCGCAAGCGTCACCAGGAGGCGTTCACGGCGAAGCACGGCGTCAAGCTCGGATTCATGTCGTTCTTCGTGAAGGCCTCGATCGAGGCCTTGAAGGCGTGTCCGGAGCTCAACGCCGCGATCGAGGGCGAGCACATACGCCACCACGGCTACTACGACATCGGCGTGGCGGTGGGGAGTGGGCGCGGGCTCGTGGTCCCGGTGTTGCGGAATGCCGAGCGCATGAGCTTTGCCGGGATCGAGAAGGCGATCGCGGACTTCGGGGCGCGGGCACGCGAGCGGAAGCTCACGCTCGAGGAGCTGCAAGGCGGGACGTTCACGATCTCGAATGGCGGCGTGTACGGCTCGATGCTGTCGACGCCGATCTTGAACGGCGCGCAGAGCGGGATCCTCGGGATGCACAACATCGTCGAGCGCCCGGTGGCGGTGGACGGGCAGGTAGTGATTCGCCCGGTGATGTACCTCGCGTTGACCTACGACCACCGCCTCGTCGATGGCCGCGAGGCGGTGACGTTCCTGGTGGCGATCAAGCAAGCGCTCGAGGATCCGGCGCGGATCCTCCTCGAGGTGTAACTCGGGCATCGACGTACGAGGACCGCATGCCCCCGTGCTCCGAGTTGGACCGTATCGCTTCTTCTTCTATGCTGGAGACGGTGGAGAGCCGCCGCACATCCACGTCTCGCGGGACGACGCCGAAGCCAAGTACTGGTTGGCGCCCACGAGGCTGGAATGGAGTCACGGCTTCAGCAGCCGAGACATCAATCAGGTTCAGCGTGCGGTCGAGGCGAATCACGACTTCATCGTGGAGTGTTGGAATGAGCTCTTCGATCGCGGCTAACGGCATCGCACGCGCTCTGCATGTCGCCATCGACGACGTGGGCATCTGCGTCGAGCTGTCGGATGGGCGCACGATCAGCGCGCCGTTGGCGTGGTATCCGCGACTGGTGCACGGCAGCCGCGAGGAGCGAGCATCGTGGACGTTGATCGGTGCCGGACACGGCATTCATTGGCCTGAGCTCGACGAAGACATCAGCATCGACAATCTGCTGATGGGACGACCCTCTTCGGAGAGTCGCCAGTCGTTCGCGAAGTGGTTGGAGTCACGTCCGAAGCCGACGCACGGGTAGCGGCGCGGTCGAGGTGCCGGGAGGGGATGGTGATGCACACCGCGAAGCACGACCTGGTGGTCGTGGGGGCTGGTCCGGGCGGCTACGTCGCAGCGATTCGCGCGGCGCAGCTGGGTTTCAACGTCGCCGTGGTCGAGCGCGAGGCGGTGCTCGGGGGTACGTGCCTCCGGGTGGGCTGCATTCCGTCCAAGGCGCTGCTCGAATCGACGGAGCGCTACGACGAGGCGCAGCACGACTTCAAAGCCCACGGCATCACGGCGACGGGCCTGTCGTTCGACCTCGCGACGATCATGGCGCGCAAGGACCGCATCGTGACCACGCTCGCACGCGGGATCGAGGCGCTGTTCCGCAAGCACTGGATCGCTCGCTACCACGGGCACGGGAAGCTCGACGGTCCGGGTGGGCTGGTGGTGGACGGACCCGACCCGGTGCGCATCGAGGCGGCCCACATCGTGCTCGCGACGGGGAGCCGAGTGGCGCGGCTGCGGGGCGTGGAGCTCGACGGCGACCGCATCGGGGACAGCACGACGGCGCTGTCGTACCCGTCGGTGCCTTCGCACCTGGTGCTGGTCGGAGCCGGAGCGATCGGCCTCGAGCTGGGCTCGGTGTGGCGCCGTCTCGGGGCCAAGGTGACGGTGCTCGAGTACCTGGATCGGATCCTCCCGGGAGTCGACGGCGAGATCGCCGGGGCGGCGCAGAAGCTGCTCGCGAAGCAGGGCCTCGACTTTCGGCTCGGGGTACGGGTGACGGGGGCGCGTGCCGTCGGCGAGGTGTGTACGGTCGAGGTCCAGGGACAGGAGCCCATCGCGTGCGACCGGGTGCTGATCGCGGTGGGGCGCACGCCGAACACCGAGGGGCTCGGCCTCGAGTCGATCGGCCTTGCGACGGACGAGCGCGGTCGGATCCCGATCGACGAGCGCTTTCGCACCGCCGTTGCCGGCGTCTACGCGATCGGCGACGTGGTCGCGGGGCCGATGCTCGCGCACAAGGCCGAGGAGGAGGGGATCGCGTGCGTGGAGTGGATTGCGACGGGCCACGGCCAGGTGGCTCACGACGCGATCCCGAGCGTGGTCTACACGTCGCCGGAGATCGCCTCGGTGGGGGCGACCGAGGAGGCGCTCGTCGAGGCCGGAACGCCGTACGCGAAGGGGGTGTTCCCGTTCATGGCCAACGGCCGCGCGCGAGCGTTGGGCCACACCGAAGGCATGGCGAAGGTGCTGGCCCACAAGGAGACGGACCGAATCCTGGGCGTGCACATCCTGGGGGCGCGCGCGGGTGAGCTCATCGCGGAGGCCGTGACCGCGATCCGCTTCGGCGCGTCGAGCGAGGACCTGGCGCGCGTGTGCCACGCGCACCCGACCCTGGCCGAGGTGCTCAAGGAGGCCGCGCTGGCGGTGCACGACCAGGCGATTCACGCGTAGCGTTCGCGATGATCTACGGCGACGAGGACTTTCGGTTCGACTCAGTCTGGATCGGTGAGGAGATGGGCACGAGGCTCCGCTGCTCGCACTGTCCGACCGGCATGTCGGTCGAGCGCGTGATTGGCTTCGAGGACGAGACGCGCCACCGACGGGATCTGCGCGCGACGCTGTCGCGGCGCCTCGCGGAGTTGTATTCCCCTTCCGACTTCGTCATTCATCACATGAGCTGCGGCTCGCACGGGGCAGCGGTCCGGCTCAGTCACCTGCCCTCGGGAGTTGCCGTCGAGCGCGCGATCGGGTTCGAGCCACCGAACCGTTCTCGGCGCGAGATGGTGGAGGAGTTGTGGCGACGGATTCGCGAGAGCGAGGATGCTCGTGGTGCTCACGGTGGGAATCGAACCCACACACCCCTTACGGGATAACGGATTTTAAGTCCGTTGCGTATACCAGTTTCGCCACGTGAGCGTGGTCAGCGGCCGAACGAGAACCCGAGGCCCACCGAGGTGCTGAAGTACGAGCCCGGATAGCAGTACGCGGGATACGGGTAGTACCAGCCCGGAGCGTAGACGACGTCCGGGCGGCGATAGCGGTTGAACCGCAGGACCGCGATCGTCGCCTTGCCCGCGTGAGCTAATCGCACCCGCACCCGGAACGCCGGCATCTCGTCGTAGTCGAAGTCGTGCGGCAGCGTGAACGTCAGCCTCACGTCCTGCACGTCGCCGGGAGCGATCGCCAGGGGCGCCACCAGGACACTGTCATGCTGAGTCGCGAGGCTGAGCCGGTGGCGGCGGCCGGCAATCGGCTCCTCGAGAGCGCAGTCGGTCAGGTCCAACGTCACCGGCCCCACCGAGCGGTTCGCGACCTCGAGCTGGACGCGCAGCTCGCTCACCTTGTCCGGCTTGTCGACCGCCACGACACCCGCAAAGCGCGGCGCGATCTCGGCGGCGAGGGCGTTCGGTCCGGCGTCCGACGCCACCACGACGGCGTCCACCGGGTAGTACACCGGCGGGCTCGCGCAGCCCGCGAGCACGGCGGCCAGGATGATCGCGGTGGTGCGCATGGATGGAGAATAGGCGCCGAAGGAGCGGCGTTCAAGCACGGCGCGGCCTGGACCCGGCGCCGCGTCCCGGTTCTGATGTCCGCCCGGGGGAGATCGATGTCCGAGCTGATTCGCGTGGTCACGTGGCTGGCACAGCGACGCGGCGCAATCTCCGCCGGGACGCGGAAGGACGTGCTCGAGTGCTGCCGCGACGCACCCGACTCGCTCGCGGACCGACTCGTCGAGCACGGCGTCGCGCCCGCCCCGGGGCGGGGGGGGGGCGGCGAGGGGCGCGAGCGCGGCCCCCCCCAGGGGGGG
>ORMF011531933.1_pt1 | contig 10072 bp, 19 predicted proteins | sample 1779871 | NCBI WGS metagenome assembly ORMF01 (sample SAMEA104232316, study PRJEB22302) | groundwater metagenome | biome: forest; feature: aquifer; material: groundwater | place: USA | collected 2011-08-07 | depth 5.4 m | reverse complement strand
TCCCCCAAACGGGCGTCCCGCCTCTGGCCGTATCAGCTTCCAGATCATGTCCGAGTAGGGTTTGCCGTCGAGAATCGCGAACAGGAGCTGTGGGTACTGGAATTTCTTGTAGAGCTCGGCGTTCTGCCGTCGGTCGCCCGTCTCAACAAACGCCATCAGCGCCTCTCCTGCAATTCGCAGGTACTCACCTTTGAGCCGTGATGTCTCCGCCCTCACCCACGCAGCGAACTCATCAGGTACGTGGTCAAGCATCTCGGTTGGGTCCACGCCAGCGCGAAGCTGCTCCCAGATGTGACGTGGGGTGACACCCGTAATGAGACGGTGGAGCCGCAGGTATTCCGCGAACTTGACCTTGAGCCGTAGCCCAGACTCGAAGCGGATGACGAACCCCTCCGCGTTCGGCTTCTCACGAGCCACCAACCCATGCGGGTCCGTCTCCATCCCGTAGCTGAGAACAACCGAGAATCCGATATCGGCGTAGCCCTGAAGTTGCTCATGGGGCATCTCACGCCCGGTCTCGGTGTGGATCGCGGCGAGCATCACCAACTCCGCGCGATCGCCGTAGTCCACGACTATTCGGTTCCAGGGCGCGATGATTTCGAACAGGTAGGTGTACTCAGACCGGAGATTGCCTGCCTTGACGCCGTGGCGCTTCCTGAACTCCTGGCTCGCCCACTTGGCCTGTTGGCTCGTGAAACTGCCCCGCGTGGCTATCTGCGGCTTACCGTCCAGCCAGTAGAGAATCCCGAGCGAGCCGTCCATCTTCTCGAACACCTCGAACGGCTCGGCTGGAATCTCGCCCTCGTGCTCCCCGAGGTTGAAGAACTTGCGGAATGGGCGCGCCACCACCCGCTGATGCAGGCCCAGGATGAGCCCACGGCATTGGAGCGTCGTCTCATTCCAAACGCGCTCGTACTGGGCCCTTGCCGTGTAGTTCAAAACGAATAGATCCGCATCAGGGTGCTTCTGCACCGAAACGAATCGGCCCGCGATCATCTCGTCAAGTTCAGGGAGCATCATCCGACAGCCGCCCCGCCGTGCTCCCAGTCGTGCAGCACAGCGGCTTCGATGACAACCCGCTGACACTCGATACAGAGGTGGCCGACCGGATAATCCTCGCCGCTCATGTCGACACTCACATCGGCAACTCGCTCCAGTGCGTGACTGAACAGCCATCCTCCACCAGTTATCGGCTGGCAGTAGTACGGCGCGGCGATCACCCGATAGACCCCACGAGGGACTTCATGCTCTGTTGGATCGAAGACGACGACATAGTTGTGCTGATCCTCGACCGCTCCACAGCTACGACACCGGCAGCACGTGAAGTGGAAGTTGTCGCAGTAGCACTCAGAGCAGATCGGGTCACCGTCCGCGTCCTTGGACAGCTCTTCCGTCTCAAAATCCTCCTCACACCAAGAGCACGCTCCCGTTTCCTCGATGATCTCAGGCACGAATGCTTGCTCAATCACCCGATCCTCCTCCCGTACTCGCCCGACGCGGCGAGTCCTGTGCCTAGACAAGAGGGGCATACGCCACTGAATACCGTGAGGTGCAGACCGCGCGCTACGCCCCGGTCTCGCGAGAGTAAACCCGCCTCGATGAGTCGAAACACGTTGTAGTCCGTGACTGACGTGGAGCTGATCCCCACAGCGTCGCCCTAGCTCGCCCTGGTACTGACGGATGAAGGCCAGGATGGCGCGCTGGCGGTCGCTGAGTTGTGGGTGACGAATGGCCTGTAGGAGAGAGGTCACTCCATGAATCCCTTCTCGCAAACGTGGCCATCCCCCAGCGCAACATGCGCAACATCTCCGCCCTTAAAAGGGCGGAAGAAAATGTTGCAATGTTGCGTGCCTGGGGTCTTGGTTTTGCAGCAGTTTGTTGCGCATGTTGCGCTAATGTTGCGCCTCATGTTGCGCCCTCTAAAATGTGGAGACCGACGAGCCCCCATTCCCCTTGTTTCCCCTCTGCATCCTGAATGAAGGCTGGGTGTGGGTCTTTCCCGACGCGATAGCGGGAAAGCGTCGCGCGGATCGCGTTGTCACCCATCTCGATTCCCATTTCATCCAGTGCCATCTTGATGTCAGCCACCCCCATTCGGGCTGATGGGCTCTGTCGTATCGCGGCAACCACCTTGTCACGGTTGTTCATGGCCTTGACGAGTACCGGCACGTCTTGGGCAGCCACGCTGTCAAAGCGGATTACGTCGCCCCAGGCCATCCGATACCCACGTTTCGCGCCGACCTGGCCGTTGTTCGCCTTCCAGTTCACAAAGCCCAGTAGAGTAGAGCCGTCAGCCTCGGTTCGTTCTCTCGCCGCGGACCAAACGATCCGCGACAGATTCCACGTGTAGACCGAGCCAAACGGCTTACTCTTATCCACGGCGTTCTTCGCCTGGTGATCAATGAAGAGCACAGGCACACCGAACTCACGAGCCGCATTGAACGTGCGGATCGTTAATTCGGCGTTCTCTGGCTCACCACCCCGCGCTGCACCAAGGCTATCGACAATCACGAGCGCCACCTTTAACTCCACAACCTGCTTCTTCAAATGCCCAATACTCTCTAGCAAGCTGGCGGACTGACGTCGATAGTGCAGAGGATTCCGTTCGCCCCCGACAGCCCTCAAGCCATCGACTAAACGGCGGAGTCGGCCCGCGTGCTCATAGCGGTCCGTCTCCCAATCGAGGTAGAGCACGGGCCCAGTCGCTGTAGGAGCCTCACCTACAGTTCTGAGCCCACTTACCACCGAGAGACCGATGTTCAGTGCGAAAACCGACTTACCTGAACCGCCGTCTCCGAATAGCGTGGTAGGCCCGCCCATCTCTACCCAAGGCTCGACTAACCACCGGCCCGTTGGCCGGTCTGGCACCTCCCATAGATCGATAATCGGATCACCATCGCGCCACCTCTTTAATGAAAGGAAGCACACTTGCTCCAGCATCCCAGCGAAGTCGATATGCTCGCACCGAGTCTTCAACGCCTTTGCAAGAGTGGATCGCGCTGAAGTGCTCGTCATGTTGAATCGCGCCTGATGGAGCAATCCAGGCGCGGGTGGGAGCGCGCTGTTCACCGTGATCTCACAGCCGAAACCATCGTTCCGCTGCTCTCCGAACCGATCGAGCTCCATCGATATGCCTTCGGTCGCCCAGATAAAGCGGTAGCAATCACCGAGGTACTCTTCAATGGGCGCGCCACTGACAGTCACGCAACCGGCACTCCGCCGAGGCCAGAGAGCGACGCAACAGGTTGTTGCGCTCTCTGCTGCGGTTGTTGCGGGACATTAGCCGGTGGCTCAGCCTTTGGAAGTGAGATCCCCGCATACCGCGCTACATGTTCCACCGCATCTCGCCAAGAGCGAATGCCGAGTAGTTGTTCACACACATCAAACACGTCGCCACGGACCCAGCAGCCGAAGCAGATGTAACGGCCCGTGTCGTCGTAAACCGTGAAGCTCGGCGTGTTCTCCGTGTGAAACGGGCAGCGCGCCTGGTAGATGCGCCCAGCCCGTTTCAGACTGATCCCCGCTACCTGCGCCTGGATAAACTCAGAGAGCAGCACGCGGCCTTTCAGGTCTCTTGCAAAGTCCGAGGTAATCCCGGACGGCGCAAGCCGCAGCGTGGCGTGGACTGATCGGCGCCGCTCTATCTCCGCGTCTAATCGCTCAACCCACTCCTGCTCCGGGCTCTCACTCCAGACGAATTGCACCCATGCGAGCGCATCATCCTTGGACGCGGTGCGTAACTCCGCCAGATTCCGCGTCCGGTACTCCACCTCAGCCAAGAGATCAGCCTGCGATAGCCGCCTGATCTCTTCCATACCCATCCGCTCAACCAATCGGACTGCGCTCTCGAAGTCCTCGTCGGACAACACGTTCCCGATCCACGGAAGAGACATAAGGTCAGCACGCAATTCCCCGAACGGCTGAGCGCTCGGATTCTCCGCTGCCACCCACCGATTCTCGAGGTTCGCTCCCAGCTCGGGGCCACGGATCAGCATCCATACGCGCGTGGGTGATTCGGAGGACAGAGATGCAACAGCCATGTATTAGGCTCCAACGGTGTCTATGGGTTCAGCGAGCGCTGCTTCTAGTTGCTGGATCATGCGGAGTAGTGGGCCGAGTTTGATATCGGCTGTCACCTCGAAATGCTCCGTCTCGATGTCGGGTCGCTCAGTCGCCTGCGAGAAGAGCACGGTGTACTGAGCCTTTGCTTCTTGGAGCCGCTCGGCGTCGCGTTTCTTCCCCGCCTCCCAACTCGGATCACCCTCTTCATCGATCGCGCGGAACTTCTTAGCACTGCTCTTCAGGGCCGCTACCACTTCGTCCATGCGCGCCTTGCGGCCCTCTTCCTGGGCGTTGGCGAGTACCGACGAAAGGCACTCGGTCAGGGCAGCGGCTTGCCCCTCGGTCATCTCGGTCGATGACTCGACGTCGAACGCTTCGCGGAGTAGGCCGCGGTATTCCGCGTCTTCCCACTTAAGGATCGATACGAGCGTGTGAATCTGGGTGATCTGCGAGCCCGTGACGCTGTTGTCGTCACTCACCGGAATCACGCCGTCCACCTCGTCAGGATCGATTACCCGAGACTCGCCCTCGATAACGTCGCCAGCGGTCATGTAGCGGGGTTCGTAATCGGCCGGCGGGCGGTCGCTCTGGTTGTCCTCGAAGTCGGGCAGGGGCATGGCGAACGCATCCCGAAGAGCCCTGCTTTTAGCCCGCTTCTGGGCCATCTCTTGGCCCCATGTCTTGCTAACGGGGTTTGAGTCGGCCTTCCCTGCAGCGCGGCCGTAGCCCACGAACGGGAAGCGGCGGTCCTTCCGCCAGACGCGCGCGATATAGAAGTGCTCGTCGTCAGCGACGCGGTGTGACTTCCTCTCGGCGTCTGTGGCGGGAGAGCACTCGATACCGTCGTAAGCGCTATGCTCCTGGGCCTTCCTGATGCGACCATCAATCGTGCAGTAAGGCCGCCCCTGGTAGATGATTAACTCTCCCGCGAATGGGTCCAACCCGTACGCCAGGGATAGGCGTGCCATCTGGACGGCCTGGGATTGCGTCATGTCTTTGGGGAATAGTCCACCGCTGCCAGATGAAGCGTGCTTCATGAGCTGGCCGGCGAATTCAGCAGCAGCTTTGTCGTCGACCTGGAAGGCCGTGCGCTGCTGTTGGGTCACGAGTGCGCGGGTGTCTGTCTGTGCCATTACTTCACTCCCGCTTTGATCGTGCAGCGCTCGCCACCAGGCGATGTTTCCAGCCATGCGGGAGATTCGCCGTCGTCGAGTCGTGGTAACACATCCGTCACGTTGACATACTCGACCGATTTCACGATCTCGGGGGCTACCCGCTTAGCCCAGGCCACAGCGCCGAGCTGGTCCGCAATCCGGTGCGTGCCCTGCGTCGTACGGAAAGAGATGGCGCCGTAAGGCGTCTTGAGCGTCTTGGTCTTCCAGCCCGTAGACCCGAGCGCGTCGCGGGCATAGGCTTCGAGCTCGCCATCAAAACGCCGATGCAGCCCGTCCAGGCGTCGGCGCTCGTCCGCGATCATCGCGGTAAGGTTGGTAACGACCGTGGCCATCCGTCGCTCTAACGCATCGATCGCGGACTCGCGGTTGAGCATTCGCTCAAGCACCCACTCCGCGGCTGCTAAACGGTCAACGCGGAACGCCTGATCTGGGTACGAGCCTTGAGGCGCTACGGCGTGGACTTCGCCCGTCTCGATGTCGATGTACACGCCGTCCTGAAAGACGGCGGACGCGGGCACCTCAAACTCTGAGAGGGCCACATCTGGTTGTTCGGGCTGTTCGTTCGTCTGTATCATTCTTCCTGTCTCCCTTTCTTGGCCCTAGTGGGGACTAGGGCTGTGTCTTCCCTACCGCCCCGCGCACCCGCTAGCGGCCAGAGTCCGCGTCATCGAGGACTACGCGCGTCTTACCGCCGTGTCCCGTTATGGCAACCACGTCATCCAGCGAGTCGTAGAACACCGTGGAGCGGACCTTCGTGTCCCAGCGGAGCACCACAGAGCCATCGGGGAACTCGACCCCGTAGGCCACGATGCCGATGCCGCTGATGCCGCTCACGTCTTCATCCCGCTCAAGGTGGAGACGGCGGGTAGGGTTGGGTGAGGCAACGAGGCACCCGCAGGAGTCGACGCACTCAAGACAGGAAGCGCCGCCGCCACTGCACGGCCAGCCGCAATCGCACTCCTCGTCAAGATCAGGGCGTACGACGCGGTACTCGGGGCGGAATGCCTCATGGTCGTCGATCTCTTCGAGTCGGCAGCGACACTGCTTCTTCGCCCTCACGCCACCTCCGCGCTCTTCGGATGACGGCGCTTCCGTATCTCGGCGCGCCATGCCTCGGTGAGTTCGCCCCACCTGTGGCGATTGCCGGGGCTTGCACAGAAGCCCAGTTCGCACGCTCTGCACCAAACATGCAGAGCATCAAGCCCGTCGTCGTACAGCCCGTAGAGTTGGCCGAGAACACATGTCAGGCTATCGTTCAGGTCCAGCAGTCGCAGGTTGATGAGTCCTGGCTTTGCCCAATTCGGCTGGCGCTGGTCCAGAAGCTCAGCACCTCTCGTCGCTGCCTCTGCTGCATTCCAGGCCATCACGCCACCTCCGACGCTGTTCGCTTGCCGGCCGCCATGAACGACCGCAGGGCAGCAGCCTGCCTTGTGGCTGCTGCCCGGTACGCCTCCCAAAGCGGCTGACTGTTGCGGCAGACTTCGCACCAGTGCTCGATTGGCAGTGAGGGCGCATTGAAGGAGTAGCGGTTGACCTTGAAGCAGTCTGTAGGTCCGATACCCGCCTGGTGGTCGATGCGTAGCTCTCGCAGGACGCATTCGCCGTGCGCCGTCCGGTAGGCCACGAGCGCTTCCTTTGCGGCGGTACGTGCGGCGCGCGCCTCGTACAGACTGCGTGCCGCTGCTGCAAACAGGGACTTCGCCATCACGCCACCGCCCGCAGCGCGCTCATGAGCGGGGCTCCGTGGCTTGGAGTGGCCTGTCTTGAATAGAGCGCTTCAGGACGTCGATCTGGTTAGTGAGGTTGTTCAACGCCCGGATGGCCTCGGATGTCGCCGCAAGTTCGCGGATGGCGTGCCCCGCTCCGGGTGGGCAGATCAGGTTCAGCACGTCGGAGATGGCATGATCAACAAGCGCCAACTCGGCGATGTCGTACAGGTCTTTCTGCGTGTAGTGGGTTCGTGCCTCGGGGAGAGGCGCGCCTTCGGGAATGATAGGTTCCGTCATCTCTGCTCCGACTCCGGCCGCTTCTTGTTCCATGGCACGCGGCCCATCTTTTTCTCGGCCATAGCCGCGATGCTGGGGTGGTCCTCTTTAGTGCGTCCTGTCGCCCAATGGGTAAGAACACCCGTGCGGTAACGCTCGCTAAGAGTCCGTCCCTTCTTGGTTTCATCGCGGACAGCGAGTGAGTGCTGGTTATGGCACCCCGTGCAGAGTGCCTCGTGGTTGCCCGGAGTGTTGTCGTCGTGGGCGTGATTCTTGTGGTGAATCTCTAAGCGGCGCCCGAATCGTTCGATTTGCTCGACCATCGAGAGGCCGCATTGTTCGCACTTGTTGCCGGCGGCTTCGTAGATCAGGACGCGACGGACCTCCGTCAATTCCTTGACGGTTTCCTTTCGCAGTCGCCGACTATAACTTAGCATCTACCGCTCACCTAGCGACTGCAAATCACCCATGGCGACCATCCCCGTTCTTGATACAACTGAAAAGCCACATTCGCGTTGATTTCGGGGTCGTACAGCAGCGACAAGTCCCCACCGACTCGCGCCGAATGCAGCGGCGCAATCTGGAAGAGCCCGCGGTCGCCAGCGGGGCTTGTTGCTCTGGCATCCAGCCTGCTCTCGCAATAGGCCACCTTCATGGCCTGTGTACAGTTCCACTCGTACGAGCAAATCAGCGCCTCGTACGGTCGTTCCTCCGCATTCGCATCCGCCGCCCCCGACGCCCAGCCGACTCCTACGGCCAGGACGATGAGTAAGGCGCGACGAAATATGCGACACCTTATCGGACCGCTCGGAGCGAAAGATTGCGGGCGCGTCGTACGGCCCGCTTAGCCATGGCGCGGTCAACCGCAGCCGTGTCTGTCGCGGTCTCTGGCGTGCGTTGCGTGTAGGCGTTGACCTTCGGGAGCAGCAGCGGTCTACCACGCTTGCCGTCCACGCAGCGGGCCCAGAAGCCCGCCACCTTAGCCTTGATTGCTCCTACGACGTCTTCAGTTGGCATTGGTCTTCTCCTTCTTCAAAGTGAGGTCGTTGAGCGCCCGCACCTCGGTCACGCGCCCGTCATCCCTGATGGCGTCGATTTCCTCGTGCCTAGAAAAATCGCTGTTTGGCGTTGTCGGCTCTATCAGCGCTCTCTGGGCGGGCAAGTCGGCGCGGGTCATAGTCGTAGCCCGGGTACCGTCTGGGCGTGTGAGTCATCTGACGCCTGACTGTTGGCCCAGCGGATCACGTGGTCGTAGCTATGGAAGTGCAAAGCCTTGTTCAACCTGTGGTCCCAAACTTCAATCCAGTTCTCAGGCCAGATATTCGAATCCGTCTCTTGCATGGCAGTGCAACCAGGAGCGTCGCAGCGAAACAAGAAGCCCTTCAGCTCGAGGTAGCTCACAGCACCCTCTCCGCGATCTTGAGCAGCCCGATCCCCACTCCACCCCACGTCACCAGCGCCACCGTGCCCGTCGCGATCGTGCGCGGTCCGATGAGCAGGGGACGGGTGCGGCGAGCCATCTGATGGGGGCGCAGTGTTTCGTTGTTCGGTCCGATGACGGCGAGATTGGTCATGAGGCTTTGCCTAGCTCAGCGATGGCTGCCAGGATCAACATATCGGCGGCGTTTTCGTCGAAGTCCGCGTCGAAGTCGCCGTAGTCATCGATGGACCCAGGGACTACGCCGCCTTCGACCAGCGCGACGTAGACCTCGTTCTGCCACCCGCTGTTGCCAAACGGGCGCTTGCTGGAGAAGTCCTCCCCTTCCGACCACAGCAGTCCGAGCATGGCAGCTAGGTACTCACGCACCGTCGCAGCGTCTGCCCCGTTGGGGCGCGTCATCGGGCAATCGAGTACAGCGTTTTTGCCTTCACTCATGGCTCCGAACTCCGTGGTAAAGTCCCGCTGTCCTCGAACAACTCGGTGAGACGACTTGCAGCGCTCATGACGCCGCCTCCGCGCACGTCTCGGCGCAGTACAGCTCTTTTGCGATGTAGGTCCAGTGGTCGAGTGGGCAGAACCACGGCGTGTAGCCCTGGAGCACGACGCCGTGATAGGGGTAATCCCCCTTCGGCCCTGACGGCTTGCAGCATTCACAGATGGTCACGGCTTCACCACCAGCGCTTCCTCGCGGTCGTAGTGGGCGAAGAGATCGCGATATTCACCGTCCTTGAAGACCGACTGAGCGCGCGCCCAGTCTGCGATTCCGCCGCGGCCGATCTCTTCCAGCCACATCCCAGCTACCCACTCAGGCACGGCGCCGTTGTCAAGGCAAGCTCGGCACCAACGGATCGACATTGCTACACCGGGGATCGAAGCGACGCCGACGATTCCTTGGTCTGCGCGGCCGCAACATTCACAGTCGTTCACGGCTTCCTCCCCAGCAAAACCTTGGACTTCGGCTTGCCCGTGCCGCCACACTCGGCACATGTCACGGTCTCTGAGAGGCAGCCGTGCTTCTCCACCTCTTCAGCGCTAGGGAAGACCCAGCCGTGGCCTCTGCAGGCCCCGCAGCCCGCGCCCGATTGAGTCCAGGCCACCTCTAGGCCAACCGTCTTCAGCGCATCCCTTATGACGCGGTGGAGATGCGGAGAACGGGATTCGTAGCCGTTGGATATGGCTACCGTGAGAATGCGGATAGGCTCAGTCACGACTTCCTCCCCAGCAGCGTTTCCGTCACCAGTTCCTGCACCCGCGCCGCGTCGCCGTCGAACGAGAACCCGCTCTTCCACATCGTCATCGCCTGGCGAACGGAGCTGAGCAGCGTTGCCGTCCAGATGTCCCGCTCGACGCAGCGCTCGCAGCATGGCTGACCGATGCGCTCGGGAGTCGTTAGGTAGGACATATTTTTC
>ORMF010152938.1_pt1 | contig 10072 bp, 9 predicted proteins | sample 1779871 | NCBI WGS metagenome assembly ORMF01 (sample SAMEA104232316, study PRJEB22302) | groundwater metagenome | biome: forest; feature: aquifer; material: groundwater | place: USA | collected 2011-08-07 | depth 5.4 m | reverse complement strand
CTCCAGCCAGTCCAGGCACGACTTGCCATAGATATCCCCCGCGTGGAGGATGAGGTCCACGCCCGCAAACGCACGCGCGAGCTGCGGCGGCATCTCCGGCATGGCGCCGGGCATGTGGGTGTCGGAGATCAGGCCGAGTTTCATGCGTAGGGCCTCAAGGCAAGCTAAATGTTTCTACTGCCCGACCAGCACCAGCGTTTTCTCGGCAGCTTGTGGTGTGTGCCGTCCTCGCAGATGGATGACTAGTCTAGGATGGAGAGGGCAGCCTGGTTAGTCGCCATTGATACTACTGAACGCTCTTTGCTACGCGTATGTTCACCACGCCTGTTATGTTGGAGGCTCTGCTTCCTACTGTGGCCACGACAGCTGCGTCACCCGTCGGCTGTCCAGGAACAATAACGGAGACTAGGAAACTCCCTTGGTCATCCGTCGTCACGGGGTTTGGGGGCAGCGATCCCATTCCACCGACGGTCAAAGCTATGACGGCGCTGAGAGCCGGAAACCCTGTGCCTAGAATAGTGATTGTTCCTCCCACAACTGCGACGAGGGGGAGAACGGTCAGTACTGGCCCGGGTACTGTATGCGTGACTGTGTTGCCGTTGGTCGGCGCAGGGACGATGGCCGACGTGTTGTCCACTGCGTGTATGATATTCGTGGAGTTAATGGTAGCGATTGGGGGCACAATCAGGTCAGCAGTGAAGTTGCCGTTGGCGTCGGCCAACGCAGTTGCCGTGCCTATGACCCCTCCGACCGGCCTACCCGACAGCGCGACGCCAGTTATGTAGTTCACCATGACCAAGCCATTCCGGGTGTACCCAATTCCGATAACCCGTACAGTGCTCCCTCTAGCTGAAGTCAATGGACTAATAGTGATGATTCTTTGGGGAACAACAATTCTTACCACTCCGAAAACCCCGTCAGCATCCGTAACAACCACTTGATAAGCACCAGGCTGCATTGCCATAGGAGCATTAAGCATTACGATAGGTGAGTCTCCGCTAGCACTTAGATGAATGACGGCTGCGTTCCATGCAGCTCCTCCAATTGAGATGCCACCAACAGCTACAAAACTCTCTGGAGTAAAGCCTGTGAGAGAGATCCTAATGGGAAAGCCAGGCACGGCTGTTTCTGGTGACAAAGACACTGATGGAGATACTCGCGCCGGCATCCTAGGCCGCGAAGCCGCTATGAGCTTCTTGGTGATCTTGTCGCCGCTTTCCCGAATAATGTTCCTTGGGGTAACAGTGTCCAAGACCTTCTTGATCTGCTCTGCAAGATCTTCCACAAATCGTAGCGTTTCAGGCGAGCCGAGTTGGGCGGTTCGCAGGGGACGCCAATCCTTCCATTGGTGATTCCACAAACCTTGGGCCCAGGGATTGCCCAGACGTGCGCTCTCGTTCTGCAGGTCACAGGTCAGCCAGTAGATCGGAAGGATTAAATCCTTTCGTCGCAGGTATGATTCGCGCTCGACGAACTGCTCGTATTCACGACGACACCATTCACTCTTGAAGTATGAGGGAGTCATGATGGGGATAATGACAAAAACTTCCCCAAGAGCCTCCAGGATCGTATTAGATCCCTGTTGACCCCAACGAACGTCTCTGACATCTTGGAAAATTCGGAAAGTGTGATCACCAGTCCATTCCTGAACAGCGCGCTCCAAACTTTCTTTTAGCCAGCTCAGCCTTCCATCTCTGTCGTTAATCCGCGCATAGCTCAGGAACGCTACAAACTCAGGCATTTCTCTCCCTCAACCACGCCATCAGGTCCAGGTTCCCCGGAGAGTGCCCCATCTGGGTGAGCGCCAGCGCCGCCTCGCCACGGAACTGCGTGCCGTGGGTCACCACGTGCACCAGCACCTGCCACAGCGGGGTCTCATGGGCCACGCTCGCTGTCGTCTCGTAGCGCACCACGCGGGCCAAGTCGTCGTCGCGCAGCCCGCCCACGTAGGCCAGCAGCTTCGCCTCTTCCGCCTGCCAGCGCGCCCGCAGCGCGTCCAGGGTCGGGAAGTCTTGCTCCGCCAGCGGCGCCTTGGGGAAGACGCCTTCCTGGCAGCGCGTCCGCCACACGCGCTCCGTCCCCATCACGTGCGCCAGCGCGCCGCGCACGCTGCCGTGGCTCAGGCCGGCGGGCTGGACGAACTGCTCGCTGGTCACGTTGGCGGCGGCGTCCAGCACATGCGCGTTGGCCCAGGCGTTGTAGGCAAACAGCAGCGTAACTTCCTCAGCGCGCATCGTCGCCCCACTTGCGCTGCATGCTATGGGCGTCGCGCCGCTGCCCGGAGCCGGTTATCAAACGTCACCAGTTCCAATCCTAGCGAACGCGCCACCTGGAGATAGGCGGCGTCATACGCCGTCAGGCCGGTCTCCAGCGCCAGCCGCAATACCGCGCCAAAGTCTGGTTCGACCCATCGGATGTCTGTAGCCAGGAGTGTCTCTAGGGATTCCATTATCTCTTGCTGCTGGCCTGGGATTTCAAGCGCCTTCTTTCGGGCGATGTTCGTAAGCTCATACGCGAGAAGAGTAGGTGCATGAATCTCTGTTCCGGTCAGGAGAGCGGTGGCTTCTTGCTCGCGCACTTCATGAAAAGTGACTGCCCCCAACACGGAGGCATCTACCACCCTAGCGGGCATCTCGGTCCTCACGGATCATCTGTGTGGAATCAGACTTGGTCCTGAAGTTTAGCGCCTTGATCCGCTCCAGCGCTTCCGCTACCGTCAGCTTCCTCGGCTCCGCCGACTGCTCGAGAATGGCCATAAGCTCGCCCTGGAGCGACCGGTGGTTCCGTTTGGCCTGCTCGCGCAACCGTTCCACGATCTCGTCAGGCACGTTCTTGACCGACAGGTCTTTCCCCATGCTCGCACCTCAGTGGTTCCAATATGGCTCCATTATGAAGCCGTTATGACCCCGTGTCAAAAAACACCTCAGGCGGACCAGGACCACAGAAGCCCGGACAGACCGCCATCCGCCCCTTTCCGGTGTCTGTCATTCTGAGCCGGGTGAGCCGCAGCCCTGAACGGAGCGAAGGGGCAGCCCAGGCGAAGAATCCGAAACCTGGGAGTGCGGATTCTTCGGCCTGCCCTCGAGCAACGCGAAGGGTCATCCTTCTGCGGAAGGACTCCCTCAGAATGACAATCGGTGCACCCCGGTCGCAGATTTCGGATCACGGAAGCCCCTTGATAGACCGCCATCCGCCCCTTTCATGGAACAAGCGTTCTGTAGTACGCTCGTCCCGTGACCATTCAGACCGCCCTTACCGCCTCGCGTCAGAGGGCCTCCATGTCCCCTCGTCGCCAGAGCCGCGAACAATGCAATCCTGGGGACCCACGGGTAAACGCACCAAGCCCTTCACGGCCAGCTAAACAGGCAGCAGAACAGCGGAAAAACAATCCGACTCCAAGCTGGCCTGGCAGGAGAAAACAATGGTATCAATGGTTCGCCGGGGACACGAGCCTCGGTCCCCAAGGTGGAGTCTAGTGTGGAGTCTTGTGAGAGAGAGCACATTGAGCACCGCCCGCCGCGCTACACTGCCCCCATGCGCTACGTCGCGGACCTCCACGTCCACTCCTCCTACGCGCGCGGCACCAGCCCCCGGCTCACGCTGGAGAACCTGGCGGCGTGGGCCAAGCTCAAGGGCATTGACCTGCTCGCTACCGGCGACTTCACGCACCCGGCGTGGCTCGCGGAGCTGCGCGCCAAACTCTCGGAGACTGAGGGCGGCCTCTTCCAGTTTGGCGGCGTGCGGTTCATGCTCGGCACAGAGGTGAGCTGCGTCTACCAGCAGGGAGGCCGCACGCGCCGCGTCCACCTGCTGCTCTACGCGCCCTCCTTCGCAACCGTGGAGCGGCTGAACACCGCGCTGGCGCGCTGGGGCAACCTGTCCGATGACGCGCGGCCCACGCTCGCGCTCTCCGCCCGCGACCTCGCCGCCCTGGCCCACGACGCCGACCCGCGCTGCACCGTCATCCCTGCCCACGCGTGGACGCCCTGGTACTCGGTGTACGGCTCCGTGGGCGGCTTTGACTCCCTGGGGGAGTGCTTCGGTGACCTGACCGGCGCCATCCCTGCGGTGGAGACGGGCCTCTCCAGCGATCCTGGCATGAACTGGCGGATGCCGGAGCTGGACGGCAAGGCCATCGTCTCCTTCTCCGACGCCCACTCGCTGCCGCGCCTTGGCCGCGAGGCCACGGTGTTTGACGGCGAGATCACCTACAGCGGCTTCCGCCTCGCCCTGGAGCGGCAGTCCATCGCCTACACCGTGGAGTTCTACCCGGAGGAGGGCAAGTACCACTTTGACGGGCACCGCAAGTGTGGCGTCCACCAGTCCCCGCGGGAGACGCTCGCCTCGCCGGACGGGATGCGGTGCCCGGTGTGTAGGCGGCGCCTCACCATCGGCGTGGCGCACCGCGTGGAGGCGCTGGCGTCGCGGCCCGAAAGCGCCGTCCAGGCTGGCGACGGACTCGTGCATGATCCCTCAGGCAGGCGGCCGCCGTACCGGCGCCTGGTGCCCCTGCAAGAGATCGTCGCCGAGGCGCTGGGCAAGGGTGTGGCGACCAAGGCGGTGGAGCAGGCGTACACGCGGCTCGTCCGGGAGCTTGGCCCCGAGCTCACCCTGCTGCAAGACGCGCCGCTGGAGCGCATCGCCTCGGTCGCCGGAGAGCGCGTGGCCGAGGGCGTTGAGCGCGTCCGCCGCGGCGAGCTGGTCATTGAGCCGGGCTACGACGGCGTATATGGCACCGTCCGCATCTGGCCGGACGCCAAGCGAAAGGGGAGGGAGCAACTCAGCCTCTTTGGCGCATGAGCACCACGATGTTATATTGAGCGATGCGAAGGGCCACTACCCCCGCGCTCTCGCAGCCTCCGGGGCCGCTGCCTCCTCCACCCAGGGCTTCTTCCCCAGGATCGCGTCCAGGATGGGCGTCGTGGCGAAGGTCGTCACGAGCGCCATGAGCACCAGCATCGCGAATAGCGTCGGCGAGATCACTCCCAGGTCCAAGCCGATGTTAAGGACGATGAGCTCAACCAAGCCCCGCGTGTTCATCAGGATGCCGAGCGCGGACGAGTCCCGCAGGCTCATTCCCATAAGCTTGGCCGCAACGAGCGTGCCGCCGAACTTGCCCACCGTGGCAACGGCGATGATGCCTCCGCAGAGGAGCCAATCCTCGCCGGTCTGCAGCAGGCCAAACTGCGTGCGCATGCCGGTGAACGCAAAGAAGGCGGGCAGGAACATGACCCTGACCACGTCTTGCAGCTTGGCGGTAACGTCGCCAGCCACGCGGCTGTTATGCGGGATCACGGCGCCCAGCAAAAACGCGCCAAAGATTGCGTGGATGCCGATGTACTCCGTGGCCAGCGCGGACAACAGGATAGCTACGAAGATGAGCGCCATGCCGCCCTCGGTCACGCGCCCCGAGGCCTCCAGGCGCGGCGCCAGCCTTGCGATAAGCGGCCGCGCCACGAGCAGGATGAACGCAATGAACACCCCAGTAAGCACCAGCGTGACCACCGCGTTGCTTATCCTGGACTGGGCCACGCTCACCACAAAGGCCAGCAGGCACCAGGCCGTCACGTCATCCACCGCCGCACAGGTCAGCGCCAGCATCCCCATTCGCGACTTGTGCATCCGCCGGTCCGTCAGAATGCGCGCCAACACGGGGAACGCCGTCACGGACATGGAGACGCCCAGGAACAGAGCAAAGGTGGTGAAGGCGACGGAGTTGTCGGAGAATCGCTCGTAGAGGGCCAGCGCGAACATGGCTCCCAGGAGGAACGGCAGCACAATGCTGGCGTGGGAGATAGCCAGCGTGACATAACCGCTTTTGCGCAGTGCTCGCAGGTCCAGATCAAGGCCAACCAGGAACATGTACAGGATGACGCCCAACTGGGCAATGATGCCGAGCATCGGCGCTACGGAGCCGGGCAGGATATAAGCGGACGCCTCCGGAGCAAGACGTCCCAAGACGGAAGGACCAAGGAGCATCCCACCGATAATCTCTCCGATCACCGGTGGCTGGTGTAGGAACTTGAAGAGGATGCCCATGACACGCGCGGTGGCAATCACCACGGCCAGCACCAGGAGCACGTGGAGGAGGGGGTTGATCTGCGCGCCGCCAACCGCGTCCTGCACGCCGGCCGGCACTGCGGGAGCAACGAGCGTTTCTCCCTCGGCTCGAATGAACAAGAACGCCACCGCGGCCATGCCGATCATGACGGCGTAAACCAGGAAGGTCCACACTCTGTTTGACGAGGGGACCAACCGTTGAGGCGTCTGCATGGCTGGCTAAGCCCCCTTCTTTTTGTTTCCGTCCGGGTGGATGGCCGACGCCAGGCGATTATAGACCAGACGCTTGGCAAGGGCTTGGGATCGAAGGTTGTAAGGCAGGTTTGCGGGCGAGTGACCGCGGAACAAGGGGCGCGGCTCTGCACGACGCTCCGGCGGAGTGCACCGTCATGGAGAATGCCGGTGGGTGCCGAAGGCGCGGAGCGCGCGCGGCAGGGCAGGCTCGTCATTGAGCCCGCTTACGACGGCGTGTACGGCGCTGTCCGCATCTGGCAGTCGGCGACACAGCCGCGCGGCGCCAACCAGTCCTCTCTCATCGGACCCTAGCGTCTATACTTGAAAAGTTGAGTGGACGCACCGAGCATTGGCAATCTTGCAATCCAATCAGGAGGAGCGCGTTGGCCAGCAGCACCGCCCGTACCGTTGACGAGTACCTCGCAGAGCTTTCGCCCGACCGCCGCGCCGCCATCGCCGCCGTGCGCAAGGTCATCCTGGACAACCTGCCGAAGGGCTACGAAGAGGTCATGCTGTACGGCATGATCGCCTACGTCATCCCCCTGAAGCGGTACCCGGTGACGTACAACAAGCAGCCTATCGGGATCGCGGCCCTCGCCTCCCAGAAGAACTACATGTCCGTCTACCTGATGAACGTATACGGCGACAACGACACGGAGCGGTGGTTCACCGAGGCGTTCAAGGCCAGCGGCAAGAAGCTGGACATGGGCAAGTCTTGCGTGCGCTTCAAGAAGCTGGACGACCTGCCGCTGGATGTCATCGGCCAGGGCATCGCACGCACGCCCGTGGGCGAGTTTATTGCGCTGTACGAGGCGTCGCGGCACCACACGAAGAGCGCCCGGCGCTAGGCCCCATTGCCGCGAGGATTCAAACCGTTCGCAGGTCTGCAGGTGCTCTACCCACGAGCGGCGCCTGTGGCTTGAGGCGGCATGAGGGCGTTCAATCGGGCAAGGTCCCCGGGCGCGAGTGTGACCTCCAGCGCCTTGATGTCATCCTCAAGGTGCTTCCTCGTCTTCGCGCCCGGAATCGGGACGATGCGGGGGGCCTGCGCCATCACCCACGCGATGGCGATCTGCGCGGGCGTGGCGGACTTTTCCCTGGCGAGCGCTTCCACCTCGGCTTGCAGCTGCCGGTTGCGCTCAACATTGGCGGGTTCGAAATCCAGCGAGTTGCGGCGGCTGTCTCCCTCCGGCAGTTCGTTGGGGTCGTGGAAGAGCCCGGCTAGAAAGCCCCGTCCCAGGATGCTGTACGCCATGAACCCCATGCCGAACTCACCGCACGCTTGCAGGTTGCCGCTCTCCGCGTCCCGCGACCACAGGGAGTAGTGCATCTGCAGCGAGACGATGGGATGGACCTTGTTGGCGCGGCGGATCGCCTCCGGACTCGCTTCCGACAGGGCGATGTAACGCGCCTTGCCCTGCTCCACCAGCCGCGCCATGGCGCCCACCGAGTCTTCCACTGGCACCTTGGGGTCCACCCGCGAGAGGCAGAAGACGTCCAGCGTCTCCATGCCGAGGCTCTTGAGGCTGCGCTCGCAGACCATGGTCAGGTACTCGGGTGAGCCGCCGCCGAGCTGCGTGCCGTCAGGCAGGCGGATGTAGCCGGACTTGGAGTGGATGACGACTCGCTCCCGGCGACCGTGGAGCGCCTTTCGGATCAGCTCGTGGTTGTGGCCGTTGCCGTAGCTGGCGGACGTGTCCAGGAAGTTGATACCGAGGTCAAACGCGCGGTGCAGCGTGGCGATGGACTCGGCGTCGTCCGCGGGGCCGTAGGTGCCGGACATGCCCATACAGCCCAGGCCCATCCGGGAGACCATGAGGTCTGTCGTGCCGAACTTGCGGTATTCCATCGGGGACCCTCCTCCTGCCGAGCATGGCAACATAACCACAATAAGCGGTGCCGTCCAGCAATCGCACTCACGCAATCGCAGTATACGCGTGCCGTTGCTTTCCTTCTCTCTCCCGCTCGCCTATACTCCCTGAGACGTTCTTGATGCTAACGCCCAAGGGTTGTTATGCGCATTCCTGCACTGTTTGGCAAGCGCTTTGTCCCACGGAATGTTTTCTATGGATGGTACATCGCTCTTGCCGGCGCCTGCTCAGGCTTCCTCCTCATCGGCATTACGACCTTTGGGTTTGGGTTTTTCATTGGCCGGTTCCGGGAGGAGTTCGGCTGGAGCGTACAAGCCATCGCCCTGGGTATCTCCATTCGCAGTTTTGAGCAGGGCTTGCTTTCTCCCTTCATGGGCAATGTGATGGACCGGCTGGGCGCACGGCGAGCTGCCCTTATCGGGATCACGATCATTTCAGCATCTTTGGTCCTCTTCTCCCAAGCGCGGACCCTTCCCGTGTATTACTCCGCTTCCGTCATCATGGCGATAGGCCAAAGTCTTGGAGGCTACAGCGCCTTTTCTCTGGCGGCGATGCACTGGTTCGCTAAGAAGCGTGGCCGGGCCATGGGAGTGATGAACATTGGGAACGGCGCGGCCTATTCAATGCCGCTCATCATTGCCGCCATCAGCAGCGCCTTTGGTTTTCAACGCGCCCTGATGATCCTTGGGGGGTTGATCTTCGTCGTAGGCATCCCACTGGCGCTGGTCATCCGCGACCGGCCTGAGTCCATGGGCTATCTGCCAGATGGCGAAAGACTCATTGTTGATGACGCAACCCAGCCCCCCGGCACGCCGCGAACCAGGGGAAAAGCGTCCCAGTCCGGCAGTGGGATGACCGTCTCTGAGGTGCTGCGAACGCCCGCTTTTTACCTGCTGCTCCTCACGTCGGTGTCCATTGGCGCAGGGATGAACGTTTGGGTCACGTTTCAGATCCCTGCTCTTGAGGCTGACGGCTTTTCCTTGAAGGCAGCGGGCTTGATGTTGTTAATTTATGGCCTTGTGCAGATACCGATTCGGTTCGCGATTGGCTGGCTGGGAGATACCGTGGGCAGGCGTCGCCTCTACATGGCGACCTACGTCCTCTTTCCCATCGGCCTCATAATCTTTGCGTTTCTCTCCCCCTCACGCATATGGCTGTTCCCCGCGTATTACCTGACGTTCGCGCTCGGGCATGCGGGATATGTGATCGGCCAGGCAACGCTCACGGCGGACTACTTCGGAACGAGGCGGCTGGCGACAATCAGAGGTCTGAATCAGAGTTTGCAGGTGCCGGTGAGCGTCGTCATCCCGCTTTTCGCCGGGGCCGTGTTTGACCGCACTGGGAGCTATCAGTTTGCGTTTCTTACCCTGGGACTCGTGGGCTGCACCGCAATCCTGTGGTTTTCGCTGGTCCGCCGGCCACTGTGGGCGGACGTGAACAAAGAGCCCGCTTCCTAGCCGACGCCCCACGCGATGGCGTTGCGGAGCAACTGCACGTAGGCCTCCGATTCCCAGGTGGCGCGGAGCACCGGCTGCCCGTTGCTGGCGGGCGAGTGGCAGTGGCCGAGCGCAATGTAAGTCACGCCGCCCTTGCCGACGTCGCGGGTGAACCCCAGCGCGCGCGTCTTGCCGTCCGGCATAAGCGCGGTGTCCTTGTCATACACAAAGCCTGAGCCTGAACGGTCCGGGCCCAGCTCCGCGGTGAGCAGCAGTCGCGTCTCCGCGGGGTGTTGCACCTCAATCATGTACGGCTCGTCAATCGTCTCAAACGACTCCGGCAGGTCCTTGGTCAGCGCGTGTTTGCGGTCAACAACGTCCACGCGGAACTTGTGCATCGGCGGGGGGCGGGGGGAGAAGCCCCCGGGCCGGGGGGGGGGGGTGGGCTTTCCCCGCCGCCCCCCGCCGATG
>ORMF011766251.1_pt1 | contig 10073 bp, 10 predicted proteins | sample 1779871 | NCBI WGS metagenome assembly ORMF01 (sample SAMEA104232316, study PRJEB22302) | groundwater metagenome | biome: forest; feature: aquifer; material: groundwater | place: USA | collected 2011-08-07 | depth 5.4 m | reverse complement strand
ATTATTAATATTTTTATTTTACTCATATCTCAGGGCCTTAATGGGTTAAAACAATAGGTTTATATTATAATTCTTTTATGCAATCATTTCCGGTTTTATTTGTTGGAATGCTTCTAGGTATAAAACACGCGTTTGATACAGATCATATCCTGGCTGTATCAACAATGATCCTGAAACATAAAAGCCCATATAAAGCAGCATTAATAGGAACTTTCTGGGGAATAGGTCACACAACTACTTTATTTATAACCGGACTTATAGTATTGATATTAAAAATTCATATCCCTGAAACGGTCAATTTACTACTTGAGTTTTGTGTCGGGTTGATGCTGGTATTTTTGGGAATCAAGACGTTATTCTCCCGCGAAATCATCCATATGCATCAACACTTCCATCATGATATAGAACATATTCATTATCACGACCACGGAAAAAAACCCAACGATCACCAACACCATAAATCATTTCTTATCGGGGCAGTACACGGATTAGCGGGCGGCGGAGCATTAACCATTCTGGTACTTTCTACCATCCGAAATATTTTTGAAGGAATTTATTATATTTTATTATTCGGACTTGGATCGGTAATCGGCATGACTCTTGTAAGTACAATACTTGGATTGCCTTTACTCTACTCTCAAAAAAAACTTCCGAAAGCTGAAATTTATTTAAAATATATCACAGGATTTCTGAGTATAGTTTTTGGGCTTTATCTTGTTTACGAAATAGGATTTGTGGAGGGTTTGCTAGTAAAGTTATGAGCGTTTCTTCTGAGCTTTTTTTACAGGTTTTGTTGTTTCTTTTTCTTCATCCTCTAATTCTTCATCTGCTGTAATAAGTATAGAGAATAAAATAAATCCGGCAAATATAGGCATGATAAGAGTAAAACGTGTGACTTCATCCGGAACCTTGATAAGTATCCCGATTGTCAAGACAATTCCTACAATTGCCGCCCAGACTATCGCTTTATTGTTCTTATAAATATTCTTCCACAATTTCATACTACCAATATGCTATGATACGGGAGTCACTTTTGTCAAGGTGTCATACAAAATCTTATGAAATCAGGTTATGTTGCAATAATAGGCAGACCCAATAGCGGAAAATCTACACTTTTAAATAATATTCTTGGGCATAAAGTTTCCATTACCTCTCCTAAACCACAAACAACACGCTTCCCCATTCATGCTGTTTATGAAGAAGCACGAGGGCAAATCATTTTTATTGATACTCCTGGGATTTTCGCAAAAGTTAAAGATCCCGTAGCAAAAAAAATCAACCCACTCACCGAACAAACCCTTCATGAAGGAGTTGATGTTATCGTTTATTTAGTCGATCATACACGTGATCGTGATGTAGAGGAAAATAAAATTTTGGGTATCGTCCGTACGATAAAAAAACCGAAAATTTTAGCCTACAATAAAAGTGATATAAAATCACCGTCTTTTCTTCCCCACTATAAATTTATGGAGGAAGAATTTGATAAAACTATTACGATTTCCGGCCTTTATAAGTCAAATTTAAACTATTTAATAAATGATATTTTTGAATTACTTCCGGAAGGAAAAGAAATAATTGAAAGTTATGACCGGCCAACACCTGCTTTGAACATAGACAGCAAAATGTTTATAGCGGAAATCATCCGTGAAAAAGCTTATTTATTCTTACGTAAAGAAGTACCATATACACTGACAACCAAAGTTGAAGAAATAGAAACCAAAGAAAACGGCACGAAGTACATTAAAGCCAAAATTATTACAATGGCTGATCGTTACAAAAGCATGATAATAGGAGAGAAGGGAAGAATGATAAAAGAAATCGGCATGGCTGCAAGAAAGGAGCTAGAAACTGCAACTAACCAAAAAATATATTTGGACCTAATCGTAGAAGTTAATACCCATTGGTACGATGAATTGATTTAAGTAGAAATTCTTTCGCTTGGGATATGGCTCGAAAACGGTGACTAACTTTATTTTTTTCTTCTAAAGTCATCTCTGCATTAGTTTTGTTCAGGTCTTGGTTATAAAATATCGGATCATAACCGAAACCATAGTCTCCACTTGGTATATCTGTAATATAACCTTCACTCACACCTCTGAAAATTTGTGCTTTATTTTCTAAAGGATCGTAAACTGCAACCACTGCTTTAAATCTGGCTGTTCTTTTTTCTTTTGGAAACTCTTTCAACTCGCCAAGTATTTTATTAATTCTGTCTTCATCTGTACCCTCGGCGTATCTGGCCGAATAAATTCCCGGCATACCTCCCAAAGCATCAACTTCTAATCCGGAATCCTCTGCAAGAGTCAAAAGTCCTGATTTATCTCCAGCATATTTTGCCTTTAAAATAGCATTTTCTTCAAAACTTTTGCCTGTTTCTGGTATATCTTCCTTAATATCAATATCAGCTAATATTTTGATATCGTAAGGAATACCAGTAAGAATCTCTTTTATCTCTCTTATCTTTCCTTTATTACTGGTAGCAATCAACAATTCTCTCATGTACTTCCTTCTTCCCCAAAATTTCCATCGATTCGTTTAAAGGCGGGGAGATTTTTTTGCCGGTTATGGCAACTCTTAAAACCATAAAAAACTCGCTGTTTTTGATTTTTAATTCTTCTGCCAGATTTTGCATTGTTTCTCCTATTTTTACAGCCTTCCAATGATTTAATTCCTGAAGTCTTTGAGCAACTTTACTTAATAAAAGATCCTTATCATCTAAACCAACCTCATATTTTCCGGGACGATTAAAAAAGAATTCGCAAAGCGGCAAATAGTCGGAAAGTTTTTTTATCCGTTCCTTTACCAGTGGTATAGTTCTTCCGATCAGATCTTCAGGATATTTTTTATCTAAATATTCGTAGATTTGAGATTTGAGTTTTGAGTTTTGTGCTTTCCTAATGTATTCTCCGTTCATCCATTCAAGCTTTTTTATATCAAACGCAGGACCAATAGCCTTCAAATCTTTCAAATCGAAATACTTCATCATTTCAACTAGAGTAAATATTTCTCTCCCATCATTCATTGACCAACCCATGAGGGCTAAATAATTTAGTATTGCTTCTGGTAAAAATCCCTGTTTTTTATACCATGATGTCCAAACCGGGTTTTTCCTTTTTGATAATTTGCTCCGGTCAGGATTACGTAATATGGGACCATGTGCATATACCGGCAATTTCCAGCCAAAATACTTATAGAGAAGAATATGTTTTGGTGTTGAGGGAATCCATTCTTCGGCTCTTATTACATGAGAAATTTTCATAAGACTATCGTCTACTACAACCGCAAGATGATATGTTGGGAAACCGTCGGATTTCAGAAGTACCTGATCGTCTATAAGTTTATTTTCAAAAGATATTTTACCCCTAATTACATCTTCAAACTCAGTTTTACCATCTTCGGGCACATTTAATCTTATTACGTATTTTTTACCTGAGATTTGAGATTCCTTCTTGCATCTCCCATCATATAGCGTCGGCAATTCCTTTTCCTTTTGAATTCTACGCATATCTTCTAACCGATCAGGAGTACAGTAACAATAATACGCTTTCCCCTTTTTCACTAACTCTTGAGCATAAGACCTATATATCTCCAGTCTTTCGGATTGCCTATACGGACCATAAGGACCACCTATATCAGGACCTTCATCATGACTCAACCCTAACCATTGAAGTGACTTCAGAATCTTTTCTTCACTCCCATTGATAAATCTTGTTCTATCCGTATCTTCGACTCTGAGAACGAATTTTCCTTTATTTTTTCTGGCAAAAACGTAGTTGAGAAGCGCTGTATAGACGTTTCCGATATGAAGATCCTCTCCTGTTGGAGATGGCGCAATTCTTACACGAACTTCAATCATAGGTTGATTCTATCACTAGTCTTTTCTATACTCAATTTATGGGCAATCTTACAGAAATTTCTATTGGTACTAGAAAGTTCTTCATTTGGATGGTAATTGTCTTTATAGCCTACCTTATTTTGAAAACGTTTATTGGAATCGGCATTAATTACTGGAAAACAACACATCCGCCTCCCATACCCCCACCTCTTATGCAGTTTGGCAAACTTCCACCTCCTAAACTCGCAAGCAAAACGTCTACTTCGGGATTAAAATTTAACCTGGAAAATATCGAAGGGCAGCCGGCATTAGACAAACCACAGGAAGCGACTTATGCCGGGAAAGTTTATCAAATGCCAAAAAAACTGCCTACTTATCTTTCTGACGAACGGGCAAAAAAATTTGCTTTTAAACTCGGTTTTACCAAAGAACCGAAGATAACTGATTCCACACAATATTATTTTGTGGATCCAGAGGATCCCTTACGAACGTTAACTATCGATATCATCAACATGAATTTTCGCTTGAGTTACGACTGGACTAAAAATACAGAAGTATTAACTCAAAAGCAATTTGTCTCAAAGGAACAAGCTGTAAATGAAGTAAAAACCTATCTCCAAGTAAACAGTCTGTTTGATAACAGTATCCTCCAATCCAAAACGACAACAACAGACTTTTTAATTGTGGATTCTGACAAAAAGAATTTCACTACAACAACAAGTCTATCCAAGGCAAATGCTATTAGAATCAATTTTTTCCGAGGAGAGATTGATAAAATGAAGTTGTTCCCTCCTCTTTTTAACCAGAGCTATATTTATGTGATTTATACTCCAGCATTAAAAACCAATCAACAGATGCTTGATATTTCGTGGAGTTTCTGGCCTATTGCATATGACAGCTTCGGAACTTACCCCATAAAATCAGTATCCAATGCCTGGCAAGATCTGGTCGACGGATATGCTAGCGTAATAAATATGGGGAATAACTCACCTGAAAACATTGTCATCCGCCATATTTCACTAGCTTACTATGACAGTGAGGAATCACAGCAGTACTTGCAGCCAATTTATGTTTTTGAAGGGGATAATAATTTTGTTGCCTATCTTCCCGCTATAACTTCTGATTGGCTGAAGGAGGAACTGTAATATTCTGCCAGATAAAATTATTAAATACCCAATCTATTAATATCTTTGTCTCGCCAAAACGATCACGGCTTTTAAGGAGAACAAATAAAACAGACTGACCGTTCTTTTTTACTTCAGTTACCAAAATTTCTCCCGCTGTTTGAGTAAATCCCGTTTTTACACCGGCAACACCTGGGATTCGTCCAAGAAGTTCATTTACGTTTTTTAACTCATGGAAGTATGTATAATCAACATCAGAAACCGTAATACCTCTGGTACCAACGATCTTGGCAAAATATTTTTTACTTAATGCAATCTGCGCAAGTTTGGCTAAATCCGCGGCTGTCGTATAATGCTTGTCATCATCAAATCCTGCCGGATTGGTAAAATGGGTATTCTCAAGACCTAGCTCTTTTCCTTTTTCGTTCATTTTCTCAACAAATTTATCAATTCCCCCGGGAAAATTTTCTGCCAGTGTAAAAGCAGCGTCGTTTGCCGAATGCACCAATATTCCGTAAATAAGTGACTCAGAAATGATTTTCTCATTGATTTGTAATCCCATTACCCGACCATCCTGCTTGACGCTTTTTACCGTCAATATTTCTTCCGGTTTAAACATATCCATTGAAACCAATGCTGTCATAATCTTTGTCGTTGAAGCAGGTTGATAACGTATATTTTCGTTTTTACTATAAAGCACAAAGCCTGAATTTAAATCTTTTATCAAAACTCCTTCTGCTGAAACCTCCGGTATAGTTTTGTTTAATTGAACCGGAACCGGTGGAGGTGATGGAAGAATTATTTCTTCCGGAAAATTTAATCCTTTAGTTTCTTTTACCGGAAAAAAATAAGTGTTCGGGTAAGGAAAAATAGTCAAAAGGAAAAATATCAGCAACCATTTCAGCCATTTTGTGATCGACTTATACCTTTTTGCCTTCATCTGTAATTCTTATTCCTAATTCTTTTAACTGATCTGCTGAGGCTTGACTTGGGGCGTCCATAACCGACGTCTTTCCGGAAGAAGAAACGGGAAATGCCATTACTTCCCTGATGCTCGGTTCATTAAGCGCGGTAAAAATAAACCTGTCGATTCCGGGAGCTATACCGCCATGAGGCGGAACTCCGTAAGTGAATGCTGTCAGCATATGCTGAAACTGATTTTTTTGTTGCTCAGAAAAACCAATCAGATCAAATACTTTCTCCTGGACATGCCTTTGGTGAATTCTGATACTTCCTCCTCCAACTTCATATCCATTAAGTACTAAATCATGTTGCTGTCCACGGACTGCGAGAGGATCTTTGTCTAAAAGAGGAATATCGGAAGGTAGAGGAGCTGTAAACATGTGATGAGAAGGCGCGAACTTACTAGATCCTGCGCCGTAAAAATAATCCTCTTTGGACTGTTTAGTAAAAAGCGGAAAATCTATCGTCCAGGAAAAAGCAAGTTCATCGGGGTCATCTTTATTTTTCCTTAAATCTGGTTTATCCGTACCGTATTTAGTGATCGCGTCCTTATGCGGAATCCTCGGCCAGGGAGATTGCAAAATATATTTTCCGGGTAAAAACTTTTCGACTATTTGTGTAAACATATTTTCGATTAGAGTAAGGATGTCATTCTGTTCTACAAATGACATTTCCAGATCAAGCTGAGTGAATTCTCCGTAAGCCCTGTCTTTTCTCGGATCTTCGTCTCTAAAACAACGGGCGATTTGAAAATAACGCTCAAATCCTGCTACCATAAGCAATTGTTTATACTGTTGCGGAGACTGCGGCAAAGCATAGAAATTGCCTTTTTGGAGTCTGCTGGGAACCAGAAAATCACGCGCACCTTCCGGTGTAGTCTTAGTCAGAATTGGAGTTTCAATCTCAACGAAATCCTGACCTATAAGATAGTTGCGGATAAAAGAGACAATTTTTGATTTAAGTCTTAGGTTTCGTGTCATTCTTTTTCTTCTCAGATCCAGAAAACGATATTTCATACGTAATTCTTCATCTATTTCATAACCATCTGTATTGATGGGAAACGGCAATTCAAGGGAATGGGATAATATTTCGAGGTTTTTTATTTCTACTTCTACTGTCCCGGTAGGAATTTTCGGATTGACCATCTTTTCCGGACGTTTATTTACCTGACCTACGATTTTTATTACGTCTTCCTTTCCAACTAATAATTTACCTGTCGTATCAACTGTCTGTATGATACCGCTTCTGTCACGTAGATCTATGAAAGAAATCTTCCCGTGTGTCCGGAAAGATTCAACCCAACCATAAAGAATAACTTCACCACCAATTCTGTTTTGAGTTTCTAAGGCTAATGTACGAATCATAATTTATTATATCGTTTCAAAGCCAGACCGAGAAGTTCCATCGCCCTCTCCAGTTTTTTTTCTTCCAGAACGTAAGCGATCCGGATTTCGTCTTTTCCCAATCCTGGTGTAACATAAAACCCTGTTGCTGGTGCTACCATTACCGTTTCATTCTTATCGGAAAAATCATTGAGCAAATACGTCGCGAAATCATCGCTGTCTTTTATCGGCAGTTTTGGAATTATATAAAAAGCACCCTCGGGTGCAACAGCCGTAACTCCGGGAATTTTTTTGAGTTCGGAAACTACGGTATTACGCCTACTCTGGTATATTTTTTTGATTTTGTCCGTATATTCCTTGTAATTCGTAAGTAATGGAACCAATGCAAGCTGGTCTACAGTAGCTACAGAGAGCCTGGCTTGGGCAAACCTTAATATTGCTTGCATTGCTTCAGTATTTTGGCTGACTACGCAACCAACTCTTGCGCCACAGCTGTTAAATCTTTTTGAAACGCTGTCTGCGATGATCAATTTATCTTTCAAGGCTTTAAATGAAGCAAATGGCAATACTTTCTTCCCGTCAAAAACTATCTCTTGGTAAGTTTCATCGGAGATGATAAAGAGATTATGTTTTAACGCTAAGTCAGCCAGCGTTTTCACTTCATCAGGTGTATATAGCGTTCCGGTCGGATTATTGGGATTACACGCAACTATACCCCGAGTACGGCTATTGATTGCTTTTTCTATTGTTTTTTTATCCGGCAAATGAAATCCGTCTTCGACATAAGTTCTAACCGAACGAAGCTTTATATTACCCATGGCAGCTATAATCGCATAACTTGTGTAAAACGGCTCAAATACGATCAATTCCTCACCCGGATCAGCAACAGTCAGAAACGCGAATATTAAACCTTCACTTCCCCCGCTGGTAACAATAATATCTTCAAGTTTAAAATTTATCCCTTTATCTTTATAAAATTTTTGCCAAGCCAGTACCGTAGGTAACATTCCGGTCGAAGGAGCATACTCAAGCGTCGGTTCTCCGAAATTCTTGATATACCTCATAATTTTTCCAGGTGTAGGTAAATCCGGCTGACCAATATTTAAATGATAGACTTTTATACCTCGTTTTTTTGCGCCATCTGCAAACGGAACAAGTTTTCTGATGGCTGATGCCGGAGTATTAACTGCTCTGTCTGAAATTCTTATATTCATATTATTCTCCTTTCGAAAAAAAATGAATAATTAATATTAAATTTTTCACCCAAGGCTTTTTCTAAGGATTCCCCCATAAGTAACGAGTTGTGTAATATCTTTATTGTCTTTCAATCTTTCGTAAATCTTTTGTGTTATCTGTAAATGTTCCAGTTGAAAACTCTCAACAGGACCTAAAGTAATCTGGAATTCTTTCTCAATTATATCAATATCCTCCATAATGTCACGCCAGACGTTTTTCGTTTTTGCGAAATTTTCAAGATTTTGTCTATTCAGGAAATATCCGGCTTGAATCAAATCCTCTTTTATATAAGAATAACACTCCTTAACTTTTGGCCAGATTCCTAGCGATATAGCATGCTTTATACCCCGACCTGTCCCGATAAGCTCAGGCGGAACTCCTATGGAATACAATGATGCTGTAAACGGAATGGCGCGTGGGAGCTTAACTTTTCCAATGCCTCTTGAATATCCGAAAAGACCTATATGTTGTAGTCTCTCCCTTCGTCTGGCTACGGTCGAACTTATTTTATTTATAAGAGGAGCAATATTTTCTATTGAATCACGATATGCTGTCTCAAACTTCGGAATACATTTTTTGATATTTTCAACCACTTCCTTTTTTAATTTTTGGGCGGAAGTTTTGGGTAATTTTTCATGAAGTTTTTGAATTGCTTTTTTTATATCAGCCAATTTATAGTCATAACGAAATGCACTCTGCAAAGTCAAAGTTCTAACGCCTTTGTATTCTTCAAGGATTAAATCAAGTCTTTCGGGAGACAAGCCTCCACGAAAAGGCAAAGATCCCGTACCTAACATCGGATAAAGCCTTACTCCGGTTTCTTTTTCCAAATCCAGATAGGATGATAATGCTACTTTTAAAGCCAGAATCGTAGGTATTAATCCGGAATTGAGAGCCGGGTCGCTTCTTGCACAGTAAGGTCTTAAATATTGTGGTTTGCGGCCAAACATCTTTTTATGCATATTTATATATTTTTTAAGAATCATGGGTGAATCAATTATTTTACTTACTTGTTCAAATAGAGGAATTATCTCTATAAACTTTATGGAGTCTTCCATTTTTAAAAGTCTGTGTTCTATTCCTACCAACTCCCTGAAAGCCTCCTGAATATCAATTATTTCTTCTGCCGTCTCAGTCAATGGAAGTATTGTTTCAAAAATCGGTGCTTTCTCAAATCCCAAGCTTTGCGACAGCTGTGAACTGGTTATCATCACCATAAAAGCCCGGGCTAAACGAAACTGTTTCTCTACTCTAGGATTAGGAATTCTGAAAGTCAAAAATTTATCCTCACCCAAAGGGTGTTTTTTAAAATAGTCGTAATGCTCATGAAGAAGCCTGTCAACTACCGCTTCATCTACAAATTTACCTTCCCAATCCCAATTGTATTCATCAATGCCTAAATCTGAAAAACACAAAAAGCACTCTTTTATTTCTGCGGAGGTTGAGATAAACGGTCGTGTATACCAGTATGGTTTTCCTGCATTGTCCGGATGCTGAGTTGCCATGGTTACGGGGATTTTTCTCATGTCTTCGCGAATTTAACATCTTTCAGCTTCAATTGCAAGCTGGTTT
>ORMF011199045.1_pt1 | contig 10073 bp, 9 predicted proteins | sample 1779871 | NCBI WGS metagenome assembly ORMF01 (sample SAMEA104232316, study PRJEB22302) | groundwater metagenome | biome: forest; feature: aquifer; material: groundwater | place: USA | collected 2011-08-07 | depth 5.4 m | reverse complement strand
GCGGGAAGCAGCCGTGTTTGCGCGCATGAACGTTTGCGCGCGCAAACACTTTCCGATATCCCAACTCTGCTGAAAATCCTGCCGCAACCACTGGGTCTGTTTCCATTAGCGAGAATGGGTCAGTTTCCGTTAGCGGCGAGATCGAGTCTCGAGTTGAAGAACGGAAGACCGGAAACCCGAGACCCGAGACTCGAAACCCGAGACTACTTTGCGATTCCCAATTCCTTCCTCGCTTTGTCGACGAAGCTGTAATCGACTACGTCGGCGACGGTGACCGGTTTGGTGACCTTGGCGCTCTCTCGCGCCAGATCGATGAGCACTTGCACCGACTCGGGTTTGACCGTGGCGTCTTTGGTCAAGACCCGGGAGACCTGCTTGGACATTTCCGCGGCCATCTTGCGATCGTTGACTTTCCACTGCTTCATCAAAACGTTGATGACCCCCTCCTGGCTATTGCGGTCCCAGATGAATTGCAGACCGCGCAGCGTGGCGCGCACCATGCGATAGACCTCGTCGGGGTTTTCGCGGATTCTCTTCTCCGAGGTGCCGAAGCCGTTTTGGGGAAACTCGACGACGTCGCCGGCAAAGACGAGCTCGTTGTAGCCTTTTTCCAGAGCGATGATGTTCTCCGGCACCGAAAGAAAGGATGCGTCGACGACGCCGGTATCCAACACGGCGTAGCGGCTCGCCGCCGAGCCGCCCATGGGAAGCAGCGACACGTCCCGCCCCGGTTCCAGACCGAAGTGTCTGAGCATCTTTTCGGCGATCATGGTCGCCGATCCCCCCGGCGAACTGCCGGCGACTTTTCGTCCTCTCAGTTGCTTGACGTCTTTGATTTCTTTTTTGCCCATCAGAAACAGCAAGGGTTTGGCCACCGTGAAGAGCAACACCTTCATCGGCTGCCCGCGCACCGCCGCGCCGATGGTGCCGGTCACCGCGCCGTTGTAATCGATGTCGCCGTTGAGCACCGCCGTGCTGGCGAGATTGGCCGGCATATAAATAATCTCAAGATCGATGCCTTCGTCCTTGAAGAAACCGCGATGGAGAGCTGTGTAGAGGGCCAGGAAGGCAACATTGGTCGACGAGCTGGCCAGGCGGACTTTCTTCAACGTCTGGGCATGGCCTTTGGAGTCCAGTAGCGCCACAAAGGCAAAGACAAGCAGCAAAAAGAACGTTATTCCTCGTATCGTTTCTCGCATCGACATCTCCCACGATTATCTTGCCGTAGCTTCGTTCAAATCGTTCAAAATGTTCAAGCCGTTCAAACCGTTTCCCCTCCTATATCCTCCCCCGCGACGCGGGGGAGGAGTAAGGTGGGGGCTTGAACGACTTGAACGATTGGAACTTTTGGAACGGTATTCTCTTCACGGGAAAAGTTCGCTTCTTCCCGTGCCGGGCTGGCGGTCCCAGCGGGCTTCGAGGCTGCGAAAATAATTCCACGCCCGCTGTGCGCGGCGCTCGAGCGCGATCTCGGCGCCGAAGGCGCGGCACTCCTCGGCGGTCATCGTGCCGACTTCGCCCAACGTCGCTGCTTGAATGGTTTTCTTCGTATCGTCTTCCAAGACCAGAGCCCCGTAGAGAACTTCCTGAAGATTTTGGCCGACGACGACAATGCCGTGGCCGCGCAGCAGGGCGGCGCGCTTGTCGCCGATGACCTTGCGCAGGGCCTCGCCGCGCTGGGGATTGGTGATCAGTTGCGCTTCCGGGTAGAGCGGCACCCCGTCGCTGAAGATCGCGCCCTGCAACGTCACGGGGCGAAATTCGCGTTTAGCGATGGCGAAAAGGGTTGCGTGCGGCGTGTGCAGGTGCGCGACGGCGAGAGCGTCGGCGCGCGCTCGATGGAGAGCGGTGTGGATCGGCCACTCGACGGGCGGGCCTTCTTTCCCTTCCAGGGGCTTGCCGTCGAGGTCCGTGGGTACCATGTCCTCCGGGCACAGACTGCCTTTGTCGGAACCCATGCCTGGAGTGATCAAGACCCGTTTAATCTCGGGTTGATATACGCTCACATGGCCGAACAGGCCGATCATCCCCTGCATCGCGAAGATGCGGGTGCAGATCGCCAGTTGTTCGCGCAAATCCTTTTCCGAGGGCATCGTCCTGTGCCCTGAGTTCGGGTTGCGTTGTTTCTATATCGCTTCTATTCAGGACCAATAGCGGTAGATGAGCCGCTTCGGGTGGATGATCGCCAAGTAGAGCGCGCGCAGTTTGCCGGGAATGCCGCAGCGCGGCGTGAAGAGATCCTTGATCATCAGGCCGAGAGGAATCCTATGTTTCGGGAAATTCGCGGCGCCAATATTGCGCACGCCGTATTTCTCCGTGCTCTCCTTGAGGACGTAAACCACACTGCCGCCGCCGGCTTCTCTTTCGCCGTAAGTGTAGCCACCCATGGCCTCGGCCTGCTTGCTAGCTTTGTCGGCGATCTCTTCGGCGAAACCGAAGTCGAGCGCGCTCACCGGGCAGGCCTGGACGCAGAAGGGCTGCTTGTCTTCGCTCACGCGATCGCTGCACATGGTGCACTTGCTGGCCTTGCCGGTGATGTGGTTCTTGGTGATCACTTCCCACGGGCAGGCGTGGATGCAGTATTCGCAGCCGATGCAGGTTTGCTGGTTGATGACCACCGGGCCTTCTTCGTATTTGGTAATCGCTTCGACGGGGCAGACGGCGGCGCAGGCGGCAAAGTCGCAATGCATACAACTATTGCGCGCCCAAATCGGCGACAGCCCTTCGAGCACCGGCGGCTCCATGGTGATCCAGTTAGTGGGGGAAAGTTCGTAAAGACTCGTGCGGTCATGCTCGTTCCAATCCTTGCACGCCTGCACGCAGTGGCGGCAGCCGATGCACTTGGTCGCGTCGAACAGAATGCTGCGCGGCTTGCCGTCCCTCAGCCGGGCCGTGGGAACGAGGTTGCCATATCGTTGTTTCAGAATTTCAATTGGATTTGTGGCCATGCGGCGTCCTTTCTGGAGTCACTCTTGCTGACAGCGACCTGTATCACTTCCCTTTTGCGTGCGTCAACAAGATTGAGACCACGACCACAGGGTTGCGAAGCTTGAGGTAATCGACGCACCAGTGGAATGCCGTAGACAGAATGATGATCGTCAGTCCAGCTGGCACCACTCCCTGAATTCCTCTAACCCGAGTCGATCGAGAGTTTCCTTGAACGGCCGTCCCGTCCTCTCGTGGCGGCCGGAGAGGCGGTAGAATTCGAATACCAAATCGGGCAGCCACTTGGCGATGGTCCAGCCTTGGTATTTCCCGTCGGGGATGGGCTCCAGGAACCTCGGTCCGACCTCTTGCCAGTCGATGTCGGCGATCCAGCCGCGCTGGGTGGCGAAAAGGCTCTGAAGAATCATGCTGCGGTGGCTGGCGGCGAGGGCTTCGTCCATCTATTTCCGTTCGGTCACGCCTGACGAGCTTGCTGCCGCCGGGGCGCGGGAAATGCAGTTCGAGATAGTTGCCTTCGGAGTCGAACATGTAGATCGTATGGCCGCTGTCGCGTTCGACACTGCGGTGAAATTTGCCCAACTCTTTGGCCGTTTGCAGCGCGCCGTCGTAATCTTCCCACGACATGTCAAAAGCTTGGTGGGCGATTCCATCCTGATCCAAGGCGTCGCGGTTGATCGGCCGCGGCCGCTCGAAAAGTACGATATCATCACTACCGCACTTGAAGCGGTCGAGCTTCTGCGCCACGCCGTGAACCGGAAATGAATCGGGGTTGTTCGGGTTGCCGCCGGCGCGGCCCAAATATTCCATACCGAGGACACGGGTGTAAAAATCTTTTGCGCGGTCCAAATTATCTACGGGTATGCCTATGTGATAGACCTTTTGTAGCTTCATGCGAAATATCTCCATTGATCGGTTGCCGGCGTGATTTTCATCCTTAGCGCCGAAGGTGTCAAGTGGAACATGCCGATTATCACAGTTTGATTCCTTCGGTATGTTCTGCCTATGATCCGAGGCGTATGGCACAAACATTTTTTAAGGTTTTAGCGCCGCAGGACGCGCTTCGGTTATTGCTGGCGGTGGAATCCGTAGGCACGGAGCTTGTTCCAACCATAAAGGCGCGCGCGCGGGTGTTGGCGGAAGATCTCTATTCCGCAGTCGATTTGCCGCACTTTCACCGCGCCGCCATGGACGGTTACGCGGTGAAAGCCAAGGACACGTTTGGCGCGAGCCAGAGCCTGCCGGCTTATCTGAAGCTTGCCGGTGTGGTCGAGATGGGCAAAGAGGCGACCCAAGCGCTCAATTCGGGTGAGGCGATTCGCATCTCGACCGGTGGGATGATGCCGCCGCAGGCTGACGCCGTCGTCATGGTCGAGTACACCGACGAAACCGACGCCGGATTGGTCGAAATACATCGCGGCGTGTCGCCGGCGCAAAACGTCATTCAGATCGGCGACGATATCAAGAAAGGCGAACTGGTATTCCAACGAGGCCGGCGCCTCAAGGCGCACGACCTGGGAGCGTTGACGGGAGTCGGCATTTCTTCCCTAGCGGTCTTCAAGCGGCCGCGGGTGGCGTTGATCTCTACGGGCGATGAAATCGTCGATGCCGACACCGAGCCGCGTCCCGGCCAGGTGCGCAATATCAATCAGCACTCGCTGGCCGGACTGATCGAAGAATGCGGCGGGGATCTCAAGGATTGGGGCGTGATTCGCGACGATCGCGGCGATTTATCGAAGGCGATCGGTGAGGCGTTGGAATGGGGCGATCTCGTCTTGCTCTCCGGTGGCAGCTCGATGGGCGCCAAGGACATCGCCTTGGAAACCATTCTGTCCTTTCCCAATTCAGAGTTTATCTTTCACGGCATCTCCATTGCGCCGGGAAAACCGACGATCTTTGCCCGCGCATGCGCCAAGCCGATCATGGGACTCCCGGGCTATCCCGTTTCGGCCCTAGTGATCTTTGACCTATTTGGCGCGCCGTTGATTCGCCGCCTGGGCGGCGAGAGCGCCGACGCCTTGCAACGCTTCTCCCGAACCGTGCGCGCAAGGTTGAAAACCAACATCGCCTCCCAACTCGGCCGCGAGGATTATGTTCGAGTGACGTTGGAGCGGCAATCGGATCGCCTGATTGCGACCCCTTTGCCCAGCAAGTCGGGCGCAATCTTCACCCTGGTCAAAGCCGACGGCATGGTGCGCATCGAGATGAATCAGGACGGGTTGGAGCAAGAGGAAGAGGTCGAAGTCATACTATTTTAGTTTCGAGTTCTGAGTTTCGTGTTCCGGGTTGGGGGAAGGGAACCCTAAACTCGAAACTCGAAACTGCCGAAAGCCATGGCCCGCAAACGTTATCTCAAGAAGACGCCCCTGACCGAGGCGCGAGTGCTTTTTCTGTCGACGGTCGATCCCGCTCGGCTCGCCGCGGAAGAAATTCCTGTCGAGGACGCCCTTGACCGGATCACCGCGGGACCCGTCTTCGCGAAAATCTCTTCGCCGCACTACCACGCTTCCGCCATGGACGGTATCTGCGTGCGCGCCGAGGATACCTTCGGCGCCACGGAGTTCGTCGGGAAAAAGCTCACGCGGGCGTCGAGCGATGCGCCGGGGGCGAACGTCTTTGCGTACGTCGATACCGGGAACTCATTGCCGGCCTGGGCGAACGCGGTGATCATGATCGAAAGGGTTCATCAGGTCGATAGCAGCACTCTTGAAATTTTTGAAGCCGTGGCGCCGTGGAATCACGTGCGTCTGGTCGGCGAAGATGTGGTCGCCACGGAATTGCTCCTGCCGCGCTCCCACCGCTTGCGTCCCTACGATCTTGGCGCATTACTGGCCGCGGGGCACACGACGGTGCGCGTTAAAGCGCGTCCCATAGTGGGCATCATTCCCACTGGGGACGAGTTGATTCAACCGGGCGAAGAGGCCAAGCCCGGCGCGGTGATCGACTTCAATTCCACGGTGCTGGCGGCCTTTGTGCGCGAATGGGGCGGGACGCCGGTCAAATATCCGCGGGCCAAGGATGATTTGACACTACTCATACGGGCGGTGCGGCAAGCAGCCGATGAGTGCGACCTGGTAACGATCATTGCGGGCTCCTCGGCGGGCGAACATGATTTGACCTCCGATGTTGTAACCGAAACAGGAAAATTGTTGGCGCATGGCATCGATATCATGCCCGGAAAGCCGGCGGTGCTGGGGCAAGTCGCTGGCAAACCATTGATCGGTGTCCCCGGATATCCGGTCTCGGCGATCGTCGTCGCGCGGGAGATTTTGCGGCCGGCGATGGAAAAATTCCTTGGTTCCGCCGTCCCTACCTATCCCACTGTCCGCGCCATCGTGCCGAAGAAAATCGCCTCGCATCTGGGCGTCGAAGAGTTCATTCGCGTGACACTCGGTCGCGTCGGTGAAAAATTGGTCGCCGTGCCGCTCGGGCGCGGCGCCGGGGTGATAACGACGATGGTGCACGCGGACGGCTTGATGCGGGTTCCCAGTCTCGTCGAAGGATTAAATGCGGGGGAAGAGGCCGACGTGGAACTCCTGCGGCCGATCGAAGATATCGAAAACACCATCCTCTGCACCGGCAGCCACGATCTCGCCATCGGCGTATTAGAGGATCAGTTGAAACAGCGCCGTCCGGAGCTCAAGATCGCCGCCACCAACGTCGGCAGCCTGGGCGGCCTGCTCGCGCTCCAACGAGGCGAAACCCATCTCGCGGGCACGCATCTGCTCAATCCCGAAACAGGAGTCTATAATATCCCTGACATCAAGAGAACGATTCCTAAGGTCCCAGTTGTGCTGGTGCACCTGGCGCGGCGCGAGCAGGGGATTCTCGTCGCTCGCGGCAACCCGAAATCGGTTCGCGGACTGAAGGACCTGGCGCGACCAGGTATTCGCTTCGTCAACCGCCAAGTCGGTTCGGGCACGCGCGTGTTGTTGGATTACGAATTGAAAAGAATCGGCATCGATCCCTTATCGATCAGCGGCTACGAGAGGGAAGAGTTCACCCATATGGCCGTTGGTGTCGCCGTGGCGAGCGGCTTAGCGGACGGCGGTCTCGGCGTGCGCGCGGCTGCCAACGCACTTGGCCTCGATTTTTTGCCGGTCGCCGCCGAGCAGTACGATCTTTTGTTTCACCGTTCGTTCTTGGAATCCGCGCCGGGAGAGCTCCTAATGGAGATCCTGAATTCGGCGGCGTTCAAAAGTGCGGTGACGTCCCTGGGCGGCTACGACACGGAGAGATGCGGTGAGATTCTTTACCGCCAATAGGGTCCGCGCCACGCGCCAATTTCTCATCGGCTGACCGGCGCTTCAGTTTTCCGCCTGTCCTTCAACCGCGTTCATTGCAGATTCTTACCGGACCCCAATCAGGTCCGTTGTCCGGGATTTGCCGACTTGGGGATGAGTTGCACAGTAACGCCCCGCGTTGTCCAGACTTGTCCAAAACGGCCATTCGAGGGGCCGTCCGCGTTTGCCGCTTCGCTTGTTAAAACAATGACTTAACCGTCATCGCTTGCTGGCATTGGCATTGCGTTATCGGTAAGCGGAGTAAAATCTCATGGACGAAAATCTTAACAGCATTCGGTTACTGACACTGAACGAGGCCGCGGAGCTCTTGCAGGTCTCCACGCGCACGCTACAGAGAATGATCCATAGCGGCGACATGCCCGCGTTAAAAGTCGGCGGCCAATGGCGCGTGCGTGAGGCGCAACTGCGCCACTGGGTGGAAAATCGCGAAGGCTCGGCGCGGGCGATGGGCAGGTTCGGAGGGGAATAGGATCTATCGGGCGCCCTGCTCGGTTATCCTTCGGTGTCGCATGGCCTATTTCGCTAGGCCAACGATCGTCGAACCTGCGGCAGGTCTCACGGTATCGTGGCGACCCACGACTACGCGGGAAAAGAAGAAGCCATACCGAAGTATGCGGAACGCCATGGAGGCAGAATCTGGGTGGAGTCGGAAGTCGGCAAGGGACGTGTGTTTTGCGTCTCGATTCTGGACGATTGGGAATTTTTTTCAGAGAGGAAGTGATGATTAACCGCCGCGCTAGAGAAATCCTGCTAGTCGACAATAACCTCCGCGATGTGCAGCTAACACTTGAAGCGTTGACCCAAATCCTGCTGGTCGAGGACACTCCAGCAGACGCCCGCTTGTTGCCCAAGGCGCTCGATGGGCTTGACGGGGCGCCGCGAGGCTTCCATGTTTAATTTTCGTCGCTATTTTTCGATCACCAGCCTTATCAGCATGGTGGGAGCAGCTATTCTCCTAGTTGCATTCTATCGCTGGATCGCGCTTAACGACCTGCTTGAACTCGGAGAGCGTCACAATGTCGCTTTGACGCAGGCATTTTCGAATTCATTGTGGCCGCAGTTCAGTTTATTCCTTACCCGCACCGGTGGTCTCAGTGGCGATGAAATTAGAACTCATCATGATACCGCCGAGCTTCGTAAGGCTGTCCTGGCCCAGATGAGGGGTTTGTCGGTACTGAAAATCAAATTATACGACCTCACGGGACGGACGGTGTTTTCCACCGAGGCCCGGCAGATAGGCGAGGACAAGAGTAGCAATGCCGGATTTCTTTCGGCTCGGTCTGGGAAAGCGGCTAGCGAACTTACCCATCGGAATACCTTTAGCGCCTCCGAAGGTGAGGTTGAAAACCGTGACCTCATTGCAAGTTATGTCCCTATCCGGCGCGGTGATCCGACGGCCCCTATAGAAGCAGTTTTTGAACTCTATTACGATGTGACACCATTACTCCAGAAAACCCAGCGTACTCAGTGGGTCCTGCTTCCGGGAGTTCTCGTAATATTAGGTTGTCTGTATTGCGTTCTTTATGTCGTAAAAAGCCGCGCTCAACGGGCGCTGACGCAGGCGCTCGTTGAAAAAGGCGAGCTGGCTGAAGTTTTAGGGCAGCGGGTGGCCAAGCTTACGGCCGCCGAGGCGCGTTTACTCGCGTTGAGCGACGTCAACGTAGCCATTACTTCGACCTTGGATCTTCGCAGCGTGTTGACCACGTTGTTGGAAACCATCGACGCCGTTCTCCCCAATATGGCCCTGCAAATTTGGCTGGTGGACAGGCAGAGCGGACAGATTGAGCGGGCGGCCTGTTTGAACCTCGATGAAGCCGATTGGAAGGGGAGGAAATTGAAAGACACGCCCCCGCTAGTCAAGGAGGCGATGAGCACGAGGGCGCCGGCAATGGCGCGCAACATTCAAACCGATCCGCGCGCGGGGGACTCCGAGTTTTTCCGACGACAAGGAGTGGTCTCCTACCTCGGAATTCCCTTGGTGGTTAAAGAGCGAGGCCTAGGGGTGCTGGTTTTTTTGACGCGGGAAGACCATCAGTTTACCAACGAAGAGATCGAGTTTCTTACCACTCTGGCAGGCCAGGGGGCCATCGCGATCGACAATTCCCAACTCTATGAACAATCGCGGATACAGGCAGACGAGCTGGAGAAGTCAAATGCGGCGAAGGACGAGTTTTTAGAGGCGCTAGCACGACAAAAAGAAGAATTATCGCGCCTCAATGCGGGATTGCAATGCGAAATCGCCGAGAGAGGGCGGGTGAGGGCGGAACTCGCGGCAAAAAACCGCGATCTCGAAACACTCCTCTACGTGACCTCGCACGATCTCCGCGAGCCGCTACGCGCCATCGAGAACTTTTCGCGCATGATCAATGAACGATACCGGGACCGCCTCGATGACAAAGGCCAGGATTTTTTGCGACGGGTGATGCTGGGCTCCCAGCGATTGAATCGTCTGCTCGACGATATCCTCGTGCTCTCGCGCTCGCAGCGCATGGGGGCGCCCACCGAAAAAGTCGACGGCGAAAGCATCGTGCTCGAATCCATCAAGCGCCTTGAGGGGAAGATCAGTGCCACCAATGCAGAAATCCATGTTGCGAAGGATTTTGGCGGACTGCTGGTCGACAAAATTTGGGCGACTCAAGCGGTCTACAACCTCGTCGCCAATGCCCTCAAGTTTACCCGCGACGGCGAGCGGCCGGTTGTGGAAATTGCACCGTACCGGTCAAATGGGCTGGATTCCGGCGTCATCGGCATCGTGGTTCGCGACCGGGGCCCCGGTATCGCGCCGGCGCACGCGGAGCGCATTTTTCAGCTTTTTCAACGAGCCGT
>ORMF010592693.1_pt1 | contig 10073 bp, 20 predicted proteins | sample 1779871 | NCBI WGS metagenome assembly ORMF01 (sample SAMEA104232316, study PRJEB22302) | groundwater metagenome | biome: forest; feature: aquifer; material: groundwater | place: USA | collected 2011-08-07 | depth 5.4 m | reverse complement strand
GCCACACTTGTCACAGCGCCCTTCCCGTGTGGGCGGGTCATGGTCGATGTGATAGACCGTCTGACAGGTTGGACAACTGCGCCGTCCCGACAAACGCCGGATAATTTGGTTACTGGAAACGTCAAAACTGACCACATGATCAAGCCCTGGGTTTCCCGTTTCCTGAAACGTCCGATCGAGCGCCTCAGCCTGCGCCACGGTCCTGGGAAAGCCATCCAGAATGTACCCGCGGGAACATTCTGGACTCGTTAGTTTTTCCCGAGCAAGCCCGATCACAACATCATCAGGAACCAGCTTCCCCGACTCCATGAACCCTTTGGCTTGAAGACCGAGCGCGGTGCCCTGCTTGACGGACTCCCTGAGAATCTCTCCGGTCGAGACCTGTGGAATCCGCTCCTGGGCGGCCAGGCGCTGGGCCTGCGTCCCCTTTCCTGCTCCTGGGGCGCCGAAAAATACTACGCGCATACTTGCCCCTTCTACCCGCTGCGGCCTTTGAGTCGACCTTTAGCCAGAAATCCTTCGTAATTGCGCATCAGCATATGCGACTCAATTTGCTGCGCCGTATCCAATCCAACCCCGACGGTAATCAGCAATGAGGTCCCGCCAAAATAAAACGGCACGCCGAGCTTGTAGATCAAAATCTCGGGGATGATACATACGCCTGCGAGATAGAGCGACCCTGCGAAAGTGACACGATTAAGCACCCGATAAATATAATCAGAAGTACGTTGGCCCGGCCGAATACCTGGAATAAATCCTCCATACTTTTTCATGTTGTCAGAAATGTCCACCGGATTCAGCACAACCGCCGTATAGAAATAGCAAAAGAATATGATCATGCTGACGTACAGGATTGTATAGGTGACAGACCCCGGCGCCATCATGGATCCCAAATTCTGTACCCAGGGAATCTGAATGAAACCCGCAATCGTTGCCGGAAACGCAATAATGGACGAAGCAAAAATCGGCGGGATCACGCCGGCGGTATTGATCTTGAGCGGAATATACGTGCTCTGCCCCCCGAACACCCTCCGTCCCACGACCCGCTTCGCGTACTGCACCGGAACCTTGCGCCGGCCGGTTTCCAAGAACACAATTGCTGCGATTACGCCGACCATCCCAGCAATGAGCACAATCAGCCAAAATCCCGTCAACTGACCGATTTCGAACAGCTGGTACGTTTCCACTACTGCGTACGGCAGGCGCGCCACGATCCCTGCAAAGATGATCAACGAGATGCCGTTGCCGACGCCCCGCTCGGTGATCTGCTCGCCGAGCCACATGAGAAACGCGGTGCCGGCCGTCAGGGTCAGCATCGTCATCAGACGGAATCCCCATCCGGGGGACTGCACAAAAGCCCCGCGATTCATATTTTCCAACCCGACAGCGATGCCGAACGATTGGATCAATCCAATCCCGATCGTTCCGAATCGGGTGTACTGGATGATCTTCTTTCGCCCGCGTTCTCCTTCCTTGGCCAGTTTCGTCAGGTGGGGAATCACCACCGTCAGCAACTGGAGGATGATCGACGCGCTGATATACGGCATGATGCCGAGCGCGAAAATCGTCAGCCGTGAAAGAGCCCCTCCTGAAAAGATATCGAGGAAACCAAGCAGCGCACCGCCTTCCTTCAGCAGAAACTTCGCCAGTTCATCGTTATTGATACCAGGGGTCGGGATGTGCGCCCCAATGCGATAGACTGCCAACATCCCCAGCGTAAAAAGAATCCGATTACGCAGTTCAGGGATATTAAAGATATTCTTGATGTTGGTGATCAGCCGCTCAAGCACCGCCCAATACCTCTACCCTCCCCCCAGCGGCTTGAATCTTGGCAATTGCTGACGCGCTGAATCGATGCGCCTTGATGTAGAAAGGACGCGTAGGAGTCCCTTCACCCAGCACTTTAATTTTGGACTTCTGGCCGTGCACGAGACCAGCCTGGATCAACGTTTCCGGCGTCACGTCCTGAACGTCCGTGAGTTGGTTCAGATCCCTGATATTAACCACCGCCCATTCCTGCTTGAAAATATTCGTAAAGCCCCGCTTAGGTACACGCCGCGTGAGCGGCATCTGCCCCCCCTCAAAACCAGGGCGTTTCGCACCTCCTGATCTGGCCTTCAGTCCTTTGTGTCCCCGCGTCGCCGTCTTTCCATGCCCAGAACCGATCCCCCGACCAATTCGCTTCCGACGTGTCCGTGATCCCGGCGCTGGCTTCAGTTCGTGAAGTCTCATTTTGTCCCTTTTCCAGTGTCCCGCACATTCAAAAGGTACGACAGTTTGTGCACCAATCCCTGTACCTGGGGCGTGTTGGGGCGAATGACCGTATGCCGGATTCGACGAAGACCGAGTCCGAGCAGAACGGTCCGATGCGCCCTCGGCGTCCCAATAGGGCTCCGAACCAAAGTAATCGCAAGTTTGCCGGAAGATTTCGCCTTAGTTCCCATGATCTATCCTGCCTGTTGAACCACGGACTTGCGAACACGCAGGACTTCTTCCGGGTCACGCAATTGGTTCAGTCCATCAAGAGTCGCCTGGACAACGTTGAAGGGGTTGCCTCGTCCTAGCGTTTTCGCCACGATGTTGTGAATGCCCGACAGTTCGATGACGGCACGAACAGCCCCGCCGGCTACGATCCCCGTTCCAGCCGAGGCCGGCTTGAGCATCACATGCTCTGCGCCGAAGTGCCCGCGAACCTCGTGCGGAATGGTGCCATTCTTTATCGACACACGGACGAGTTGCTTCTTGGCATGCTTGACCGCCTTGGAAATGGCTTCGGGAACCTCTGCCGCCTTTCCCTTGCCGATCCCGACCCAGCCCTGCTCATCACCCACAACCACCAGCGCAGTGAAGTTAAACCGTTTCCCGCCCTTCACCACTTTGGCTACGCGGTTGATAAAGACGACCTTGTCTTTCAAATTCAGTTCATCAGGATTCATTTTCACGGTCGGCCTCGCTCCCTTCTAAAACTTCAACCCTTTTTCCCGAGAAGCTTCGGCCAACGCCTTGATTCGCCCATGGAACCGATACCCGCCCCGGTCGAACACAACCGCCTTAAGGTTGGCCTTCAACGCCCGTTCAGCGACTAATCGTCCGACGGCCACGGCAGCGGCAAGGTTTGCCCCTGACTTCACCTTGCCTTTAATCTCCTTGTCCAGGGTCGACGCGCTCACCAACGTTTTCCCGGTGGTGTCGTCAATGACCTGCGCATAGAGATGCGCATTACTCCTGAAGACATTCATCCGCGGGCGATCCGGAGTCCCATATACTCGGAGCCGGACCCGGTGATGCCGACGCACCCGACTTCGTTCTCGCTTGCTCGCATCCAGCATGGTGAACCTATTTCCCCGTCTTGCCTTCCTTACGAATTAAAATTTCGCCAGCGTATTTAATGCCCTTGGCCTTGTATACATCCGGCTTTTTCAAAGCTCGAATGTTCGCGGCCGTTTGGCCGACAAGAGCTTTGTCTCTCCCTTTGATCGTCACAGTCGTCTGCTTATCGACCTTCGCATCAATACCATCCGGGAGGGGAAATTCGATGGCATGGGTATAGCCCAGGTTGAAACTGATGGTCCGTCCTGACAGATTGGCCTTGTAGCCTACGCCATTAATCTCCAGGATGCGCTCGAAGCCCTCAGTCACACCCTGAACCATGTTGTAAATCTCGTTGCGCATGAGGCCATGGAGCGCTCGTTGATGCCGCCCTTCGGAAACACGGCGGACCTCCACCTGACCATTCGCCACAGCCACGGCAATCTCGGGAGGAACAACTCGCATCAAGCTTCCCAGTGGCCCCTTCACCGAGACTCGATGACCATCAACCGTGACTTCAACCTTATCCGGAACTGATATGGGTTTTTTGCCAATACGTGACATCGTAGGACCTTGCCTGCCTACCAGACGTTACACACGACTTCGCCGCCGATCATCTGGGCGCGAGAGTCCGTGCCTGTCATCACCCCTTTGGGTGTCGAGAGAATGGTAATCCCCATCCCGCCCATTACATTCGGAATGCGTGAATGCCGCACATACACCCGCTTGCCCGGCTTGCTGATCCGTCGAATTCCGGTGATCATGGGAGCTTCGTCCTCCTGATAACGGAGGTGCAAGCGGAGCACCGGATGACCGTCCTCGGTCACGCGATCGACAGACTGGATAAACCCCTCCTTCTGCAGAACGCGGGCGATCTCGGCTTTCAATTTCGACGCCGGCATCTGCACCATGGCGTGTCGGCGCCGGACCGCATTGGAAATGCGGTTGAACATATCGGCCAACGGATCAGTCATCGCCATGGCATCACCAACTCGATTTCGTAACGCCGGGGATTTCTCCCCGAAGACTGAGAAATCTGAAGCAAATGCGACAGAGCCTGAACTTTCGAAGGAACCCTCTTACCCGGCCGCAATTGGGGCAACGGTTATACGCCCGCGTTGTGAACTTTGGGGTAAGCTTGACTTTTAATCGCAGAGCCAATCGGGACACAGTCCTGAGACCTCCTATTTAGATCAGGTTCGGTAGGGGACGCCTAAGTGTTTCAAGAGCGCCTTCCCTTCGTCGTTGGTCGTGGCGGTGGTCACAATCGTGATGTCCATCCCGTGGATGGATTCTACCGCATCATATTTGATTTCCGGAAAGATCAACTGCTCCTTCAGCCCCAACGTGTAGTTGCCGCGTCCGTCGAATGACTTCGGCGACACCCCTTTGAAGTCGCGAATACGAGGGAGCGCGGCGGTGATCAGTCGATCCAAAAACTCGTACATGCGACGGCCACGCAGCGTGACCTTTGCTCCAATCGGAAGCCCTTTCCTGAGCTTAAAATTGGCAATGGCCTTGCGAGCCCTCGTCACCACCGGACGCTGCCCCGTAATGATCCCCAGTTCCTTCACCGCAGAATCCAGCAACTTGGCGTTCTGGGTCGCCTCTCCCATGCCGACGTTGAGCACAATGCACTCAAGCCGCGGCACCTGCATCCGATTGCCGTACGAGAACTCTTTCATCAGGACTGGAACTACTTTCTTCTGATAATGCTCATTGAGCCTGACAGGACCTTTCGGCTCAGGCGCGGCTTTGCCCGGCTTGCTTTCGGGCACCGGCGCCGGTTTGGGGGCAGGCTTCGCGACAGGTTTTTTCTCAGGCTTCGCCATCATTAAGTCCGTTCCGGAGATTCGATTAGCTGCTGGCATTTTTTGCACACGCGGATGCGGGATCCGTCAGTCATCGTCTTTGACCCAACCCGTACGGGTTTTTGGCACGTTGTGCAATAGATCATCACGTTCGAGATCTGAATCGGCGCTTCGCGCTCAAGAATGCCGCCCTGCCTGTTCTGCTGGTTAGGCTTGGTATGCCGTTTGATGATGTTAATCTTCTCGATCGTCACTTTCCGCTCACGCAGGGACACCGAAAGAACTTTCCCTGATTTTCCACGATCCTTCCCGGAAATAACGACGACCGTATCCCCTTTGCGTACCACGCATTTCGGAGGCACTGCAAGTACACGACTGGCGCTCAGCCAACCCGTTCGTCGCATCACAACACTTCCGGCGCAAGCGAGATGATCTTCATATACTTTTTCCAGCGCAGTTCACGAGCCACGGGGCCGAAGATCCTGGTACCCACCGGTTCACCCTGGGCATTGATCAGCACGCAGGCATTGCGATCAAACTTGATGTATGAGCCGTCATCCCGACGGAATCCTTTGGTCGTGCGGACGATTACCGCCTTGCTGATTTCACCTTTTTTGACCGTTGCCTGCGGGATCGCCTCTTTGACCGTTACCATGATGACATCGCCCAGGCCTCCATACCGGCGCTTTGTGCCGCCGTACACATGGAAGCACATGACCTTCTTGGCGCCAGAGTTATCGGCCACATCCAATCTGGAATAGATTTGAATCATCGCGCCCGGGCCTTTTCCACGACTTCCAAAACTCGGAAGTGCTTATCTTTGCTTAGCGGACGAGTCTCTGCCAGCCTCACACGATCGCCGATCCGGCATTCATTCTTTTCATCATGTGCCTTCAGCCGGGTTACACGGCGAAGCACCTTTCCGTAGCGGCCATGTCGCACCAACCGTTTCACAACCACGACTACGGTCTTTTGCATCTTATTGCTCACCACTTCCCCAACGAACTCGCGGCGGTGAGCCTGCCTGGTCTGTCCCGCTTGATTCATGCTTTCACGGCCGAACTTTGTCCGGCTTCGCCTTTCTGCTTCTCTCGGAGAATCGTCTTGACGCGGGCAATTTCTCGGCGCGTCTGTTTGATTTTGGCCGGGCTTTCAACCCGGCCGGCCACACATTGAAAGCGAAGATTAAATAATTCCTTCTTCAGGTCCCGCATCTTTTCATCCAATTCCACGGTCGTCAGACTACGGAGATTCTTCACGTGGAGCGCATGTGTCTCCATCAGATGCCTCCGCCCCGTGCAACGAACACAGTCGCCACAGGAAGCTTGTGGGCTGCCAACCGGAACGCCTCCTTGGCCACCTCCATGGTAACACCATCCATTTCATATAAAATCCGCCCTGGTTTCACCACAGCGACCCAGTACTCAGGATTTCCCTTCCCTTTTCCCATGCGGGTTTCAGCCGGCTTCTTGGTGATTGGCTTATCAGGGAAAATACGTACCCATACGCGCCCTCCCCGCTTGACATGACGGGTCATCGCAATGCGGGCCGCTTCGATCTGTCGGTTCGTCACCCATCCCGGTTCGAGCGTCTTGAGTCCATATTCTCCAAGCGTCACCTGAGAGCCGCGGTAGGCCTTACCACTCATGCGCCCTTTATGCATCTTGCGATGTTTGACTTTTTGGGGAGCGAGCACGAGATCCTCCTACCGCCGTTCCGTCTCCCCCGTCCTTTTCCCTTGCTGGACGGGGGGAAGTATTTCACCCTTGTATATCCATGCCTTAATGCCGATCTGCCCCATGGTCGTATGCGCTTCGGCAAATCCATAGTCGATATCGGCGCGAAGCGTATGTAGCGGTACGCGGCCTTGCAGATACCATTCGGTCCGGGCAATCTCGGCTCCGGCCAGCCTGCCCGAGCATCGGATTTTGATTCCTTGGGCACCCAGCCGAAGGGCCGACGCCACACTGCGCTTCATTGCCCGGCGAAACGCCACACGCTTTTCGAGTTGCACAGCGATATTTTCAGTGACAAGCTGTGCATCCAGTTCGGGCTTCTTGATTTCCTTGATCGTGATATACACTTGACGGCTCAAGGTCTTTTCGAGGTCAGTTTTGAGCTTGTCCACCTCGGCTCCTTTACGACCGATGATGATGCCGGGCCTGGCGGTATGAATCAGGATTGTCACCTGATCTCCGGATCGCTCGATCTCGACCTTCGAAACGCCTGCATGATAGAGCTTGGCCTTGACCATCTTACGGACACGAATATCTTCGTGAAGTAGTTTGGCGTAATCGCGATCGGCATACCAACGGGAACTCCAGGGCTTGACGTAGCCGAGCCGCAACCCGATCGGATGTGATTTCTGGCCCATGCAGTTAGTCCTTTGGCTTCTTGGGGGCCTTGGCCTCGATCGACGCCACGGCGATAGTGATATGGCTCATCCGCTTGTGAATCGAGAACGCGCGTCCCTGCGCACGCGGCTGGAACCGTTTGAGCGTCGGACCGACATCCACATAGGCCTGGCTCACGCGTAAATCATTTGCGTCACCGATTTCCTTGCCAGCCTGCTGCCCGTTGGCCACTGCTGAAAGCAGTACTTTCTGCACCACCCGAGCGGCAGCGCGGGGAGTGAACTTCAATAACGCAAGGGCATCATTCACGGGACACCCACGGATCAAATCAACGACGGGGCGGGCCTTCCTGGGCGCCACCCGCACGTACCGCAACGTTGCACTCGCTTCAGCCATACAGTCCTGTCTTTACTTCAGCGCCACAGCTTTTTCGCTTTTGGCGGCGCCATGCCCTTTGAAAAACCGGGTGGGGGAAAATTCGCCCAACTTGTGCCCGACCATATTCTCAGTGATATAAATTGGAATGAACTTTTTCCCGTTGTGAATAGCCAGAGTGTGCCCGATCATCTCCGGAACAATCGTGGACCGGCGTGACCACGTCTTGAGAATCTTCTTTTCCCCGCTGGTGTTCATGTGCTCGATCCGGCCGAGCAAGCGGGCATCAATGAAAGGACCTTTAGAGACTGAACGCGGCATGGACTTCCTTCAGTTAAGCGCGAGCCGTTCTATTTCTTCCGTCGCGAGATGATAAATTTCCCTGTACGCTTGGTGCGTCGGGTCTTGTAGCCCTTGGCTTTCTGCCCCCAAGGACTCACCGGATGCGGATTGCCTGCGCCTGACTTCCCTTCTCCTCCACCATGAGGATGGTCGACCGGGTTCATTACCACCCCTCGAACATGAGGCCGACGCCCTTTCCACCGCTGGCGTCCAGCCTTTCCAATCGTGACATTCTCATGATCAGCGTTGCCGACTTGTCCCACGGTTGCCTGACACGTTGCAAGAATCTTCCGCATCTCCCCAGACTTCAGGCGGACTTGGATGTAGAGCCCGTCCCTGCCCATGACTTGAGCCGAGGCACCCGCTCCGCGGATCAATTGCCCCCCCCGACCAGGCTTGAGTTCGATATTATGGACGATGGTTCCCGTCGGCATGCTCAGAAGCGGAAGCGCATTACCCACCCGCACCTCTGCATCCACGCCTGATTGCAAGACGTCTCCGACCTTCAAACCCGCCGGAGCCAAAATGTACCGCTTCTCCCCATCGGCATAATGCAACAACGCAATTCGTGCCGAACGGTACGGGTCGTATTCTATAGAGCAAACGCGCGCTGTGATGCCCGGCTTATCACGCTTGAAATCCACGCGCCGGTACATCCGTTTGTGCCCGCCCCCGCGAAAACGGACGGAAATGCGTCCCTGGCTATTTCGTCCTCCTGAGCTTTTAATGTATTCCAGGAGCGCCTTTTCAGGTTTTCCAACAGACAAGTCCTCGTTGGTCAACACCGTCATCTGGCGGCGCCCAGGGGAAGTTGGACGAAAATTCTTGATACCCATCAGACGCCCTCAAAGATTTCCAGTTTTTCGCCAGACTTTAACGTCACGATCGCTTTCTTCCAATCCGGCTTCTTGCCCGCCATCCGTCCGATGCGGCGGACCTTCCCGCCGACGTTCATGACATTGACTTTCTCGACCTTCGCATTCAGCGCCTGCTCAGTCGCCTTTTTGATTTCAACCTTATTGGCGTCGGCCCTGACAAGGAGGCCGATTTTACGCTGGCTCTCCCGCATTTCCGTCAACTTTTCGGTCAAAAGAGGGCGAATAATGATATCACGCGCATTGCGGGTCATGCGAAGGCCTCTTCAAGTCTCGACAAATCCCGTCGCGCGATCAGAACGGCGTCGTGCACGAGCAAATCGCGAACATTGACGCCTTCGGGAGCAATAACCGTCACGTCAGGTATATTTTTCGCAGCACGGCGGAGTTGATCTTGATCGCCTCCGGCTACGATCAATGTCTTGCCGCCAAGGCCGAGAACCTTCAGCATCGACGCGATCGACTTGGTTTTCCCATCGGTTTGAGGCAAATCTTCCAAGACGAGCAGTCCCCCTTCACGAACTTTCACTGACAGGGCCGACCGCACAGCCCCGCGCGTTTTTTTCTTCGGCATCGTATATCCGTAGTCGCGCGGCAGCGGTCCAAACACGATTCCACCATGCCGCCACAGCGGAGATCGGATCGACCCCGCCCGAGCCCGACCCGTGTGCTTCTGCTTGTAGGGTTTCCTTCCGCTCCCGCTGACCAGACCACGTGTTTTGGTGGACGCCGTGCCCTGGCGCAGGCCAGCCTGTTGCTGAAGGACAACCTCATGAAGGACCGGCCCGTTCACTTCAGCCCCGAAAACATCGGGACGAAGTTCGATAGCGCCCACCTTACGGCGATTCAAGTCAACGACATCGATCGTGGGCATGAAACACTGCTCCTAGGAAGCCTTCGTGGACTTCTTGATGACGACGAGACTGCCTCGTGCGCCAGGAATCGAGCCACGAACAAAAATGAGCTTCTCGTCTGGCCCCACGCCGCCAACTTGACGCGCCCGGGGG
>ORMF012108134.1_pt1 | contig 10074 bp, 6 predicted proteins | sample 1779871 | NCBI WGS metagenome assembly ORMF01 (sample SAMEA104232316, study PRJEB22302) | groundwater metagenome | biome: forest; feature: aquifer; material: groundwater | place: USA | collected 2011-08-07 | depth 5.4 m | reverse complement strand
CGCTCAGCGCTTGATAGCAATCAGAGCGGGCTGAACGTGGGTCGCTCATCTTTGTTCGTTGTTCAGCCGGTACCCACCGGCGATGCCAGCCTGATTCTTCTCGGTGCAGACGAACTCCATCAACTCAACATCCGGGCGCACCCGCGTGGCCGTGAACTTCAACTGGACGGTCCGCGAGTACGCGCCGGGGTCGTCGAGGGTGAATTCGTTGATGAGCGTGCCGTAATTGAGGCGCGTCCACCGTTCGATCGTGTGCAGCTTCTCGGTGTGCGGCGTGCCGCGGCTGTCGAACCAGAAGATGTCGTTGTAGCCAACCGTATCGATGACAAGCGTATCCCCGTCCCACCGCCCGATCGAGTGCCCCCACCATGTCGGGAACAGATCGTCCGGGTGCTTGCGGCCATCCATGTAGATGACCCGAACAGCGCCGGCGTCGCCCAACTCGTGCACGACGTAGATCTCTGTCAGGCCCTTCGACGTATAGCCATTCACGAACTTCCACGGAAACGGGTTCATGCGCGGCACGCTCATCGGCGTGCAGGCGACGTACGGTTCGTCCTGCTCTTTTCGTTTGTCCCTGAGTTCTTTCGCCCAGGGCAGCAACGGCAGCTCGCCTGGCTTCAGCCCGCCATCGCGCTCGATGTCGGCGTTCGAGCCGCCACCCAGCCAGGGTCCGGTCAGATCCGGATGGCCGTCGGCCAGCCTCGGCACGGGACCGTTCGCCAGGTTGTCGGGGACCAGCGGAGTACCGCCGGCAGGGAGACTCGTCACCCGATTCTGCGCGTACGCCGTTACAACCAGCGACAGGGCCAGGCCCGCTACTGTGGCTGAGATGATGGCAATTCTTTTCACGTCAACCCGTCTCGAGCGTCCAGATGTCTGGAAGCTCGAAGCTCCGGTGAAGAGCGCATTCGATCGTGCCAACTTCGATCTTCGTCTGCTTCAGAAGCCGTATTTGACGCCGAACTGCATGATGCGCGGCGTCCCGGCCATGGATGTGATCCGGCCGAACGCGCCCGAGGTGAAACTCGTGTTCGTCCGGTCGGCATTGACCAGCGTGGGCGGACCCCAGTTGAACGTGTTGAACAGGTTGAACGTCTCCAGGCGAAGCTCGAGGCTCCGGGTCCCGCCAAAGGGGACGAGCCTCGACAGCGCCATGTCGACCGACCAGAAGCCCGGCGCTCGCACGCTGTTGCGCCGGAAGTTGCCGAGCGTGCCGAGCGCGGGCTGCGCGAACGCGGCCGGGTTCAGCCAGTTGTTCAGCGTCTTGTTCCCGTACGGATTGTCGAGCACCTGGTTCACCCGCTGCTGCTGAATGCCGGTGAGCGCACGGTCCTGGCCGGCGATGACGTTGATCGGCTGTCCCGACCGGGCGCTGAGGATGCCGGACACCCTCCAGTCCGAGAGCACGGCGCTCGCCGCGCGGCCTCCAAACTGCGGCGTCCGGACCCCGGCCGTGAACACACCGATATGGGTCCGATCCTGGTCGCACAGCCCGCGATCGAACGACGGGTTGTCGGGGTTTGTGTAGCCGAAGGCGATCTGCGGGAACCCGCCCGTCTGGAAGGCCGCGTCGCCGAAGCAGCGCGACACGGTGTAGTTCCCGCTGAGGCTGAGCTGAGCGCCGCGACGCTGGAACGACAGCTTCAGGCCGCGATAGGCCTGCGTGCCGACGTCATCATGGATATCGAGGTTGCCGATGAGGCGCGCCGCCGCCGGGTTCTCGCCGGAGAGCGAGAAGACGCGTCGCTGGTTCAGATTTCCGTTGTTGCTGCAGGTGGCGTAGGAGACGCCGCCGAGCGTGCAGGGGCCCAACCCCAGGAAGACACCCGGATTGATCGCCACCTGATTCCACAGGCGGTCCGTATAACTGCCGATATAGCTTGCCGCCGCCTGCCAGGCGGTCCCGAGCTGCCGCTCGAACGTCACGTTCCACTGCTGGACCCTCGGCGAGTTCAGGTTGGGGTCGGTGGCGCCAAAAGCCCCGAACGGAATGTACTGGGTATCGCGGTTCGTGATAATCGGGTGCGGATCCCCGCCTAGGTGCGCGTACGGCCGATCGAAGCCGCCCGGGGGATCTTCGACCAGCGTGCGATTGCCATAGGGAGGCGAATTCGCGTTGATCAACTGGTATTCCGCGTTCGGGAAATCGTAGGTGAGCCCGTAGGACACGCGCACCGCCGTGCGGCCGTCGCCGGACACGTCCCAGCCAAGGCCCGTGCGCGGCGAAAAGTTCAGCCACTGCGTGTTGATCCCCCTCTTGCCCGGCGGGAAACCGGCGTCGCCGGGGTAGACGAGGCCCGCCGGCGCGTTCGCGAACACCTGGCTCCTCGTGTTGTTCCGAAAGTTCTCGCGGCTGAAGTTGTAGACACTGCTGTTCAGGACGTTCTGACCGAAATACGGCTCCCAGCGGAGACCCGCATTCACGGTCAGTCGCGAGTTCATGCGCCACGTGTCCTGGACGTAGAGTCCCGTGTACCACTGGTCCATCGGCAGCAGCGCGGGCCCGCCGTGCTCCAGCCGGCCGACTCGCCCCATGAGAAGGTCCGCCAGGCCCAGGCCGGTCGCCTGGCCGGTGAAGTTCCAGTTGCCGCCAGAGCGCGCGTGTGACTGAAACGAAAACTGCCAGTAGGCGACGCTCCCACCGATGGACATCTGGTGATTTCCGCGCACCAGCGTGAGGTCGTTGCTCAACTGCGACGCGTTGGTCCAGAACCTGCTCGGACCCGGATTGTTGATCTGGAACCCGTTGCCCGACACGATGAAAACGCCGACATCTGGCTGATAGCTGTAGACGTCGGATCCGATGTCGTACGGTTCGAACGTTGCCGGCGCGAGGCGGTAGGCGCCGGTTCGATTGAACACGAACCGCAGCGAGTTCACCGTGTTGGAACCGAACACGCGCGTGTCGCCGAGCGCCAGCGAGTGGGCCAGTGCGTCCATGCCCAAGAGGCCCCTATTGTTCGCGGAGTCGTACAGCGACAGCGGAGTGTCTGTGTCCCGCATGGGAATCGGCTTGGTGAACTTGGTGGCCATGTATCGGCCGAAGATCGTGTCGTCGGCGGTCCGCTGGAAGTCGATCCGGCCGAGGTACTGCGCCTCGTTGCTGTCGTCCAGCAGCGAGTACTTCACCTGCCCGCAGGGGTCGTTCGTGGTGGGGAGATACTTGACAAGATTCAGCGCCGCCCGGCTGAACCGTGCGGGATCGATCCGGTTGTTGACAAACCCGCCCCCCAGGTTGACCTGCCGGCCGCCGTTGCACGCGGGCGACGCGAAGGAGGTAAAGTCGCCGGCCAGCATCGCGGGTGTGGGCACCCAGGCGATGTTGTCGGCCGGCTGCATCTTGACGACGGTGCCCTGGTAGGCGCCGAAGAAGAAGAGCCTGTTGCGAACGAGCGGTCCGCCGAACGTGCCGCCGAACTGGTTGCGCTGCAGCCCGTCATCGACGGGCTTACCGTCCGCTCCCACTTGCGCGAACGGGCTGGTCGCGTTGAATCGCCGGTCCCTGAAGAACTCGAACACGTTTCCGGAGAAGCGGTTTGTGCCCGACCTCGTCACGGCGTTGACCGCGGCCCCCGAGTGCATGCCGTGCTGCGCGTTCAACCCGCTGGTGGCAACGCTGAACTCCTGCAGCGCGTCCGGGAACGGAAACGGCAGGTTCAGGTTGTCCTGCGGGTTGTTGTGCATCGCCCCGTCGAGCAGGTAGGCAACGCCGAAGGACTGGCCGCCGGCCACCGACACGGCCATCCCGCCGGGCGCGACGCGCGTTGACGCCGGAATGGTCTGCACGGCGCCTCCGGCGATCATGACGAGCTCGACCGCGTTGCGCCCGTTGAGCGGCAGCGAGAGGATCTCCTCGTTCTGGACGACGTCGCTGATGCCGGAGCTCTGCACGTCCACCAGCGGCGTGGCCCCCTCGACCGTGACTGACTCTTCGAGGGAACCGACGGACAAGACCGCATTGATGACCGGCGTGGCGGCAACCCGCAGGACGATGCCCGTCTGGACGTAGGTGCGGAACCCCGCGAGCGACACCTCCAACCGATACGGACCGGGCGCCAGGTTCGACATCACGTAGGACCCGTTGGCATCGGTCACATCGGTTCGCGTGACCCCCGTGTCAGTCCGCGTCACGGTGACGGTGACGCCTGGCAGCACGGCGCCACTCTCATCGGTCACTCGGCCGCTCAGCTGCGCGGTCGACAGCTGCGCCGAGGCGATGGTGCCAGCCAGCAGAAGACCAATCGTACTTATCCCGAACTCCACGAGCAGGCGCTTCATCACATCCTCCTCTTGGTTTCCGCACGTGTGCAGCGACTTGCGGAAGCTCGGGGTCCACCCCGCGCACCCTGGCGCTCACCTATTTGGGAACCGACGCATCCGGCCCGCCCGCGACAAACATCTCGCGGCCGTCGCTCAGCCTCTTGATCGCAACCAGCGAGCCCCTGGTCTCCACGACCTTGCCGCCGTAGGTGGTGAACGTGACCTTCTCGCCCGGCGGGAGGTCGTTCGGCCCCCAGCCCTGACGCCGCACGGTATTCGGACTCGTCATTTCCATGTTCCAGGTCGTCACCTTCCCGGTGGCATCGGTGACGTCGACGTACACGCGCATATGCGGGTTCATCCATTCCACCTTCGTCACGACGCCGGTGAACGTGAACTTCTTGCTCGCGTCATACTCCGTGTCGAATCCGTGATGGGCGACGGCCGGCGCCGTCAGACAGAAAAAGCCGAGACCTGCCACCAGAATGCCGAGCTTCGTTCTCATTGCCACACCTCCTGCAAGCCGCTGAACAACGCAGCCTGATTACTTCTGTTCGCTGTTCAGCCGGTAGCCGCCCGCGATGCCCGCCTGGTTGTTCTCAGTGCAGATGTCTTCCATCAGCTCGACATCCTGGCGCACGCGCCTGGCCGTGAACTTCAACTGGACTGTCCGCGAGTACGCGCCTGGGTCGTCGAGGGTGAATTCGTTGACGAGTGTGCCGTAATTGGGGCGCGTCCACCGTTCGATCGTGTGCAGCTTTTCGGTGTGCGGCGTCCCGCGGCTGTCGAACCAGAACTTGTCGTTGTAGCCGACCGTGTCGATGACGAGCGTGTCGCCTTCCCATCGGCCAATCGAATGGCCATACCAGGTCGGGAACACATTGTCCGGGTGTTTGCGGCCATCCATGTAGACGACCCGATGAGCGCCGGCGTCGCCCAGTTCGTGCAGGATGTAGATCTCGGTCAACCCCTTCGACGTATAGCTATTCACGAATCTCCACGGATACGGGTTGATGCGCGGCACGCTCATCGGCAAACAGGCGACATAGGGCTCGTCCTGCTCCTTACGTTTGTCCCTGAGATCTTTCGCCCAGGGCAGCAGCGGCAGCTCGCCTGCCTTCAACCCGCCGTCGCGCTCGATATCGGCGTTTGAGCCGCCACCGATCCAGGGTCCGGTCAGATCCGGATGGCCGTCGGCCAGTCTCGGCACGGGACCGTTCACCAGGTTGTCGGGGACCAGAGGAGTACCGCCCACAGGTATGCTCGTCACCCGACCCTGCGCCTGCGTCTGGACAAGCAGTGACAGGGCCAGGCCCAGTACTGTTACTGAGACGACAAGAATCCTTTTCACGTCAACCTCCGACACAACGGGCTTTCCATATCAGAAATCGAGTTGGGCGCTGACCTTGAACATGCGGCCGCCGAGGATTTGCAGGGGTCGAAACCACTGGCCTCCCGTTGGGCCTGCGTACCGGGTGGTCGTGTTGAGGACGTTGCTCGCGTTGAACAGATTGTAGAGATCCGCGTTTCCCCGTACCCTCACGGTCCGAATGCGGAGGCCCCGAGAGAAACGAATATCCATCTGTCGCAGTCGGTCCTCAAATCGGGTGTCTTGGGGAGTCATATTGATGACGACGCTCTGGTTGCAGGTCGCGGCGCCACGGCACTGGCCGAGATCGCGGCCAAGCGAAGGTCGAATCTCGGCGTTCGTATACGCGCGACTGGCAACGATTGGAATTCCAGGTTTGTCGAAGTACAGCGCGCTGAACTGGAAGTCCCACGGCAGCGGGTAAATAGCGACCAGCTTCAGTCCTGTTGCCGCAGTCCAGGGGCGGCTGATGTGACAGAACTCGGATGTGCGAGGCGTCAGAACGGTCGTCGATACCGCAATCTCTCCGATGAAGTTCGGAAGCACCTGGGGAAGGTTGTTGAAATCGCACGTGTCGGTCACGGTGCGTCCGATCCCCACACCTGCTTCGAACCGCGCTCCGCTGGCCATCCGTGCCACGATCCCGAGATCGACGCCGTTATAGACCTCGCGCTGCGCGCCGTAGTGTGTGTCTTGAGTGACGACATTGTCGACCCGGCCGAATACCGTGGGTTTGATGTCGTACAGGCCGCAGATCGGATTCCCGCCGCCACCCGGCAGTCGTTGGTCTGTTGGGACCGTGATGCAGAACGGGTCGTAGTTGGCTACGGTCAAGGCCTGATTGTCGGTGACGAGGAAATTGTCATACCAGGTGCGGAAGTAACCGGCGTTCAGCGCGACGTTCGGCCGAAGCTCGTGCTGCAGCAGCACGGAGGCCTGCCAGTTGTGGTCCTGACCGTTGAAGCCGCCCAACGCATCCGCCGCCCGACGGGTGCTACCCGCTCGGATCTGCCCGAACGACAGGTCCGACCACGCTCCGCACTCACCGTTGGTTACGGAGTTCCGCAGATCACAGTCGGGAACAAAGTTACCGCTCCGTGCATCGCCAGCGCCGAACAGCGTGTCGTTCCATGTTCGTGTCGTGCTGTTTGCCTGGTTGTTTGCCGGAATATCAACGGCCGCAACCGAGTAGGGCGTGTAGCGCCCCAGTGACACTTTCAACGCTGTCTTGCCGTTCCCGAATACGTCGTAGGCGGCGCCGAGCCTCGGACTGATGTTGGTCCAGTTCGGGGCGTTCTTCGTCGCCGGAAACACGCGCGCGGGCACCCACGGCCCGTCGGGCATGCGCGTTTCAGGCGCGTACCCATTGAAATTATTGAAACGGACGCCAAGGTTGAGCGTCAACTGCCGAATCGTCCACTGATCCTGGGCGTAGGCCCCGATGTCGCGCGAGCGAAAGAGCGCCTCGAACGGTACCGCCCAGATGGTGACCTGCTGCGGAATGCGATCCCTGAACGTGTAAGACCTGGCGCCATTGATCTGGTTCCAGTCGTTGGCCGCGCCGGGTGCGCCTTCTGAATACTCACTCACGTCGACACCGGTCTTCAGGGCATGAGATCCGGTGACGTAGGACACTGATGCGCGCTGGCGATACTGCCGATTGTGCTGCACTCTATATCCGCCCGCGTGCGTCAGGCTGAGCGCCCGCGATCCGTACCGGAAGTTCGTCGACAGCTCGGTGATCGCAATCGTGTCCAGACCGACGCTGTCATCCGTCCGCTGCGTGTTGTTGTTGAACACATTGGCCGACCCGCCCGCCTCCACCAAAAGCTTGCTGCTGACCGCCCACGTCCAGGTGACGAGGGGCAGGTAATTGACCTTGTAGTTGTGCGCCCCAACCGCCTCCGGCGTGCCCTGAACGTTCATCTGCGGACCGAGCTCCAGGATTGGCCAGAAGCAACTGCAGTTCGGCTGCACTTCGTACGAGGCGACGATCTTGTGGTTCCTGGCCGCCTGCCACGTCAGGCGCAGGCTGTAGTCCTGGTAGGAATCGTCTGTATAGGCAGGCTTGTTCAGGTCCGGCTCGTAGAACGTGACACGCCACACGGGGTCGGCACCGACGCGCTGGTTCTGCAGCTTGTTGAAGTAGTTCCCCTGCTGATACTGCTGGTTCGCGCCGAACCGGTATGCATTGAAGAACCAGAGTTTGTCCCGGATGATCGGTCCGCCTATCGCGCCGCCAGTGTCGTAATGCTTTTTGAGCGACGACGAGAAACTCAGGCCCCGCGCGCGCAGATCATCATTGAGATTGTCCGCCTGGAGGCTCGGCGTCGTGTGTGACGTGCTGAAGCTGCCGGAAAACGTGTTCCCGCCATCCCTCGGTACGATGTTCATCTGAACACCGCCCGAATTGCGTTCGGCGGACATCCCGCCGGTCTCGACGCTGACTTCCTGAAAGGTCAGTTGGTTGAAGACGAAAATCGCGCCGCCCTGCAGGCGCTGCACCAACCCGTCCATGATGGGCGCGTTGTCGCCGAACCGTCCGCCGTGAGCCGAAAACGCATTCGCGCGCTCGTCGAGCCCCCCGACGCTCTGCCAGACTGCGTTACCGACGACAGCGCCAGGGATGAAGTTCACGAGCTGACTGATCCGCCCTGAAGTCGGAAGCGCCTCCAGCGTCGTCCGCGAGAGCGTTGTCTGCTGCCGCACATTCTGGAGATCCACCACAGGAGTTTCGCCGCTCACCGTGATGGTCTCGGCGAGCTCGCCCACCTTCAAATCCGCATTGACCGTGGCCGTGAACGCGGCGGTCAGCTCGAGCTCTTCGCGCTTTAGCGTGCTGAAACCAGGCAAGGTGAACGTCACGGTGTAGCTACCCGGACGCAAATCGACGATCCGATAGAGTCCTTGGCTATCGCTAACCGTGGTGCGGATCTTCTCGATCAACGCCGGGCTGGCGGCTTCCACGGTCACGCCGGGCAGCACCGCGCCCGACGCGTCTTTCACCACGCCAGCGATGGTGGCGTTCGAGCCCTGCGCCCACGCAGAGGCCGATACCAGCAGGAGACAGAGACAGGACGCCAGGACGTAACGCAGGATCGGGCGGGTCATCGCACTCCTCCTCATAGGAGACACACTGCGGTTGCGGGTCGCGCGCGCGACGAGAAAGGGTAGACGATTCGAGGGGCGATTCCTATCATGCGCCCTGGGCAAGGTCAAGGAATAATGATGCGATCCCAGCGCAAACATCTATAGGATTGGCCCGCATGCACCCGGATCTCGAACAAGGCACCAAAGGGGAACGATCGCTGATCAACATGGCCGAAGTCGCCGAAATCGAGCTCCTGATCCGGAGGCGCATGCGCGAGGTCATGTCTGGCGAGCATCGCAGCGTCTCGCATGGAACCGGTTTCGATTACGTCGGACTGCGGAACTGGGAGGCGGGCGACCGGTTCTCCACCATCGACTGGTCGCAATCGACGTTGACGAATTTCAGCCCGCTCATCGTCCGCGAGTTCGAGCAACCCAGCACTGCCACGGTGCTGGTCGTTGCCGACGCCTCGTTGTCGACCCGGTGCGGCGTCCATGGCGTGCCGATTGCCAGCCTGGTCGCGCGGGCGATCGCAACGATCGGCATGTCGGCCGTGTTCTTTCAGGACATGTTCGGCCTGGCCACTTTCGACGATGCCCGCCAGCATCTCGCGGCGATCCGGGCGCGAATCGGCCGCAACCACGTGATGCACTGTCTCGACGCCTATCAGAACGACCGCGGACTCGAGGAGGTAAGGGACACCGGCAGCATGAGCATGACGATCGGCTCGTTCATGCGGAAAACCGCGCTCGTTCCTTTCGTGTCGGATTTCCTGTTCGAGGATCCGCGCGCCGTGCTGAACGAGTTGTCGTTGTTGAACGCGACGCACGACGTCTTCGTCGTACTCATCGACGCGGCCTTCGCCTTCGAGCTGCCCCATGTGTCGGCGGGATGGGTCGAGACCGTGGATATCGAAACCGGCCGGACGCGCACGATGTCGAGGAGCGCATTGAGAGACATGGCCGGGAGGGTCCGCGCGTGGCAGACCGACGTTGCGCGTGCCGCGCGCGACGTCGATCTGGACGTCGTCCGTTTCGGCACGGAGTCGGTGGCAAACCGTTTGGCGCTCGCTGAATTCGTCGCGGAGCGGCGGCTGCGGAAGGTTGAATAGTCACGTGTCGGTAACCACGCGCCGGCTGATTCTCGCGCTGACGTGCTGTGCCCCCGTCGTCGCGGCCGGTCAGGCGCCGCCGGCGGGGAGCGCCGCGCCCGTGACCACAGCCGGCGATGCGGTCACTCTCGAACCGATCGAATGCTGGTCGCGCACCAGCACGAGCGCGGCTCGCGTGGGCGAGCAGTTCACGCTCGTGCTGACGTGCGCCGTCGTCGAGACCGCGTCAACGACGGTCGT
>ORMF012485756.1_pt1 | contig 10077 bp, 9 predicted proteins | sample 1779871 | NCBI WGS metagenome assembly ORMF01 (sample SAMEA104232316, study PRJEB22302) | groundwater metagenome | biome: forest; feature: aquifer; material: groundwater | place: USA | collected 2011-08-07 | depth 5.4 m | reverse complement strand
CAACCTTTTAATGATTATCAAAACAGATGGAAAAATCTTTTCTATATACTTTCTGAACGATATGCCGCAAAAAAATCAGATAAAATTTTGGCTGTAGCAAAAGCAATGGTTGACCAGTCATTAAAAAATAAAATAGGCAAAAAAGAATTATACAGCGTGGTGTACAGTGGAATGAACTTAGAACCTTACTTAAATTCAACTCACGACCATAAGCTTTCGGCTAATCTGAATATAAAAGAAACTGATTTTGTCATTGGCACAGTGGCAAGACTCTTTCCACTTAAGGGCTACGAAGATTTTATTGAAGCCGCTTTTATCTTGCAAAAAAAATATTCTAATTTAAAATTCTTAATCGTAGGGGATGGTATTCTACAGAAATCACTGAAAGAAAAAATACGAACTTTAAATATCGAAAAAAACTTTATTTTTGCAGGGCTGGTCAGCCCTTCTGAAATATATAAATACATCAGCGTAATGAATTTACTTGTACATCTTTCCTTACGTGAAGGATTACCGCGTAGTGCAGTTCAGGCTTTAGCATCAGGAAAACCAGTAGTGGCGTATAATCTAGACGGGACCCCTGAAGTGGTAATAAACGACATTACTGGCTATACAGTTAATCCTGGAGACATATACAACGTTGTTAATAAAATATCACAACTTATTGAAGACGAAAATTTAAGAAAAACAATGGGGATAAACGGGCGTAAAGCTGTCGCTCATGATTTTAATTGGGAAACAATGGTGTCATCCATAGAAAAAGAATATAACAACTTACAGGAAAAAATAATAAATAAAGAGCTTTATTCTGTATAAACAACTCAATTAAAACTTAACTTTTAATATTAACTTTTGAGTTTTATTTTTTAGTGGATGTGGTCGGTATCAGGGTAATGATGATGCGAATGTTTTATTGTTTTATGTTCATGAATATGTGTATGATATCTACTAGAATTAAACTCAACATCATGGTTATGTGTATGGTGTCCCTCGTTATGTCCATGACTATGTGAGTGAATTGTTCTATCATGTGTGTGTTCATGAATATGTTTTTCCGTAAGATAAAGCCATGCTCCAACACCCATTGCTATTGCAGCTATCCAGAAATAGAACGTTGGTCTTTGATTGAAAAATATTAGGGCAAGTCCAGCTCCAATAAAAGGCGAAAGTGAAAAATACGCGCCAGCTCTTGAAGCACCCAAACCTCTCAGTGATATTATAAACAAAATTAAACTTATTCCATAGCAGAAAAATCCGCATATAATTAAAAAATAAACCACTGATTGTTCAGGAAATGAAGAACCTATCAAATATCCTATATATACATTAATTCCGCCAGCAACTAATCCCTTTATGCTGCCTATGTATAAGGAATCTGATGCCGAAATTTTTCTAGTAAAATTATTGTCAGTTGACCAACATAAACAAGCTAATATTATTAATGATGCACCCAGTATCGTGTTTGTGCCATTTTCTCCATTTTGAATAGATAGAATTACACCACCAATTACAATAAAAATCATTCCTATTACAATTCTTTTATCTGCATTTTCTTTAAAAATAACCCATGCTGTAATCGCTGTAAAGACAGCTTCCATATTAAGCAAAAGAGATGCATTTGATGAGCTTGTAAGCTTCAAACCTTCAAGCAATAGGATAGGGGCAAGTATACCTCCAGTGCACAATGCTCCTATAAACCATTTCCATTCTGTTTTTTTTAAACCAGATGCAAGCCATTTTTTGTCTCTTAATAGTCTAATTGCAGCAAGGCCTATTCCGCTTGATAAATATAGCAATCCAGCCATGAAAATAGGTGTAATATTATGAATGAAAAGTTTCTCAAATGGCGTACTTGCACCAAAAAGAACAGACGCTCCTATTGCACTCATTACAAAAGGATTTATTTTTTTATTTTTTAACACTAGAACATACCGATGAAATTTTAAATATCGTAAAAAAGAATACCTGATTCATATTTCATCTTTTTTGATTTAATGGTAAGCTCTGTATCTGGCATAACAACAATTGAATTTGCATCAACACCGTGTGTTAACCACACATTCCCTCCAATAACTGAACCTGTACCTATATTAATATTCCCGAGTATTGTTGCACCTGAGTAAATAGTAACATTATTTCCAAGTGTTGGATGTCTTTTAAGCCCCTTAACAACACTTCCGTCATTAGATTTAGGAAATGAAAGAGCTCCAAGCGTTACACCCTGATAAATTTTCACATTTGAGCCGATAATAGCTGTTTCTCCTATGACAACCCCTGTTCCGTGGTCTATAAACGCACTTTCACCAATAGCTGCACCAGGATGAATATCTATACCAACTCTACTATGCGCAACTTCGCCCATCATCCTTGGTAATAAAGGAACTTTATTTACATATAATTCATGGGCTATTCTATAAACCATAAGTGCGTAAACACCTGGATAACTAAGAATAATTTCATCTAAAGTTTTAGCTGCCGGATCCCCTTCATAGGCTGCGGTTACATCTAATTTCATCAATCTTCTAATTTCAGGAAGTTTCGCAAAAAGTTTATTGATTATTTCATCTGTTTCACTTTCGATGTTGCACTTAGTACACTCAATTTTATCACACTGAAAAGCTACTACGCGTGATATTGTTTTAAACAACTCTACAAAAAGAAGAGAAACTTTGTTGCCTATGTAGTATTGAGCATTTTTTAAATCAAGAATTGTCTTTTCAGAAAAGCCAGGAAAAATAATATCTTCAAAAATAGACAAAAGCTGCGCAACATCTTTTTTTGTTGGTAAATTAGCTCCCTCTATGTGATTAATACCTTGTTCATCTTGGTATGAATTATAAAGATCATGCACAGCAGCTTTTACCATCTCAGATCGATTTTTTCTCCAATAAGTATCATTCAAACATTTTTCCATAATGTGTTCATCCTTGTATTAATTTAAATAATATTTACTGAGCTGAATATAACCTATTATCAATACATCTCAAAATAAGAAACAATTATTTGTACGGCAAAGAAATATTATAATTGAAGAAATATTATTTTTACGCTATCCTTAAGTTTGTAAAAATTGAGTCTCATTCACTTTTCATAATTTTAAATACCAGGGTCGATTATAATGCTAAAAACTTTAACAAAAAATGCAGTAATAGCAACAATTCTATTGTCATCGATTTCAGCCTTTTCTTACTTTAATCCTGTCAATTATGCAAAATTTCAAGGATACAATGGCGAAGGTTCATTTGTAGAAAATCCAGCTCATGTTGGAGATTATTTCGGATATATTATTGCAATGTTGCCTGCGGAAATAATAACTGAGCCTCAAAGAATCTTAAATTATGACATTCAAAGCGACAAACTTGGAGCAGCAATAATGACAGGTTCAACAAAAACTTTTGGAGCTGTTTTTGGAGGGCCTTCGTATGGGTTAAAGGCTGTTTTTTACGACTTCCCAATAAATTGTTGCAATTTAATAACTGGAAACAGCTCAAACAATAGTGAATTAAACAAAACTTCCACTTCTATTATTGCCCAAAAACCTTTAACAGATCATGAAAAAAAAGCATTAGGTCTCCCGGATAAAACGAATAAGAAAGATGAAAATAAAATAAATCAGCAAAGCAATTCCGAAAATACCACACAGCCAGAAACAACTTCTAATGAAAAAAATACTAACTTGACTCCTTCTGAAATGAAAGATTTGGGAATTTCATACAAACAGAAACTTACTCCAGATGAAGAAAAACAAAAACAGATTAATGACTTTGCAGAAGAAGAAAGTAGCAGTTCCTCTTGGAGTCAGCCTCCACTCCCTGAATGGATAAACGAAACTCCTAATTCCTCCAATAAGTAAAATTTTTGATATTTTTCCCATTCGTCGGAGATTTTCCTATTGAAATTGAGTGTAATACAATATAATTGCCTTGTACAACCACTAGGTTGATGATTAAACTTTTTTAAAGGAGAGGATTATAATGCTCAAAAAAATTTGTATTGCTGCATGCACTTCTGCCGTAGCATTAACAATGTTTTCAAGTACTCTATTTGCTGCAAAAACACAACCTAAATCTTCAGGCCTTCCGCCAGATTTGGTTTATGTGCCTCCAACAAATCCACAGAAACAAACTTGGGGTGACAGATTAATTCTATACATACCAAATAGAGCGTTAGATTTTTTAGACATGGCTGACTTATCACTAGGTATCGGGCCTGTAGCTAAAGCAAAAGTTTGGGGGACAAGATATTTTGCATTCGGCGGCGGATTTGGCGGAACTGCAAAACTCGTAAAGGCTTACAACAGACAATACGGTGCTGGATTTGAATCAGGCTGGAGCGTAAGTTTTGCAATGATTTCTGCTGAAAATGACTCAATATATGATACAACACGCGATGTTCAAAAATACTTTTACTACAATACAGGATTACCAAACCTTGATGATAGAGTTTACAATTTTTGGACTGGACCAAGAGACATATTCTCTATAGGTGTAGAAGGTGCTGTCCTTGTAGAAGTAGATGCTGAAATTCATCCTTTTGAAATATTTGACTTCTTTGCAGGTTTAATATTCCTAGATCCAAAACACGACGATATAACAATGCAGGACATTAAAAGCTAATTCTAACCTACAACTATCGTAAATCTTCAAAAGGCACAAATGTGCCTTTTTTATTTTTGTGAAAAACTCTTAATTTAAAATTGTTAACTTTCTTAAATGCTGTAAATTTTAAGATGCGTGTAATGATTATTTAAACTTTAGTTTTATAAATCTGATTTATTACGGTTCAAAATATTATTGTTCCATATGATGTGATTTATAATTCGCAAACAAAAAGGGATGATTATGGAAGACTTAAAGAGAACACCATTGAACGAAAAACATAGAAGTCTTGGAGCTAAAATGGTACCTTTTGGTGGATGGGACATGCCTGTTCAATACCCTGAAGGAATTATAGCTGAACACCGCCACACTAGAACATCTGTCTCTGTTTTTGACACTTGTCATATGGGAGAATTTAAGCTTACAGGAACAAATATTGCAGAAAAATTGGATAAAATTTTCCCAAGAGCAGTAGCTGATCAAAAAATTGGCACAGCCAGATACAATTTTTTACTTTCTAATGAAGGTACAGTAATGGATGACCTTCTAATATACCGCATGGATGAAGAAGAATTTTTTATTGTCGTAAATGCAGGAACAATTGAAAGCGATGCTCAAAGAATTATAAATCTTTTACCAAAAGACATCAAATTTGAAAATCTTTCTACAAAAATAGGTAAAATCGATATTCAAGGACCACTAACACTATCTGTAATGGAAAAAATTGGATTCAAAAAAGAAGAACTTCCAAAAGTATACAAATGGATAAAAACATCTGTCAATGGGATGCCTGCCATCCTTAGCAGAACAGGATATACGGGGGAATTAGGTTTTGAGTTTTACGTTGATGCGGAAAAGGTTGGAAAGCTTTGGGATTATCTTTTAAGTTTCGAAGAGGTAAAACCTGCAGGTCTTGGTGCAAGAGACACATTGAGACTTGAAGTTGGTTACCCTCTATATGGAAATGAAATGGACACAAAAACAACACCTATTGAAGCTGGGTTTTCAGAAATTATCGGAATTAAAAAGAGATCAAATTTTCTAGCAGAAAAAATTTTAAAAGATCCTAAATCAAAGAAAAAAACTCTTACTGCAGTAGTATTGCAAGGCCGAAGAGCTGCCAGACACGGAGAAAAAGTATTTTCAACTGAAGGTAAAGAGATAGGCGTAGTTACATCAGGGATGTTTGCTCCAATGGTAGAAAAAGCTATTGCGCTTGCATATATAAGTTCATCAGAAAGCTTAAAAATAGGCGACAAAATATTACTTCAATCTGGCAGAGCACAAATTGAGGGAGAAATTGTAGAAATACCTTTCTATAAAAATGGAACAGTCAGGATGAAATTATAGAACAATTTTATAAAAACGTTCTGCACAATTAATATTTATTATCAATCATATAATATCTAGAAACAAAAAATAAAATAAGGAGTTTCAAATGAAAAAGTATACTAAAGATCATGAATGGATTGATTTGAATGGTTCAATTGCAACTGTAGGAATTAGCGAACATGCAGCCAAAGAACTTGGCGACATTACATTTGTCGAACTTCCTGAAGTTGATGAAGAAGCTACAGCAGGCGATGTACTTACTGTTGTTGAATCTGTAAAAGCTGCTTCAGACGTATTTTCGCCAGTAACAGGGATTGTTTGTGAAATAAATACAGCCCTTGAAAACAATCCTCAACTTATCAATGAATCTGCAGAAGATGAAGGCTGGATATGCAAAATTTCAGGTGTAAATACTGAGGAAATCGAAGAACTGATGAATGAAGCAGATTATCAGGATTACGTAAAAAACTTATAACTCAGCGAACTCATTTGTACTGATAAATTAAGTATTAATATTAAAAAGAGAGTTTTAATATGCCATACATAGCCAATACAGCAGAAGATCAAAAAGAGATGTTGAAATTTATTGGCTGCAACAGTTTTGATGAACTGTGGCAGAAAGTAGAAATTAACAGCAAAATGCCAACATACAGTTATATGCCTACAGGACGTTCTGAATTTGAAGTAATTAAAATAGCCAAAGAACTTGCTTCAAAAAACAATACACACCTAGTAAATTTTGTAGGTGCAGGATTTTACGATCATATTATTCCTGCAGCTATAGGAAATTTAATAACGAGAGGCGAATTTCAAACAGCCTATACTCCTTACCAAGCAGAAGGTTCACAAGGAACGCTGCAGTACATATATGAATATCAAACAGCTATTTGCCGATTAACAGGAATGGAAGTTTCAAATGCTTCTCTTTACGAAGGCGGTACAGCTCTTTTCGAAGCAGTAATGATGGCTGTAAGATCAACTAGAAAAAGAAGAGCCATTGTCTCAGGTGCAGTCTCTCCTATTTACAGAAAAATGCTTGAATGCTATTGTTCTAATCTGAATATAGAACTTGTTCTTATACCGGAAGATGAAGTTTCTTCAAATCCTAAAGCTCTTTTAAATGCACTTAATGATAAAACAGCATGCGTTGTAGTACAATATCCTAACGTTTTTGGTACAATCGAAGACTGGACAGAAGTTATAGCTGAAACACATGCAAAAAAAGCACTGGCAATATGCTCCACATACCCTATAGCATTAGGTCTTTTAAAAACACCTGGCGAAATGGGTTTTGACATAGTCACAGCTGAAGGGCAATCACTTGGAATACCATTAAGTTTCGGAGGTCCATACCTCGGAATCATGGCTACTACTGAAAAGCATATGAGAAAAATGCCAGGTAGAATTTGCGGAAGAACTGAAGATACAGAAGGAAAGCAGGGCTTTGTCTTAACATTACAGGCACGAGAACAGCATATTCGTCGTGAAAATGCCATGTCAAATGTTTGTTCAAATGAAAGTTCATGTGCCTTATCTGCAATAATCTATCTTTCACTTATTGGAAAAGAAGGGTTAAGAAAAATAGCCTCTCTTTGTGCTTCAAAAGCAGTTTATGCAAAAGAACTTCTTACTCAAATAAAAGGTGTTGAACCTGTAGGAAATTCCCCGTTTTTTAATGAATTTGTGATCAGAGTGCCCGGAGATGCATCAGAAGTAGTTCAGCGCCTTCTTGACAAAGGTTACGCTGGAGGTTTCCCATTGGGAAGATATTACAGCGATAAAAAAGACCAACTTCTAATTGCACTCACAGAAAAACGTACAAAAGAAGAAATTAAAGGTTTGGCTACAGCTATGGAGGCAGTATTATGGAACTAATTTTTCAAAAAAGCAGACTAGGCAGACTTGGTTCAACTCTACCTGAATTAGACGTCCCTGAAGCTACTGCAATTCCAAAAGAGCTGATGAGAACTCAGCCTGCAGAGCTTCCAGAAGTCTGTGAATTGGATGTGGTGCGTCATTTTACGAAATTAAGCCAGCTAAATGCATCAATAGATACAAATTTCTATCCACTTGGCTCATGTACCATGAAATATAATCCTAAATTTCATGAAACTATTGCTTCACTTGATGGCTTCGCTTCACTGCATCCGCTTTTACCACAATTACGACATGGCGGTTCTCTAACCCAAGGAGCTTTGGAAGTTATATATGAAACAGAACGTATGCTTTGTGATATTTCTGGTTTCAAACAATGCACAATGCAGCCAATGGCAGGAGCACATGGAGAATTAACAGGCGTCATGATGATCGCTGCATATCATAAGTCAAGAAATGATTATGATAGAAAAATAATGTTGATACCTGACTCAGCTCATGGAACAAATCCAGCAAGTGCTGCAGTAGCTGGTTTTGAATGCGTAGAAATTAAATCTGATGAAAAAGGCAATGTCGATATCAAAGCCCTTAAAGCAGCATTGAATAATAACATTGCAGGGTTAATGCTTACAGCACCAAGTACATTAGGGTTCTTTGATTCTAATGTTGAAGAAATATGCCGACTTGTTCATGAAGTAGGAGGCTTAGTCTATTGTGACGGAGCAAATCTTAATTCAATTTTAGGTCGTGTCCGCCCTGGAGATCTTGGGTTCGATGTTATGCACATTAACCTGCATAAGACTTTTGCAACTCCTCACGGTGGTGGTGGTCCTGGCTCAGGTCCTGTTGCCGTTTGCGATGCACTAGTGCCATTCTTGCCTGTGTCAAGAGTAGCCAAACGCAATGACGGTACATATACTCTTGAATACGAACACAGCGAAAGCATAGGCTACGTAGCTCCATTTTATGGTAATTTCGGAATTATCTTAAGAGCATACGCATACCTATTGACAATAGGAGTAGAAGGTCTTATTAGAATCTCTCAAAATGCCTTGCTCAATGCAAATTATATCAGGTGCAGATTAAAACCGTTCATGGAACAGGCATATGACAGATATTGCATGCACGAATGCCTGTTTACAGCAGATCCTCAGGCTGCCAAGGGAGTAAGAGCTTTGGATATAGCCAAAGCATTGCTTGATGCAGGAATACATCCACCTACAATATATTTCCCACTTATTGTTCATGAATGTATGATGTTCGAGCCTACTGAAACAGAAAGTAAAGAAACATTGGATCATTTTTGCGACATTATGATCGAAATTATTAAACGCGTTGAAACTAACCCTAAAAGCATAACAGAGTGTCCTAAGAAAATGCCAGTTACAAGATTGGATGAGACACGTGCTGCAAGGCAGCCAGATTTAATTTTCAAAGGTTAATTTTTAATCTAACATTCTATTAAAGGCAGATTTCTATTTAAGATTTCTGCCTTTTTTTATTTAAAATAAAAAAAATAATTTATTTTAATAATTATATTTGCATAAAAAAAGTTTACCTGTATCTTATAAGCCTGCACTGAAAAATGACATGTGAAAGCATGTTAAACAGTAGTGGTGGTAAGTAGATGAAAGTCAATTTATCCCTTGATAGTAAAGATCATACTGTTAGAGCAGAAGTTAATTGAAATAATGAAAATTATGTAGAAAAACATCTGTGAACTCGGGCAAAAACCCAGGAGTTCCCAACAATGGAAACATTGATTGGTTCAGCAAAAATGAAACTGAAAAAAATAAGGCAACATTTTTGACTAGGATGAGTTTTTAAATTTTGCAATGCTTCAAATCAATCGAAAGAAAGAGAGAAGAATAGGACGGGAAAGGCAGGAAACTGTTAAATAAGTCCAAACTGTTTTGAAAGGCTGAAAATGCGAATGGATAAACAGAAACGTATAAACTATTGTTAATACGGTGATGCAGCTTACGGAAAAAACGGAAGATGCAAACATTAATAGATTGCAAAAAATAGGAAAACGAGCTGATAAGCAATTATCGGTATTAGAAACTGACAAGACTGAGATAATATCAAGGATTGAAAACTGTTTCGATATTAATAAAAAGTAATCTGAAGGCATTCAGGTGAGAGTTTAGGAATATACCCGTACTAGTGAGCTTGGGAGATATCCCACAAAGGTATTGAAGAGCAAACATAATTTTTCAGAGCAGACTAAGGACATCGGAAATCGAAAGATTAAAGGTGTCCTTTTTTATTT
>ORMF010810515.1_pt1 | contig 10078 bp, 11 predicted proteins | sample 1779871 | NCBI WGS metagenome assembly ORMF01 (sample SAMEA104232316, study PRJEB22302) | groundwater metagenome | biome: forest; feature: aquifer; material: groundwater | place: USA | collected 2011-08-07 | depth 5.4 m | reverse complement strand
GTAACGGCCAGGGCAGCGACCCGATCCTACCCGACGGCTATGACCAGGCCCTCCGGGTGGAGTTGCGCTTCGACGACCCGCTGGCCAGCACCGAGGCGTTCCATGCCGCCATCAAGGCGCTGCTCACCCGCGCCTTTGCCGGCCCGCGTCTGGCGGGCCGCACCGTACGGCGGGTGCGGCTGCTCGCCGTGCTCACCAGCAGCGCTTCGTGGGAACAGACGCTGGTGTTCAAGGGAGCGCTGGCCGGCCGCGACGCGCTGTTCCGCGCCATCCGCGACAAGCTGCAGATGGCCAATGCCGCGCCCACCGCGCCGTTCGAGGCACTGGTGCTGGAACTGTCCGAGTTCGGCGCCGAGGTGGGCAAGCAGCCCAGCCTGTTCGCCGCCAACGCCCAGCAGGAACGCCAGATTGCCGAGGCCTCGCAGCAACTGCGGTCGCGCTACGGCTACGTCCCGCTCTATCACGTCATCGAGGTGGAACCATGGTCGCGGATTCCGGAACGCCGGTGGGCGCTCATGCCCTGCGAACTCTAGGCGCCCCCAACCCGCTCGCGGTGCAGGCAGGCCCCGACGGCCGCCCCCTGCGGGTGCAGCGCCGGCAGTGGGGCGCCGCGCGACCGGTGCAGACGGTGCAGGATGCCTGGCGCATCGACGACGAGTGGTGGCGGGAACGGCCGGTCTCCCGCTGCTACTACACCGTCTGCCTAGAAGACGGCTCGGTGCTCACCCTCTACCACGACCTGGTGACCGGCGCGTGGTTCGAGCAGCGGGGGTAACGGCTGACAGCCCAACCGGCACGTATTGCAGGACACAACGAGCGTCCGGCGCCTGTGCTGCCCCACCGTCGTTGCGAGGCGTTCGACGCCGTGGCAACCGTGGTGTCGTAGGTGCGGCGAGCAGGCGGAGAGTCCGGCCGGCCGCGTGGCAATGGGTAATGGCAGGTAGCTTCGACGCTGCGATTGCCACGGCCCGTCGGACGGGCCTTGCAATGACGAGACCTGGAGTCCCTGCGCTATGCGCAGTTGTCATACTTACTGCCGTAGTTCGGCAATTCAGATTGACACAACGGCATAGCGCAGTACGATCCCTCTGATTTGGATAGCGCCCTCCCGGCCTTCGAAAGGAGCACCTTATGACCGCCCACCAACTCTGCATCTCCGCCGACTCCCACGTGGTCGAACCCCCCGAGCTCTTCACGCCGCTCCAGAAGCGCTTCGGCGACCAGGCGCCGCGCGTGCGGGTGGCCGACGAGGCCCGCGGCCCGCAGCTCGACCTGGGCAACGGCGAGTTGGGCATCGGCATCTCCGGCTTTTTCATGGCCAACGTCGATTTCAGCGCTCCCGAGACCCGGCAACTACTGCGCAAGGGCTACGACCTGGCCCGTCCCGGTGTGTACGACGTGGCCGAGCGTATCAAGGACCAGGACATCGACGGCATCGATGCCGAGGTGCTCTACCCCAGCGTGCTGTTCAACGTGTACCAGATCAAGAACCTGGACATCGTGAAGGCCTGCTTCGCCACCTATAACGACTGGACGGCCGATTACTGCAAGCAAGCCCCCAGCCGGCTGTTCGGCCTGGCCTGCGTACAGCTCTACGACCTGGACGAAGCGATCGCCGAGATGGAACGTGCCAAGAAGCTGGGCCACGTCGGCCTCTGCATCCCCGCCACCGCCCCGCCCGATCGCCCCTATACCGACAAGTACTACGACAAGTTCTGGGCCGCCGCCCAGGAGATGAAGATGCCGCTGACGATGCACATCTTCACCGGCGCCACTCCCAACCACGGCCTGCCCCACAAGGCCGCCGGCTATGCGCTGGCCTTCGCCGGCGTCATGTTCACCATCACCGACCTCATCCAGGGCGGCGTATGCGAGCGGTTCCCCGACATCAAGTTCGTGCCCACCGAGTTCGAGACCGGCTGGACGGCCATCATGCTGAAGCGGTTGGACTGGGTGTACAAGCGGAGCGGTGGCGCCACCACCAACCCCATTCCGCACCCGCCCAGCTACTACTGGAACCGCAACTTCCTGGTGACGTTCGAAGACGACGACATTGGCATCAAGACCCGCGACGTCATCGGCACCCGCACGCTGCTGTGGGGCAACGACTACCCGCACGGCGACTCGGTGTTCCCGGACTCGCAGCAGGTGCTGAACCGCATCCTGGCCGACTGCACCCCCGAAGAGCGCTACGACATGACGGTGCGCAACGTGGTGGAGCTCTACAACCTGCCGTTCGAGATCTAGCGCGACACCCAGGGCATGCAAGAGGCGGTGGCCTAGGCCACCGCCTCTTCTTCGTCCACACCACACCCAGAGGCCGGCCGGCCACCCATGCCCCAAGACGCATGTCGTGCTGAGAAGTGTAGCGACGGAGCACCCCTCTCGAGGACGGCAGGCCCCATCCCATCGGGCCGAGAAAGGGATGCTTCGCCGGAGGCTCAACATGACATGTCTTTCTCGGGGCTGCTCCTGAGTCTCGCCACACGGCCAACCTCCGTTCCCCACTCCCTCACGTCACCCTTAACTCGCTACACTGACACCGTCATCCGTCCAGCCGAAGGAGCCGCCATGCCACGCATCACGCCCATCCGTTCCAAAGACCAGGTAGCCCCGGAGCACCACGCCGTATTCGACGCCATTGCCGAAAGCCGCGGCGAGGTGCGCGGGCCGTTCAGCATGCTTATGCACAGCCCCGAGATGGCGGGCCGCGCCGCCCACCTGGGCGCGTTCCTGCGCTTCGAGGGCTTGCTCGACAACGCCACCCTGGAGACGGCCATTATCAGCGCCGCCCGCCAGATGAACTGCCCCTATGAGTGGGCCGCCCACGTGGTGATGGCCCGCAAGGCCGGTGTCAGCGAGGACATCGTGACCGCCATTCGCGACCGCAAGAACGACGCGCTGCCAGCCGACGTGCGGCAGGTGGTGGACTACGCGCAGCGGGTGGCCCGCGACAACGGCCGGGTGGACGAAGCCACCGTCAAGGCCATCGGGGCCCGCTTCGGCGTGCGGGGCCTGGTGGAGTTGACCACCACCGTAGGCTACTACGGCATGATCGCCGCAGTGCTCAACGCCTTCGACGTGCAGCCGGCCCCCGACGCCGACAAGCTGCCGGTCTGACCACCGCCCATTGCAGGAGACCGCCGTATGGACTTCATCCGCGTGTACACCGGCGAGGACGGCGCCGCGCACTTCGAGCCGGTTGAGGGTGACCTGGCCGACGCGTGGGCCAAGGGCGTGCCCGCCACCCAGTGCGCCATCCGCACCATGGCCCCCGGCACCACCATGGACTGGCACCCCGCCCCGCAACGCCAGGTGGTCATCCACCTCTCCGGCCAGATCGAGATCGGCCTGCGCGACGGCGCCACCCACCTCTTCGGCCCCGGCTCGGCCCGCCTCATGGACGACGTGACCGGCACCGGCCACCTCACCCGCGTCGTCGGCAGCGAACCGGTGGTACAGGTCATCATCCGCTTGCCGCAGTAACTCCTATTCTTCTCCCTTGGAGGGAAGCTAGATGGGGGTAGAAGCGGCGCCCGCAACGCGTGTTTGCCGCAGCTTCTAACCCCCTAACCCCTCCCTGCAAGGGAGGGGAATGATGCCCGGCCCGCGCGCGCCGTACAATGCAACCACGCGAACGGCGGGGGACGAGCCCCCGCCCTACGAGCCCTGCAGCCTCTACACACACTAGGAGAACCACCTTGCCCACCAACGATTCCGGCGAGTTCCGCACCCTGGGCCGTACCGGCCTGCACATCACCACCCTCGGTTACGGGGCGATGGAACTGCGCGGCGCGCCTCGCGGCCGCGCCGTTACCAAGGAGCAGGCCGGCCGGGTGCTCAACGGCGTGCTCGACGGCGGCATCAACTACATCGACACCTCCATCGACTACGGCGTCAGCGAGGAGTTGATCGGCGAGTGCATCAGCCACCGGCGGTCGGAGTACTTTCTGGCCAGCAAGTGCGGCTGCCTCGTCGGCGCCGAGCAAACGGCCGAGCGCGGCCGCAACGCCCACGTGTTCACCAAGGAGAACATCCTGGCGGGGGTGAACCAGAGCCTGCGCCGCATGAAGACCGACCACCTGGACCTGGTGCAGGTGCACGCCAGCCCCAGCCGCAAGGAGCTAGAGGACAACGACAGCATCGCCGCCCTGCAGCAACTGCAGCGCGAGGGCAAGGTGCGGTTCATCGGCATGTCGGGCACCATCCCCAACCTGGCCGATCACATCGCGATGGGCGTGTTCGACGTGTTCCAGATCCCCTACTCGGCGCTGGAGCGCGAGCACGAGGACCTCATCAGCAGGGCGGCGCAGGCGGGGACCGGCACGGTCATCCGCGGCGGCGTGGCCAAGGGCGAGGTGGGCAGCGCCCGCGCCGATGCCGACCGCTGGGCCGTCTGGCAGAAGGCCGGCCTGGACGACCTGCTGGACGAGGGCCAGACGCCGATGGAGTTCATGCTGCGGTTCACGCTCTCGCACCCACACCTCAGCACCACCATCGTGGGCACAATGAACCCCGAGCACCTCACGCACAACCTGGACGCCTACCACCAGGGCCCGCTGCCCGCCGACGTCTACGCCGAGGCCAAGAAGCGGCTGGCCGTCGCCGGGTCGGCGCCAAAGGAGTAAGCGATCGGGACCGACTGCGAAGACGGTCTGGCGATGGGTTGTCCTAATGGTAGCGTCAGAGGACAGTAATCGGAACGTTGGTTGTGCGCAACTTAAAGTCCTTCACAACTGCATTGTCTGCTCCGATAAACTCAGCGGCGATCCTAAGGTTTCCTAAAGTGAACTTAGTCCGAAGCCCTTCGCTTGTCACGGTAATACTGAATGTAGATAAGGCGTAAAGTATAATAAAACTATGCCTTGTACCAGGCGGGATTACATCATTCTTGGTGTCGGGATCAGCCAACTCTCTTGGTCCCATGATTTGCTCGGTATCGTATCGAACAAAACCCTCCAACTCGGTCCCGACCCTGAGTCCGAATACCGATCCATTAAAAACGTCGATACAAATGGATAACTTGCGGTCCCCTCCCGGTCGCAGTTGCAACTGAATACCGTGAATCAGGACGAACTCGGAGGGTGCCGTCAATTGATGGTCCTTCAAATCCACGAGCCACTTGTATTCAGATGCATGTGGGGTATCCTCTCCATCGGAGGGGATTAACGATGCTGATGGAGGCATAATTGACAAATTTAGTGCTACGGTTTCTAAACGATTTGTAACCTCCTCTAGTTTAGAGGTATCTACTTCCAATTTCGTTCGTAAGAAGCGAGCACGGACCCAAGTTAATCCGTTGGCAGCCCAAACTGTGGCCAGCAGACCTATTGAGGCAATCAAGTAAAGGATCGCTCCAATTATGATTGCTGCCAAAAAGTCATGGCCGGTCAGGACTGTGAAAACTATCCCAAGGAATGACACGACGGCGGTGGCGATAATACCTTCCAGAACTCCGTGAAACGTCGGTCGTAGCATAGGTCCCTCCCATATCTTGTGCAATCCTAGTCGATATTATTAGACCCTGGGCCCGCGGTTTAGCAACTGCCGCCGACCGACTACACGGCTACTGAAGAGCGCACCGCACGTAGCTCTGTCGATGGCCCCCGCCACATTCAAACTGGCCTTCTGGTAGAATTTCTCAAAACACGGTCATTTGAGTCTGACGCTAATATTCGGAGGAGTCCCCACCACCCATGACCACCAACGCCCAACCCGCTGCCCCCGCCCGCTCCGGCCCGCCAGCGGGGTTCGCCAGCCAGTACGTCGTCAACGCCGAGGCGGCCTTGGCCGCGCCCTTCAAGGGCGTCACCACCGACGGTGTGGTGGCGCCCGGCCTGTACCCGCTGCAGCAGACCGGCGTGTCGACCGAGCAGATCGTGAGCGCGGCGGCGGCCTACCTGGCGTCGCTCACGCCGTTCCAGCGTGCCAAGACGGCGTTCCCGCTGGAGGCCCGCGAGTGGCGCATGTGGAGCAACATCCACCCGCCGCTGATGCGCCACGGCCTGTCGGTGTTCGAGATGCCGCCCGCCCAGCGCGACCAAGCGTACGGCCTGCTGGAGGCCAGCCTGAGCGCCGCCGGCTACCAGTTGGCCCGCGACATCATGCGCCTGAACTGGACGGTGGCCGAGATGACCGGCAAGTTCGACGAGTACGGCGAGGGCCAGTATTGGTTCAGCATTATGGGAACGCCCTCGGCCACGGAGCCGTGGGGCTGGCAGGTCGACGGCCACCACTGCATCATCAACTACTTCGTGCTGGGCGATCAGGTCACGATGACGCCAGCCTTCATGGGGTCGGAGCCGTGCCACGCCGAGGACGGCAAGTACGCCGGCGTCCGGGTGTTCCTGACCGAGCAGGAGACCGGCCTCGCCCTGATGCAGAGCCTGGACGCCGGCCAACAGGCCAAGGCCATCATCGGCGATACCCTCCCCGGCGACGTCATCACCAGCGCCTTCAAGGACAACTACGAGCTGCACCTGGAGGGCATCCCCTACGGCAGCCTGACCACCCCGCAGCAGCAGCACCTGCTGGCCGTGCTCGAAACCTATGTCGGCCGTCTGCCCGCCGGCCACGCCGGGGTGCGCATGGCCGAGGTGCGGGCCCACCTGGCCGACACCCACTTCGCGTGGATCGGCGCCTGCGATAACGACGCCGTGTTCTACTACCGGGTGCACAGCCCGGTGATCCTGTGCGAGTTCGACCACCAGCGCGGCGTGGCCTTCCGCGACAAGCTGACGCCCTACCGCGACCACATCCACTCCATAGTGCGCACCCCCAACGGCGGCGACTACGGCCGCGACCTGCTGCGCCAGCACTACCAGCAGCACAAGCACTAGGCAGACTGGGTGCACGGGTGCACTATGGTGGGGGCTGGCACGCAATCCTGACGCTTGGGGAGCAGCAGTTTGAGTGTGACATTCGAGCAGGGATTCGCTGAGACGGAGCGGTCGGCAGCCGTCGCCGCGCGGGCAGGCGGGGCCATTGTGGCGGCGGCCAAGCAGCTACAGAAGGCGGCGCAGGAGGGCGACATCGCGAAGATTCGCCGGGCCGCCGACCGGTTGACCGCGTCCACCGACGCCGCGCGCCAGGACATTGCCAACGCGAAGACGGCGTGGCCCTTCACCGGCGAGCAAGAACAGGCCTACCTCACCGAATCGTACGAAGGTGAGTTGCTCGAGGAGGCGGAGCGCGCAGGCCTGAAGATCTACCCCCGAGACGGCCGCCTGCTGGCGTTCCCGTCGATTCTCCAGGTGCTCCCGTCCGATCTGGCCGTACGCATGGACCGCAAGCGGGTGACGGCGGTTCGCCCGTCGCATCTGGTGAAGCACCTGCTGGCGAACCAGACCAAGCGGGCGCGTTACTCCAGCGAGCGGTTCCTGGAGGCGCTGCACAGCGCGTACCGGATGATAGCTGGGCCCAAAGGGGGCGGCGTCATTCTGCTCGCGCAGGTGTACCAGGCCTTCACGCTGCAGCCCGGCGCCGCCAGCGAGTACGACAAGAGCGACTTCGCCCGGGACATCTTCCTGCTGGACCGCAGTGGCGTCAGCATGACGCGATCGGGCGCGCTGCTTTCGTTACCCGCCAGCACCGGCACCCGTGGCGGTGGTGGCAACGTGTTCACCTTTGTGGCGCCCGATGGCGAAGTGGTGCGGTACTACGGCGTGCAGTTCACGGACGCCTAGCCCATGACGGCCACGCTGGACGTCGCACACTGGCTCACGTTCATACAGCAGGAATACCTGGACAGCTTCATCCGAGACGGCGGTTCGTCGGTCAAGTTCGTGGTGCCACTCGATGAAGCCCTGCGGCCGGGCATCGAGAACGGCATCGCCGAACGGTCGCGCGAGGCCGGATACATCGTGGCCACGGTCTCGTCGGCCACCACCCGGGTGCACATGATGGACCAGGTGTTTTTCCGCGTGGCCGAGCAGGTGCCCTGGCGCCGGCTGAGTGAGGATGTGCTGGTTAAGCTCGCGCTGGACGCGGGGTATCAGGCACCCACAGCCGGCAGCGAAGGAGCGATGGTGGCGCGCCTTGCCGCTGCCAACAACCTGGACCCTGCGATGGTGCACATGGAAGCGCGCACCTGGATCGGGAACCAGATACTGCTGGAGCATGACGCGGTGCTCCGCCGGCAGTCGCTGGCAAAGGACTTTCGGGTTGCCGTAACCCAACTCTGTCTGGCGGAGCTGCTGGGCGGACCGGACGGCGAGACCAGTATCGAGGTGATTACCGACTGGCTGACCGGCCGGAACACGGCAGTTTCCGCGGTGAAGCCTTACCAGATCTTCACGCGCATTACCCGCAGCAACGCCCGCCATCTGTTGGAGTCGCTCCTGCTGTGGGTGCGTTATGCGGGCTACGCCGGCGTGGTGATAGTGCTGGACATCGCCCGCGTCACCATTGCACAGAACCCCCACGATGACCTGCTGTTCTACAGCAAGGCGGCGATGTTCGACACCTACGAAGTGCTGCGGCAGTGCATCGATGCCACCGATCGCATGAAGGGGTGTCTGCTGGCGGTGGTGCCGGCGCCGGAGTTTCTGGACGTGGAGCCCTACGGCAGGGGCATGGGCGCCTACGATGCACTGAAGTTTCGCGTGTACGACGAGGTGCGCGACCAGCGCCTGGTCAATCCCCTCGGAGCGCTGGTGCGGATCTCGGCCCAGGGGGGTGTGGTGTGACCCAGCCCGCGATGACCACCGAGGACCTGCGCAGGGCGTTGGAGGCGCTGCGTAACGGCGTACCGAATCGCGATGCGGTGCGGGTGCTGGGCTGTGGTCAAACCGTCGTGATCGACCGCTTTCGCACACAACTGGACGAAGCGCCCGTTGCTGGGCAGCAGGGTAGGCAGGCCGCCGGTATGGTGGTGGCAGGGGGCTTTGGCTCGGGCAAGTCGCACCTGCTGGAGCACCTGCGCCACCTTGCGCTCGAGGCCAATTTCGTCTGTAGCCTGGTGGCGGTGAGCAAGGAGACGCCACTGTACGACCCCGCCAAGCTCTACGCGGCGGCCGTGGCTGCAGCAGTGGTGCCCGGCGTCACGGGGCACGCCGTCCACGAGGTGGCGCTGCGGCTGCGTCCCGACGCGGCCTCCTACTCGCAATTCTTTCTGGCCCTCAACCGCGAGGACAACGCGCTCAGCCGGATCTTTCCGGCCACGCTGCTGCTGCACGAGCGGCTGATGCACGACCCGGAGATGCTCGAAAAGGTCCGGGGGTTTTGGGCCGGCGAGCGGCTCTCGTTGGCGGATGTGCGTGGCGGCCTACGGCAGATCGGTCAGGCCGCGGCCTACCCACTGCGCAGCGTGCCCCTCAAGCAACTGGCGTTGCAGCGGTTCGCGTTTGCCGCGGGTCTGGCCAAAGCTGCGGGCTACAGCGGCTGGGTGCTGTTGATTGACGAGGTCGAACTGATTGGCCGCTACAGCCGCCTGCAGCGCGCAGGTTCGTACTCCGAGCTGGCGCGCTGGTTAGGGCGGGTGGAAGCGGAGCAGTTCCCCGGCATCACCACAGTAGCAGCCATCACCAACGACTTTGCGCTCGCGGTGCTCCAGGGTAAGGGAGACCTGGAGTACGTGGTGCCGCAGCTCGAGAGCCGAAACACCGACCAGCACCGAAGTCTCGCGGGCCGGGCAGCCACGGGCATGCGGATCATCGAGCGCGAGACGGTGGCCTTGGCCCCTCCCGACGTCGCGGTGCTCGATCAGACCTGCGAAGCGCTTCGGGGCATCCATGCCCGTGCGTACGGCTGGGACCCGCCACCCGCCCGCTCCGTAGCGCCCACCGCCCTCCATCGCGCCATGCGGTCCTACGTCAGGCGCTGGATCAACGAGTGGGACTTGCAGCGGCTCTACCCCGGCGAAGCGATCGAGACGGTCGAGACCGAACTGACGATCGACTACCTCGAGAGCCCCGATTTGGAGGCGCCGCAAGACGGCGCCCAGGACGAGCCCGCCGCCAGAGGGTAGCGCATGCCCATCCCGTTTCGCGACCTGCGCGCCGACGACGGCTTGGGACTGGCAGGGTACCTGCGCTTCGTCAGCGATGGCGGCGGCCGCGTGATGCGCGCGGCGCTGTTT